>Ga0209249_1000102_pt1 | contig 114704 bp, 119 predicted proteins | sample SaaInlV_200m_DNA_4_FD_184653 | JGI IMG/M metagenome (GOLD analysis project Ga0209249, IMG submission 184653) | Marine microbial communities from expanding oxygen minimum zones in the Saanich Inlet - SI037_S3LV_200m_DNA (SPAdes) (version 2) | ecosystem: Environmental > Aquatic > Marine >... | reverse complement strand
TTTTGTCGGTAGAGTTCATGTTTTTATTTTTTGTTTACGCCTCTAAGATAGTAACTTATTGGAAAAAAATATACATGAACTCCATTTTTATTTAAAAAATTAATGTTTTTTATCAAAGCTTGCATTTGTCTGTATTACAGAATATTAACATCATTTTGCTTGTTTTTATGAATTATGCAGGTTAAATCAGCTTTTTTGAGATTTGCTTTTATTTTTGATGTTAGAATACTTCTATTGAATGGCTTTGTAATGAAATCATCGGCTCCATCTTCAAGGTTTTTTACCCATGTTTCTTCTTCGTTGTTGCCTGATAAAAAAATAAACGGAGTATATTTATACTCCGGCATTTTCCTAACTTTTTTGACTAATTCGTTCCCATTCATAAAAGGCATCGATAGGTCTGAAACTATTAAATCGAATATTTGGTTTTTTGCTAAAACCAGTGCTTCTTCTCCATTATGTGCTGTGGAGGTTTTGTAATTCAACTTAGTTAAAATAATTTCTAATGATTTTAAGGTAAGTAAATCATCATCTACAATAAGGATATGATGGTCTGTATTAATCATTAGAGACTAATTTCATTAAAAGAAATAAATTCTGATCTTCTAAATTTTTATTTAGTGAAAGCAAAACTATTGATACATTCGGCAAGACTTGTATGTATATCGAAGACATTGTGCAGTTGCATCAATTTTACTAGTTCGAAAACCTCTTCAGAAATGTTGCATAGCTTAAAATTACAGTTGTTTTTTTTTGCGTGTTTATATACTGATAGCATTGCTCCAAAACCTGAACTGTCAATAAATGTGATACCACCTAAATCGAAAATAAGTTTGTCGTTTTTTTCAAGAACACCATTGAGATGGTTTTTGACATCTTGAGAGATAACTGCATTAAATCTTTTTTCTTCTGTGAATGAAGCTACTACAATATTATTTACATTTTTTATTTCTAGCATCTTTAAATATTTTATCTTATAATTATTCTTATGTCTTCATATAATGAAACAAACATTCATTTACGAGTACTTGTTCCAAAGGTTTTGGATTTTGTATTCGTAACTAAAATTGAAAAGCTTAAAGAGTTGGAATTATTTCGTCAAGTTCTTCAATAGCTAATTGACATATAGTTGCAAAAGTTTCAACAATTTCAGGATATTGGTCCGGTGATTCTTCCGATTTTGCTAAGATCTCAAGTTTTTTTAATTCTTCAACTACTTCTTGCATTCCCAAAATGGCAACTGAAGATTTGGCTTTATGTGCTTCTTTCCCTAACCTGAATAATTCATAAATATTTCTACTACAAGCCCAAACTGCACATCATCTTTGACCGTCCTCAATTTTTATTCCATCAAAATAGCTCGCTATTACTCAAAAATAAAAATCTGTGGTAGTTCAAATCTGACACACATTTTGAACTTTCGAGACGAAAATTTATGAATTATTCAGGTTAAAACAAGTTTCGGACTCAAAGCAAAAAATGTTTCGTTTCACAGATTTCCAAAAACTTTGCGTCTTTGCTTCTTTGCGAGAATTTTTTCTGGTTTATCCAGCTTAGGCTTTTATTTGACAGAGTAACTATTTAGTTGCAACTACGCATCTGTCTAATTTTACATCCGTAAGATAACCATTGCATTGTCCTTTTATTTTTATGTTTTTACCAACTTTCAATTTGTTTATTTCTTCTTTTTGTTGAACTGCATAAACACTGTCTAACATACAAGTAACTCCAAATAATTCATCAATAAATGATATTTCATAGCTTCCTGAGAGATTTTTTATTTTTATTATTTCGCCTTCAACTTGTATAATTGTTCCCAAATATTTCGCATTTGCTTTATCTTCGTCTTCTTCATATGCAGAAAATAGTTCGGAAGCCGAAATAGTATGCTCTGCTTTCAAATTGAATGTATTTTTATGTGGCTTGTGAAATATGTATAGATATGCTCCAATACTGCAAATTATAAGAATCAAGCTAACTGTCAATATTATGGTTGTTTTTTTCATCTTAATTTTGGTTTTAATAGTGTTGCAAGCAAGAAAATTGCGTTTTTTTATCCACCAATCTTTAAATTCATATTATTTTTCGTAGGGTTCGTAAATAATATCTATTTTAATTGTTATTGTTTCTGCAATTTTATCTTTCACTAAATCAGGAATTTCAATATTATAATCTTCTGGTTTTACTGTAATTGTGGAGCTTGCTGCTATATTTTTATCCAATACTTCTATCTGTGCTGTAGCGTTTATTTCGTGGGAAATGCCATGAATATTAAGTTTTCCTTCAATAATGCCAGAATAAATTCCTTCTTTCCCGAAGTTAATATCTTTAATATTAGTGATATGGCCATTCAATTTGGCTTTAGGAAATTTATCACTTTCCATATAATTTTCGTTAAAATGTTCTTCCATCAGAGCATTTTTAAATTTGAATGACTTAATTAAAACTCCAAAATTTATTTCTCCCTTTTTTGTTTTTAAAAAGCTAACGACTTGATTATTTTTAGCACTAATATTTTCAATAGAAGTTTCAGAAATGAAATTTATATTTCCGTTTTTAGCAATATAAACTTGTTGAGAAAGAATATTTAAACTAAATAAAGTCATTGAGAGTATGGCTATTATATACTTTTTCATAATTGTGAGTTTAATTTATTATTGAAAAGAAAAAATTCTGGTAATGTTAAAACCGAGATGTATATCACCTTTGAAAAAATCGTCATTGTTCTCGCCTGAAATAAAACCGCCTTCGTTCATGAGAGAGGAATTTGATAGCATTAGTTGAAAAACATGTCCTCCGGTTTCAATATTTATCCCAATAGACAATGGATCATTGTAGTTTGGTTTATATCTGGCATTTCGAATTGAGTAATAGTATTCTGCTGTTAGAGCAATTCTTTTTGAAAGTTTATATCGACCACCAAAGCCAATTGCAAATAAATCATTCATATCTAATACAGTTGACACCAGGTTTTTATGAATTAATGTAGGGCTTATTTGTAATGATAGTTTTTCATTAAACTTGCGAGCAATTAAAAATTGGTGGACATAACTAAATCGCGATGATAGGTAATTTTTGTTTTCTAAATTTGATAAGTCGGTTGTAAAGGCTTCAAAACTTGCAAAATAGCTTAATGAAAATGGCATATTTTTTTTACCTGAGCTTTGGCGTACAATTCTAAATTTGAGGAATCCATCGTAGGTTTTATTAAAGGAACTTCTGCCATAGCCTACCATCAACCAATCTGTCACACCATATTCCAAATTTAATCGAATGGACGAAATGTCGATTCCGAAAAAATCGCTTATTCCATTATTCACAGAGCCAAATCGGTGCGAAATTCTAAAATCTAAATGCTGTTTTTTTAATTGTTCGACTGTATGGCCATTTATTAGATGGGTAGATTTGAATGTTGCACTTGAATAATTTATTTCTTCGTTTAATTCTTCATTCAATAATTCGTCTATGTCTTGCCCAGATATTATATTTACAAAGAAAACTAATATCAATGGGATTATATAATTTTTCATCTGTTTTGCTTTTTAATTGTTAATAGCACCTTCGGAAATCCAAATTTCAAATTGTTTTATTTTGCAATCGTCCATTTTTCCACTGCCTTTTGGCATTGGTTCATAACCTGAATTTTGCAAAATTGAGCCTAATAATTGGCCATTAGTAACATATATTTCTATGTCTTCAAAGTTTTCCAATTTTATATCGGAGCCATAAACTGCAGCAGTTGAGTTTGAATGACATGACAAACAATTCATTTCAATTATTGGAGAAATATTTTCGCTATAAGTAACATTTACAGTATCGCACGATGATGAAATCTCGGGATACAACAATTCTTCTTTGTCGTAATAACATGATTGCAATGCAACAATAACAATCATTATTAATATGAATTTAAATATTCTGATTATGTTCATTTTTTTATTTTATTAATTGTTTTGAGATCCAGATTCAACCCATTTTTCTATTTGATGTATCTCACATTGAGTAAGCCCTGAAGGGGGCATTAGAGGTTTGTTGTTTAATTCATTTAAAACTTCAATTAAACTCCCATCATCCGCAATAGATTTTACTTGGTTATAATTGGTAAGGTTTATTTCTGCAGATGGAGATGCTCCGCTGTGACAGCCTTTACAATTGTTTTCAATAATCCCGGCAATAGCATCTGAGAATGTAAAAACGCTTGTGTCACATAATGATTGACATTCATCATTTGTAGCTCCATTATTTATCCACTCTTTAATTTTTGCAATTTGAGCATTTGTTAAAGGTAAGTAGGGTGGTGGTGGCATTAAATCGTCACCGGTTTCAGTTAGAACTTCTATCATTTCACTATTTGAAGCAGAATATGGAATTACTAATTCATCATCTGAAGTCATGACAAAGTTATAGTTTGTCAAGATAATGTCGTCTTCATGAGAAGTTTCATCATGACAATTAGATATACCACAGGAGGACATTAATATTGGCAGAATATCTCTGGAAAAACATGCCGATGTATCATAAACGATTTGGACTATTGAGTCATTTATACAACTTGTATTTTTTGCTCCTTGGTCTATCCAGATTTGTATTAAGGTTCTTGCTTCTTGTGATAATGGAGCAGCAGGAGGCATTGGATGTTCAAATAATGATATTATTGCCTGATATGCTTTACTATCAAAAGCATTACCTGGAGAAATTGAAGCCATTATTGTATTGTAATCAACATAAATAAGATCATCTTCGGCTGTGGCAGCATCATGGCAATTACTTATTCCACAACTATTTTGAAAAATTGGTAACACTTCATTTTCAAAACAAATTTCAGACATTTCTATTGCAACTGGTAAATCATGTTCACAAGAGTATAGCATTATTCCTGAAATACTTAAAATGCCTAAGTATATTAAAATTCGGTTGTTCATATTTTTGTAACTTTTTACTAAAATTAATTGCTCAAATTTCGGATTTTGCAAGTTATTTATATTTAACTCAACTTGTTAAAACTAATTTGTAATTGTTTGATAATGTGGGTGAGCACATTATATGTTTTTATTTCGGGTACTATGTTTTTTTCATTTTCTAAAGTATTGTATTTCTTTTAATTATAGTCTTAATAAGCATCCTACAAAGATAAAAAGAATATACCAACAAAAAAGTCGATTCGAGGACTACGGAGACTTTTTTAAACGCATATGTGGTATGTTAAGCTATTATGATTGCAAAAAGTTAAAATAGAGTTAATATTTATGACTTTTAGAGGCTAAAGAATCGTATTGCTTGGTTTCCAGAAATGTATTCATGTTTTCAATGAATTCTGGAATTTGAGATTTAAAAATATCTACCATTTCTACAATTATATCTTTACTACCATCCGACATACTTTCCAAATATGTAAGATCAACGTAATTATATTTAGCCATTTTTAATAAAATTTAATTATTGAAACGAAAATCGTATTAAATATTTAAGTTTATATACTCTAATTAAATGCAATATTATAAAAATATTTTTATAATATTAATTATTAATAGAAATATAAATTGTTAAAAGAAAATCTTATTTGTTTTTCAAATAGGATTTTATTTTAATCTAAAGAATGAATGACCAAACCACTACGAAGTTTTGGTTCGAACCATGTAGTTTTTGGTGGCATAATGTTTCCTGTATCTGCAATATCAATAAGTTGCTTCATCGAAACCGGATACAAAGCAAATGCTACTGCCATTTCTCCACAATCAACTCTTTCTTTCAATTCTCCCAAACCTCTTATTCCTCCAACAAAATCTATTCTTTTAGATGTTCGTAGATTTTTAATATCTAAAATGTTATCTAAAACTAATTTTGATAATATAGTAACATCTAAAACTCCGATAGGATCATTATCGTCATAGGTGCCGACTTTCGCTGTAAGCGAATACCATTTTCCGTTCAGATACATGCTGAAATTATGAAGTTCATTTGGTTTATATATTTCCGAACCTTTTTCCTTAATATCAAAAACTGAATTGAGTTTTTCAAATAATTCGTTTTCCGTTAAACCATTCAAATCTTTTACAACTCGATTATAATCAATTATTGACAGTTGATTGTCGGGAAAATGAACAGCTAAAAAATAATTATATTCTTCTTCGCCGGTATGATTCGGATTGTTAAGTTTCTTCTCATTTCCAACTAAAGCGGCGGCGGCAGTTCTGTGGTGTCCATCAGCCACATATGTTGAAGGAACTTTTGTAAATAAATCGGTAATTCTCTTTATTATGTTTTTGTCATCTATCGCCCAAAAATGATGTCCAAAACCATCATCGGCAGTGAAATCGTAATCTGTTATATTGTTTTGCGTAAATTTTTCAACAATCTCATCAATTTCTGCAACAGCGGGATAGGTAAAGAAAACGGGCTCAATATTCGCATTATTTATACGAACATGTTTCATTCGGTCTTCTTCCTTATCGTTTCTTGTAAGCTCGTGTTTTTTTATTACATTGTTCAAATAATCTTCAACTGCTGCACAGCCTACAATTCCGTATTGTGTTCTTCCATCCATTGTTTGAGCATAGATATACAAACAATCTTTTTTGTCCTGAACTAAAAATCCTTTCTCTTGAAACTTCGTGAAATTTTCAAAGGCTTTGTTATAGACCGGTTCTGAATGCACATCAATTTTAGACTCAAAGTCAATTTCAGGTTTGATAATATGTAGTAAAGAATGCTCGTTTCCTTTTGCTTCAATTCGTGCTTCTTCTGAGTTTAATACATCGTATGGTCGTGATGCTACTAATTTTGCTAATTCTTTGGGAGGTCGTATTCCTTTAAATGCTTTTAGTATTGCCATTTTATTTAATTTTATTAACTGGTTTTAGTTTAATAGTTTCTAAAGGCTTAGTTAACTTTGAAAGTGGTATCACCGTTTGCGAAGAAATTGATTATTTGATTTGCAGCCGCTAATCCAGCATTTATATTGGCTTCGGCAGTTTGAGCTCCCATTTTTTTTGGTGTGAAGAAAAATTGGTTAGGAAATTTTTCTGCAATCTCGTCTTTACAATCTGGTGCTATATCTGATATGTAACTAAAATCAGTTCTTTCGGCAAGCAACTTCATTAGAGATTCTTCACAAACTACTTCTTTTCTTGCTGTATTAACAATAAAGGCATTTTTTGGCATCATCGACATTAAATCATAGTTTATAGATTTTTTTGTCTTTTCATTTGCCGGAATATTTAATGATACATAATTGCAAGTTTTGTAAAGCTCTTCTACTGAATTTAATGGAATAACATCGTCTTTACTAATATCTTCGTCGCTGATGAATGGATCAAAAGCATAAACTTTCATTCCAAATCCTTTAGCTATTTTTCCTATCAACCGACCGACATTTCCATAGGCATGTATTCCTAATGTTTTATCTTTTAGTTCTGTTCCTGATTTACCATTAAAGCCATTTCTTGCATTAAAGACCATCATTCCGAGAGCAAGTTCAGCAACTGCATTAGAGTTTTGCCCAGGTGTATTCATTGCAACAATATTTTTTTCCGTTGCTGCCTGAAGGTCAATATTGTCGTATCCTGCACCTGCACGAATAATTATTTTTAAGTTTTTCCCAGCTTCGATTACTTCTCTTGTAGCTTTGTCACTTCTAATTATCAAAGCATCGGCATCTTCCACTGCTTTTACAAAATCATCTTGTTTTTCGTATTTTTCGAGAAGTTGAATTTCGTAATCAGATACTTTTTCAAAAACTGATTTTATGCTTGAAACTGCTGCCGCAGCAAATGGTTTAATGGTTGCAATTAAAACTTTTTTCATGTTAATTGATTTTAAAATTAAATTTTCTCTTCGTATTCTCTCATTACATCAACAAGGGCTTGAACGCTGTCAATCGGTAAGGCATTGTAGGTAGAAGCTCTAAATCCACCAACTGATCTATGGCCTTTTATTCCTATCATTCCCATGCTTGTTGCATAATTGAAAAATTCTTTTTCCAAATCTTTGTATTCATCGTTCATCACAAAGCAAATATTCATAATAGAACGGTCTTCTTCGTCTGCAACTGCAGCTTTAAAAAGAGGATTTCTATCTATTTCGTCGTATAACAAATTTGCTTTTTTGAGGTTGTTTGCATGAACAGCTTCAAGTCCGCCTTGTGCTTTCAACCATTTCAATGTTTGAAGAGCAGCAAAAATTGGGACACATGGTGGTGTGTTGAACATAGATTCTTTATCGATATGTGTTCGATAATCTAACATGGTTGGAATTGTTCTATCAACTTTACCCAAGGCAGATTCTTTAACAATAACGAAAGTTACACCAGAAGGAGCAAGATTTTTTTGTGCACCACCATAGATTAATGTGTATTTTGAAACATCCATTGGACGACTAAAAATATCTGAGGACATGTCTGCAATTAATGGAATATTGATGTCCATGTCGTATTTAATCTCCGTTCCGTAAATTGTGTTATTGGTCGTGATATGGAAATAATCTGCATCGGCAGGTATTTCATAATTTTTAGGAATATAGTTGTATGTTGCTTCTTTCGATGATGCAACTTCTACCATTTCGCCAAAGTTTTTTGCTTCTTTCTGAGCTTTCGCTGCCCATGAACCTGTATTTAGATACGCAGCTTTTTTGTTCATTAAATTAAAAGGTATCATCGCAAATTGTGTGCTTGCACCTCCTCCGAGAAATATGACCTTATATCCTTCCGGAATATTTAATAGTTCTTTGAATAATGCTACTGCTTCGTCAACTACCGCTACAAATTCTTTACTGCGGTGTGAAATTTCCATGATGGACAAACCTGTTCCTGCAAAATTTTGCAAAGCTTTGGCTGTTTCATCTATCGTAAACTGTGGCAAAATTGATGGACCAGCGTAAAAATTATGTTTTTTCATAGGATAATTTATTAAATATTAAAAAATTCAAAATTTTCTGCAATATGCAAATTATTTCTTTTATTATAAATGATTTATTAAATGTTTTAACTTTTTTCAAACGGTCATTGAGAAATTATTTTGTACCAAATTACTGAATGTTCTCGCTAAGCGGCAAACCGTATTCTTCAATCATTTTTATATTTAGTTCTTCAAGCGAATCAAGAATTGGATGGTATATTTCTGGAATGACAGGTATATGTACTCCAGTAGCTTTTATTTTTCCTTCGAGCAACATTTTCACTGCTACTGCTGCTGGGAGTGCAACGGTTCTTGCTACAGAAGTATCTGTTTGCAATGTGCCAAAATCGATTAACCGAGATTTTATAACTTCTTTTTTATTGTTTTCATAACTTGCTACAAATGTGTGCTGCATTACTACCATATCTCTCTCTTCTTTGCCAATCATCATTTTATCTATCATCAAATCGGAAGTGATCTCAAAAGCAGAGTTTTCTTCGCATCCTATCAGTTTATCTTCAAATAATCCTAACCACTCTATTGCAATTATTGGATTTGAGTTTATTGAAACTTCTAAGTAATCGGCTACTTTTTGTTTTAAGTTTTGGGAGTTGTCGGTTCCAATCATTTTGGCCATGAATTCAGCATATGTTTTACCATTTAAATTTATTTTATCGTTGTTGAGTAAATTCAAAGCTTTTATTGCATCAATAACTTCGCACCATTTTTGATATCTGAAAGTTCCGCGATAGATTGTTTTTGTTTCTGGAATTCCGTACAAATCTATATATGATAGTGAGTCTCTGTTGGGATATACTTCTAATTCGCCTATTTCAGGGAAGTCAATTTTGATTGGATTTTTGAAAAGGTTTTCAGTATCAACATAAACTTCTTTACCTTTTAACAAATACTTCCCATCATTGTTTCCGGCCATTACTACTCCTTTTGGAGCCCAAGTAAACTTATAATTAAATGGGTTTTTTTCTACTTCTGGAGCTACTAAGGCTCCACAAATTGAGTAGAATTCTTCTATTTGCCCTCCTTTTTCATGAACATTTTCAATTATCCGCATGGCAGACATATGGTCGATTCCCGGATCTACACCTAATTCATTAAGAATTATTACACCGGCTTTTTTTGCTTCGTCGTGAAGTTCTTTCATTTCTTTTTTCACATACGAAGTGGTAACCATATTTTTTTTGTGTTCTATACAAAGTTTAGCCACCATAAGATGAAATCCATAGGGTAGCAAACTTACGGTAATATCATTATCTGCAACTAATTTGCTGAGCGTGGATTCATCGTCTGCTGTCCAGGCTATTGAGGTTCCGTTTTTATGACCTGCTATTAATTTCTCTGCATCGGTTTTGAATTGGGTGGCAACTGTTACTTTTATATCAGAGTTTAATAAATACTGAATGATTGGATTTGCAACCATTCCTGCACCCAAAATGAGGACTTTTTTCATATTGATTTCAACTATTAATTTTTGAACAATTTAAATGGCAAAATTAAAATTATTTCAAATGAAAAAATAAAATATTTGAAATAATTTATTGTGTAAAAAAAATAATAACTTGTTTACTTAGTGGTAATTATGAAACAAACAAAAAGCCTAAAAATAAAAAAAGCTACCTTAAATAAATAGGTAGCTTCAAATTCTTCTTAAAATGATTAGTACTCATCTTCGTTGAAGAAGAAATCATCTTTGCTAGGATAGTCGGGCCAGATATCTTCAATGCTGTCGTAAACATCTCCTTCGTCCTCAATTTCCTGCAAATTTTCTATTACCTCAAGAGGCGCACCGCTTCTAATACCAAAATCAATTAATTCGTCTTTGGTTGCAGGCCATGGTGCATCTTCTAATTTTGAAGCTAATTCAAGTGTCCAATACATAGCTACAATATTTTTTGGTTAATAATTCCTTTTTTAAAAGGCGGCAAATATAAAAATTATAAATTACAAAACAATCTATTGAAAAAAAAAATATAAATTTACTTATATTGCTGAAATACAGTATGATAAAATAATTATTTCTCCCATGTAATTTCTTCAAGCTTAAAATATTTGCTTAATTTTCGAGATAAAACAAATAAAAAGTCTGATAATCGATTAATATACATTGGTATTTGATCTTCAACAGATTCGTTTTGCATAAGTTCTACGATTTTTCTTTCGGCTCTACGACAAATGCTTCTGGCTACATGGCAAATCCCAACAACTGAGTTTCCTCCTGGTAAAATAAACTTTGTCATTGTTGGCAAATTTTTTTCAAAAAGGTCTATTTGTTTTTCTAAATAATCAATATCTTTTTCAGAAACTTTTGGAAGATTTTCCGAAACATCAGGATTGTCGCTTGCAAGATTCGAACCTATTGTAAATAAAATATTCTGTATTTTTTTTAGGTCTTCCTTTATCGAAAATTCAATAGATTGTGAGCCGAGCAAGCCTATATATGAATTTAATTCATCGATTGTTCCATAAGCTTCAAATCTGATATGATTTTTCGGAAGTCTTTTTCCTCCTATCAAAGAAGATGATCCATGGTCTCCTGTTTTTGTATAAATTTTCACCTTATATATAATGTATGTTTTTTTTATTTTTAGTTGATTATTTTTAATTTATAATCTAAAATTGAATGATGAGTGTTGACAATTGGTTGAAATATATTATAAATTATTATTTATGCCAATTAACTACTAAATTAGTCTTTAGTAGTTAACTCTGTTAATTTATCAGAAGCAATCTGTCCATCAATAAGTCTAATGATTCTTTTGGCATATTGAGCAATATCTTCTTCATGAGTAACAATAATTATTGTATTTCCTTTTTCATGAATTTCTTTAAAAAGTTTCATCATTTCTATCGATGTTTTTGAATCTAAATTTCCTGTAGGTTCGTCTGCAAGAATTATTGATGGATGATTGACGAGTGCTCTTGCCATTGCAACTCGCTGGCGCTGACCTCCGGAAAGTTCATTTGGTTTATGTAAAACTCTGTCAGAAAGTCCTACACTTTCTAAAACTTCATTTGCTCTTTCAATTCTTTGTTGTTTCGATTTTCCTGCATAAATAAGAGGTAGCATAACATTTTCTAAAGAATTGTATCGTGGCAAAAGATTAAATGTCTGAAAGACAAATCCAATTTCATTATTTCTTATTTCTGCAAGATTGTCGTCATTCAAATGACTTACATCTGTTCCATTCAGAACATAGTTACCATTTGTTGGAGTATCGAGGCAACCTATAATATTCATCATTGTTGATTTTCCTGAACCAGATGGTCCCATGATAGCAACATATTCACCTTTTTTTATTTCAATAGAAACACCTCTCAGTGCTTTTACTACTTCTGTTCCTACCTTATAATACTTCTTTATTTCCTTAAATGTGATTACAGATTTATTGTCCATTTTCTTGAATTTTTCAGCTAAACTATTACAGTATTTTCTAATCAACAAAAATATTATTATTTTATTGTAATGATTTAATCATTGCAAAAAAGTTTAGTATTTTAAGAAATTTCTACAAATTGAACGGACTTTTAAAAATACCTCAAGAAATGTGAAAATGTCGGGATGACTGTATTAAACTCATTTTCAATACTATTATTGATAATTTATTAATATGCAATATTTATATGACAAATGATTTTTCATATTTAATATTAAAATTTTACGATTTAAATCTTTCAGTTTTGAATAGAATTTTTCACTTTTTTGCCTTCGAAACTTTGTGTTTTAAGAAGATATTACAAATTTGTAAAAAAAAAGATATTAACAATATGTTTTATACGTCTAAATATCAGGTATATAATTAAGACTTATCATTAATGAAATTTTATTTATATTATTCTTGTTTTTAAAAAATATAATCTATCTTTGCAAGCCAAATTTGGAAAAAAGTTTTTAATTAATATTGTATTATGCCTACTATTCAACAATTAGTTAGAAAAGGAAGGAAAGAGATTATCGTAAAAAATAAGTCAAGAGCTTTAGATGCTTGTCCTCAACGAAGAGGTGTTTGTCTGAGAGTTTATACAACCACACCCAAAAAACCTAATTCTGCAATGCGAAAAGTTGCTAGAGTAAGATTAACAAATGGAAATGAAGTGAATGCTTATATTCCAGGTGAAGGTCATAATCTTCAGGAACACTCAATAGTATTAATCAGAGGTGGAAGAGTAAAAGACCTTCCTGGAGTTCGGTACCATATAATAAGAGGTGCACTTGATACTACCGGAGTTGAAGGAAGAACTCAAAGGCGTTCGAAGTACGGAACAAAAAGACCAAAGGTTAAAAAATAAGAATCATTGAAATTATTATAATATGAGAAAGTCAAAACCAAAAAAGGCACGAAGGCTACCAGATCCTAAATTCAATGATCTTCTAGTAGCAAGATTTGTGAATGATTTAATGGTAGATGGAAAGAAAAGTATTTCATTGAAAATATTCTATGATGCTCTTGATATTGTAGATAAAAAGATGGAAAAAAACGAGATGTCGCCTATAGATATTTGGAAGAAATCTTTAGAAAACATTACTCCGGCTGTTGAAGTAAAAAGCCGACGAGTTGGTGGTGCAACGTTTCAAGTTCCAATGGAAATCAGACCAGATAGAAAAGTTTCTATAAGCATCAAAAACATGATTATGTATGCCAGAAAAAGGAGCGGAAGATCAATGGGTGAAAAATTGGCTAACGAAATCATTTCTGCATACAACGAAGAGGGTGGTGCTTTTAAGAAGAAAGAAGATACACACAGAATGGCAGAAGCAAACAAAGCTTTCGCACATTTCAGGTTTTAATCTGTTTCTATTTTAAAATGAATATTGACCTGAAACATAATAGAAACATTGGCATTGCTGCTCACATTGATGCTGGTAAAACAACAACTACCGAAAGGATTTTGTTTTATACCGGTTTGACTCATCGAATTGGTGAGGTAGATGACGGAGCTGCAACAATGGATTGGATGATTCAGGAACAAGAAAGAGGAATTACGATTACCTCAGCTGCAATTACAACATATTGGCACTATCTTAAACAAAAACACAAAATTAACATCATTGATACTCCCGGACATGTCGATTTTACTGTTGAAGTTGAAAGATCTTTGAGAGTCTTGGACGGAGCTATTGCTATTTTTTGTGCAGTAGGTGGTGTCGAACCACAGTCTGAAACAATTTGGCGACAAGCAAATAAGTATAATGTACCAAGAATTGCATTTGTTAATAAAATGGATCGCTCAGGTGCCGATTTTATTGGTGTTGTCAGTCAAATAGAAAAAAAATTATCTGCAAAAGCAATTCCACTGCAAATACCGATTGGAGCTGAAGAAGATTTCATTGGTGTAATTGATTTAATTGAAAACAAAGCAATAGTTTGGGATAGTGAAGATACTTCAGGTCTCAAATTTGAATATGAAGAAATACCAGAAGAATATAAAGCCGAAGCTTTAGAATGGAGAACAAAACTGGTAGAAGGTGTTGCAGAACATAGAGACTATTTGCTCGAAAAATATCTTGATAATCCCAATTCAATCACCAAAGAAGAAATGATTGAAGTAATTAGGGAAGCAACTGTAGATTTAACAATTGTACCGGTTTTATGTGGTTCTGCTGCAAAAAATATTGGTATCCAACCTTTAATTGATAGCATAGTTTGTTTTTTGCCAAATCCTTTAGATAGAGGTGCAACAATTGGAATAAATCCCAGAACAAATTCTGAAGTTTTCCTAAAACCTGAAGAAGAAGAACAACTATCAGGTTTAGTTTTTAAAATTGCCACAGACCCATACTTTGGAAAATTAGCATTCCTTCGAGTTTATTCAGGAAATTTAAATGCAGGAAGTGTTATTTATAATACCAGAACAAAAAGACGTGAGAGAGTTTCTCGAATATTTCAAATGCACGCAAACAAACAAAATTCTATTAATAAGATAAGTGCTGGAGATATTGGAGCAATTGTTGGATTAAAGAATATACGAACCGGAGACACGCTAAGCAACGATAAATTCCCGCTACTATTAGAATCAATTACTTTTCCTCAACCAGTTCTTGGAGTTGCAATTGAAGCAAAAACACAAGACGATGTAGAAAAACTTTCGATGGCTCTCAGCAAACTATCTGAAGAAGATCCAACTTTTCAAGTGAGTACAGATCCTGATTCTGGCCAGACAATAATTAGCGGCATGGGCGAGCTTCATCTCGAAATTATAATTGACAGAATGCAACGCGAATATAATATCGAATGTAGTCAAGGGATTCCACAAGTTGCATATAGAGAGGCAATTACCTCTAATCATAAATTACGAAAAGTATATAAAAAGCAATCAGGCGGAAAAGGTAAATTTGCCGATTTTACATTTGAAATGTCTCCATGTAAAAATGGAGAAATAGGCTTAGAGTTTATTGATAAAACCAAAGGGAACATAATTCCAAAAGACTTTGTGTCAGCAATTGAAAAAGGCTTTAAAGAATCAATGTCGAACGGACCAATAGGAGGATTTCCTATAAATAGCGTAAAGATTGAATTAATTGATGGTGCATATCACGATGTAGATTCAGATGCCCTCTCTTTCGAAATTGCTGCCAAAATTTCATTTAAAGAAGCATTTGCAAGAGCAAATCCTGTGTTGTTAGAACCCATAATGAGTGCAGAAGTTAGTACACCGGAGATTTGTCTCGGAGATATTATTGCTGATTTTAATAAACGTCGAGGAAAAATCGAAGGAATGGAAGATAAAAAGGACTTTAAAACTATAAAAGCTAAAGTTCCTTTGTCAAAGACTTTTGGATATGTAACTGATCTAAGAACATTAACCTCAGGGCGAGGAAACTCAAGCATGGAATTTTCGCATTTCGAAAAAGTACCCGATGCTATTGAGAAAGATTTGATAAATAAGATAAAAGGAATATATAATTACGAATAATTAATTAATATAAAATGAGTCAGAAGATTAGAATAAAATTAAAATCTTACGATCATAACTTGGTAGATAAATCTGCTGAGAAGATTGTTAAAACTGTAAAAACAACGGGTGCGGTCATTAGCGGCCCAATTCCATTGCCAACTCACAAAAGAATTTTTACTGTTTTGCGCTCACCGTTTGTAAACAAAAAATCAAGAGAACAATTTCAATTATCTTCATATAAGAGATTATTAGATATTTACAGTTCTACTGCAAAAACTATTGATGCTCTTATGAAATTGGAATTACCAAGCGGAGTTGAAGTAGAAATAAAAGTATAATAATAATTGGCAACAATTAAAAAAGTATCAATTAAAATTAAATAATAAAAAATGCCAGGATTAATAGGAAAAAAAATCGGAATGACTTCGATTTTCAGTGCCGAGGGTAAAAATATACCATGCACTGTTATAGAGGCTGGTCCTTGTTTTGTTACACAAATCAAGACTAAAGCCAAAGATGGTTACGATGCAGTCCAGATAGCATTTGGTGAAAAAAAACCGAAACATAGCAATAAAGCTATGATTGGTCATTTCAATAAAGCAAATACAGGACCTAAGAGTAAACTTCACGAATTTAGAGGAGTTTTTGATCATCTTAAATTGGGTGATGTTTTGAAATTAGAAGAAGTTTTGAAACATGACCGCTGGATAGATGTTACAGGAATTTCTAAAGGAAAAGGATTTCAGGGAGTTGTAAAAAGATATAATTTTAAAGGAGTAGGAGATGCTACGCACGGACAACACAATCGCTTAAGAGCACCAGGTTCTTTGGGTGCTTCTTCATATCCTTCAAGAGTTTTCAAAGGCATGAGAATGGGTGGTAGAATGGGTGGAGATCAAGTGATGATGATTAATCTTAGCATCGTTGAAAAAATGCCTGAGAAAAATTTGTTAGTTGTAAAAGGCTCTGTCCCAGGTCCAAATGGTTCATTTTTAATTATCAATAAGTAATGGAAACAGCAATATATAACATAGCAGGCGAAGATACCGGAAAAAAGATAGAGTTAAACGAATCTATTTTTGGTATTGAACCAAACGACCATGCCATTTATTTGGATGTGAAACAATACATGGCAAATAATCGTCAAGGTACACATAAATCGAAAGAACGAGCTGAAATAATTGGTAGTACCAGAAAAATAAAGCGACAAAAAGGAACAGGAACAGCCAGAGCTGGTAGTATCAAGTCGCCCCTTTTTCGTGGAGGTGGACGAGCATTCGGTCCTCGACCAAGAAATTATTATTTCAAACTGAATAAAAAAGTTAAACAGCTTGCAAGAAAATCTGCATTAAGCTATAAAGCTAAAAACGAGGGACTTATCATATTGGAAAACTTTAGTTTTGAGAAACCATCAACTAAAGAATTTGTAAATTTTGAAACAAATTTAAAAATAAATGACAAAAAATGTCTTTTAGTGTTATCCGAACAAAATAAAAACATATATTTGTCCTCCAGAAATTTAAAGGGCTCAAAAGTCGTAATGATTTCTGAACTAACAACATATGATATATTGGATGCTTCAGTTTTATTAGTTGTTGATAGTGCAATTGACGTTTTGGAGAGTTTTTTTAAGAAATAAGAAAGAAAATGGATATTATTATAAAGCCAGTAATTAGCGAAAAGATGACCACTTTGGGTGAAAAACTCAACAGATATGGTTTCATAGTTGATAAAAAAGCCAATAAAATTCAAATTAAAAAGGCTGTTGAAGATATGTATGGTGTGTCAGTAGAAGCTGTCAATACCATGATATACGGTGGAAAACCAAAATCAAGATTTACCAAAACCGGTGTAATCTCCGGAAAAACAAAAGCATACAAAAAAGCCATTGTAACTTTACTTGAAGGCGATAACATTGATTTTTATAGTAGTATTTAAGTGAAAAAATTGATTGATGCATAATTTAGCAAAAATCTTAAAATATTAAAAATGGGTTTACGAAAACTAAAACCAACAACACCAGGTCAAAGACATAAAATTGTAGGGACTTTTGATGAAATCACAGCATCGAAACCCGAAAAGTCTCTTATTGCGCCAATAAAAAAGAGCGGTGGAAGAAACAATGAAGGTAAAATGACTATGAGATATCTTGGTGGAGGCCATAAAAAAAGATATCGACTAATCGACTTTCTTAGAGAAAAAGAAGGAATAGCCAAAGTGAAAACAATAGAATATGATCCTAACAGAACAGCTAGAATTGCTTTAGTCGTTTATGGCGATGGAGAAAAAAGATATATTGTTGCTCCCAATGGATTACAAATTGACCAAGAAATAGTTTCCGGGAAAGGAGTTGCTCCTGAGGTTGGAAATTGCCTATTATTATCAGAAATTCCACTCGGAACAATTATTCACAACATTGAGCTTTATCCCAGTCAAGGTGCTGTTATTGCTCGTAGTGCTGGATCATATGCACAATTAATTTCTCGTGAAGGAAAATATGCTTTAATAAAAATGCCTTCCGGCGAAATTCGTAAAATTCTTATCACTTGTAAAGCCACAATTGGAGCTGTTTCTAATGCCGATCATCAATTAGAAAGGTCTGGAAAAGCTGGTAGATCTAGATGGTTAGGTAGAAGACCACGTGTGAGAGGAGTTGTAATGAATCCTGTAGATCACCCAATGGGTGGTGGAGAAGGTAGAGCATCAGGAGGATTGCCACGTTCAAGAAATGGTATCCCTGCAAAAGGTTTCAAAACTCGTGAAAAAAAGAAAGCTTCGAACAAATATATAATTGAGCGAAGAAAGAAATAGTATAAGTTGAAAAGATTAAATACTGACAAAAAATAATTAATATGAGCCGTTCATTAAAAAAAGGTCCATTCATTGATTTCAAATTAGAAAGAAAAATTGTTGCTCTAAATGAGACAAGCAAAAAAACTGTTGTTAAAACATGGGCAAGAAGTTCAATGATTTCTCCAGACTTTGTAGGGCATACTATAGCCGTTCATAATGGCAATAAATTTATTCCTGTTTATGTAACAGAAAATATGGTAGGACACAAATTAGGTGAATTTTCGCCTACAAGAACATATAGAGGACATACCAGTAAGAAAAAATAATAATTCGATAAAAGAAAACTGTAAAAATGGGTGCAAGAAAAAGACTCTCAGCAGAAATGCGTAACGAAGAAAAGGAAAAGTTGTTTTTCGCAAGTTTGCGAAATTGCCCTACTTCACCTCGTAAGATGCGATTAGTTGCCGATATGATTAGAGGACTTGAAGTAAATAAAGCTTTAGATATATTAAAATTTAGCTCTAAAGAAGCCTCAAAAAAAGTTGAAAAACTTTTATTATCAGCAATTTCAAACTGGCAAACAAAAAACGAAACAGAAAAAATTGAAGATCACGATTTATTTGTAAGTGAAGTATTTGTTGATTCAGCTCGAATGTTGAAAAGAATTCAACCAGCTCCACAAGGACGTGCTCATAGGATTAGAAAAAGATCTAACCATGTAACAATTTTTATAGATAGTAAAGTAACTAATGAAATTGAAAATTAAAAGAAATTAAATGGGACAAAAAGTTAATCCGATAAGTAATAGACTTGGAATCATCAAGGGATGGGATTCTAATTGGTTTGGCGGAAAAAACTATGCCGATAAATTATTCGAAGACGACAAAATTCGAAAATATTTAATGGCTCGTTTAGCAAAAGCAAGTATCTCAAGGATTATTATTGAACGAACATTAAAATTAGTTACTGTTACAGTCAATACGGCACGACCTGGAATTATTATTGGTAAAGGCGGACAAGAAGTAGATAAGCTGAAGGAAGAGTTAAAAAAAATTACCAAGAAGGAAGTACAAATAAATATATATGAAATAAAAAGACCTGAATTTGATGCAATAATTGTTGCGAATAATATTGCAAGACAAATTGAAGGAAAAATTGCATATAGAAGAGCAATAAAAATGGCAATTGCATCAACTATGCGAATTGGAGCAGAAGGAATAAAAGTTTTAATCTCAGGGCGATTGAATGGAGCAGAGATGGCACGTTCCGAGATGTATAAAGAAGGAAGAACTCCCCTACATACACTTCGAGCCGATATTGATTATGCTTTAGCAGAAGCACACACAAAAGTTGGATTAGTAGGAGTGAAAGTATGGATTTGCAAAGGTGAAATTTTTGGCAAACGAGATCTGTCGCCAAACATTGGCGTAACCGAACAAAAGAAAAAAGCACCTTCTTTTAAGAAAAGAAGATAAGCTTAAGGTATGCAATAATTACGATTTTAAATGTAATTTTTAGAAAGAAATGTTACAACCAAGAAAAACAAAGTTTAGAAAGCAGCAAAAAGGCAGAATGAAAGGAAACGCCAATCGGGGCAATCAATTAGCTTTCGGCTCATTCGGAATCAAAGCATTAGAGCAAACATGGATAACCGGAAGACAAATCGAAGCTGCTCGACAAGCTGTTACACGTCATATGAAACGTGAAGGACAAATTTGGATTAGAATTTTTCCGGATAAACCAATAACAAAAAAACCTGCTGAGGTTAGAATGGGAAAAGGTAAAGGAGCACCAGAACTTTTTGTTGCAAGAGTATCTCCCGGACGGATATTGTTTGAAGCAGAAGGAGTCCCTTTTGACATTGCAAAAGAAGCACTTCGACTGGCTGCACAAAAACTGCCCATAACAACCAAGTTTGTAGTAAGAAACGATTACGTAGAAAATTCAATATAATAAGCAATGAAAAATTCTGAAATTAGAGAATTAACAACAAAAGAGGTAATTGAACGAATAGATGAAGAAAAAAGCATCCTATCTCGTCAGAAATTGAACCACGCTGTTTCACCTTTAGATAATCCGATGAAAATAAAGGAAACAAGGAAAAACATTGCCAAACTGAAAACCGAATTACAAAAAAGAACTTTATCCGAAACTAACAAGTAAATTTAATTAAAATGGAAAAGAGAAATTTGAGAAAAGAATTTGTTGGTGTTGTTGTTAGCAACAAAATGGATAAATCTATTGTAATTGCAGTAAATAGAAAAATGAAACATCCCATCTATGGGAAGTACATAAAAAAGACAACAAAATTAGTTGCTCACGACGAAAAAAATGATTGCAATATTGGAGACACTGTGAAAATTATGGAAACACGTCCGTTGAGTAAAAATAAATGTTGGAGATTAGTAGAAATTGTTGAAAGAGTTAAATAATTATGATACAACAAGAAAGTCGATTATCGGTAGCCGACAATAGCGGTGCGAAAGAGGTTCTTTGCATAAATGTTCTTGGAGGAACCGGCAAAAAGTATGCTTCAATCGGAGATAAAATTGTAGTAACTGTAAAAGGTGCTATGCCCGGTGGCGAAGTGAAAAAGGGAATGGTTACAAGAGCTGTCGTTGTTAGAACCAAAAAAGAAGTAAGAAGACCAGATGGTTCGTACATTAGATTTGATGATAATGCTTGCGTATTGCTAAATCAGGCTGACGAAATTAGAGGAACTCGTATATTCGGCCCCGTAGCTCGCGAACTTAGAGACAAACAATATATGAAAATTATTTCATTAGCTCCTGAGGTATTATAATCTGAAAATATTTTGAAAATGCGAAAGAAACTACACATAAAAAAAGGAGATACTGTTATAGTTATTAGTGGTGAAGCTAAAGGACAAAAAGGAAAAGTACTTGAAGTAATAGCTAAAACCAATAAAGCTATTGTAGAACAAGTAAATTTGGTTTCGAGACATACAAAACCAAATGCAGAAAGTCCTAATGGTGGAATAATTAAAAAAGAAGCACCAATACATGTTTCAAATATTCTACTTGTTGATCCATCAACAGGCGAACCAACAAGAATTGGAAGAAGAATTAGTCCAAAAACAAATAAATTAGTTCGATACGCCAAAAAATCAGGAGAGGAGATAAAATAATGAAATATATACCAAACCTAAAGAAAAAGTATGACGAAGAAATAATTCCTTCATTGAAAAAGGAATTTGGTTATACATCAGTTATGCAAGTACCTAAATTAGAAAAAATTGTTCTTAATCAAGGTATTGGTAAAGCTGTCGCAGACAAAAAACTGTTAGATAATGCTACAAAAGAATTATCAGAAATATCAGGACAAAAAGCCGTTCAAACGGTTTCGAAAAGAGATATTTCAAATTTCAAACTAAGACGAAAAATGCCAATCGGAGCAAAAGTTACTCTTAGAAAAGAAAAAATGTATGAATTTCTTGACAGACTTATTTCTGCCTCCCTTCCACGAATTCGCGATTTTAGAGGTATAAATTTTAAATTCGACGGAAAAGGAAACTATTCATTAGGAATAAAAGAGCAAATAATCTTTCCTGAAATTGAAATTGACAAAATAAACAACATATTAGGTTTAGATATTACGTTTGTAACCACTGCAAGTACCGACGAAGAAGCCTACGCATTGTTAAAAGAATTTGGATTACCATTCAAAAATATTAAAAAGTAATAGAAATGGCAAAAGAATCAATGAAAGCACGCGAAGTAAAGCGTAAAAAATTAGTTGAAAAATATGCTGCAAAAAGAGCAAAATTGAAAGCTGAAGGAGATTATATTGGTTTAAGTAAACTTCCAAAAAACTCTTCTGCAATCAGAATGCACAACCGCTGCACACTTACCGGACGACCAAAAGGATATATGCGACAATTTGGATTGAGCCGTATTACTTTTAGAGAAATGGCTTCAGCCGGACTAATCCCGGGAATAAAAAAAGCTAGTTGGTAATATTCAATTTTTTAAGAAAACATAAATAAAACTTAATATAAAATGACCGACCCTATTTCAGATTTTCTGACTCGAATCAGAAATGCCATGATGGCAAAGCACAAGGTTGTCGATATTCCTTCAGCAAATATTAAAAAGGAAATTACAAAAATTTTGTACGAGAAAGGATATATTAGTAGCTATAAATTTGAGGACAATGAAGTTCAGGGAACTATAAAAATTGCTCTTAAATACGATCAAAAAACAAAAACTCCTGCTATAAAAAAACTTACAAGAATTAGTAAACCAGGTTTGAGAAAATATGTTGGAGTTGATTCAATTCCGAGAGTACTAAACGGACTTGGGATTGCTATTTTATCTACTTCGCACGGAGTCATTTCAGACAAAGAGGCAAAAGCCAAAAAAGTTGGTGGCGAAGTATTATGTTATGTATATTAATAATAGAAGAATATAGAAATGTCAAGAATAGGGAAATTACCAATAAATATACCCGAAAAGGTTGTTGTTAAAATTGATAAGAACAATCTTGTTACAATAAAGGGACCTATCGGAGAACTTTCTCAGGAAGTAAATCCGAAAATGAAGATAGAAATTGAAGACAATATCTTAACAATTATCAGACCTTCAGACGAAAAAGAAGATAAGGCATTACATGGTTTGTATCGTGCTCTTATTAATAATATGATTATTGGAGTCTCAAAAGGTTACGAATTGAAACAAGAAATAGTTGGAGTTGGATACAGAGCCGAATTTAAAAATGGAATTTTAGATTTAACGCTTGGATACTCACATCATATTTATTTCCAATTGCCAAAAGAGATTCAATGTGAAGCAACCACCGAAAGACGAAGCAATACGATCATCACCTTAAAAAGTCATGATAAGCAATTAATTGGTCATGTTGCTGCGAAAATCAGGTCGTTCAGAAAACCCGAACCATACAAAGGAAAAGGAATTAAGTTTGTTGGAGAAGAATTAAGAAAGAAAGCTGGTAAGGCTGCTAAAGTTTAATATTAGATTGAAAAATAAAGATGGCTTTAAATAAATTAGAAAGTAGAAAGAGAATAAAAATGAGAATCAGAAAAGTAGTTTCTGGTACTCAGGAAAAACCACGGATGTCTGTATTCAGAAGCAATAAGCAAATTTCTGTTCAAATTATTAATGATATCGATGGCAAAACAGTATTATCGGCATCATCATTGAATAAAACAATTGCAACACAAGAAGGAGTCAATAAAATTGCACAAGCTTCACTTGTCGGAAAACTTATTGCTGAAAAAGCTATAAACGCTGGAATTGCGACAGTAGTTTTTGACAGAAATGGCTATTTGTATCATGGGAGAGTAAAGAAATTGGCAGAAGCAGCAAGAAAAGCCGGACTTAAAATATAATTATCATGGAAGAAAAGAGAATAAGAACTAGTGATATAGATTTAATCGACAGATTAGTACACATTAATAGAGTTACAAAAGTTACTAAAGGTGGTAGGACTTTTAGCTTTGCAGCAGTGGTTGTTGTTGGAAACGAAAACGGAATTGTTGGCTGGGGAAAAGGAAAAGCAAGCGAGGTAACAACAGCAATTGCAAAAGGAGTTGAATCTGCCAAGAAAAATCTTGTTACAATACCTGTATTGAAAGGAACAATTCCTCACGAGCAGTATTCAAGTTTTGGAGGAGCTAAAGTTTTTATTAAACCTGCTTCAAACGGAACCGGAGTAAAAGCTGGTGGTGCAATGCGCGCAGTATTAGAGAGTGTTGGTATAAAAGACGTTTTGGCAAAATCTAAGGGCTCTTCAAATCCTCATAATTTGGTGAAAGCTACCTTAAAAGCACTTTTAGAACTTAGAGATGCACATACGGTAGCACAAACAAGGGGTATTACCTTAGATCAAGTATTTAATGGTTAATATTTTATAACAATTTTATTTTTGATACAGACAAACAATTATTAGAATGGCAAAATTAAAAATAACACAAAAAAAGAGTAGGATTGGTAGTACTCTCAGGCAGAAAAGAACACTCGATGCTCTTGGCTTAAGAAAAACCAATTCTGTTGTTGAAAAAGAGATAACTCCTCAAATTGAAGGAATGGTCAACAAAGTGAGACATCTTGTTGAAATTGAAGAAATTTAAAAATAATTAATTGTTATATAGAAATGGATTTAAGCAATCTAAAACCAGCAAAAGGTTCAGTTAAAAAAGGCAAACGAATTGGTAGAGGTCAAGGTTCAGGACGAGGCGGAACCTCAACTAGAGGACACAAAGGAGCCAAATCAAGATCAGGTTATTCCAAAAAAATTGGTTTTGAAGGTGGACAAATGCCATTGCAAAGACGAGTACCAAAATTTGGATTCAAAAATATAAATAGAAAAGAATTTAAAGGTATTAATATTGAAGCAATTCAAAAATTAGTTGATAAAGATGGCATTACTGTTTTTACAGATAAAGTTTTAGTTGATGCCGGTTTAGCCTCGAAAAATGATTTGATTAAGATATTAGGTGATGGCGAACTAAAGTCGAAAATAGAAATTAGTGCACATGCATTCTCAAAATCCGCACTTGCAGCTATTGAAAAATTAGAAGGAACAGCAATAAAACTTTAGATGAATGAAAGATTTTATAGAAACTATAAAAAACATTTTTAAGATTGAAGATCTTAGGGCTAGAATAATTACTACCTTAGGATTTATTCTTATCTACAGATTGGGTTCGTTTATTGTGATACCTGGAGTTGATCCATCTAAATTAGCAAGCCTACAAAATCAAACTGCCGACGGACTACTTGGACTATTAAATATGTTTTCTGGTGGAGCGTTTGGAAATGCTTCTATTTTTGCATTAGGAATTATGCCTTATATTTCTGCTTCCATTGTGATTCAGTTGTTAGGAATGGCAGTTCCATATTTTCAACGATTGCAGCGCGAAGGCGAAAGCGGAAGAAAGAAAATTAATCAAATAACAAGATATTTGACCGTTCTTATAACTGGTTTTCAAGCACCTACTTATATTGCAAACCTCAAGAGTCAATTACCTCCTGAAGCATTTACAATTTCAAGTACCTTTTTCTGGGTTACAGCAATTGTGATTCTTATAGCAGGTACTATGTTCATTATGTGGCTAGGCGAGAAAATTACTGATAAAGGGATTGGAAATGGAATTTCACTTATCATTATGATTGGTATTATTGCAAGATTACCATTTGCAATATTTGCAGAATTTGGTTCAAGACTCGAACAATCTGGCGGTGGATTAATTATGTTCCTTCTGGAAATAATTATTTTATTCTTCATTTTTATGGCAACAATTCTGCTCGTTCAGGGGACAAGAAGGATTCCTGTTCAGTATGCAAAAAGAATTGTTGGAAACAAGCAATATGGCGGTGTTCGTCAATACATTCCTTTGAAAGTTAATGCTGCTGGAGTTATGCCTATTATTTTTGCACAAGCAATAATGTTTGTTCCAATGGCAATTGCCGGTTATGGAGGAGAATCAATGTCAGGATTTGCTGCTGCTTTTTCCGATTATACTGGATTCTGGTATAATTTCACTTTTGCATTAATGATTATTGCATTTACATATTTTTATACTGCAATTACCATTAATCCAACCCAAATGGCTGAAGACATGAAGCGAAACGGAGGATTCATTCCTGGAGTAAAACCAGGTCGAAAAACCGTTGAATTTCTTGATACTATTATGTCAAGAATAACATTGCCAGGTTCAGTATTTTTAGCAATTATTGCCATTTTACCTCCAATTGCTATGATTGCAGGAGTAAACAATCAGTTTGCTCAATTTTTTGGAGGAACATCATTATTGATTTTAATAGGAGTTGTACTTGATACATTACAACAAATTGAAAGTCATTTGTTAATGCGTCATTACGATGGATTAATGAAATCTGGTAGGATTAAGGGAAGAGGCGGAAGAGCATCTGCAATGTAGTCCTTTTTTTAAGCGTTCTTTGATGATATATTTGAAAACCGATGATGAAATTGAATTACTTAGAATTAGTAATTTATTAGTTTCTGAAACTCATGCTCAAATTGCTCCTCTGATTAAACCTGGAGTTAAAACAATCGAATTAGATCGAATTGCTGAAGAGTATATTCGAGACAATAATGGAATTCCTGGATTTCTTAATTATAAGGGTTTCCCTAACACTTTGTGCACTTCGGTGAACGAGCAGGTTGTTCACGGAATTCCTTCTGATTATGAATTAAAAGATGGAGATATAATTTCGATAGATTGTGGAGTAATAAAAAATGGTTTTTATGGAGATTCGGCTTATACATTTGCTGTTGGTGAGATTAAAGAGGAAGTGAAGAAGCTTTTGGAAATTACTAAAGAATCACTATTAAAAGCCATAGAAGTTTCTGTTTCAGGTAATAGAATGGGTGATATTGGATTTGCAATACAAAACTATGTTCAAAGCTTTGGTTATAGCGTAGTACGCGAACTTACCGGACACGGAATTGGAAAAAATCTGCATGAAGACCCTGTTGTACCAAATTATGGTAAACGTGGGAGAGGATCGAAACTTAAGAATGGAATGGTGATTGCTATTGAACCTATGATAAACTTAGGAAAAAAAGAAGTGAAACAAGAAAAAGATGGATGGACTATTCGAACTGCGGATATGCAACCATCGGCACACTACGAACATTCAATTGCAATTAGAAATGGAAAAGCAGATATATTATCAAATTTTGCGTTAATTGAAGATGTTTTAAAAAATAAATAAATATAAATTGTATGGCAAAACAGCCCTCAATAGAACAAGATGGTACTATTATTGAAACTTTATCGAACGCAAGGTTTCGTGTCGAACTCGAAAATGGATATGTAATTTTGGCACATATCTCTGGAAAAATGAGAATGCATTACATAAAAATCCTTAAAGGAGATAAGGTTAAGATTGAAATGTCGCCATATGATTTAACTAAAGGACGAATTATTTTCAGGTATAAAAATTAGAATTAACAAAATATAATTATGAAAGTTAGAGCATCTGTAAAAAAGCGTAGTGCTGATTGTAAGATAGTAAAAAGAAAAGGAAGACTTTATGTAATTAACAAAAAGAATCCTCGCTTTAAACAAAGACAAGGATAATTTTTAGAAATATTACATTTGAAATTGAATAGAATTTAAACTTAAAATAAAAAAGTAAATTATGGCTAGAATAGTTGGAGTTGATATTCCGAACAATAAAAGAGGTGAAGTTGGATTGACCTATATATTTGGAATTGGACGAAGTTCTGCTAAATCTATTTTACAGAAAGCTGAAATTGATATAAACGTCAGAGTAAAAGATTGGGATGATAATCAATTAAATACTATCAGATCAATTATTAATGATGATTATAAAATTGAAGGAGAGCTTAGGTCAGAAAATCAATTAAATATTAAACGATTGATGGACATAGCAAGCTATCGTGGCATTAGGCACAGAACCGGAATGCCGGTACGTGGACAGAAAACAAAAAATAATGCACGTACCCGAAAAGGAAAAAGAAAAACTGTAGCAAATAAGAAAAAAGCAACTAAAGGTTAATAAATAGTAATTATGGCAAAGAAAAGAACTGTATCTGCTAAGAAAAGAGTTGTTAAAATTGAGCCTGTTGGTCAAGCTCACATTAAAGCCTCCTTTAACAACATTATCATTTCTCTGACAAATAATCAAGGACAAGTAATATCTTGGGCTTCAGCAGGAAAGATGGGTTTTCGCGGATCAAAGAAAAATACTCCTTATGCTGCTCAAATAGCCGCCGCTAATTGTGCTAAAACAGCTTACGATCTAGGATTAAGAAAAGTAAAAGTTTATGTAAAAGGACCTGGGGCAGGCAGAGAATCAGCAATGCGATCGATTCATAGTACCGGTATTGAAGTTACTGAAATTGTTGATGTTACTCCATTACCTCACAATGGCTGTCGTCCACCAAACAGACGAAGAGTATAATTAAACAATTCGTTTTAAGTATTTTAAATATTAATTTATAATTGAAAAATAAAGATGGCAAAATATATTGGACCAAAAACTAAAATAGCAAGAATATTTGGAGAACCAATTTTTGGACCCGACAAGGCATTAGAAAAGAAAAACTACCCTCCAGGACAGCACGGTAACAATAAACGTAGAAAAAAACCTTCAGTCTATGGAATTCAGCTTAAAGAAAAACAAAAAGCTAAACGGACTTATGGAGTACTTGAAAAGCAATTTTTAAACTTATTTAAAAAAGCATCTGGAATAAAAGGAATTACAGGTGAAATTTTGCTTCAATTGCTTGAATCTCGTTTAGATAATGTGGTTTATAGAATGGGATTAGCCCCTACTCGAAGCGGAGCACGACAACTGGTTGGACACAGACATATAATTGTTAACAACGAAGTTTGCAATATTCCTTCACGACAAGTTAAACCTGGCGATATAATTGGAATTCGTGAAAAATCTAAATCTATGGAATCAATTCAAGATTCTTTGTCCTCAGCAAGTCATTCAGCTTATTCTTGGATAGAATGGGATAATGAATTGTCGGCCGGAAAATTTATGAATACTCCAGAAAGACAAGAAATACCTGAAAATATAAAAGAACAACTTATTGTTGAATTGTATTCTAAATAAGCTTAAAATATTTTTAGATAATAAAATAGCATTTGTTTTAATAAAAGAAAAAATCAAATATGTCAATATTAGCTTTCCAAAAACCAGATAAAGTTATAATGCTTGATTCAGACGATAAAATCGGCAAGTTTGAATTCAGGCCACTTGAACAAGGATATGGGATCACAATTGGTAATGCTCTCAGAAGAATTTTAATCTCATCTTTAGAAGGATACGCAATTACATCAATTAGAATCGATGGGATTGATCACGAATTTTCTGCTATGGCTGGAATCAGAGAAGATGTTACCGATATAGTATTAAATTTAAAACAAATTCGATTCAAGCAAGAGGTTGAAGATGTTGAAGAAGAAAAGGTTACGATAAACATTACTGGTCAGGACACATTTAAAGGTGGCGACATAGAAAAATTTATAAGCGGCTTTAAAGTACTAAATCCTGAACATGTAATTTGCAATCTTACAAATCCGGATGTGCGATTTCAAATGGAAATGACCATTAAAAAAGGAAGGGGATATGTTACATCTGACGAAAACAAACCTCTTGAACCAGTTATTGGATTAATTCCAGTAGATTCTATTTTTACTCCGATAAAAAATGTAAATTATCACATTGAAGATTATAGGGTTGAACAAAAAACCGACTTCGAAAAACTTGTAATTAATATTGAAACGGATGGCTCAGTAATGCCAAAAGATGCACTTAAAGAAGCGGCAACCATTTTAATCAAACATTTCATGTTGTTTTCAGATGAGAAAATTACAGAAGATGTTGAAGAAAAAGAAGAAACCGAAGAATTTGACGAGGAAATACTTCATATGCGACAGCTTTTAAAAACAAAACTTGTTGATCTTGATTTGTCCGTGAGAGCATTGAATTGTCTTAAAGCTGCCGATGTAGAAACTTTATCCGAATTAGTTGCATTTAATAGAAACGATTTGTTGAAATTTAGAAATTTCGGAAAAAAATCACTAACAGAACTTAACGAAATGTTAGTTACAATGAATTTGGATTTCGGAATGGATATTACAAAATATAAATTAGATCAAGAGTAAAATTTCTCTTTTGACTCAAAATAAAAAATTACAGAAAGCAAAATATAATAAGAAATGAGACACCGAAAAAATTTTAATCATCTAAGTAGAAAAGCGCCCCACAGAAAAGCCATGTTAATGAATATGGCAAATTCGCTTATCAAACATAAAAGAATTTCTACAACAGTTGCAAAAGCTAAAGCTCTTAGAATGTTCGTAGAGCCATTGCTTACAAAATCGAAAGACGATTCAACTCATTCACGTAGAGTTGTGTTTAGTTATTTACAAGACAAAGAGGCTGTTTCTGAATTGTATAGAGAAATTTCTGTAAAAATTGCTGAAAGAAATGGGGGATATACGAGAATTCTAAAAACTGGAAATAGATTAGGCGATAATGCCGAAATGTGCATAATAGAATTGGTTGACTATAATGAAAACATGCTTGCCGAAAAAGATGCTGCACCTAAAAAAGCAACCAGAAGAAGAAAGAAAAGCAAAAAAACTGATGACACTGCTACTTCTGTAGAAACTGCAAAAACTGAAGTTGTAGAAGAGGAGACTAAAGAAACTGCAGAAACTGAGGAAGTAAAAGTAGAAGGAACTGAGGAATCAAAAGTTGAAGAGAAAAAAGAAGAAGATAAAGAAAAACCAAAAGAAGAAAGTAATTAATATTGAAATAGAAATATTATTATATTAAAGGGGGGATAAAAAATATTTTTATCCCCCTTTTTCAGTAAAAAAATGTAAAAATAAAAAAGACAGAAATGGGAAAAATAGCAAATATTTATGCAAGACAGGTTTTGGATTCTAGAGGAAATCCAACAATCGAAGTTGAAGTAATAACAGAGAATGGATTTGGTGGTAGAGCAATAGTTCCATCAGGAGCTTCTACAGGAGTTCACGAAGCCGTTGAACTGAGAGATTTCGACAAACAAAAATATCTTGGAAAAGGAGTTTTAAAAGCTGTAAATAATGTAAATTCAGTTTTAAACGACGAACTAAAAGGAATGTTCGTAACAGAGCAAAACGACATTGATGCTCGAATGATTGAAATTGATGGAACTGAAAACAAAGCCAAACTCGGTGCAAATGCCATACTTGGCGTATCTCTCGCTGTAGCTAAAGCTGGAGCACAATTCACAAATCAAGAATTGTTCAGATATATTGGAGGAGTAAATGCAAATACTCTTCCAATTCCTATGATGAACATATTAAATGGAGGTTCTCATGCCGACAATAAAATTGATATACAAGAATTTATGATTATGCCAACAGGTGCAAAATCATTCAGTGAAGCTCTAAGGATGGGTGTTGAAGTTTTTCATAGTTTAAAATCTGTTTTGAAATCGGAGAATCATTCAACTAATGTTGGCGATGAAGGCGGTTTTGCACCAAATTTAAATTCCAATGAAGAAGCTATTGAAGTTGTAATTAAAGCAATTGAAAAAGCTGGTTATATTCCTGGCAAAGAAATTTATATTGCTCTGGATGCAGCAGCTTCTGAGTTTTACGACAAGAAGAAAAAACTATACCACTTTGATTCTACTATGGAAGACAAAACATCTTTCGAAATGGTTGAATATTGGAAAAAGTGGACAAATGATTATCCAATTTTATCTATCGAAGACGGACTTGACGAAGACGATTGGGACGGTTGGAGACTTTTGACAAAAGAAATTGGTCATAAAGCACAAATTGTTGGAGATGATTTATTTGTTACTAACGTAAAACGTCTTGAAAGAGGAATTCTTGAAAATACTGCAAATTCAATCCTTATAAAAGTAAATCAAATTGGAACTCTTACAGAAACTATAAATGCTGTGAGAATGGCAGATATAAATTCATATACTTCAATTATGAGTCACCGCTCTGGCGAAACTGAAGACACTACAATTGCCGACTTAGCTGTTGCATTAAACACAGGATTAATAAAAACTGGTTCTGCATCACGCTCCGATAGGATTGCAAAATATAACCAATTACTCAGAATTGAGGAAACGCTTGGAAGTTCAGCCAAATATCTTGGTTCGAAATTTAAATTTATTTAATAAATTCATAGTAAATTAAAACCTACTATAAGCTTTTGGTTTATAGTAGGTTTTAGTTCAATTTAGATTTTGTTTATTGCAAAATTGCAATTTCTGGTCAATGCGTTTTTGAAATCAGACGGAGCTATTCAAAAAAAATAATGGTGCTATTTCACTGAAAAAAGAATTATACTCAAAAATTGAAATAATGCTAAGTTAGCATTATTTTATTTTATATACGACCTTTCATTTTCAAGTATATATACCATTTTATTTAATTGAGAAATAGTAAAAACACATCTGCATGAATCATGCGATGACATAATGTTTTCGAACGAATGCCTGTATTTCTGACCAATAGGATCGAATTCTATAAACTTTGGATTGCAATACTCTTGTTCAACATGCTTGTCAGCTTTAGTATCGCACAAAAGATCGCCCGCTTGTTGGCAGTTTGACCCATCGACCAATTCAAGCCCAAAGAAAGTTTCAAATGTATGATACAAACCCAGAAAATGTCCCATCTGGTGTGTTAAACCATTGCCGCTAAATGATTTACTGCTAACAACTATAATATCATCACCACCTGGGAAAAAGCTATGTCCTTCAATTGAATAATTCGCTCCAGACAGTGGAATTGAATCAACAACAAAAACATTTATTACTCCTGCCTTATAATAAAGTGTTCTCAACTCTGGAATCTCTTTATCGAGAGCAAGAATATTGTATTTATAGTTCTCAATAGAATCTATCTCACAATATTTAAAACTAATTCCGGATCGTTTGAAAGCATCGTTTAGCTTAACCAGAGTGTTTTCAATTATTAGAAAATCCGGCTCATATTCATAATTTTCATTAGCTATCAAATGTAAGTGTATGCTTAAATTTCGATGACAAGGATTCATTCCATGTGCAGAAAAATCCTGTGTTAAGCTGGTTTCAAATTGATATTGCACCTGATTTGGGACAACAAAGCAATTTTGTGCTTTCAAGTTTAAACTTAATAAACAAAAAAATAATAAAAATAGGTGGGTTAATTTCAATTTCATAAAAAATTTCTTAAATTTGAAACATAATATATTTATTAAAATGAATATTCAAAATTAATAAAATGTTTTCAAAACATCTAAACATTGTGATTATATTATTGTTGATTGTTTTTAATAATGCAAAATCACAAATAGCAATCACTCCTACCTCTGGATGTTCGCCTCTAACAGGTGTTTTGTTTAATTCTTCCGGATCCGGATTGTCGAACATATTATGGGATTTTGGTGATGGAGCCAGTTCAATTGACACAATTGCTTATCACACATATTCCAATCCTGGAGTATATAATGTAATTATTACAGGACAAAACAATAACGGCAATCAATTTTCAGACACTACAATTATTGAAGTTTTTGAGAATCCTATTGCCAATTTTCAACTTGAAAGTATTAATTTGGCTTGTACACCGTATTCGGCTGCATTCTCCGATAGTTCATACGCAATTGGTGCAGCCAGCATAGTTAGTTCAAACTGGACTTTCGGAGATGGAGCAACTTTACAGAGCAATAACCAGGCAAACGTTTTACACACGTATGTAACAACAGGTTTTTTTGATGTTTCGCTTGAGGTAGTTGATGACAATGGATGTTCTGACTTTATGCTGCTTGATAGTTTATTGACAATATCAAGTCCGCCAAATCCATCAATTTTTTCAAATATTCAAACTGTTACTGACTGCGATATTCCAATACTTGTTACTTTTTTTGGTTTTGCAAACACAAATTCGATTATATCTGATACAATATTCTATTCCTGGGATTTTGATAATGGAATAACAAGTGATTCTACAATTAATATGATTGAGTTTTATGAAGGAAACTACGATGTTTCGCTTGCAGTAACCGACAATTGGGGATGTACAGATACTCAAAGTTATCAATTAGACATAGTTGTTCCCGAAGCAAGTTTTATCATTTCCAATTCAAATGATTTTTATATATGCGATTGTGCGTTTTTTATAAATACAAGTAATTTTTCAACTGTGTACTGGGATTATGGAGACGGAACAGGTGATGTTAGCGGTTTTCATTGCTTTTCAGGACCAGGAAATTATGATGTAACACTTACGGTGGAAGAAGGAAACTGCTTTGATGATACCACTATTACTGTAATTCTGGAAGAAATAGTTGCAAATTTTGAGTATAATCCTGATTATAGCTGTTCAAGTCCTTTAGGAGTCCAGTTTACTGATTTGTCTATTAATGCAACATCATGGATGTATTATTTTGGTGACGGCAATGTTAGCCCATTTCAAAATCCGTTTCACTATTTCTATGATACAGATACAGGATTGTATGATATGCCTCAATTAGACATCTTTCACCCGTACCTTCTTGCCACTGACCAGCATGGATGTAATAATCAATTTTTTCATCCTGATCCTATTATTATTGACCTTCCGGTTGCCTGGTTTATGCCAAATGTAAACTATGGATGTGTTCCTGTAACTGTAGATTTCAGCGATTCATCATATGGAGCTGGCAACATTGCAAACTGGTTTTGGGATTTTGGTGATGGCACAACACTTAATTCAACAAGCGATAATGTATCACATACTTATTCTCAGGTCGGCATATATGAGGTTTATTTAACAATAACAAACGTTTCTGGATGTACAGATATTTCTTACCCAATAGAGATTGAAGTTTTAGATACGAGTGATATTATTTGCAACTTAAACACTCCAGTCATAGATTTATTTGTTTGTGCATGTTTCCCCGAATGTGGAAATTATCCACAAAGCTATTATTCTGCATATGAGCAAATGTTCGACCTTTTTACCGGTTGTGGATCTTTGGCACCTAATGTCTATTCTTTTGCTCAGGATACAGGATTTATTCCCATAGAGTTTTATGAATATTATGATAGCATACTATATCAACACCAGATTGCTTACCCACGAATATTTCTTGAGCCACCACTTGGACATATTTCATATGATTATGATTGTGCTCAACCATACCAGTTTCATTTTCATGCAAATGCAATTGGTGCAGATTCAATAGTTTGGGATTTCGGCGATTTTACAGTAATTGATACCGGAAATGTATCTGATTATTTTCATAATTATAATGATAGGGGAGACTATATTGTTAAGTTGGAAATTCATAATTTTAGCACAGGATGTTTCATTCAGGATAGTCTGACTGTTTATGTCAGGGAAATCTATGCAGATTTTGTTGTTCAAGATGATGGATGTTCAGGAATTCCGGTATTATTTAATGCAAATGACTCAGAAGATTTACATACTGCTTGTTTTACCGGCTACGAATGGGATTTTGGTTATGGAGTAGTAGAAAAGACACCTTTTCCTACAATTTCCCACACTTACCATTCATGGAATTATGGACTGAATATCATAAAACTTACAGTTCAGGATATCAATGGTTGTTTTGACTATCATTTTGACACAATTGACATACATTTTATAAGTGCAAACTTAGAGTTTGATCCGCAATATTTGTGTTCTCCGGGTTATATAAGTGTTAACGATCTGAGTTATGCTGATTCTACAATTGTATCTTGGACATTCAACGTAAGCTCAGGTTTTAATATGAATTATGTGCCTGACTCTCTATATTTTAACTTTTTATATGATACTACGGTAAATGTTTACCTTTTAATTGAAGATACTTTTGGTTGCTATGATACTTTTTGGGATTTGATTCATATCTCAGCCATTGATTTCGAAATTAGTTCAAGTCAGCAGGATATTTGCCCATCAGGAATTTCATTAATTGAAATATCTCAACCATACCCGGGCGTAACCTGGTATTTTGAAGACAGTATCAGTTATCCAAACAATGATACAATGGTTATCCACACATTCGATGATCCTGGATTTTATGATGTAACAGTTGTGGTTGAGAAAAATGACGGATGTAAGGATTCTATAGTGTACCCCAACTTTATTCAAGTTCATGAAAATCCTATTGCACAAATTTTTTCTGATCCTTCCGAAGATACACTTTGTCTCCCTGTGCAGATAACTTTCATCGATTCTTCAATTGTTGATGTATTTGGGTCAAGAGCATGGAATTTCTATAATTCAGCTTCCACTGCTCCAAGTCAAAGTGTGTTTATGCCCTATGAATTTCCGGGAACATATCAGGTTAGCCTGATAGAAACAAGTCAATTTGGCTGTAGCGACACGGTTACAAAAACTTTTGATGTAGAAGGTCCTTTAGCCGAATTTAGTTTAAATCCATCAATAATTTGTCAGGGACATTCTATACAGGTTCAAATGTACGACACGAGCAATATCGTTAGCTGGTCATGGGATTTCGGCGATGGAAATATTGACAGTTCGCAAAGTACTTTTGTTGAGTATTATTACAATCCAAACTTCTATCCAAGCAGTAGTCAAACAATTATTTCATTGATTTATAGTTCGGAAAACTGTGAAGCAACTAAAACAGATTATATTGATTTTTACCCACAAATAGCTGCCGATTTTAGCTTCATTGGCAACAATGATTCCATAATTTGCCTTGGTTCAGCAATAACACTTAACAATACCTCAGTTAATGCAAACAACTGGAACTGGGATATTGGTGATGGTACTACAATTACAAACAATGCTCCTCAAGTTACACATGTTTATCAGGATACAGGATATTATGAAATTAGTCTGATTGCTTCAAATGCAAATTTGTGCTTTGACACAATCAGGCGAAATATTTATGTAACAGACATTAATGCCGATATAGCTGTTAGTCCGCTTTTAATTTGTGATAGCGGAATGGTTCAATTTGTTAATAATTCATTTTCTTACACAGGAATTGAAACTACTTTGTTCAACTTTGGAGATGGTTTTCAGGCAGATAGTTTTACAGTCAATCATTTTTATAACAGTGTTCCAGCAGGTAACCAATACGAAATTGTTTTTACTATAAGCGATTTGGCCGGCTGTTCATCAACAGCAAATCTGGCTGTTCAATTTTCCAGTGCTGATGCAATTTTCTCAGTATCTGATCTTGACATTTGCATAGGTGAACAGATAGATTTTTGGGCAACAAATAATTATCCGATTTATAATTGGGATTTTGGAAATGGCATAAGTTCTACTTCTCAAAATCCTACACTTATATACAGTGCAACCGGAAATTATACAGTTAATCTTGCAGTTGAAGATACATGGGGCTGCATTGATACTTTTCATTATCCTATTGAAATTGCCGTTCACGATATGCCAACAGCTTCCTTTTCATACAGTCCCAATCAAACTGTAAGTTGTATTCCTGCCGAATACATTTTTGAAAATACCAGTTCCTGTCAGGATATGTACACATTAAGCTGGACAATTCCTCCAATGATGTATAGTGCAAATATTGTTGAGTTAACTTGGACAGAAGTTGGCACCTATACTGTTAATCTTCTTGTCAGTACAGCTTTTGGATGTTCTGATTCTTTCAGTAATACATTTACAGTTGAAGGTCCGTCAGCCGATCTTATTTTATCGGCTGATGCAATTTGTATTAATACACCTCTGGGTTTGCAATTGCAAAATCCTGTGGATATTTCGAACTGGGTTTGGGATTTTGGTGATGGGACATTAGACCCAAGCTCAACATCATTTAGCCTAAACCATACATATGGGGGAAATTTTCAGGTAGATAGTATTTTTTATATTTCAGTTATTATCAATTCGCCAAATTGCTCCTATACACTTTTGGATTCTGTTTTGGTGGCTAATCCAATAGCAGATTTTACAACAAATCCTATTGCCTGCCTGGGAACTCAATCGTTTTTTACGAACTTGTCAACTGGTTCAGACGAATGGATTTGGAATTTTGGTGATGGTAGCCCTAATTATACAGGATCGGATGCTTATCATACCTATCAAAGTACAGGGCAGATGACAGTAACTCTATACGCTTATTACAATTCTGTTCAAGGATGTTTTGATTTTGAAACTTTCGATATTAATATAATCTACCCTGAATTAGAAATTTCCTTTGCAAATGATACTTTCTGCCTCGGAAATAGCGAGAATTTCACACTTTCAGTAAATCAAGATGTTGAATCATGGTCAATATTGTTTTACCCAAATTCAACACCACTCAATGGTTCTGGAAATCTATCCGACAATTTTACATTTCCTACCAACGAAAATATAGGTGCCTCAGTTACCCTTAGTGTTACATATTCGGGAGAAGATGGAAATTGCCCCTCGATATTTGAACTTCCGTTAAATTTCTTCGATGTAGAAGCCTTTTTCATTTGCACCAACGAGCCAGATTTAACTATTTGTAAAGGAGATACTTTCTACTTTCAGGAAAATTCAACAAATGCCGATGAGTTTAACTGGGATTTTGGCGATGGAGCCAATGCAAATGGAGAAAATATTTTCCATCCATATGAAACTCCGGGAGAGTATTTTGTTACATTAAACATAGAAAATGCCAGTTGGGGCTGTCAGGATTCATATACTGAAAAAATGATAGTACGTGACGATGCAGTAGTCCTAACTCCTGAGATATGGATATGCGAAGGCGATTTGGCAGAACTTTCAGCAAGTGCTGAAGGAGGCATTACATATTATTTTTGGTCGCCCGATACATTATTTGAGAATCCAGAATCTCCCACCCAGCTGATAATTCTATACAATACTCAAACATTCGAAGTAAGTATTATTGATGGATTTGGTTGCCCTGGCTTTGGCGATTTGAAAGTTAATGTAATAATCACTCCATCTGCAATTTACTGGGATACAAGCGTAATTATTGGCCAAACTGTTCAGTTGGATGCTTGGTTAGGAAACGGATTTGTTTATGAATGGGTTTACGATGAAACACTTGATGCTACCGATATTTACGACCCTATTGTCTTAACTATTGTAGATAATACATATACGGTTTTGGTAACTGACCCAATTAATGATTGTTTTAAAATCACCAATACATACCATATTGATATTTTGCCTGAAACAAGCCTTGATTTACCAACTGTTTTTACTCCAAATAATGACGAAATCAACGATGTTTTTTTTCCACAAGGATGGGGAATCAAAGAAGTTGTGGAAATGAAAGTTTACAACAGATGGGGTGAATTAGTGTATGAATCTTATGATGACAATGCATCTTGGGACGGTACCTACAAAGGTAAAGATCAACCAAACGACACTTATATTTATATTGTAAAAGTTAAATCCTGGCTTGATCAAACATTCGAAAAACGTGGTTACATTAACTTAATCAGATAAAGTTTGATAATGAGAATTGCTATAAATACGATAATAATAGTCCTGATCTGGTCAAGTATTTTTATTAAAAATGCTAATTCTCAGGATATTCACTTTTCGCAATATGATTTTTCTCCGCTAATTCTGAATCCTGCAAACACTGGCAATTTTTATGGTAACTGGCGTTTTAGCAATCTTTTTCGTTCGCAATGGAAGAAATTTGCTGATCCCGGATATCAAACTTTTGGAGTAAGTTTTGATAAAAAATTTGAAAACCTCTTTAAAAACCTGAGTCTCGGCGGTGTTCTGATTTATGATAAATCAGGTTCGATAGATTTAACTGTTACAAAGTTCTTGCTTTCAGCTTCATACAAAAAAGTAGTTGGAAGAAATATTTTCAGAACCGGTATCCAGGGAGGATTGGTTTTTAAGCAATTTACAAATGCTACTTACAGCACACAATTCGATGTTACTACCGGCTCAATCAATCCTTCACTTCCATCTTTAGAAACAGGAATGGATAATAATATAGCTTATCCGGATATGAACGCTGGCATTCTTTGGAAAAGAAAAATTGGTAGATTTGAACCGGAGATAGGAGTGTCTTTTTTTCATATTAATCTTCCAAAAGAAAGATTTACAGATTTGGGAGGAAGGCTCAAAATTAGGTCAATGTACAGCCTTGAAACGAGGATTATTGTAGGAGATTATTTCTCATTGGTTCCAAATATTTATTACCAAAAAACTACGAAGGCTGAAAACATGCTTGCCGGCTGCCGCTTCAGGTTCGATCTAAAAAACAATGCAAGTAAGTTTCATTATATTCTAATGGGTAGTTCGGTCAGAAGTGGATTTGGCAGGCAAACTGATGCTGCAATTGTTTCACTCGCTATAGCAAAAGGCGACTACCTTATAGGTGCAAGTTTTGATATCAATATTTCTGAATTAAAAGCTTATACTCAATCGGTAGGAGGATTTGAGATTGGACTTATTTATACAGGTTTGTCTCATGATATTAATAAAAATTCTCTTCCTTGTTCACGCGAATAAATACAAATTATGGCTTCTTTTTATTATAGAATTACCACCATCATAGTTGTTCTTACATTGCTTTTTTCACAATATTCTTTGTCAAAAGAAAAACCACGCAAATTAAAACGCAAAGCTCGAAGGGCATACATAAAACAAGATTATTATAAAGCAAAAGAGCTTTATGAAAAATATATTGAGCTGAAGCCCGAGAAATATGACAAAATCTATATTCTGGCTGAACTACAAAGACTTACTCGCGATTACAAAAAAGCAAGGGAAAATTATGCAAAACTGGCTGCCAAAAAAAATATTGATTATCCGCTTGCTTCTTATTTTGCTGCCATTTCGTTTCAAATGACAGCTGAATATGCTATAGCTGACAGCTTTTATAATGTGTTTCTCAATAGCAGATCTAAGAATATTTATGACCGAAAATATAGGAAGCTTTCTGAAATAGGGCTGCAATCATGTGCTATTAGTGATTCATTAATAAATTCTCCTGTTGAAGTGGCAATAATTCATCTCGACACCAGTATTAATAAAGCTTATTCCGAATTTTCACCCATTCCGGTCAACGAAAATACTTTTTGGTTTGCAAGCCTTCAATCTGATACATTATTACCTTCTGGCACAGCGAAAAGAAAACAATTCTACAAAGCTGAGAAAATCAGTAACTTATGGAAAAATGCAGGATTGTTAGAAGAAAAATTTAATGATTTGTCATTTTCAAACGGAAACGGATGTTTCTCACCTTATGGCGACAGGTTTTATTTAGCCCGATGCGAAAAAAATCTAAATGACATCAAAATATGCAATATTTATGTGTCTGAATATGAAAAAAATGAATGGCAGAAACCAAAGATATTGCCTGCTCATGTCAATCATCTTGATTTCAATTCTACACAACCCACAATTGGAAGATATTCAAAACATAAAGACAAAGAGATTTTGTATTTTGTGAGCAACAGGCCGGGTGGGAGAGGAGGCTTTGATATTTGGTACACTATCTTTAATAAAAGGAAAAAGACTTATACCGAAGCGAGAAATCTTGGAAGTGATATAAATAGCATAGGAGATGAATTAGCCCCTTTTTATGACATTCGCACCGGTGCTATGTATTTCAGTTCAGATGGATATCCGGGTCTCGGAGGTTTAGATATTTATAAATCATATGGGGAGAAAAAAAACTGGACTAAGCCTGCACAAATTGGCTATCCTTTAAATTCAAGTTACGACGACTTGTATTTTACTACAATGAACAAAGAATATGGATTTTTTGTATCGAACAGAGATGGTGGAGTTTCCTTTCGGAATCAAAACTGCTGCGATGATATTTATTCATTCAGATATACTGCATTCATTCATTTTGCAATTAAAGGGAGTGTTTATGAATTAATTGATGATACAACAAAAAGAAGTCTTGAAAACACCTTGATTTCTATTTATATGATTGATCGTGAAACAGAGGAAGAAATACTAATTTTGGAAAATGAATGTGATGAAAACGGTGATTATCTAATTGATGTAGATGTTGGATATAAATATAAAATTATTGCTTCTAAAGAAGATTATTTTTCAAAAAGTAAAAAAATCAATACAGAAAATATCGATTATAGCGATACATTAATAAATGATTTGATACTTCAAAAAATTCCGAAAAAACCAATCAAGCTTGAAAACATTTATTTTGATTTCGACAGTGCTGAATTACTTGCAAAAGCAAAGTCCTCCATAGATACAACCCTACTGGTTATAATGAATGACAATCCTGAGATGAATATCAAAATTGAAGCACATACCGATTCAAAAGGAAACGATGCGTTTAATATGGATCTCTCAAAAAGGCGTGCAAAATCTATAACAGACTACCTCCTGAAAAAAGGAATTAACAAAAATCGCTTGATTTCTGAAGGTTTTGGAGAAACTCAACCGATAGCTCCAAACAAAAATCCCGATGGTAGCGACAAGCCTGAAGGAAGACAATTGAATCGAAGAATTGAATTTAGGGTGATAAATTAAATTACAAAACATATGCAATACCAAACTCAAACTCTCCCAAACGGAATAAGGTTAATTCATAAACAAACACAGTCGCCAATCGCACATTGTGGAATAATTGTAAACACAGGCTCAAGAGACGAAGATGAGAATGAGCATGGCATGGCTCACCTTACAGAACATGCAATTTTTAAAGGGACAGCCAAACGAAAAAGTTTTCAAATAATTGGACGAGTTGAAGATGTTGGCGGAGAAATCAACGCTTATACTTCTAAGGAGGAAACATTTATTTATTCAAGTTTTCTGAATCAGTATTTCAACCGAACTGTCGAACTACTGAGCGATATTTTTTTTAACTCTATTTTTCCTGATAAGGAGATTCAAAAAGAAATTGATGTAATTATTGATGAGATAAATTCCTACAAAGATTCCCCTTCCGAGTTAATTTACGACGAGTTCGAAGAAATGATTTTCAAAAACAATTCAATTGGCAGGCAAATACTCGGTGAGCCAAAAAAACTCAAGAATTTCAGTAAAACAGAAATACTTAATTTCATCAAGAAAAAATATAATACAGACGAAATTGTTTTTTGTTCAAATGGAAATTTCCCATTCACAAAAGTGAAAAAATGCTTTGAGAAATACTTTTATGACATTCCTCAAAATTTGAGAAATTTTTCAAGAAATTCTTACGGGAATTATTTGCCTGAGAAAAGAATTGAAATAAAAGATACATACCAAACCCACAATATTATTGGAACAACAGCTTATTCGCTGAAAGATAAAAATAGAGTTGCTTTAGTTTTGTTAAATAATATTATTGGCGGTCAGAATATGAATTCGCGACTCAATGTTGCTTTGCGCGAAAAAACAGGCTATTCTTATAATGTAGAATCAAATTATCTTCCATATACCGATACAGGCGTTTTTCATGTGTATTTTAGTTGCGATGAGTTGAATTTGCAAAAAAGTAACGATTTGGTTTTAAGAGAATTTGCTAAGTTGAAAACTAAAAAATTAGGAATAATTCAATTAGCAAAGGCAAAGCGACAATTAATTGGGCAAATTGCAATTTCGTACGAGAGCAATGTAAGTTTGCTTCTTTCAATGGGAAAAAACTTTTTGCATTTCAATAAAGTTGAAAGTTTGGAAAATATATTCAAAAAAATTGAAGCTGTAAGTTCCGAACTATTAATCGAAATCTCTAACGAAATTTTAGACTCACAAAAGCTTTCATTTTTATGCTATAAATAAATAAGGGGACTTCTTAAAATAGCAAATTTCAAGGCGTAAGAAATTTCAAAACCGTAGTTTACTATTGTAAATGAGGATTTTGAAATTTTGAAAAAACGAAGAAATTTGCATTTTTAGAAGTTCCCATAATTATTTTTTATTGCTGAATCTTACGAATTAATTTCACAAAATAAAACAAAGCCATGCTCGAACAATTTGAAATAAAATTGCCATCATTCAAAAGAGGTTATCATTTGATAACAAACATATTAGAAGAAAATATCCCTGCACTTCCCGAGAAGGGGATAATCAATATTTTTATAAAACATACATCGGCAGGAATTACGATAAACGAAAATGCCGATCCATCGGTTAGAGATGATTTCGAATCATTTATGAATTGGCTAATTCCTGAAAATCATAAAACTTATACACATGTTTTCGAAGGAGCTGACGATATGCCGGCACATCTGAAAGCTTCACTAATTGGGCAAACTTTAACAATTCCAATTTCGAATCATCAACTTAATCTTGGCACATGGCAGGGAATTTACCTATGTGAATTTAGAAACTACGGTGGACGGCGAAAACTACAAATTACGATTGTTGGGGAATAGCAAGAGGACAGTTCGAGAGCCTCACTGTCCTAACATGCCTACCGCAAGTTTGTAACTTGTGGTCATCATAGTAAAAAGTCCCTGCGGGTTTTCAAAACCCGCAGGGTGGGGTGAACGAAATCGCGACATTTTATTTTTTTTCTTCGTTCACATATTTTAAGCTCCAAAGGAGCGAAATCAATAGCAAAGAGTGAAGCCCTTTGTGAAAAAACAAATAATTATTCAAGCCCCAAAGGGGTGTAATCGTCTGATAAACATTATATTTCGCCCCGTTGGGGCTTGATTATTGTTGCTATATTATTCGTAGGGCTTACACCCTACGCTTTTATATTTCGCTCCTTTGGAGCTTTACTTTTTAAGTTCAAATATTTTTTTGAACGTATATTTTTTTGAAAATATTCTGATTTCTTTCACCCCACCCGCAGGGACTGGTGCCAGCTTCTAATTAGCCGGATAAACCAAAGTAGCTACATCCTCCATTTTTATTGGATAACCTTCGCCGGGATACATATTTCCAATATTGTTAATGCTGTACATTGGCCAATAAACTAAACCAAGATCATTTTTTACCATTATGATAATATTTGAAATGCCGGTTAGCATGCTATCAATATCTCCGCTTGACTGACGCAGATAAGCCATAATATTCCAGCCGGCTTGTAAATTTATAGATGTAACTTCCGGCACAACTGCAACTCCGGTAACTTCAAGAATATTAAAAGCATCCATTTTTACGATATAGCCTTCGCCAATTGTTAAATCTCCAATATTATTAATTCCGTAAATTGGCCAATAAACCAGACCTGCCTCATCTTTCATAATTATAAGATTGGTATCAATATCAATAAAAACAGAATCAAGATTTGGGATATCAATATCAATAAAAGTAGAAATAATAGACCAGCCCTGAACAAGGTCGATAGATTGACTGGCCGGTTCAGGATAATTTTGAGAAATTTTTGCGAGAAAAATATCTGTCCATGCAAAATGACCATAAACTGTATCATTATCAATGGATAATTCTCCAGCATAATCGCCACAAAGGTATATATCATTATCGTAGATACTAATATCTCTTGGACGATTATATTCACCTGCAATATTTTTTACCCACAGTACATCACCTGATGAACTATACTTTGCGACAAATGAGTTTTGATAAGCAGAATACGGAAGGGTAAAGGTATCTAATTGAATTAAGCTAGTTAACCAATTGCTATAACCTCCTAAAAGATAAATATCATTATTATTATCAATAGCAAGGTACCCGCAATAGCATTCACTTCCATATCCAAAGTTAGTCCAAATAATATTACCTACAGTATCTAATTTTGCAGCGAAAAAGTGCCGTGCATTTAGACCTGTATTAGAAGTCCAGACAGTATCATTATCTATCATAAATAATGTACTACTCTGATTCCATCCAATAATAACTAAATTATTTTCTGTATCCATTTTCATATCAGTTATAAAACCTTCAATAGATTTGCCCCAAACACCATTTCCATTTGAATCTATTTTTACAAGAAAAGTGCCTCCTCCGAGAGTTGGTGTTAAAGAAATATTTGCAAATGTGAATGAAGAATAAAATATTCCTGATATATATACGTATCCATAATTATCAATTAATATTTTTTTTGGTTCGCTACTAATTGAGGACATTTCACCACTAATTAACCAGTCCTGATTGCCAATAGAATCATATTTTGCTAAGAATATATCTCCAATACCATTTGGATTATTAACAATGCTTGAACCAAAAGAAATAGATGGGCTTTCAAATTCTCCAATAACATATAAATTATTATTGTTATCATATTCAAAATCGACTGCCCAATCATTTCCAGTGCCACCAAAAACTTTTACCCACAATGGATTGTCATTAATGTCATATTTCCAAATTGCAGCATCTTGTTGCCCAAATCCAACAATTCCACTTGTATTTCCAAACTGATTTGGTGAAAGGAGCCACCAGAAATTGGCAGACATAATGCCATCTCTATATTTAAATTTTTGGTTATAAGTATTAAAATCCACAACAATAGAATTGATTGCACTTCCGTCATCATTAACAACAACCATACTTTGATTAGTGATTTGTATTGTATCTATCATAAAAGATTGAAATACACCACCAAACAACATATAACAATTACCACTACTATCATTATCAATTACATAAGGATATTCTTCCCAATTTGAACCGGCAGAAAGTATCCATTCGCATTCTACTTCTTGTGTAAAAGACTGAAGGCTTATAATTAATGTAAGTACTATTAAAATAAAGATTTTCATAATTAATTTTTTTAAACAAAATTAGTATTCTTTTAGCTATTTTCAAATTATTAATATGTAAGTCATCGGATGACTTATACAATCTCATAAATAGTCATCCGATGACATACAGATTTTAGGTAATACTTCGCTACAAGAATTATACTTAATAAAATTGTAAGGAAATATTACAAAAAAATTCAATTACAATATCACGATTTTTTTTGTAGTATTATAACTTTTTGATGAAAGTTTAATTAGATATGTGCCTGGTGAAAGAGAACCAAGCTGATAGTTATAGGAATGATATCCTTTTGTCAATTCCTTTGAAATAATATTATCTATCTTTGATCCAAACATATCAAATAAATTAACTTTTATAGATTCTTTTTTTAGAAGGTAGAAATTTATTTTAAAATTGTCTTTGCAAGGATTTGGAGAAATCGGATAAAAAACTACAGATTCCGGAACAATTTCTTGCATTTTTCCTGCAATACTTATTCCATCATTTTCATATTTTTCGCTACCTTCAATCCATTCGGGAACTTTAAATTCTCGTTCTATACCGGAAAATGAATTATAAACTTTTATAGCGAATTTTTCATTTTCATTAAGCCCTTCCTTTATATTTGAACTTTTATCATCTCCATGAACTAAAAATATAATATTCTTGCTTTCGAAAACTGCTGCCCCACATAGATTGCCCTGAGAATCGAAAACACCGATTTCATCACCATGATCAGGTATATAATCCCATGAATCTATAGGTATGCCTAAGCCCATTGTATTATATGTTTTGAAATAGTCCTGATAATATGAAATTTCAGGTTTTTCCATTGGCAAATTATAAGTTTTCGTTACAGTATTTGGATAAATTAATGTAACTGGATTTGATGGATTAGAAACGAGTTTACAATAATAGCCTTCGCCTGGTTTCATTTCACCAATTTGATTTACCCAACCTGGAAAATAAATGAAACCAACATCATCTTTAACATACATAACATCAGTAGCAACATTAGCGATCATTGTTTCAATCATCTCATCAGTATAACGTAAATAGCCAAATAAACTTTCCTGATCCTCTAATAGTATTGGATAATTATATGGAACTTTTGCACCGATAATTCTAAGATCGTGTGTTAGTTCATTCATATGAATTTTAAATCCTTCGCCAGGTATTATATCATTTATTTCATTTATTACATCTGGTATATATTGTTTTATATCCTGATTTCCATTTTGAAGACCATTCTTATATCGCTGAATTTCATCAACATAAGGTTCAATCTCTTTTAAAACGAATTCAATTTCAGGACATAAGGGATGTATATATGTCGAAATATAATCCCAGGTTTTTCCAAGTTCAATTTTTTGTTGATTAGAAACAAGTTCGAAAAGTTGTGAATTGCCACTTGCTGTGAACGTTACGAAATCATAACTAAGGTTTGTGCCCCAAGCAGAATATTCAATGTTTTCATTTTTGTCATGAATTACCCATGTTATCCTCTCGTTTGGTTCAAATCCATCATCGGCTCCAGTACTTGATTCACCATATGCTATTACAGTGGTACCGCTTGTTGTACTCCATTCGGCATATCCGCCACAAGCCATATCATATTCGCTGGTCATATAAAAAACTCCAATTATATCCCCATCCTCAAGTGGCACTTGTTGATTTGTCGCTAAATCAACTTTTCTCATACCTGTGGTACTAGGTATTACAATTGTATGAGTTGATCCTGAAGTTTGATGTTGCCATTGTAATATGCTTGTTTCGAATGCCCCTTTATCTAAACCATAACAAGTTGGTCTGCTTTTGTAGTTTTGATCAAATTCGATTGGATAATCAAAAGCATTATCAATACAAGGAGAATACATAGACAAATTATAATCCGAATTTAACGCATCAATAAATTTAACATCAGAGATATCGTCAGTACCGTAATTATCACTATTAGTCCATGTCGATAGTCCATTAATAATATTAATATCAGTATTTGAAGAGTTATGAACAATAATATTATTGAATATTTTTTTTATAGATGGCCATGAATTTTGAATATATATTCCATCTTCCTCCGAATCAATAATTGTATTATTATATATACTATATCCATTACCAGCACTATAACTATAAACAGGATTTTCTGAATACCAATTAATATATATTCCATGACCATCATCAGTATTAGGCACATTCCCAGCATCTTTTATTACATTGTTAAAGATATTAATATCATATGAGCTTTTTGAACCAATACCTTCTCCGGTTCCGTTTTCAATCCAGTTGTTATAAACTGAAGCTTGAAAAGTTCCTCCACCGATAAAAATACCTGCATTATTCATACCGTCTTTTAGTCCATAGTTTTTTATTACATTATCATGGATCACTATTCCAAGACTATCATTTGATATTTTTATTCCTGTTGCACCAGTGTTTTCGGTAATATTACCATAAACTTGTATGTTTTTCAATTCAGCCCAAAATATTTTATAGCTTGTTTGTCCACAAGTTAAAGTAGAATATTGATAAGGATAGGAATGTCCAATATACATGCCTTCTTTTCCCACATCATGAATATAATTGTTTCTTAAAATAACATTTTCAATAAAATATCCTTCAGTAAAAATATTAGTTGATAAATCTATATAATTTCCCCATCTTTCAAAAATATTTTGTGGAGCACATCCCCCTCCACCTACATGATAATAAGGAAGTGGATCATTAATATATATCCCTGCTGTATTATTACTAGATACTAATATGTCATTAGGATCACCATAGATTTCAATATTTTCAATTATAAAGTCATGGCACTTACCATCAAATGATATTCCATCTGTATAAGCTCCATTTTTTTTTGTATAAAGTTTTATTCCATATGGATCAGAAGTATTGGTACTACTTGTTAATACAAAGTTCGTGCAATTTCTAAAAACAATGCAAAAACCATTTCCTCCTCCTGATGTTGTTGTTCCATTTATTACAACAGGAATATTACTCTTGTTAACAATATATGTATAACCATCACTATTATTAGGAGCTCCGGTAATATCTTTAAAATAAATGTTATTTCTTTCGCCATTGACATCTCCTTGAATATAGATTGTATCTCTTGCTGTTTGGTTATATGATTCATCAAACGAGGGATCAGTTGCATCAATAGGATATGTGCTATACTGTGCCATAATACTATTAACTATTATTAATAATAAACTAAGAATTAAATACTTTTTCATTTTGCTAAATTTTAAATTAATACTATTCTAATTGTGTTTTTTCATTGTGTTTTGATATTGCAAATAAGATTTTTTTCATATCAAGTTTATCCTCAAAAAAGTTTATTAAACATCGGAAAAAAATCTATCAAAAAATTGCTTTCCTTTTTTGAGGTAAATTCAGTCGAATTTGTTTTTCCCCAATTCAAAAATGTTAATACTCTTTGGGAAATAGTATTCGGTCTTATTTTGAAAAAATAAAAGAAGCCTGCAAGACTTACCGATAAAGAAGTGAGGTGAGGGCACCGGCAAGTTTGCAAGCTTCTAAGGAAATTTAATTAATTCAAGTGTTATTTTTAATTGAATCTCCTGTATTTGTAAACCATATAATGTTATCAAGTATCTCAAACATATTTCAAATGTTCGAATTAAGCTAACAATTTCAAATTTCATTATTATTTTCACTTCTTTTAGTTTTATTCCGATTTTTATCTGAATTTCAAAAAACTAAACCCTCTCATATAGTAATAACAAAAAGCCCAAAAATCTTTCATGTTTTTTGGTAATTATTTGCAAAAAAATCTTGTAAGCGTTTGAGTGTTAGGGAGGAAAAAAATTAAAAATTTTTATGCAAGTTGAATTTTTGCAGTTTTTTTAAGGGATTTCTGCTTTCGCAGGAATTTTTGATGGGAGCAATTGTTTTTCCAATATCCAATATCAAACACGGAATATTCAGCATTTTCTTATTAACAAAAGTTTTGTTAAAAAACAAAACCCTCAATATGGCGATACTATTTCTCGAATCCTTAATTCTAACTGGATTTTCAGAATTTCTCTGTAAATTATCAAACTTTTTCAGCAAGCTTACTTTTAGCTACAGAAAAACCAAAAAAAACCTAAACCGAAAAATTATAATATTTTTGTCGCAAAATTTATAAAAAGAAATGTATGCTTAGAACAAATACTTGCGGAGAATTAAACATCAACAATATAGATTCAAATGTTACACTTTGCGGATGGGTGCAAAAATCAAGAGACCTTGGAGGTATGACTTTCATTGATGTCCGCGACAGATATGGAATCACACAATTGGTTTTCGATATGGAATCGAAACCGGAATTATGCAAACAAGCCAGACAAGTTGGAAGGGAATTTGTAATTTCTGCCACTGGAAAGGTTCGTGAAAGATCGAATAAAAATTTGAAAATCAGTACCGGGGAAATTGAAATTGATGTTGATAAGCTTACAATTTTAAACAAATCGGAAATTCCACCATTTACAATAGATGATAAAACTGATGGTGGCGATGAACTTAGAATGAAATATCGATATTTAGACCTTCGCAGAAATGTAGTAAGAAATAATATAAAACTTCGACACAAAATGGCATTCGAGGTGAGAAATTATCTTAACAGCCTGGATTTTATTGAGGTTGAAACTCCTGTTTTGATAAAATCGACACCTGAAGGTGCCAGAGATTTTATAGTTCCTTCACGAATGAATAAAAATGAGTTTTATGCTTTGCCTCAATCACCGCAGGTATTTAAGCAACTGCTGATGGTGGCAGGATTCGACAAATATTTTCAAGTTGTTAAATGCTTTCGAGACGAAGATCTTAGAGCTGACCGCCAACCTGAATTTACCCAAATAGACTGTGAAATGTCATTCGTAGAGCAAGAAGATGTTTTAAATACATTCGAAGGACTTGCCAAACATTTGTTCAAATCAATTATGAATATTGAAATTCCTGAAACATTTGCGAGAATTTCTTTTTCAGATGCTATGAAATATTATGGTTCGGATAAACCCGATTTAAGATTTGAAATGAAAATTTCGGAAATTTCTGAGGCAGCCAAAGGAAATAATTTTGAGTTGTTCGAAAGTGCAGAATACATAGGTGGAATTTGTGCAGAAAATTGTGGTACGTATTCAAGAAAACAATTAGATAAGCTCACAAAATTTGTTCAGAAACCACAAATTGGAGCAAAAGGTTTGATTTACATAAAGTGCAATGCTGATGGAAGTTTTAAGTCCTCAGTCGATAAATTCTATAGTCAAGACGATTTGCAAAATCTTGCAAAATTATTCTATGCAAAAGCTGGCGATTTAATTCTAATTCTGGCAGGAGAAAAAAATCATACTCTGAAAGCATTGTGTGAACTACGTCTCGAAATGGGAGAAAGATTAGAATTGCGAGATAGAAACAAATTTGTGCCACTTTGGGTAACAGATTTTCCATTGCTCGAATGGGACGAGGAAACTCAAAGATTCCATGCAATGCACCATCCTTTTACTTCTCCAAAAAACGAAGATATTGAAAATTTGGAAAGAGAGCCCGAAAAAGTGAGAGCAAACGCCTACGATTTAGTAATAAATGGAGTTGAAATCGGTGGTGGATCTATAAGAATTTTCGACAAGGAACTTCAGCAAAAAATGTTTAAACTACTTGGCTTCACAGATGAAGAGGCAGAGTCTCAATTCGGATTTCTGATGAATGCTTTTAGATATGGAGCACCTCCACACGGTGGAATTGCATTTGGTTTCGACCGATGGGCAGCTCTTTTTGGTGGATCCGATTCGATACGCGATTTTATTGCATTCCCGAAAAACAATTCAGGTAGAGATGTTATGATTGATTCGCCTTCGAAAATATCAATTGACCAACTAAAAGAATTATCTTTGAAAATAGATAGCCAAGAAAAAATATAATTAGTTGAAAATCAAATTATTTACAAATTGAATTTTTATCTTGTGCTTTTTACTAGTGTCAAGTTAAGTGTAGAGTATGATGTAAATGTTGCAGTTAATTTTTGAATTTTGTAATATGATAAAAAGTAAGCATAGCCATAGCTACGTGAATCTTTTTATCATGAAACAAAAACGAAAAGAAACAAGACATGGTACGTCATAATATACTTGTCTTGACACTAGTGTTCAGATTAACTTCAATAATAAAAAATCTATGTTTATTAAAATGTATAAATTTGTTAGTTTGATTTTTGTTGGATGTAAGAAAAAAAGTATTGTACAAAATATAAAGTATTGATAAAAATAGAGAATATGTTTACAGAAAAAAACTTACAACAATTTGGAGACAAGGGTATAAACGAAAAAAATATTTGTCAACAAATTGAAAATTTTAAAAATGGGTTTCCATATCTGAATCTTGTAAAACCAGCTACATACAAATCCGGAATTGTAAAATTGGACGAAAAACAGTTGCAAAAATGCATCAAATTGTATGACAAAGAGTTAAAAATTAAGCAAGCAATAAAATTTGTTCCTGCTTCGGGTGCAGCAAGCCGAATGTTCAAAGCACTATTTGAACTGATCAGTTCTCGAAAGAAATCTGAAGAAGACTATATGAAACAAATGACAGAAAGAGGTTTTCATTCGGTGGGAACTTTTTTTGAAAACATTCAAACCTTCGCTTTTTATAACGATTTACGAGAGGTTTTTTTACAAAACAATGGCAATATTGATGTTTGCTATCAGAAAAAAAATTACATTAAAATTGTAGAAACTCTTTTGAATGAAGACGGATTGAATTACGGAAAACTGCCAAAAGGATTATTGAGATTTCATAAATATTCCGGATATGCAAGAACTTCTTTTACCGAACACTTGGTTGAAGCTGCGCACTTTTGCAAAAATGCTGACGAAACAGTAAAGGTTCATTTCACTATATCGCCTGAACACAAACAGTTGTTCATTAATAAGTTCGACGAAATAAAAGAGCAGTACGAAGACGAATTGAAAGTACAGTTTGAAATTTCATTCTCGTTCCAAAAATCTTCGACAGATACAATTGCTGTAGATCTTGAAAACAAACCTTTTGTTGAAGACGATGAGAAAATATTGTTTCGTCCAGGAGGGCATGGTGCATTAATTGAGAACTTAAATGACATTGATGCCGACATTATTTTTATTAAAAATATTGACAATATTGCACCAGATAGGATTAGAGACGAAACATACATTTATAAAAAAGCTCTTGCCGGTGTTTTGCTCGCAGCTCAAAAAAAAGTATTTGAATATCTTGAACTTTTGGAAAATGAAAATGCAATTGATCTAAAAACAATAAATAAAATAGCTGCCTTCTTGCAAAAAGAATTGTTTATTACTCTAAATGAAGATTTTGACGATCTTGAAAATGCCAAAAAAATCAAATATCTGAAAAGTAAATTAAATAGACCATTCAGAGTTTGCGGAATGGTTAAAAATGAAGGAGAACCCGGAGGAGGACCTTTTTACACAAAATGTGTTGATGGTAGCACTTCTTTACAGATAGTAGAAAGTTCGCAAATAGATAAATCCGATGAAAACCAAAATGAAATATTGTTAAGCTCAACTCATTTCAATCCTGTTGATCTGGTTTGCTCAATAATAGATTACAAAGGACAAAAATTTGATTTATCGAAATTTGTCGATGGGAATACAGGATTTATTTCGCAAAAATCGAAAGATGGTAGAGACCTAAAAGCTCAGGAATTGCCGGGTTTGTGGAACGGTGCAATGGCAAATTGGAATACAATTTTTGTTGAAGTCCCAATTAGTACTTTTAATCCTGTTAAAGTGATAAACGATTTGCTTCGTGAAGAACACCAAGCTTAATAGTTAAAAGTTCAAAGTATATAGATTTCTATTTAAATATCGGATATAAACTTCAAATTTTATTATTAAAAAACAAAAAATGAAAAGTATAAAATCAATCTTAATTTTAATATGTATTATGACATCAAATAGTCTATTCTCACAAGAAAATGAAAACAAGTTCGCAGATTACATTGAAACTGAATCCGGGCTTAAATTTATAATTACTCAACGGGCAAGGGGAGTCCAGGCGAAAGCTGGCGATAAAGTTGCAGTTCATTACAAAGGTACTTTGCTTGATGGAACTAAATTCGACAGCTCTTACGATAAAGACCAGCCATTTGTATTTGAATTAGGAGCCGGGCAAGTTATCAAAGGCTGGGACGAAGGCATTGCACTTTTGCATCAAGGCGATAAAGCTACATTTGTAATTCCGTCAGAATTGGCATATGGCGAACGAGATATGGGAACAATTCCTCCAAATTCCACTTTAATATTTGAGGTAGAATTAATTAAAGTTGAGCAAGGAGTTAGTATTGAAGCTTTTAATGTTGCCGGAAAAGATACTCAAATTACCCAATCTGGTTTGAAATATATTGTTGTTGAACAAGGAAATGGAGATTTCATCAAAAAAAATGAAACAGCAAAGATTCATTACACAGGCTATCTGAGCGATGGTACAATTTTCGATTCATCGGTAAAAAAGGGTAAGGAATTAGAATTTCCGGTAAGTACAGGGAGCATAATTAAAGGACTTGACGAGGGCGTGCTTTTCATGAAAAAGGGCGGAAAGTGTCGTTTAATAATTCCAGCTTCTTTGGGTTTTGGAGATCAAGCTATGGGAAGTATTCCAGCAAATTCAACTTTAATTTTCGATGTAGAATTAATTGATATCATACCTGAAAAAAAGGTTGAAGCTTTTGATATTGAAGGAAAAAAGATTCACAAGACAAACTCCGGTTTAGAATATATAATTGTAAAAGAAGGAGCCGGAAAACAAGCTGAAGCAGGCTTAAATGTCGAGGTTCATTATACAGGATATTTAGAAAATGGCGAAATTTTTGACTCTTCGGTAAAAAGAGGAAAACCAATTGACTTTCCTCTCGGAACAGGGCGAGTAATTAAAGGTTGGGACGAAGGAATTGCAATGATGAAAGTTGGTGGTAAACGCCGCTTGATAATTCCATCTGAACTTGGATACGGAAGCAGAGCCCAAGGAAGTATTCCTGCAAATGCCACTCTTATTTTTGATGTTGAATTAGTTAATGTTAAATAAGTTCCTTTTTTTTGTAAAAATGGAATACATTATTAATATTGTATGCAAAGATTGAAAGTAAATTCGTAAAATATGATAAAGAAAAGCCTTTTGATAGCTTTATTATTTGCATGGACATTATTATTGGTAGTAAGTCTATTATGGAATTTAAAAACTATTAACAATTCAACTTTAACGAATGTAAAAGGACAAACTAAGGCATTTTTCGATCAGATTCAAATTTCGAGAAGATGGAATGCCAAACATGGTGGTGTCTATGTTCCGATTACGGATTCTATTTTGCCAAACAAATATTTAGACATCAAAAATAGAGATATAATAATTGATAGCTTGGGTATTTCTCTTACGAAAATAAATCCGGCTTATATGACAAGGCAAGTTTCGGAGTTGGCTAAAAAGTATAATGCTACACGATTCCATATTACAAGTTTAGACCCAATTCGTCCTCAAAATAAACCCGACTATTGGGAAGCTAACATGTTAAATTCTTTTGAAAATGGAGTAATAGATACTATTGAGCTAATTAATTGGCATAACGAACAGTACTACAGGTATATGGCTCCATTAGAAATTAGAGAAGCCTGCCTAAAATGCCACGCCGACCAAGGCTATGAATTAGGCGATATTCGGGGAGGGATAAGTGTTTCTGTGAAGGCTGAAAAGTATCTGGCAAGTTCTAATGCATTAAAACAAAACATTTGGGTTTTTCATGGACTTATATTAATAATTGGTTTGTCGGTAATTTATTTTATTAGTAGATATATAAATAAGAATTACCTGAAGTTGATAAAAAAGGCCGTACAGCTTGAAAATTACGAAGAAGAACTCTCAGTTCAAAACGAAGAACTTTTGTCTCATCAAGATCAAATAATTAAACAAAAGGATATTGCTGAAAAAGCAAAAGAAAAAGCCGAGTTAGCCTCGCAGTATAAGTCAATTTTTTTAGCAAATATGAGCCACGAAATACGTACTCCCTTAAATGGAATTATTGGTTTCACAAATATTTTGCTCGAACAAGGAGATTTGAACGAGGTGCAAAAAGATCAGATAGATACGATAAAAAATAGTGGAGACAATCTCATTGCCATCGTAAACGATATAATTGATTATTCGAAAATTGAAGCAAACCAATTAGAATTGGAAGAAGCTCATTTAAATTTGTTCAACCTGATAAATGAGACTTTGAAAATGCTAAGCTTTAAGGCAAAGCGTAAAGGTATTGAATTGCATAGTAATATTCATCCGGATATTCCCTCATGGATAATTGGCGATTCTGTCAGAATTAAGCAAGTTTTGATAAATTATTTAAACAATGCAATAAAATTTACGCATCAGGGCTTTGTAGAATTAGATGTCGTTCCTGCAGAAATTAAAGGAAAGAATATAAAAATAAAGTTTTCTGTGATTGATACAGGTATTGGTATTTCTTTGTCAAACCAGTCGAAAATATTTACAGATTATGCTCAAGCAGAAAAATCGACAGCCCGAAAATACGGAGGAAGTGGCTTAGGTCTGGCAATATCTAAAAGGCTTGCTAAATTAATGAATGGCGAGGTTGGATTCGAAAGTGTCGAAAATTCAGGTTCTACCTTTTGGTTTACAGGGAGATATAAAATTGGGAAATCTCCCGGTTATGTCAATTTAAATACAAAGCCAATTAAAGCCAAAAGAAATATTAAGGCATTGCTGGCAGAAGATAATTTGATTAATCAGAAAGTTGCAACAATTTTCTTGAAAAAATATGTTAAGGAAATTGAAGTTGCTGCAAATGGTGCTGAAGCTGTAGAATTTGTAAAAAACGAACATTTCGATTTGATTTTTATGGATATTCAAATGCCTGTTATGGACGGCTATGAAGCTACAAAAAAAATACGTGAAATCGAAGATAGTGAAAATAGAACCAAATCAGTAATAATTGCAATGACAGCAAATGCCTTAAAAGGCGATAGAGAAAAATGTATTGCTATTGGCATGAACGATCATTTGTCAAAACCATTCAAACCAGAAGATTTGGCAAAAATAATTGAGGATTTTGTCTAAGTAACTGTAAATAAATAAGTGCTCTTTTTGATATTTGCAAACGATTTTTAATCAAGCTGTAAAGAAATATAAAATAATCAATAATAAATTAACAATTTCTAATTTCCTTTTGCATTTGTTGTGAATCATTGAAAACTACTCACTTCTAACAACTTTCCTAATACCTTTTATTTTTCTTAGTTTTTGTAGAATAATGTGCAAATGTGTTGTGCTTTTCACTACAATATTTATAGTCCCAATAAATTCATCTTTACTCGAATTTAGGTTTATTCCTCTCATATTTAATTTTAAATCAGACGAAATAAGTTTGGTTATTTCTTCCAACATACCTACTCTGTCGTCTCCCGAAATGCGGATTGCTGTTTTGAACGAAGCATTGGATTCGTCTGTTTTCCATTTAATTGTTTTAATACGAAACTTGTTGTTCAAAACTAAATTTTTGGCATTCGGACAGTTTTTCCTATGTATAGAAATTCCTGTTCCTATAGTTACATATCCGAAAACATTATCGCCAAATATTGGATTACAACATTTGGCAAATCGGTAGTTTATGTTGTCAACCGAACCGTCAATCAGAAAATAGTCCTTCTCTTTTTCTGGCTTAGAATTAATATCTTCAGCCGCGACAGCAGTTTCAGGAATGATAGTTTCAGACTCGTTTGAGCTTAAAAGAACATTTTTAATGTCCTGAATTTCAATAGTATCTCTTGCTATGGCTGAATAAAAATCTATAGCGTTTTGAATTTTCAAACTTTTTAGCAAAAAACTAACTGTTTCATCATCAAATTTTAATTTCCAATTTTTCAGTTTCCGCTTCAAAATTTCTTTGCCATTATCTGCCTCCTTATTTTTTTCTTCCTTTAAAATTTTCTTGATTTTAGATTTTGCTTTTGTTGTTTTTACAAATTTTAGCCAATCTTCACGAGCCCTCTGATTTTTTGAAGTAATAATAAAAACCTGATCTCCGTTTTTTAAAACATATTTCAATGGGACAAGTTTATTGTTTATTTTGGCACTTTGGCATGTCATACCAATTTTTGTGTGTATATCGAATGCAAAATCGAGGATAGTAGAACCTTTCGGGAATTTTTTCAAATCACCATTCGGCGTAAAAACAAAAATTTCGTTGCTGTAAAGGTCAGCCTTGAAACTATCAATTTTATCCTCCTTGTCAAGTTCTTGGCTAACAAGCATTTCTCGGGTTTTCTGAATCCAGTTTTCTACGGTGTTTGATTTTTGTTCGCTTTTATATTTCCAGTGCGCAGCCATTCCCATCTCTGCAATTTCGTCCATTTGTTTTGTGCGAATTTGAATTTCAACCCATTTGCCCTCCTTGCTCATCACAGTTGTATGCAAAGATTCATAACCATTGTTTTTTGGAAACGAAATCCAATCCCTCAGTCTGTTGGTGTTGGGAATATATAAATCGGATACTATAGAATAAACTTTCCAACAGTCAGATTTTTCTTTGCTCTCAATTATTATTCTTATGGCAAAAAGGTCATAAACTTCCTCAAATTCAACATTTTGTTTTTGAATTTTCCGATAGATAGAACTTATTGATTTTGTTCGCCACGAAATTTTAAAATCATAGTTTTGAGATTTTAGTTTTTCATTTATAGGTTTAAGAAAATAATTAATAAATGATTCCCTGCTTCTCTCAGTTTCAATAATTTTATCTTGAATAGAATGAAACATTTGGGGATTTTTTATTTTCATTACAGAATCTTCCAGTTCGAGCTTTATATTGTAAAGCCCGGCCCTGTGAGCAAAAGGAGCATAAAGGTATTCTGTTTCTGAAACGATTTTATCTTTTTCTTCTTTAGTAGATTCAACAAATGTTCTGATTATATGCAAATGTTGGGCAAGTTTTATTAAAATAACTCTGATATCATTTGAAACAGCTTTTAGAAGTGCATTGATATAGTCCGATTTTAAGCTTTTTTCATTAACATTCAAATCCGAAATTTTTTCGATTTCGACAATAGTTTTTGCTATTTTTTCACCGAATTCATTTTTGAGTTCATCAATTGTTATGATTTTACTTTTGTAAGGATTAAGCAAAAATATACAAACAATAGAAAATGCTTGCAAACCGATTTCTTCCATTGCAATTCTCGCAGTAATTAATATTTCAGAAATTTCAACTTCATTATTGGATTTTTTCGCGTATGCTTGAAGTTTGGCAAAAGCTAAGTCAAGCATTTTTGCCTCTTCTGTTTTTATTGTTGGTTTTAAAAGTTCAAGCAGGAATTTATATTCTGTATTTATTTTTAGCATTATTTTCTATTCAATTTTTACGAAAAGGAAAAGTACAATTATATTGAAACAAAAGCAACTTTTGCAATTTATTACTCAAGTTTCGCACATTAAATATAGCTATAAATTCAATATTTCGTAGTTTGAACACAAATCAAGGCATGAAACTAAAGCCTTTTCTATCAGTATTTTAATGAAAAAAATCTGAATCAGTAAATATTTCGGTTTGCCACAAGTTTTAAACTTGCAGCAGTTTGGCAAAAAGTCCTGAAAGGACGAAATGTAAAAGCATAGGGTGAAAACCCTACGAAAAAAAACACAGAAGAAACAAAATCCTGTAGGGATGAGATCAGAATCTATCGTTTGTAATTTCTATACCATTTAATAATTTCAGCCTTTCAGGATTCACAAAATGATGATGGCATTTCATTCTCAGGGTTTACACCCAGAGCTATAACATTCCGTCCTTTCAGGACTTTCGTTTAATATTTGACAATATCACAAGGTTTTACAAAAAAATTTCTTAATTTCAACAAATGAAAAATGCCAATTTTTCTAAAAAGTTAATATTCTTAATCCAACTTTTTAAATCGTATTGTAGTCTGTGAAATGAAAGAATTTTGTATGGACAAAAATATCATATAAATTTACGAACTATTTTTTAATAAAATTTTTATAGAATGAATTCATTTTTTACTGAATATTTTAAGTTGTTTTTGAAGAACAATAAGTTTTTTATCCTATTATTTTCAATGATTTTTATTTTTCAAACTCAAGCCCAACAATGGAATGAGATAATTAAGGCAGTTGCCACAGATAGAGATTCTGTCGATTGGTTTGGAATTTCGGGAAGCATTTCGGGCAATTATGCCATAATTGGAGCAATGGGCGAAGACGATGATGTTGCTGGTCGTGCCAATTACAGCAATTCGGGTTCTGCATATATTTTTGAAAAAAATGAATATGGTCATTGGATTCAAAAACAGAAATTAAAAGCTTCCGACAGAGATATTGAAGACTATTTTGGCTGGTCTGTAGCAATTTCAGGGAACTATGCGGTTGTTGGTGCTGTGTTTGAAGACGAGGATGTTTTTGGTGCTGATTCATTGAGCAGTGCAGGCTCTGCATATATTTTCGAAAGAGATAACATGGGAGTTTGGGCAGAAGTACAAAAAATTGTTGCTGCCGATCGTGAAATACAAGACTTCTTTGGATATTCGGTTGATATTTCAGGGAGTACTTTAATTGTAGGTGCTGTTTATGAAGATGAAAATCAAAACTTAACTGCTTCGGCGAGCAATGCTGGCTCTGCCTATATTTTCGAAAGAAATGGTATAGGAAATTGGGTGCAAGTACAAAAAATTGTGCAATCAGACCGAATGAACGATGATAGATTTGGTTTTACAGCTCATATCCATAATGATATATTGATTGTTGGGGCTATAGGTCAGGACTACGATACCAGTGGAAATAGCAGCAAACTGTTTGCAGGGGCTGCCTACATATTCGAAAAAGATGGATTGGGAGTATGGAATGAAACTCAAAAAATTGTTGCTTCTGATAGAGAACAATTTGATTATTTTGGGTATTCTGTCGATATCATTGAAAACTGGGCAATCGTTGGAGCGTATCATGAAAATGAAGATTCGCTTGGAGGAAATACATTAGATAATTCAGGATCGGCTTATGTATTTGAAAAAGACTCACTTGGAACTTGGTCTGAGAAACAAAAAGTTACTGCCGGCGAAAGAGCTGTCGATGATTTGTTTGGATATACTGTTGCAATTTCCGAAAATTTTATCGCTGTGGGAGCGAAAAACGAAGATGAAGATGCTTTTGAAACTAATACCCAAGATGATGCAGGTTCGGCTTATATCTTCAAAAAAAACAATCTCGGAGTTTGGAATTTCGATAAAAAGATTGTCGCATCGGATAGAGCGGCAAACGATGCTTTTGGAGCTTTTGTAGATATTTCTGAAAATGACATTTTAATTGGAGCATATCTTGAAGATGAGGATATTAGTGGAGTAGATTTTTTGTCAGCATCAGGTTCTGCATATATTTATAATACCTGTGCTACCATTGAATACGACACCGAATCTATTTGTGAAGGCGATAGCATTTTTCTTGAGGGAAATTATCAAACAGTTGCCGGAGAATATTACACAAATTTTATAAGTACTGGAGGTTGCGATAGTACAGTAATTGTAAATTTGAGTTTTAATCCTGTTTTTGAGTTTACTGAAAATGTTTCTATTTGCGATGGCGACAGTATATTGGTTGCCGGTGTATTTCAATCAACTGCTGGAACTTATCCTGTTTTATATAATACAATTCTTGGATGCGATAGTATAGTCAATACCGAATTGAATATTTATCCTGTTCCAATAATTGCGTACAATGTTTTCCCGGATTCTAATAATCTTGGAAATATTGATTTGTCGATAAGTGGTGGAAGCTCGCCATATTATTTCGAATGGAGTAATGGAGAAACAGTGGAGGATATTTCAGAACTTCAAAGCGGAGAATATTCTGTTACAGTTTATAATATTTATGGCTGTGCGAGCACCGAGTTAATTTCTGTTCCGCTATATGATTATATACAGGATTATACCATTTCAGAATTAAAAGTTCTTCCTAATCCCACAGAAGGTATTTTTACAATACAAAATATTTCAGGCTCAATGATTTTTATTTATAATCCTTTAGGTGAATTGCTCGAAACATATTTATCAGAAAAACCTGTGGTAAATTTCGATATATCACATTATAAAAATGGATTATATTTTATTAAAGCTGTAAATGAAAATATGGTTTTTACTGCAAAATTACTGCTAGAGAAATAGTTTTTTTTATTGTCATTTTATTTTCGCAACTCCTTTTGCTTATATCTGCATTAGTTTTCTATCTTTGCTGTATAGCTTTACCACCATAGATGAGATTGTTAATCCATTCGATGTTATGGATATTAAAAATAAAAAATATAAAAAAATATCAGGAATTTTCTGGATACTAATGACTTATGCAAGTGTGTCGGAGCGAAAATGAAAATTTGACACATATACTCTTTGAATAAACAGATAAAAAATTATTGTTAGGCTATTTAGTGCCTCTAACCTGAATAATTCATAAATATTTCTACTACAAGCCCAAACTGCACATCATCTTTGACCGTCCTCAATTTTTATTCCATCAAAATAGCTCGCTATTACTCAAAAATAAAAATCTGTGGTAGTTCAAATCTGACACACATTTTGAACTTTCGAGACGAAAATTTATGAATTATTCAGGCTAAGAAAACAGTTCAAAATTAAAAACATCTCTTTTTGTGATATTTCTATTTTTTTCATTTGTCTAATACAAAAGCATATACTGCATGAAAGAAAATAGAAATCTCATCAAAAATTAATTATTTTATAAAAATTGCCTGTTTTCTTAGAACCACTATTTATAGATATGTTGGGGCAGACTTGAGGGGAATTTATTATGTTTTTCTGCACAGGTGCAAAGACATAAGAAAGCCCAATTCACATTGCATACATTTGCAAATTGAATAAGCCGATGCACAACCAAAATTTGCATAAGAGTGTAATCTTTCCATCGCACAAAAAAATACATTCGCTTATTGTAATTAAAAAAAAGAACTTATCTTTGTTCGGTATTTAACGAACTATATGATAAGAAAAGACGTAATAACAGAAGAACAAAAAAGAAAAGCAAGATTTGCCAAAGCAATGGGACATCCTGTTCGTATGTATGTGTTAGAGCTATTATCTAATCAAAGCTGTTGTTATAGTGGAGATTTAACAGAGGAACTCAATATTGCCAAATCAACACTTTCACAACATCTAAAAGAATTAAGAGATGCAGGTTTAATACAAGGCGAAATTGAAGCACCAAAGATTAAGTACTGTATTAATAAAGAGAATTGGAGTGAAGCACAAGATTTATTTAAAGCTTTTCTGAAACTATAAAAAAAATTAGATGCAATGTTCGCCTTTTTGCGAATGACGAACGGATAAATAAAAATTTAAAGAATATGGATTTACAAAATTTAAAACCAGCCAATATGGAAATCAAAGTACTAGGAACGGGTTGTGCAAAATGCAAAACGCTTGAAAAACAAACCAATCAAGCTGTTGAAGAGCTTGGAATTATAGCTAATGTTATTAAGGTTGAAGACATCCTTGAAATTATGAAATTTGGTGTAATGACAACTCCTGCATTAGTAGTTGACGGTAAAGTAGTTGTCAAAGGTAAGGTTCCATCTGTTTCAGACATTAAAGATTTACTAACTAAATAAAATATCAGACAAATGAAAAAAGTAATAAGTATTCTAAGTTTTGTATTTGTGGTAGGCTTAATATCATCAAATGCACAATGCTGTAAAAAAGCAACTCCAGATTGTGAATCAAACAAAACAACAACTGTACAGGCAAAAACGAAAACAGATGTTAAGGCCTACTATTTCCATGCTACTCGCCGATGTGCTACTTGTCAGGCTGTTGAATCAGTTACAAAAGATGCCCTAAAAGAATTTTATGGTGGTAAAGTAACTTTTAGCTTAATAAATCGTGAGGAAGAAAAGGACAGCCCAATGATTGAAAAATATAAAGTCAGCGGACAAACCTTGCTAATTATTAAAGGTGATAAAGTGGTGAACTTAACCAACGATGCATTTATGAATGCCCGTACCAAACCTGACAAACTAAAGGCAAAAATTAAAGCAGCGGTTGATTCAATGATATAAGACGTGGAAGTATTACAAAACTTTTTGGAAACCTCACAGTTTCCTATACTATCGGCATTTTTACTGGGACTTATGACAGCCATAAGTCCCTGCCCTTTGGCAACCAATATAACAGCTATTGGCTTTATTAGTAAGGATATTGAAAGCCAGAAGAAGGTTTTTGTCAATGGTTTGGTTTATATGCTTGGAAGGGCTGTATCATACACCACTATTGGATTAATCTTCTTTTTTGGGGCAAGCCAGTTTGATATTTCTGGAGTTCTACAGGAATGGGGCGAGAAACTATTGGGTCCTTTGTTGATTATCATTGGTTTATTCATGCTTGGCATCCTGAAACTGGCAATTCCCGGAATCAGTTCATTAACCGAGAAAATGGAAAGCAAAGCAAACAGTGGATTTTGGGGTGTTCTTTTGTTAGGAATTGTATTTGCATTGGCTTTTTGTCCATATAGTGGTGTACTCTATTTTGGTATGCTAATTCCAATGACAGTTGGTAGTGCAAGTGGCTTGATTTTGCCTTTTGTTTTTGCCATAGCAACAGGTATCCCTGTAATTATTTTTGCATGGCTCATCGCATTTAGTGTAGGAACAATCGGTAATCTATATAATAAAATCAAGGTGTTTGAGACTTGGTTTCGCAGGGTAATTGCCGTTGTTTTTATTGTTATTGGCATTTATCAGAGTATTACAATTTTTTTGGCTTAAATTATGAGTAAAACCATTTGTTATTGTGAGAATGTTAGTGAAGAAGAGATATTAGATGCCATAAATAATGGTGCTAAGAGACTAAAAGACATACAAGAAAAAATTGGTGCATCTACAGGTAATCAATGTAAAATCTCAAACTCTTCAAGTATATGTTGTTCAGGGGATAATGAAAAGCTCCTGAATACTTCATATACTTTTAAAGATTACTCATCTTGTTATGGCTAATATGATAAAACAAAAAAATAAAATCATTGTTCCTTTAATTCCGAACATCAATTATATAGAAATGAAAGAAAAGGTAATCTCTTTAAACAGAAGTATGAACGGATGTTTTTTACCTATGTTTTTGTTGCTTTTATGGGTGTTGCTATATTGTAATCTGCAAAATATCGCCGATTTTGCAATAAATGATGTAGTAAAAATGTCGCCTGGAAAACACCTGACCGAAACACTACGGTTTTTCATATTTGAAGTTCCTAAAGTGATGTTGCTTTTGGTTCTTATCATTTTCAGTGTTGGAATCATCAGAAGTTATTTTACAACAGAGAAAACCCGAAAAATGCTTGAAGGGAAATCTCTATTTACAGGAAATATTATGGCTTCGTTGTTAGGAATTGTAACACCTTTCTGCTCATGCTCGGCTATTCCACTCTTCTTGGGATTTGTTGAAGCAGGTATTCCAATTGGAGTAACTTTTTCGTTTCTTATTGCTGCTCCCATGATTAATGAAGTGGCTTTGGTTCTATTAGTAGGATTGTTCGGATGGAATGTAGCTTTAATATATGTTTTCACTGGATTAACTATTGCAATATTTTCAGGCTGGCTTATAGGTAAGCTTGGTCTTGAAAAATATGTTGCCGATTGGGTATATACAATCAAATCAAATCAGGAAGAAGGCGAAGAAGAAAAACTGACATTTTACGACCGTATTCAGAAAGGATTTGAATCGGTTCAGGAAATTGTTGGTAAAATATGGGTTTATATCGTAATTGGTATTGCTGTAGGTGCAGGAGCTCATGGATATGTTCCCGAAGATTTCTTAGGTTCACTTTTAGGAAAAGAAAACTGGTATGGTGTTCCTCTTGCCATAATTATAGGAATACCAATGTATTCAAATGCAGCAGGTATTATTCCCATTGTAAGTGTACTCATTGAAAAAGGGGTATCACTTGGAACTGCCCTTGCCTTTATGATGTCTGTCATTGCATTGTCTCTACCTGAGATTATTATTCTTAAAAAAGTATTGAAATGGCAACTCATTGTAGCCTTTGTTGGCATTGTTGCTACAGGTATTGTTGCGGTTGGCTTTATTTTCAACTTTGTAATGTAAATATGTTCAAATATAATTCCCGGATATGAAATCAAAATCAATCGGTTTTATCGGAGGTGGAAGGATTACCAAAATCCTTCTCCAAGGATTTAAGAACCAAAATGTAAAGTTTAACTCAGTAATGGTATGTGATATAAATGATAAAACATTAATTGAGTTAAAAAAGAATTTCCCTTTTATTGAAACTACAACCTCTGCCCAAGAGACTGCTTCAAAAGAAGTTGTGTTTATTGCTTTGCATCCTCATGTAATTGGTGAAATAGTTTTTGAGCTAAAGGATGCGATTGATAGTAATACCCTTATCATTTCACTTGCTCCAAAATTTAGTATTCAGAAACTTTCTGAATTGTTGGGTACTCAAAGAATTATCCGTGTGATTCCCAATGCCACCTCTTTTGCCAATCTAGGGTATAACCCAATTTGCTTTGCCAATGCAATTGGTAAATCTGAGAAAGAATCAGTGCTTGAAGCGTATGCGATTGCATCGGCCATGTTACCTACATATTTCTGGTTTCAATGGAAGGAAATCGAACACATCTCCAAAGAAATGGGATTTGCTGAAAATGAAAGCAAGGAAGCTGTTTACGAAACTTTAAAGGCTGCATTGGAATTAATGTACAACCGTGACTTAAGTTATTCTGGATTAATCGACTTAATTCCGGTTAAACCCATTGGTGAAAATGAAGATGAAATTAAAGGAATTTTAAAAAATAAATTATTAGGGCTTTTCGACAAAATCAAACCATAAATGATAAAAATAGTATTGCCTTGGTTCGTTTTTATCAGTTTAGTCCTACTTATAATAATGGGATTAGTATCAATCAATAAACTGAATCAATATCTATCAAATACAATAGTGAAAAATGCAGCTCTGGAGATTATTTTCAGCGGAGCTGCATACATTGATTCAGCATTCGATTTTGAGAAAAATGGATTAAGCTATCAGGTAAGCTTTCTTGAATTTGGTGCAAACGGATGTGTGACTTGCAGTAAGATGGAATCTGTAATGGCTGAATTAGAATATACCTTCCCTGAAAAAGTTAATGTGGTTTTTCTAAATATTCTCAAGCCCGATAACCAAATGCTAATGAGATACTACGGTGTTGCAGCCATCCCAACACAAATATTGCTGGACAACAAAGGAAAAGAGTTTTTCAGACATTATGGGTTTATATCAACTCCTGAGCTTACAAAAAAAAATATTTATCATGAAAAGACTAACTAAAATAATTACATTCTGCATTTTGCTAATTTTATCAATTCAATCCCTTAAGGCACAAGAAAACAATACTATAAGAGCAAACTTGCCTGATGTATCGATCAAAAATATAGCAGGCGAAAGTGTACATGTAGGAAAAATCACTAATAATAATAATCCCATATTAATCTGTTTTTGGAAGACCTGTTGCAAAAAACCAGGAGAATACCTTGATGCTATTAGCGAAGTATATGAAGATTGGGTAAATGAAACAGGCGTAGTTTTATATGCAGTGGCTATTGACGATACTCGCAGTTCAAGTCGGGTAGCTCCTTTTGTAAATAGTCATGGATGGGAATTTGAAATATTGCTTGATGTTAATTCCGACTTAAAACGGGCAATGAATGTTGTCTTAACTCCTCATACCTTCCTCCTAAACGGGAAGGGTGAAATCGTATGGCAAAAATCAATGTACACTTATGGTGATGAAGAATTAATTTATGAAAAGATTTCACAATTAGTAAAAAAATAATTCTGCTTGATAAAAACACCTTTATCACAATTAATTAAATCTAGTATAGTACTAAAAAAAAATATTAAATCAATGAGATTCGACTTTATTCCAATATCACTATTTTTTCTTGCATTAGCATTCGTGTCATGCAACAAAAATGACCTAAACAATTCTGATGGCTATAGTGCTGTTAAGATTGATAGCCTTTATGCTAACGATACAATTTTGAATGTTTGGGTACCAACCAAAATTGCTGTAGTTGCCTCGGGGGAAGGCCTTGTTTATAATTGGGAAGCCGACCACGGAGAACTTAATGGTTCTGGCAGTCAGATTGAATATATGGCTGGCACATGCTGTACTGGTATTAATACAATTACATGTACTGTATCCAATAACACCAATAGTGACACAAAACATATTAAGATAAGAGTTTTACCTTTCTAACTATGGCTAATAAATTATCATATACAATATCAATTCTGCTTTTGTTAACATTTGCCGGAAATACTATTTTAGCTCAATGCTGTGGTGCTGGAAATCCAGTTAGTGGATTTGGCAATGTTTCAGGTATCCCATATAAAACATTATTAGTAGGCTCAAACTATAAATACAGTTATTCTGACCAATACTATTCAGGTTCAGAAAAAGTAGATATTTCACCCGATAAATCATATTATAATTTTCTTGGGTTGAATATGGCCTATGGAATTACAAACCGACTAAGTGTTAGAGGCGACCTTGGTTATTTTTTAAGCAAAACAAAAATATACAATATTGAAGGTTGGGATCACATGAAAGGCTATGGCTTAGGTGATGCTGAATTAAGTATTAGATATGTTGTAATAAAAAGGGTTCTTAAAAAATTCGACATAATACCAGGCATTGGGGTAAAATTGCCTGTTGGGGTATTCGATCAGGTGGTTGATGATGTAAAATTACCCATTTCATTGCAACCCTCTTCGGGTAGCCTTAAATACAATATAAACATTTTTGTTTTTAAAGGAATAAATAAACATAGCGTTTCATTTAGGGCTTTTGCTGAATTTGCAAACCCGATTCAATCACAGAATTTTAATTACAAATATGGTAATCTTTATATTTTCTCAGCATATGGTTCATTTGTAGTAAGCAAAAAAATTAATTTACTATCACAATTGAGATACGAATACAGAAGGAAATCAATGCGGGAAAACAAGCAAATTGTAGCATCAAGCGGTGGTAAGGTTCTATTTTTTATACCTCAGATTAATGTAATGCCCTCTGAAAGCCTAGGAATTTCATTATACGCTAATATACCTTTATATAAATACATGAATGGCATACAACTTTCAAACAAGTATGCCATATCAATAAAAGTATATAAAAGTTTTAATTTTAATAAAAATTGCAAACCCCAAAACATCTAAACAAATGAAAAAGTATTTTTTGATTTTTATTTCAATCCTGTTTTTATTAATAAAGGGTGAAGCTCAAAACATTGAACTTTATCATGAAAACTTGCTGATAACATCGGACACAATTATAGTTTTTGGAAATGTGAGTGCAGATACCTTACATACTTATATTTTTCAAGGCGATACCACCTACTATTACTCTTACGAAGCTTTTGTTGAAATTGATATAAAAAACATTTCAACGAACAATATAAATGTTCAATGCAAAAAAAGGCATATTCAACTCATCCCAAATACACAAAATTACTTTTGTTGGAGCAGTTGTTTCCCTCCATATACTTTTGAATCAACCATCCCGGTAACAATCCCTTCCAATGAAACAATTGATATTTTTTCGGGGCACTATAAACCCAATGGAAAACTGGGTTGCATCCTTGTTGCTTATACTTTTTACAATAATGATAATCCTTCTGACTCTGCAATGGCTTTGGTGAAGTTTATTATGGATTTTTGCAATCCAACCTCTATTGCCAAAGTAAATAAAAATCAAAAGCAATTTTCGCAACCTTATCCTAACCCGGCAACTTCTTACTTTTTTATTGATAAGCTTTCTAAAAGCATGTCAAATCAAATTATCAGCATTTATGATTCAATGGGGAAACTAATATCAATTCAATCAATTGATAATGTGAATAGCCGTTTAAAAGTAAATACCAATTATTTAAAAAGAGGGTATTATTTTTATAAAATTTCAAATAATATAGTGGTAAATAATTCTGGAATTATAATAATTAAATAATGGTAAGATATATTTTATTTTTGGTTGTAATTTTTGGAATTGAGAAAGTTAGCTTTGCACAGCTTGTTGTTGGTGATACTGTTACTGATTTTACCATTGTTGACGTGCATAACAATGAACATAATTTATTTAATTACCTTGAAAATGGAAAGTATGTATGTGTTGATTTTTTTGGTGTGAATTGTCAACAGTGTTTAACACTCGTGCCAACTTTTAATGAGGTTTACAGTAACTATGGTTGCAATAAGGGAGATCTGGTATTTTTAGCAATAAATTATTTAAACTACAATGATGAAATTCTGGATTTTGAGGATAAATATGGAGGTTTATACCCTGCAATAAGTGGTATGAGTGGCGGCTATACAGTGTACGAGGACTGGCAAATTCAGTTTTGGCCTCAGCTATGGTTAATATGCCCAAATAAAATTTTTGTATCCAATATATACCCAATATATCAGGAAAATATTGATTCAGTATTTGCCAGTTTTGGAATAACAAAAGACTCATGTCCAACAAATAATATTTTATACGAAATAGTTTCTGATGCTTCCATTAATATTTTCCCCGATCCGGCTACAACACATATTTCAATTGAGTATTTTAATCAAAGTACCTATAACCATAACTATAACATTTATAATATGCTGGGAGAAATCCTCATGGAAGGTAAAGTTGAAAACAATGCTACTATAGATATTTCTATGCTAAAAAGAGGTATTTATATTTTTGTTACAAAATCACAATTATCTTTATTTTCAAAAAAAACATTTATAAAGCTGTAAACAGATACAAGCAATTTAATTTTTGCTCATGTTAAGTTTAGATTAAATCAACAAACAAGAATTGTCTTTTATTTCTAAATGACGTATGTTTGCGACATACAAAATAAATGAAAGTTTCATATGGATAAAAGAGAGATATTTGATGATGAGTTGCAGAGGCTGGCACAGTTCGCCAAAGTCATTTCTCATCCGGCAAGATTGGCAATCCTTAAGTATTTAGCAGAAACAAAAACTTGTATTTCAGGTGATATTTCTGATCAATTGCCACTTAGCCGCACCACAGTTTCACAGCATTTGAAAGAATTGAAAAACAGCGGTTTAATTCATGGAGAAGTAGAAGGCCTTAAAATCAATTACTGCCTGTGTGGTTCAAGCATTAAAAAGTTCAAATTACTTTTTAATGAATTTTTCGTAGATGAATCTTTTTGTATTGATAATCAATGTTAATGACTAAAAAGCTATATATGAAAGTTTTAATTTTATGTACAGGCAACAGTTGCCGAAGCCAAATGGCGCATGGATTTCTGCAGTCCTTTGATTCGAATATAACTGTTTTTTCTGCCGGAACAGAAGCGTCAGGAAAACTAAATCGAAATGCAGTTGAAGCAATGGCTGAAGCAGGTATTGATATTAGCCATAATACTTCAGATTCGGTTGAAAAATATATGGGTGGCGAATGGGATTACGTAATTACCGTTTGTGGAGGAGCAAATGAAGCTTGTCCGGCTTTTATAGGTACAGTAAAATATCGTTTACACATTGGTTTTGACGATCCATCGCACACTACCGGATCCGATGAGTTTATCTGGAGTGAATTTATCCGTGTGCGTGATGAAATCAAATCAGGTTTCCGTAAATTTTATGACGAACAAATTAAACCTCAATTATAAGCTATGAGCTCAACAAAAAAACAAATTGGCTTTTTCGAAAAATACCTTAGCCTTTGGGTTGCGATTTGTATAGCCGTTGGTATAGTTATCGGGAATTTTGCAGGAGAAAGCATTCAGCTTTTAAGCAAAATGGAGATTTACAAGGTAAATATTCCGGTAGCCATTTTAGTTTGGCTAATGATATATCCAATGATGCTTCAAGTAGATTTTTCAAGCATCAAAAATGTAGGGAAACGCCCAAAGGGTTTAATTCTTACCTTAATTGTCAACTGGCTGATTAAGCCATTCACAATGGCATTTTTTGCGTGGATATTCTTCTCCAAGCTCTATTCTGCATTTATTTCTCCGGAACAGGCAGGAGAATATATTGCCGGAGCTATTTTATTGGGAGCTGCTCCATGTACTGCAATGGTATTTGTTTGGAGTTATTTAACCGATGGTGATCCTAATTATACCTTGGTTCAGGTATCGGTAAACGACCTGATAATTTTGGTAGCCTTTATTCCGATTGTGGGATTACTTTTAGGAATAACTAATATTTCCATACCTTACAATACTTTGGTTGCAAGTATTGTGGTATTCGTGGTAGTTCCACTTGTAGCAGGGTATATTACCCACAAATTGCTGATTAAACGCAAAGGTGAAGAATGGTTTAAAAAAGAGTTTCTTCCTAAATTTAAGCCTGTTTCAATCATTGCCTTATTGCTTACACTTGTATTGTTGTTTGCATTTCAGGGAAATATCATTGTTGAAAATCCATTAATAATTTTGTTGGTGGCTATTCCATTGGTTATTCAAACATACTTTATATTTTTTGTTGCATGGATTGGCGGTCGAAAATTGAAACTTCCTCACGCAATCTGTTCACCTGCTGCAATGATTGGAGCCAGCAATTTTTTCGAATTGGCAGTAGCCGTAGCAATTGCATTATTCGGTTTGCAATCTCCTGCTGCTTTAGTAACAGTAGTTGGGGTTTTAGTAGAAGTTCCGGTGATGTTATCCTTAGTGAAATTAGCTAATAAGTGGAAGTATTAAATGGCTGTCTATATTGGCAATTTTTATTGTTAGGGATTTTATAGTATCATTTCAAAATTTCGATATCATTTATTTTTCTCGGTTAAATACCAATTATTTTTTGACTTTTGATAAAAGGAGTCAGAATAAAAATTGTTAGTAATCAGTGTGATTAAAAGTAAGAAAGATATATGGTTTCAAAAATTACTTTTTAATCTATGAATCACTTTGTGCTTCTTTAAGCAACTTAGTGTAATAGCTATTTTACTAAGAACCACAGGGAAGACACTTAGTTTCACAGATAAAGCATATCATTATCTTCAAGTATATGACAATGATTGGTTAGTAATAATTTAATAAATGAGATTTAGCATAAATAATTGCTGCTGAAGTAAACTATAATAATTGTCTTATATTTGATGAGGTAAAATTATACTTGTATATAATTTGTCGCAGTATTTATAAAAAGATGATAACATGATAAATATTTTTGGAAAAAACGCATTAATTACCGGTTCGAGCCGAGGTGTTGGACAACAAATTGCAATTGGACTAGCAAAACTTGGCTGCAACATAATTGTTCATGGAAGAACCAAAACCGCTTGTAACAACACATTAGCACTACTTGAAGAATATTCTGTGAAGACCTATTGTGTATATGGCGAACTGTCTGATAAAAAGCAAGTAATTGATTTGATAACACAGGTACAAGATCTAAATATCGATGTAGAGATTTTGTACAACAATGCAGCTGTGATGACGAAATACCACAAAGACTTTTGGAATCATAGCTGGGACGATTGGTTAGAAACCTATAAAGTAAATGTTGTTGCAATGTATGACCTATGCGGAGCTTTTATTCCAGCCATGATTAAAAACAACTTTGGTCGGGTGGTTAATCTCACTTCAAGAATAAAAGACGAACCTGAACTTGCTCCATATGGTGCATCGAAGTGGGCTGTAGATAAACTGACAGACGATATTGCATCGAAATTGAAAAATACAGCAGTAAGAATAAATTACTTAGATCCGGGATGGTTACGTACAGATATGGGAGGTGAACATGCTGATCATTCTGTTGAAGCAGTTTTGCCTGGTGCTCTTGCTCCTGTTTTGATAGAAGATGATGGTCCAAATGGCAGTTTTTTTTCAGCAATAGATCACGATTTGGATTAATCGTTCTATAGATATCACAATATTTTCATTCCGATGCTTAGCGAGGAATCTTATTCGTCATAAATAAGATGGTATAAACTTAAAATAAATTTTAGCCTTTGTTCTAAGCTATGACGGATTATGTATTTTTTTTATAACTTTGCTGTATGCTTAGCAAAACACTTATTAGAACAAGGAGTAAGTTTAAGATACATACAATCAATATTAGGACATGAATCGAGTAAAACAACAGAAATATACACACATATATCAAGCACAAAGTTCAATGATATTAATAATCCTTTCGACGATATGGATATTTAAAACAAAAAAATAATAATAAAGAAATAAACGGAATTTTCTGTTTATACTAATGTTAGGCGCAATAGTGAAACATGACAAGTAATAAGCAAAATACACTAGTACTGACTGGAGCTGGTTTTTCATCTCCAATAATGAAGTATAAAAATTACAGTTTAAATTCTGCTTTTTTGACTAGATTACTTTGTGAAGTTGATTTCATGAAAGAGTTATACAATGAAATTTATAATTCCTCACCAACAGACAATTTCATAGTAATAAGTGAATTGGCAAATAAATTATTAAACGATTTAAAAAATAATCAAGAGACGAGCGATTCAAGTTTTGAGCCAAATTTTGAACAGGTTTTCTATTTACTCGAAAATATTATTAATTTTTCAAGTCGGGAACCATCAATTAAAAACTCATTTATTCTAAATGTATTATGTGATTTAAAAAGCTCATATTCTGATTATATTATCAGCCCATTAGAACTATACTCATTTCAGGAATTTATGCTAGATGTTATTTCTAAGTTTAAAGCACCAGAAAAGGATTTGTCCTTATTATCCAAATTCTTTTTTAGACTAATGGAAAAGAGCTATTTACAATATTATACTTTGAATTATGATAGTCTAATAGTTGATATACTGGCAAATATTAATACCAATTATAAGGACTTAGAAATAACAAAGAATTTCAATTTAGGTTGTACTTATGGTGCTTCTGGTGGTGGGATACTGGCTAAGACATTTTTCATTCCACCCCCATATTTAAAGACCGGAAGAATTCAATGTTTTATTTACATGGTTCTGTATTCTACACAGATTCTTGGGATACAAAAATAATTTCATTTGAAGACAGAAAACTAATTAGTCCAAGTTCTAGAAATTTAATGCACTCACTTGGAATGCCCAAACCTAATAATCATATTAATACTGATGGTGGCTATAAATTTGACCAGTCATTTATAACAGGATTAAATAAGAATATTAAATTGACAGAAGAGCCTTATGCTAGTATTTATGCGAAATTCAGAATTGACTTATACAATGCGGATAAGCTTTTAATATTTGGTTATTCATTTAATGATGAGCATATTAATGCAATCATTGCATCGAGTCCACCTAATCTTAAAAAGATTACAATCATTGATTTTATTAATAATGACATCAATATTAGAAATAATTATCATCGATTCTTGAATAATGTATTGATTTCTGTTAAGCCATTTGGTCATGGTCAGGAAGTTGAATTGTGGAATATGGTAGGATTAAATGAAAGTAGAATAGAGGTTAACAAAAATTACATTTATGAGGAAGACCATCCTGATTATTGGGAGATTGAATATGACTTAAATGGAACGATTGATTATCTAACGAGAATGACGAATAACTAAAGCGACTAACAGTCGCAAGAAATTTAGTAAACTACCGGAGTCATAGGGGTGGCGTGATTATAGATGGATTAACACGGAACGTGGGAGGTCTTTTGTTTTAAGGGTTGGCAATCCTAAACAATCCGATATAAGCATAGCGAAATTCGGAAAGGAAACAAGAGAAGTCGGAGAAGCCCATAGTACTGTTTGACACAAAGGACAACAAAACCTTTGTTTAGGGAAGGGGCTTTACTTTAGAGAAGCTAATATGAAAGACAGAACGACCTATATTGATGAAAATCTATTAGTAAGTCCATCGTCAGCAATGACAGATGAGAAGGTTCGTGTTTTTCAAAGGAAGCTATACATTAGAGCCAAGCAAAGGAAGGAAAGCGCACAAGGTGTTACGCCAACACCCATACAGTACATTTGTGAAAGGCAAATGGCTGTTAGACTTGGAAAAGTATGCTCGTTTGAAAACCCTTGCGAAAGCTCAATGAAGAACTCTATCGGTAAGCCGTATGAGGGAAAACTTCACGTACGGTTTGATGAAGGGGTACTGATAGTCTAACTAATTTTATTATCTTTGTAGAAAAAAAAATATGAATAGGCTATCAGGCTCTACTCTACGCTGGTATTTAAAAGAAAAAAAATGAGCGACTATAATCCAAAAAAGAAAGGTTTATTAACAAGATTCGTTGAATTATATACTTCGATTAACATTCTAAAAGACTTAATAAAGCAAATTGATAATGGAAAATCATATCTAATAATTCCTATTATTGGTCAATTGCGTTCATTGTTGTGTGAAAAAAGCTCAAAATCAAAATCACTTTTAATCGACATTGCAGAAATCTTAGATTATCAAACAGAATTTTATTTTATTGAACAAAATATAATTACAATAGACTCAGCGAAAGGACTTGTCTTTGGAGTTACACCTCCTATTTTATCTGTTGAAAAGCAAGATTTTAATCAAAAGAAGACAAATCTTGATGAATATTTAAAGAAAGAGCTAATACAAATAGAAACAAAGTATTATTCAATTGAAGACCTGATAAAACTATTTTCAAATAAATTAGGCGGCTCACATTATTCTCTTTCCATAGCTGAACCAGAGGAAGAATTACTAAATAAAAATATTGGATTTGGAAACACAAGAGTTTTAGAGGAAATACTCCTAAGGTTATCAAAAATAGTTCTTGAAATCGGAATTAGATTTATTCGTAAATATTCGGAATTTGATTTTTATTTAGGGCTGTATATCCCTGAACAAAGTTTTGAAAATGAATTTAATCCTATCGTTGACTATAGATTGAATAATAATACATCACGGCTTTCATTTGGTGCTGCCAAAAATGGTAATTACTTTATTTCTTTACATGATTTGTCATTTAGGAACATTCAATTTACAAGTAAGAACAAAATCAGTTTTAACACAGAATTACGACTAAATTTTTATCACGAAGTCACAGACGAATTTAAATCAGTTATAAAAATCATCGAGAATGATAAAGTAATAATAGAAGAGGAAACTTATCAACCAATATTCCTACTAAATGAATTTTGGGAGTATGAATCCGCCATTAATAGGCTCATTGATTCAAAACAAAACGGATGTAACCTTGCAATAAAAGCATTTACAATTTACAATAATGCAAAAAGGGATAAATCCAAGATTGATTATTTAAATGAGATTGGTGAATACAATAAAAACAAAACCTACACTTGGTATCGAGAAAATGAGTATTGTATTTCTGAACCAGGAACAAATGACTTTAAAATATTTGGAGATTTAGAACGAAAAGAAATTTAATAGAAAAACACCAGCTAATCGAGTAGGCGGCTGATGGCAAAATAGCCGCCAGTGCACCTCTCACAGCTCTGCTGAGCCTGCCGAAGTGCCACTAAGCGTACGGGTCTCGTACTTAGCGGTTCATTCAGCAAAAGAAAATTTGAGTTGATGCTCAGAAGGAAATCTCTCAGGCTTGGGATTCTAGTTAAAAGACAAAAACACTTTGCGAGCAAACAGAATTCTTATATTTTTGCAATGGATTTTTAATTTAGATTAATGAATATCAAAGTCAATCAATATTAGAGCATGAACCAATTAAAACAACTGAAATATACACACATGTATTAAGCACAAAGTTCAATGATATTGCTAATCCTTTCGATGATATGGATATTTAAAACAAAAAATAATAATAAAGAAATAAACGGAATTTTCTGTTTATACCAATGTTAGCCGCAAGCAGGACGAAACTCCTAACACAAATGATAAATGGATAAAAATATTGATATAGAGAAAGCTAAGAATTCTTGTTCTGATTACTATGATAAAGAACATCTTGATTACTTTAACCAATATTCCGATGAGTTGATTAAGAAACCTTATGACAAAGATTTTTTAGACCGATTCATTTTATCGATTAAGCAAAAAGGAAATATTTTAGATATTGGATGTTGTTCAACAGCTCAGCAAGCTAGATATTTTAGCGGTAAGGGATTCAACGTAACAAGCATTGATTTATCAAAAAATTGTATTCAAACTGCAAAGCAAAAATTTTCTAAGATTGACTTTCGACAAATGGATATGACCGAGATGGAATTTGAGATAGAATCCTTTGACGGGATAAATGCTTTTTATTCGATTATTCATATCCCAGATGAAAAACTAAATGGATTATTTGCCGATTTTAATAAAATGATTAAAATAAACGGAAAGATTGCAATTACAGTACATGCAGGAGATTTCTATGGATACTTTGATGAAAACGAGACTCCAGTATTTTACAGAACATACACGCAAAATGATTTAAAAGGATACCTTGATAAATATGGATTTAAAATTATTGAGATTAATCAAAGACAACCAATGTATGATTTTGAATTTCAATCTGAAAGAATATATTTGATAGCAGAAAAGATTAAAAATATGAATGCCAGCGGCTAACACTTAAGAATATAAATACAGCGAAAAACTACTGAGCCCCGATCAAAAATCGGGATTGAACTAAACGCCGAAGACATCAGATATATTAAAAAATTGATTATGAATACAATAAATTTATTACGATTACTCAATAATTTTCTCGAAAAAGCTACACTAAAAACGTACCTTTGGATTTTTATTTAATTTTTAATAAAATATTTAAAACCATGAAAAAAATTATTGTACTATCTGTATTACTGTTTGCATCCTGTATAATTGTAAATGCACAAAATGATGAAAAAGAAAAAGATGCAATCAAAAAAGTTATTCAAAGTGCATACATTGACGGACTTATAAACGATGGCGATGAAAAGGCTGTAAGCAATGGATTTCACCCGGGCTTTAGTTTGATTGGAATAGGGCAAGGAAATTCTATGTGGAACTATCCTATTTATAATTGGATTGAAAACATGAAAATTGACAAAAAAAATGGCAAACTACCCAAAAAAGATGAAGATAGAGTATCCATAAAATTTTTGTATGTAGATGTCTCAGGAACCGCTGCAAGTGCCAAAATTGAATTTTATGTTGGCAAAGAATTAAAATATATTGATTATTTATCATTATATAAATTTGAGGAAGGATGGAAAATTGTGGGTAAAATATTTTACGAATTTCCAGCGGAAAAGAAAAAATAGTTGTCTGGAATGAAAGCATTTATCAAAAAATAAGTAAGCCCACAAATTCACGGATTAAAAAAATCTAATCTGTAAATATACAGTAATTTTTCACTTTATTAATTTGTCACATTATTTATTGAGCTATGAGTAGTAAATATAAAAACCTACTTCTGTTGTCATTATTAGCCGGATCTGTATTTGGTATTATCGAATATTTCTTGTACGAAAACTTACTCAAATCAATTGTTTTCGGCTTTATTTTCGCAGCAATCATTTTTATATTCAACTGGTTTAAATTAAGGAGAAAAAGAAAATAATTGTTTTGCTTTTGGAAGCAGAAAATATATATCTTTGCCGGCTTTAAAAATTTTTAGATGAACGAATTAATAAAAATAACATTTCCTGACGGAAACATTAAGGAATTTCCTTCAGGAATAAACGGAATAGATATAGCCAAAAGTATAAGTTCAAGGCTGGCAAAAGAAGTTATTGCCGTTTCTGTGAACGCCGAAATATGGGATGCAATGCGTCCAATAAATTTTGATACCACAATAAAACTACATACATGGAACGACGATGAAGGAAAACATGCTTTTTGGCATTCGTCGGCACATTTAATGGCTGAAGTTTTGGAACATTACTTCCCGGGAGTAAAATTAGCCATCGGACCAACTATCGACAGAGGTTTTTATTATGATGTAGATCTTGGAGAAAATACAATTTCGGACAACGATTTTGCGAAAATTGAAAATAAAATGCTCGAACTTGCAAGACAGAAGCAAGAATATATTCGTAAAGAAATTTCGAAAAAAGAGGCATTAGATTATTTTGAAGAAAAAGGTGATGAGTATAAAGTTGAGCTAATCAGCGAACTCGAAGATGGAACCATAAGCCTTTATACGCAAGGAAATTTTACCGATTTGTGTAGAGGTCCGCATCTGCCAAATACAGGATTCATAAAAGCTGTGAAGCTTACAAGTATAGCCGGTGCTTATTGGCGTGGAGACGAAAACAGAAAACAACTTACCAGAGTTTATGGGATTTCGTTTCCGAAGAAAAAATTTCTGGACGAATATCTCGTGATGCTTGAAGAAGCTAAAGAACGAGATCATCGTAAAATTGGTAAAGAATTAGAACTTTTCACTTTTTCGCAAAACGTAGGACAAGGATTACCTCTTTGGTTGCCAAAAGGTGCAATGCTTCGCGAACGATTAGAAAATTTCCTTAAAAAAGCACAAAAAGCTCATGGCTACGAACCTGTGATTTGCCCTCATATAGGACGAAAAGAACTATATATAACTTCCGGGCATTACGAGAAATATGGAAAAGATTCGTTTCAGCCAATTTCGACTCCTGCCGAAGGAGAAGAATTTTTGCTAAAACCAATGAACTGCCCGCATCACTGCGAATTGTACAAAGCTAAACCGCACTCTTACAAAGAATTGCCTATTAGGTATGCAGAATTTGGAACTGTTTACAGATATGAACAAAGCGGCGAACTTCACGGTCTAACCAGAGTAAGAGGATTTACTCAGGACGATGCACACATTTTTTGCCGCCCCGACCAGCTAAAAGACGAATTTATTAAGGTAATTAATATTGTATTATACATTTTCAAAACATTAGATTTTGAAGATTTTACAACCCAAATATCGCTACGAGACCCAAATAATTCTGAGAAATATATTGGAAGCAATTCTAACTGGGAAAAAGCCGAAAAAGCAATAATGGAAGCCTGCGAAGAGAAAGGCTTAAATACTGTTATTGAGATTGGCGAAGCTGCATTTTATGGTCCGAAACTCGATTTTATGATTAAAGATGCACTTGGCAGAAGTTGGCAGCTCGGAACAATTCAGGTTGATTATAATCTGCCGGAAAGGTTCAATTTAGAATATACAGGGAATGACAATCAAAAGCACCAACCCGTAATGATTCACAGAGCTCCATTTGGTTCTATGGAACGATTTGTTGCAGTTTTGATTGAACACACAAAAGGAAAATTTCCGCTGTGGCTGACTCCCGAGCAGTTCATTTTGCTGCCTATAAGTGAAAAATATAACGAATATTCAAAAAAAGTTTTGGAAGTTCTAAATAATTACGATATTCGCGGCATTATTGATGAGCGTAATGAAAAGATAGGTAAAAAGATAAGAGATAGTGAGTTACGCCGTATTCCTTATTTGTTAATTGTAGGCGAAAATGAAGAAAAAAGCCTGACTGTGTCAGTAAGAAGACAAGGCGAAGGTGTTAAAGGAGTATTTAAGATTGAAGAATTTGCTGAATTAATAAAAACGGAAGTTGAAAAGCAACTTAAACCTATTGAAGATTAATAGAAAATACATTTTATAACTAAAGTATAGGAGGATTTTAAAATAGCAGTTAAGAGATTTAATAGGGGACAAAACAGATTTCCGGAACAGAAATCGAAGTTTTTGATAAACGACAAAATTAAAGCACCGGTTGTTAGAATTGTTGGAGACAATATTGATAATCCTGGAATTTTTTCGTTAAGAGAAGCAATAAAAATTGCAGACGATTTAGATTTAGACTTGGTTGAAATTTCGCCAAAAGCAAATCCTCCGGTCTGCAAAGTAATTGATTATCAGAAGTTTCTATATCAGCAAAAAAAGAAACAAAAAGAAATCAAAGCAAAAACCAGTAAAGTTACTGTCAAAGAAATTAGATTTGGGCCCAATACCGATGAACACGATTTTAATTTCAAATTGAAACATGCCGTAAAATTTCTTGAAGAAGGCTCAAAAGTTAAAGCCTTTGTTTTCTTCAGAGGAAGATCAATAGTTTTTAAAGAGCAAGGAGAAATAATTCTGTTGCGCCTCGCCCAGGAACTTGAAGAGTACGGAAAAGTAGAACAACTACCTAAACTTGAAGGAAAAAAAATGATAATGTTTATTTCTCCGAAAGCTAAAAAGAAATAAATATTCAGATTATCGGATTTCAACCTTAATACATTTATATACAGAATAATCCAAATAAAAATTAATTTATACAAACCGGAGCGAATTAGCCGAAAGAGAACAGTTTTAATTGATAATTATAAGGTTCCGCTATAAGCTCAAAATAGAATTTATTATGCCAAAGATGAAGACATTAGCCGGTGCAAAGAAAAGATTTTCGATTACCGGCACAGGAAAAATAAAGCGAAAACATGCTTATAAAAGTCATATCCTAACGAAAAAATCTAAAAAAAGAAAGAGAAATCTTACTTATTTCACAATAGTAGATAAGGCTGACCTTAATAATATTAAGCAATGCTTAGCCATGAAATAATCTAAAATTTTGTATTAAATAATTAAGTTAAAACCAGAGTGAATTAGCTGTAAAGAGAAACTAAAGATTGTTTCCGCTAATCATTCATAAAACAGTTTATTATGCCAAGATCGGTAAATTCAGTAGCATCAAAGCACAGAAGAAAAAGAATACTTAAAAAAACAAAAGGTTACTTCGGAAGAAGAAAAAATGTTTGGACAGTAGCCAAAAACGCATACGAAAAAGGACTGCAGTATGCATATAGAGATAGAAAAACCAAAAAGAGAAATTTCAGAGGATTGTGGATTCAGAGAATAAATGCAGCAGCCAGATTGCATGGACTTTCGTATTCAGAATTTATGGGTAAAATTCATAAAAATAATGTTGAACTAAGCAGAAAAACACTTGCTGATTTGGCAATGAACCATCCAAAAGCCTTTGAAGCAATTGTGAATCTTGTGAAATAATTAGTGAATCGCAAACAAATTAAGTTTGAAATATTTTTAATGATTCATTATATCCAAAATAAAACTAAAATAAAAGGAAGTGTGAACTTCCTTTTTTTTTGATCAAAGATTTCGACAAAGAAATGTTCTAATCTGGATAGCTAATTTTAGATAACTCTCTAAAATTCAGTCAAACAATTTGATAATCGAAAAAGGCAATACATTTCAAACAACTAAATAATTGATATTATGAATATTGCAATAATTGGCTACGGCAAAATGGGCAAAGAAATTGAGAAACTTGCCCTTGAAAGAAATCACAAAATTGTTGCAAAAATTGATTTTGACAATTTGAATAATCTCAATAAAGACATTATAAAGAATTCTGATGTTGCCATTGAATTTACAAATCCAAAATCGGCTTTCGACAATTATATGAAATGCTTCGAAGCAAATGTACCGGTAGTTTCAGGAACAACAGGTTGGCTATCGAATTACGACAAACTAAAAACTTTTTGCATAGAAAACGAAAAGACTTTTTTTTACGCATCAAATTTCAGCCTTGGAGTAAATATTTTTTTCGAACTTAATAAAAAACTTGCAAAAATTATGGATGGTTTCGAGAACTATGATGTTAGCATAGAAGAAACTCATCACACCGAAAAGCTTGATGCTCCGAGCGGAACTGCCATAACTTTGGCAAACAAAATTGTTTCAGAAATTGACCGAAAAAAATCGTGGACAAGCGAAGGAACTGAGGACAATCAAATTAATATCAAATCATTCAGGCTGGAAAATGTTACAGGAGAACATACAATTAAATATGATTCGCACGTTGATAGCATACAATTGAAACATGAGGCTAAAAATAGAAAAGGTTTTGCTCTTGGTGCAATTTTAGCAGCCGAATTTACTGCCGGGAAAACAGGAATATTTGGCATGGAAGATTTATTAAAACTTTAATTATACTGAGTAAAATGAATAAAAGAAAATCAACAATCACTTCAAAGAAAAAGAAATTTGAATCGGCAAATATTTCGGATAGCTCAACCGCATTTTTCATCGATAGTTTGTTATTAATATTAATATTATCAGTAATAAGTTATATCGCATTTCCTAATTTTACTTTCCCTGGATGGCTAAAATTAGTTGTTTACATAGTTTCATTTTTCATTTATGAAACATTCCTGCTTCTTTTCAACAAAAACACAATTGGAAAATCTTTGCGGCAAATGGCTGTTCGTAGTTCCAGCGATAATTCAAATCCAATAAGTTTTCTAAATATAATAATCAGAACTTCTACAAAATTTTTACTTGGGATTTTTTCGATTATTTTAATGCTTTTCAGTTCAAAATCTACTTCAGGAATTTCAAATCTATTGCACAACAAATTGAGTGGTTCCACAGTAGTGAAAATTGAAAACGAAAAATATAGCAAAATAGCAAAAAACAAATGGCTGAAACTTGGTATAGCTTTGTCAATATATTTGTTGTGGATTGTTTGGCTTACAAACTTTTGGTTAATGTTAGGAATTCCGATTTTATTCGATATTTATGTAAGCAAAAAAATAAATTGGGCATTCTGGAACAAACGCAACGAAAAGAAAAAAAATGTAGCTGTAGAATGGATCGATGCTATAGTTTTTGCAGTAGTTGCCGCCTCAATAATTAGAATATTCTTTATTGAAGCCTACACCATTCCCACTCCCTCAATGGAAAAATCACTTATGGTTGGCGACTATCTTTTCGTAAGCAAAGTGAGCTACGGGCCCAAAGTACCGAACTCGCCGGTAGCTTTTCCATTTGTTCATCACACACTTCCTTTCACAAAACACACTAAATCTTTTTCAGAAATCGTTAGTTGGCCTTATCATCGTTTGGCAGGATTTGGTAAAGTGGAAAGAAACGATGCTGTGGTCTTTAATTATCCTGAAGGCGATACTGTATCAACCGTATTTCAGTCGAACCAAAGCTACTATAGTTTATTAAAAGAATTTGGGCGAAAAGAGGTTTACCGAAATGAAGCTAAATTTGGAGAAATTGTTTATCGACCGGTTGATAAGCGAGAAAATTATATTAAACGATGTGTTGCAATTCCGGGCGACACTTTATACATCGAAAATGGCGATGTCTTTATCAACTCAGAATTACAAGAAAATATAGCGAACAAACAATTTATGTATTATGTTTACACTAATGGTTCATCTATTTCGGAAAGAAATTTCAGCAAAATTGGTATTGCCAAAGATGATATAAATATTGCAGGACATGGGCTCTATGCTATACCTTTGACAGAAGATAAAGTTCAAAAAATAAAAAGCCTCTCAAACGTTGTCAAAGTAGAAAAATACCCACTAAAGAAAGGAAAAGGAGACAAGGATATTTTCCCTCTTAGCAAAAAATACAATTGGAATGTTGATTTTTTCGGACCTCTTGTTATCCCAAAAAGAGGAGTTACTATTGACTTGGATATGAACAACTTGCCTCTTTACAAAAGATTAATTGATGTTTACGAAGAAAATGATCTTGAAACCAAAGCAAACAAAATATTTATTAATGGTGAAGAAATTGATAAATATACTTTTAAAATGGACTATTATTGGATGATGGGAGACAATCGGCACAATTCTGCAGACAGCAGATTTTGGGGTTTTGTCCCAGACGATCATATAGTAGGTAAAGCTGTTTTTATTTGGCTTTCGCTGGATAAGGATAAAAGTCTTTTCGGTGGAAAGATTAGATGGAACCGACTTTTTAATTCTGTAAATTAGATTTTTTGGCTGTAAGATTTTTGGCTTGAAAGTAGTATCTAAATCAAAAGAGATATATAGATTTTTGATAAATATATATTTAGATATTTAAGCTTTATTGTAATGTTGTAGCTCATTAAAAAACCAAAAAAAGGAACTCTTTCTAACGTTAATGTCAATAGATATTTAAACGAAAATAAAATAATTAAAAAAATACTACTAAGCGAATCAACTTAATAATTAAAGTAAAACATACTATTAAATAAAATCTAATATGCGAAATAAAATATTTGACATTTTAATGATAATTCTAATATCAGCAGTCTCACTAGCATTAATTTATTTTGACTTCTTTGAGAAATATTCAGGATTTATAATGATTCCATTTTTAATCTTTTATTATATAGGTCATTATTCTGGCCGAAAATATAATAAAGAATTAAAATAAAAAACAAGCTACAACAAAACCTATACCCAGTAAGGGTTTTGGAGCTTTTTAATAAAGCGAATCGGTAAATAAAGCAAAGTAATAAATATAAAACTTCAGTAGGCAATTTCCCTTTCTGGGCATATCCGGAACGTTCAAGTTCTATCACAATCATAGTTAAAAATCAATCCATTAAATAAGTTATCTATTCCTGGCATGATACAAAATTGTAAATAATTGAATCTCCCAAATTTGTGAAAAAAACAATTCGCGTAATAAAATTTCTATTAATTCTTTTGGTTTTATTGATTTTGATACGAACTTTTGTAGTAGAAATACACAAAATGGACTCAAAAATGATGGAGAAAACCATTGTAGAAGATGAGTTAGTGTATATCAACAAAACTAAATTTGGAATTAGATTCCCAATAACATTACTTTCAGTACCGTTTTTTTCGAATTTATATTCTCCACTTATTCAATTGCCATATTTTAGAATACCCAAATTTTCGGGAATAAATCATAACCATTTGATAGCTTTCAATACTCCAGGATTAAACGACCTTCCTATTGATAAAAAGCCAATTTTAGTAAAAAGATGTGTAGGTCTGCCAGGCGATAATTTACAGATACAAAACAAAAAGGTTTTCATAAACCAAAAAGAAATTGAAAATCCTGTAAATATTCAGCACAATTATAGAATAACTACAAATGGCTGCGACTCAATGCTTTTTACAACTGAAACAATCAGAAAATACGGAATCACTCAAATAAATTTGGTAGCAGAAATTGGCGTTTACGATTTGCCTTTAACCAAAAAAAATGCCCAGAAACTGAAAACCGAACCATATATTATGAACCTTCGAAAAAAGGAAGTAATCAAAGGAAATGGCTTTAATACAATATTTCCGCAAAGTGGATATTTTCATTGGAATAAAGATTATTTTGGAGCTGTAAGTATTCCTAAAAAAGGAGCAACAGTCAGTCTAAACCATAAAAACATATATTTATACAAAAAAATAATTGAGATTTATGAATCAAATTTCTTTGAAATTAAGCAGAACAAAATATTCATCAATAATTCTGAAACCCAGACATATACTTTCAAAAAAAACTACTATTTTGTTTTGGATGATAATCGCGACAATGCAAACGATTCGCGACACTGGGGATTTCTCCCTGAAGATCATATAATTGGTGGAATATTCTAAAACATTTTTCCTTTTAAATTTAATCTGAACGAATAATTAAAAACAATTCAAAATTCTAATTTTCATCAATCATTTTGAAAACAAAAAAAAAGCAAATATTAGTATTGACCGATTTCTCGAAAATAAGCCGCTATGCAGTTGAACATTCAGCATTGCTGGCGAAGATTTTTGATGCAGATTTGAACATTCTATTTGTAAAAAATAAAACCTCTGCCAAAATTTCAGAGAACATTTCAAATATTAGAGCCGAATTGCACGATTACGCAACAGACATAAACAATCAGTTTTTCGTAAAGACTTTTTATTTTGCTCTGGAAGGAAAGTTGGACGAAACGATTCTACAAATTGCCAAAAAAGTTGATGCACTTTTTTTAATAATTGGATACAATAAAAACCATATTAGCACCCAATACAATATTGAAACTGTAGGTCAGATTATCAAAAGTTCTCAGCAGCCGGTTATTGTTATTAAAAACAAGTTATCTGAAAAGAATTTTTATAAAAATGTTATAATACCGCTAAACTTCAATTGCGAAAATAAAGAAAAAGTATCCTGGGCAAACTTTTTCGGAAAATTTAACAATGCAAAAATTATAATTGTTCAAGGCAAAGCCAAAAAACCGGAACAAAAGCAAAAATCCGAAATCAAGCGAAATGAAGCAATAGAAAGTTTGGAAAGAAACAAGGTAGATTATGCTATTCATTCAACAAAAGCAAAAAACAAACATATCGACTTTGCAAGTTTGCAGCAATCAAAAACATTGGAAGCGGATTTATGTTTCTTCTTATTGAACCAAAAACAAGCTATCCTAAATTCACTTTTTCGAGCAAATGAAATTAAACTATTAAAAAGTGAAATAAGTACTTCGCTTATGTTTGTTAAGTAGAACTTACTGGAAAATGTTAATTTCTTTATTATACTTATCCATAAAGCCAGTCATCCAAAGCATATAGACTCTCAATTTAAAAACTTGGGAGCCTTGAATTTTAATTTTTCAGTTGAAGTTATCCGGCAATACCTTTTGCATTATGGTAAAACTATACGAAAACCTACTGTTCTGGAGCTAAAATTCGGATTAGAACCACCACGACTATATACTCTACAATCACTACCACTGCTATACCAACCACCACCACGACGGACTCTGCTTGAGCCTGTTGTTGGTCCGGTCGGATTTTGTGTACTATTAGGATAAGTAGTTTGATACCAATCCTGACACCACTCATAAACATTACCACTCATGTCATACAGACCTATTTCATTTGGTAGTTTTGTGCCTACTGTATGTGTATTATTACCACTATTAGAGCTATACCAGCCATAATTTGCGAGTGATGTTGAACCTGCATAATTATCATTATATGTTCCCGCCGCTAAAGCTTCTGCAGCACCTCGTGCAGCTACTTCCCACTCTGCTTCAGTGGGCAGTCTTCCTCCTGCCCACAAAGCATACGCATTTGCACCGTACCAGCTTACCTCCATTACCGGACAATTAACTGAGCTTGCATAAGTATTATCGTCAAAATAAAAACCGCTACTATTATGGTCTATTGCACAGTTAGTACCCATGTCTATATACTCAATATTGCCATAAACGGGATCATTGAAGCTACCATTTGCATTGCAGCCAATACTATTTAAAAATTGGATAAATTCTGTATGTGTTATCTCATACATGCTCATTTGGTATGAGCTAAGAAAAACAGTTGTGCCATTTATATCGTAAAATCCGGATGGGATTAGAACAAAACCGGGATATACATTTGGAGGATAAATCAGAGTGTCAGCATTGGTAGTTTTTAATTGGTATCCTTGCCCGGGTGCAATATCGCCAATAAGATTGAAACCGTATTGCGGCCAATAAACTAAACCAATTTGATCTTTCACTATTTCAATACTTGGGCTAATTGTATTAAGCATTAAATCAATGGGTGAGGCGTTTAGTCTTAAATATCCTATTATGCTCCAACCCTCAGGGACATGAATAGGTGTTAGTTCGGGAACAAGTTTGGCACCAATAAAACGAAGCGAATCAGTAGTGAAAACTTTTATTTGATAGCCTTCTCCTATTATCATATTTCCAATAAGATTGATGCCATATTGCGGCCAATAAATATTGCCTGAATAATTTTTGACTATCATAAGGTTGTTTTCAATTTCTGCAAAAACAGAATCTAACAATGAATATATTGGGTCAATATATGTAGAAATAATATTCCAGCCGGAATTTAAACTTACATATTGTGTGCTTGCACCATCAGCAATTTCTATTTCAGTTATTCTTTCGCATTGATTTATGTCAGTTACTGTTACTATATATGTTCCTTCTGGTAATCCTGAAATGTCTTCAGAATAATGACCAGAGTTCCATGCAAAAATATAAGGAGGGTCTCCACCTGTAACTGTTAGGTCTATCCAACCATCGCTAAAGCTTTCAAAAGAAACATCGCCTTTTGTGGAGCTTATAGATAGAGAAGTAGCTGGTTGAGTTAATTCAAAGGTGTCAATTAGTATTTGGCTTGCAAAGTCGATAACTGTTAGATAGTACGTATCCATAGGCAAATTATTTAAATCTTCCGATGTTGCCCCATTCGACCATATAAAATTAAAAGGAGGGAGTCCGGTCATTACTGTAATATTAATTACTCCGCTTGAATCGCCATAACAACTGATATTAGTATTATTATAGCTAATTTCAATTTCTGAATAGACAAGCAGTAGAGTTAAGTTGCTATACCCTCCAACAAAAAAATGTGATTGATTTGGCATTCCAGCACTGTATGTAGCTTCGGCATCCCACTCACTTTGGTCAGCAACTCGCCATATCTTCCATTTGAATTCTTCATTTTGTGCAAAACCATTGTTCATACCACTTTGTGTTCCATAGGCGAAAAGTGAAATTTGGCTACCTGTCCATTGTGCGTATCCACCACAAGCAACTCCTCCCGAGTCCAAATCATAAAAAACTCCAATATAATCACCTGTTGAAATCTGAACTCCATTAACGCTTGCAGGGATTGTGTCCTGAGCCAGAATAGTATGAAAAACACCTGTGTTGATGAAAGTCCATGAAGGATAGTTGTTAGCAATTAATACTGCATTTACTTCAACTAATTCACAACCTGGAGCAGCATTAATAACAATGTCATAATAACCAATTGGGTTATTGACCGGGACAAAAAAACTTGCATCAAATTGACTGTTATAGCTATTATTGTTTGTGTAATTAAACACCAAATTGCTAATAATATTTGGCTCAATGATATTGGTACCATTTGTTATTTCAATGCTATTCGACCAAATTGACATAAAATCAAAACGTCCGTATCCTGTCCAATATGAGTTGCAAGTTTCAGAAACTTGACCAAATTCTACACCCAGTCCGGTGAAAGTAACTGAAAGGTTTGTGCCAAGTACAAACACATTATTCGAAATTGCAATTGATGGATCTATATGAAAATAGTCGATACTTGTTACCGAACAACTACTTTGATAGCCAATTACTAAACTATAATCACCTACAGAATGACTTGCATCAAAGGCAAAGTCTGCCTCTATTTCTGTAGAACTTATAACATTTATTTGAACTGGAATGATATAAGAAACGTTGCCATAATTGGAGATATTCTGAACTAAAAATAAATTGGATGTATTAACATAATTGCAATTAAGACAAATACAAGAGGCATCATCCGAAAAATTCATATTATTAGATGTTATTGTGAGAGTAACATTTTCGCCTAAGCTTGAAGTACTCGGCGAAAATGAAAAAGAAAGCTGTGCATGAATGTTTGTAGATAAAATAGTTAATAAAAGAATAATCAACAAGTTTTCGAACATATTATTTGAAGTTTTCATAATTAATTTCTTAATATTAATATTTCAAGTAAACATTTAACAAGCATAAAAAAAGAGAGAAGTAATTTCGGTATTTCAAATTATCTATTAAGTGCAAAACAAAAATACCAACTCTCATGACAAATGTAATACTATTTTCTCAAATAATTTCAAAACTTGATCGTAACATTTTTTCTAAATTGGATAAAGAAAAGGCTAAATATTATTTTGAGGTGCTATGAAAAATAATTTGCCATAAGAAAAATAAAAGTATTTTTGTGGCGATTTATTGAAAATAAGTATAATACGATATATAAATTTAAAAATAAGTAAAGAATGAAAGTTTATGACTTCAACCAAATAAAAAATATTCTTTTAGTTGGTAATTCAGGTTCAGGAAAAACAACATTAGCAGAATCGATGCTCTTTGAAGGTGGCATTATTGACAGAAGAGGTGATGTTGAAAGTAAAAATACTGTCTCCGATAATAATACAATAGAACACGAAAATACAAATTCTGTATTTTCAACTATTCTATATACAAAATTTAAGGATTCGAAAATAAACTTTATCGATACTCCCGGAATGGACGATTTCGTTGGAGGAGTAATTTCTTCTTTAAGAATTATGGACACTGCCGTTGTCTTAATGAATGCCCAGAATGGAGTTGAAGTAGGTACCGAAATTGTTGGAAGACATCTAAAAAATTACAACAAACCTATGATGTTTGCTGTGAATCATTTAGATCACGACAAAACAAACTTTGAGCAAACTGTCGATCAACTCAAAGAAAGGTTTGGCAGCAATGTAATTCTTGCACAATACCCTGTCAATCAGGGAATAGACTTCGATACTGTAATTGATGTCATAAAAATGAAAATGCTAAAATTTTCAGATAATGGTAAAACCGAAATTTTAGATATTCCTGCCAACGAAAAAGAGAAGGCTGAAGAACTTCAAAGCGAGCTAATTGAAAAGGCTGCAGAAAATGACGAAAGTTTAATGGAGCTTTTCTTCGAAAACGATACTCTCACAGAAGATGAGATGCGAAAAGGAATAAAAGCCGGACTCATTCAGAGAGGTATGTTTCCAGTATTTTGTATTTCTGCAAAAAGCAATATGGGAGTAAATAGACTGATGGAATTTATTGACAATGTTGCCCCACTACCTTATGAAATGCCAACTCCCAAAAATGCAGAAGGAAACGATGTAGTTTGTGATAAAAGCGGCAATACTTCTTTGTTTGTTTTTAAAACATCGGTTGAGTCTCATATTGGAGAAATAAATTTTTTCAAAGTTATGTCGGGCGAAGTTTCGGAAGGAATGGACCTTGTAAATCAAAATAATTACACCAAAGAACGACTAAGCCAACTTTATGTAGTTGCCGGAAAAAACAGAACCAAAGTTGAAAAAATGGTAGCTGGCGATGTTGGTGCAACTGTGAAATTAAAAAACACAAAATCGAACCAAACACTTAATATTTCATCAGCAGATTTCACATACGATGCTATTGAATTTCCAAATCCAAAATATCGTTCAGCAATAAAACCACTCAGCGAAGGCGACGAAGAAAAACTTGGTGAAGCTCTTGGTAGAATGTCTCAGGAAGATCCAACATACCAAATTGAATATTCGAAAGAGTTGAAACAAATTATCATTCATGGCCAGGGAGAATATCACTTGAATATTCTAAAATGGCATTTAGATAATATATTCAAACTCGAAACAGAATTTGTAGCTCCAAAAATACCTTATCGTGAAACAATTACAAGAGTTGCACAATCAGACTACCGCCATAAAAAGCAATCTGGTGGAGCTGGTCAATTTGGCGAAGTTCACATGGTAATTGAACCATTTACGCCCGGAATGTCAAATCCTTCAAAATACAAAGCAAAAGATAAAGAAATTACGGTAAATGTGCGAGGTTTGGACGAACACGATATGCCTTGGGGCGGAAAATTGGTCTTCGTAAATTGCATTGTAGGAGGCGCTATTGATGCAAGATTTTTACCTGCCATACTGAAAGGTTTAATGGAAAAAATGGAAGAAGGGCCGCTTACAGGTTCCTATGCCCGCGATATCAGAGTTTGTGTTTACGATGGAAAAATGCACCCTGTTGATTCAAACGAAATATCTTTTAAACTTGCCGGAAGAAATGCTTTTAGTGTTGCTTTTAAAGAAGCAGGACCAAAAATTCTTGAGCCAATCTATCTTGTCGAAGTTTTGGTTCCAAGCGAAAGAATGGGGGATGTAATGAGCGACCTACAGGGAAGAAGAGGTGTTGTACAAGGAATGAGCAGTGAAGAAGGCTATGAAAAAATTACAGCAAAAATTCCTCTTGCCGAGATGAACAAGTATTCCACAGCTTTGAGTTCGCTTTCGCAAGGAAGAGCTATGTATTCGATGAAATTTTCAGAATATGCTCAGGTTCCTGGCGATATACAAATAGACCTGATTAAAGCATACGAAAAAGAGCAGGAAGAACAGTAGAATTGATAATTGATTAATAATTTAAAAAACCTCCAAAAATTAAATTTTTGGAGGTTTTTTTATTTGCAATTATTTCAAAGTATAGAAAAGAACTAATAAACTCTACCTCTATCCATATCTCTTTTCGCATCTTTTCGTTTCAGATCTTCTCTTTTGTCTCGTTTTCCCTTACCTCTCCCCAGAGCGATATCAACTTTTGCTAATCCATTTTCATTTATAAAGAGCCGAGTAGTTGTAATAGTAAAACCTTTTTCTTTAGTCTTTCGTTCGAGTTTTTTCAGTTCTTGCCTGTTTAGCAGCAGTTTTCTTTCACGCTTTGGTTCGTGATTATTGTAAGTACCATATTTATATTCAGCAATATGCATCCCCTTCACCCAAAGTTCTGATTTTTTGAAATAACAAAAAGCCTCAGCAATACTTGCTTTTCCATACCGTAAAGATTTAATTTCTGTTCCGGTAAGTATAATTCCAGCAGAATATTCTTCAACAATCTCAAATAAGTATTCTGCTTTCTTATTTTTAATATTTATTGTAGCCGACATGTATAAAGTTGTTTAGCTAAATCACTCTCAGTAAATTAAGACTTTTGAAATTTCGATTCATTTAAATAATAATTAATAAATTGGAATCATTTTAGTTAAAATCAATTTTATCAAATTGTTAACAACTACAAAAATTAAAATTGATACTATAACAAAACCCAGCTTTTTATCTTCTGGTGTATGAAGCATTGGAGTAATACCAAGCCAGAAAAGATATATTGAGTAAAAATAGAATATTTTTACAAAACCAAAAATGTCTGGGTGAATTCCAGAGACTATAATTGCTAAATAAATAGCTGTTGATGAATAAATTACAAGTTTAAATGACACATTAATATCTTTTCTTGAACCAAAACTTGGAGCTATTTCATTAATAGCAAAAGCAGAAATGTACATTCCAAGAAAATAAGTAACAAATACTGAAATGGCATTTAGAAAAGTATATAATAATGAGTACGTTCCAAACAGTGCAGTTCCCCCCAATGTAAATAATGCACCTACTCCTATCAAAGGAAGCGCATATTTTTTTATTAAATCATTTCTGTCAACTATTTCATTTTGAATTATTTTCCACTCTTTTGCAGGAATCGAAATAATCCCTTTCACCCTTTCTATAATAAATTTTAAATCCATTCTTAAATTATATTTAAATTGCCGACAAAAATATAATTTTATTACATTGCTGAATAGATAAATTTATTACTTTTTAGAAGAAGTGTTTATTTTTTTTATTTGAAACAAAAAGAAATTAATCAAAAGTAATTTTCATGAATACAAAATATAATCTAATAACAATTTTGGGAGCTACCGCTACGGGGAAAACTACATTAGCAGCAAATCTCGCATATATTCTTGGAAGTGAAATCATTAGCGGCGATTCACGACAAGTGTACAGAACAATGAATATAGGAACAGGAAAAGACTATGAAGATTATAAAATCGAAAATAAAGCTATTAAATATCATTTAATCGACATAAAAAATCCTGGTTATCAATATAGTGTTTTTGAATTTCAAAACGATTTTATCTCAGTATTTAAAAACTTGTCAGATATGAAAATATTACCAATTCTTTGTGGTGGTACGGGTTTGTATATCGAATCTGTTTTGAAAGAATACCAATTGATTGAAGTCCCCAAAAATGCAGAATTAAGACAAAACCTTGAAGAAAAGTCGCATAATGAATTAATAGAAATCCTTTCCTCAATGAAAAAACTTCATAACACTACCGACACAAAAAATGCAGAAAACCTAATCAGAGCCATAGAAATAGAATCATTCAATAAGTCTAATCCTAAATTAATATTAGAATTTCCTGAAATAAATTCTTTAAACATAGGAATAAACTATGATAGAGAATCTCGCAGAAAAAGAATCACAGAAAGGTTAGAATCACGCATGAAACAAGGGATGATAGAAGAAGTAAAAAGTATTCTTGAAAGCGGTGTAAGCGAAGAATCACTAATTGCTTATGGACTTGAATATAAATATATTACATACTATTTAGTTGGCAAACTTTCTTACGACAATATGTTCGCAAAACTAAATACCGAAATTCATAGATTTGCAAAACGTCAAATGACATGGTTCAGAAGAATGCAAAAAAATGGAACAAAAATTCATTGGATAGATGGTTATACGCCATTAGAAGATAAAATTCACTATGTAAAAGACTTACTAAAAAAATAATCTAATCATCAAAAAATTGCAATTCTGAGAAAAACTCCACTAAAATTATATGAAAATTATTGATAATGAATTTTTTATTAATAAAAATATATTTATATTTGCACCCTTGAAAATAAAAATTTTGATATAATATACTAATAACTTAATATTCGAAAAGACATGACAAAAGCTGATATTGTAAATGAAATTGCAAAAAATACAGGCGTTGAAAAGCTTGTTGTTTTAAAAGTTGTAGAAGCTTTTATGGAAACAGTTAAAGATTCTCTTGGAAAAGGAAATAATGTTTATTTAAGAAGCTTTGGTAGTTTTATTGTGAAAAAAAGAGCTGAAAAAACAGCCCGTAATATTTCTAAAAATACTACTATTGTAATTCCTGAACATTACATTCCATCGTTTAAGCCTGCAAAAACCTTTGTTTCCAAGGTGAAAGATAATATTAAATAATTATTCCCAAAATTTAAATATGCTTGTAAAAATTATCAAACATATTTATTATTCATTACATTAATTGATTGTTGAAAATAAAAATTTAGAGTATGCCAAGCGGTAAAAAAAGGAAAAGACATAAGATGTCAACGCATAAGCGAAAAAAAAGACTAAGAAAGAATAGACATAAAAAGAGAAAATAGTTTCATTTTTTAATATTTTTTTGTAACAAAATGATAAAAACCTAAAGGATAAAATTCTTTAGGTTTTTCCATTTGGTACAGTTGCAATTCAACAATCAAAATTTGAGAATAATTATGCGTTTCGGCATAAATAACTATTGAATCATAATTAGAAATAATTAAAGGTACCATTTCGATAGCTTGAAAATAGCTTCATATCTGAAATACCTTATTGAATTTCTTTTGCCTTTTACAAAGTCCAAATTCAAGTATAAATATTTATTTCTTGAAATTATCATAATTCATTGTCAATCTTAATGTTGAAATATATAAATTAGCAGATATTTTAAATGAAAAATAATTATTTAGAATAATATATTATATAGAAATAATTTCAGCAACAAATAGATAAATTAACTGAAAGAATAAACTTTCGGACAAACACTGAAGACGAAATTGTGAACAACGAATTAGTAATAGATGTAACTTCAAAAACCATTACCATAGCTCTATTAAAAGATAGAGATTTAATTGAATTAAACAAAGACAAACCCAACAAAAGCTTTTCTGTAGGCGATATTTACCTTGGCAAAGTAAAAAAACTTATGCCCGGGCTGAATGCAGCATTTATTGATATTGGATATAAACGAGATGCCTTTTTACACTATCTTGATTTAGGTCATCAGCTCCAATCATTCAATAAGTTAGTTTGGTTAGCAAACTCTTCGAAATACAAACTTCCGGCATTTTCTAAATTCAATCCTGAAGATGATATCGACAAAAACGGCAAAATATCTCAGGTACTTTCTGAAGGAAATATAATTTTAGTACAAATTGCAAAAGAACCAATATCATCTAAAGGTCCACGCCTTGGTGGTGAAATTTCCCTTCCGGGAAGGAATATTGTGCTTATCCCCTTCTCGAATAAAATATCAATCTCACAGAAAATTCGATCGCAAGAAGAACGACAAAGATTAAAAGAAGCTTTAAAAGGCATTGTACCAAACAACTACGGTATAATTGTCAGAACTGCCGCGAAAAGTAAAACAATTTCTGAAATTGATAATGAATTAAAAAATCTGATTTCGAAATGGGAAAAAGCATTGATAAAATTAGGAAGTGTTAAACCACCGGAGCTAATAATTGGCGAACTAAACAGAACCTCAACAATTCTACGTGATGTTCTAAATTCCTCATTTAATAGTATTTACATCAACGATGAAAGTACATATAAAGATGTAAGAGGTTTTATTGAAGATATTGCACCCGAAAAACAAAAAATTGTAAAGTACTATAACGGAAACGTCCCTATTTTCGAACAATTTGGGGTTGATAAACAAATAAAATCTCTTTTTGGTAAAACAGTTACAATTAAAAACGGAATTTATCTTGTAATTGAACATACAGAAGCATTGCATGTTATTGATGTAAATAGTGGAAACAGATCGAAAAATACAGAAAGTCAAGAACTTAGTGCTATTGAAGTAAATCTCGAAGCTGCCGATGAGATTGCCCGACAATTGCGACTTAGAGATATGGGTGGAATAATCGTTATTGATTTTATTGATATGCGAGAATTAGCTCACCGCAAACAACTGTACGCTCGCATGAAAGAAATTATGGCGGAAGATCCGAGTAAACATAGCATTTTGCCACTAAGCAAATTTGGAATAATGCAAATTACTCGACAACGAGTGCGCCCCGAAATGAATATCAAAACTGTTGAAAAATGTCCAACATGCAAGGGAAGCGGCGAAATAAAAGCTAGTATTCTTATTGTTGACGAAATTGAAAATAATTTGAAATATATTGCCAAAAACAGACCATATTCTTCAAAAATTACCTTAAAAGTTCATAATTTTATTTCTGCTTACCTTACAAAAGGTTTTTGGTCATTAATCAGAAAATGGCGATTTAAGCATAAAATTAGAGTAAAACTTCAGACTGTTTCATCATATGGTTTTTTAGAATATCATTTTACTGACTCAAACGGGGACGAGATTATTCTATAATTTTTGCTTGTTCTTTTTAATATGTGAAGTTCGAAATATTCCGCTGATTTCGCTGATTTATTTCTGCATATTTCTGCAAAACAGCCACAGCATAAAATAAAACTCAATTCTAAAAACTGAGTTTTAAACTTAATAGGAAATTTGTTCCGGCTTGTGGAAAATATGTTAAATTATTAGAATAATACCTATCTCCAGTTTCCCAATCAGACCAATACTGACGATAAACACTTGCATAGCTTTCATATTCAACATTGAGAATATTATTTATAAGTACAGAAATTTCAATTTTTTCAATGAGCTTAGATTGAAGAACATATCCAATTTTAAGATTATTTAAAAAGTATGAATCTAATTTACGACTTTCATCTGAGGTATTATCAACAAACTGTTCGCCAACATACTTCGAAATAAGTGAAACATTCATTCCTTTAAAAATTGAATACGACAATTTGCTGGCAGCAACAATTTCCGGCGAAAAAGCAATATTTGTCTTTTCATAATCAGTGCTTACATATTCTGGTGGCCAGTAGTCCCAATCTACAACTTTATCGCTATAGTCTAAAATCTTATTTTGACTATATGTTGCATTCATATCCCATCTCAGCTTACTAACTGGTTTCCATGCCATTGAAATTTCGATACCGGAACGGAAACTCTCCTTAACATTTTCCATTACCGGATTTCCAACATCGTTCAATTGACCTGTTAATACGAGTTGATCTTTATAATTCATGTAAAATAAATTTGAGCCAAACGAAAAATCTTTAGTATGAAATTTATACCCAAACTCCCAATCATTCAAAGTTTCGGCTTTTGGTTCGGCCTGTCCTGGTTCCAAATCAATAAAATTTCCCCTATTTGGTTCTCTGTTCGCTATTGAATAAGACAAAAACAGATTCTGCTTATTACTAATTTCATAAAATAAGCCAATCTTCGGATTAATAAAATTGAATGTATGTTCTTGAGAAATATCTCTTAAATCGTCATCAATTCCATTAATTTCATATTCAATATTTCGGTACTGCAAGTCTCCGTATAAATTCAGTTTTTCGGCAAACTGATAGTTTATTTTTCCAAAAATATTGTAGTCCGACTTTTCTCCAACATTGTTATACCACTCATGGTTTATGCTTGAATTGCTTGCAAATTGTGCCCAAATTAATCTCCCAAAATGTTTTCCTTCATATGTATTTACGGATCCTCCAATTGTAGCATCAACAAGATTTTTTTTATAATTTACAGAATATGTTAGACCATAGAAATCGTTGTCGAGATATTTTCTTCGTATCAAATCGGTACGTTTTATATAACCGTCTTCGAAATATTCCGGATTGATTCCCATCAAATTTTCAATTATTGAGTCGTTGCCGACAAAAATTGGCTCTAAACCATAATCAGAAAATTTTTTGGCTTCCTTAAATTGTTCGTAATAGCCCTCCCCTTTTGTATAATGAAGTGCAAGGTTCAAATTCAAATTCTGATTTATTTGTTTTGAATAGAAAACCTGCAAGTGATCTTGTTGGTAATTATCCGTTTCATTATCATAAAAATATGAATTATAAGTTCTGTTTGTATCAATAACTTCTTCAGGAACGCCCCACCAAGCCTGATATGTTTTCTCTTTCCCGGACATTAGATTTATCCTGAAAATACTTTTTTTTCCATAATAAGCTCCCGAAAGATAAAACGATTGTAAATCGGAAAATGCCCTATCAATATATCCATCAGATTTAATTTTCGAAAACCGAGTTTCAACAACAAATTTGTTATCAATTAAACCTGTTCCGACCGATACAGAGTTTTTAAAAGTATTGAAAGAACCGGCTACAGAATTAATTTTTGCATATGGTTTTTCATTCAAGGAATTTGTTTGAAAATCGACAGAAGCACCAAATGCAGACGAACCGTTTGTTGAATTCCCAACACCGCGCTGAATTTGTATATTTTCAACTGAACTTGCAAAATCGGGCATATTCACCCACCAAACTCCGTGCGATTCGGGATCATTCAGTGGAATTCCATTCACTGTAATATTTATCCTGTTCATGTCAGTTCCTCGAATACGAAAACTTGTATATCCAATTCCACCACCGGCATCGGAACTTGAAACTAATGATGGAGTCAATTCCAAAATGTATGGAATATCCTGACCGTTGTTGTTTTCTTCAATTTCCTGTTTGCTAACTTTTGTATATGATGATGATCCCTTTGATGAAATTCGAATCGCTTTAACCACAATTTCGTCTGACAACACCGATGAAGAACTCAAAGTTATGTCAACAGATATATCCACCAAAACAGAAATTTTCTTCCTAAATTCATTATAACCTAAGTACGAAACAAGCAAATTATAATCACCATTTTTTACATCTATAAACCTAAACTTTCCCTCTAAACTTGTGGAAGTTCCGTAGAATGTATTTTCCAAAATCACATTTGCTCCAATTAGTGCATTTCCTTTTTCATCGGTAATTTTACCGGTGATATTTGATTGTGAAAATCCGAAAAAGAACAAAAAAAATAAAAAATTAACGAATAATAGTTTTTTCATTACAACAAAAATTAAGTTCAACAAATATTGTAATGAGGTTGTTCATATCTTGTTCCCTACGCCGGCATTACCCGTTTCAGGTTCAAAGGGTATGATCTCAGCCATAAAATTAAGCACCCCATTTCTGATGCAAAGTAACTAAATATTTCCAAAAAAAAACGAAATAATAAGATTTGTATCATATGTATTAACATTTTACAAGCAAAATTAATATTGTACTAAATATTCGATATTGGTAGGCCTAAATAATTTTTGTAATTTCGCCATGCTTAATTATAGATGTTTTATGAAGAAATTTATTCCATTTATTGCCATTGCTATTATTCTTATAATAGATTTTTCTATTTTCAATGATTTGATAGGATCAGAAAAACCAAATTTATCAAAATCATTTATTGTATTATTTAGTATTCCATTGCTAACTTTAATATTTGCACAAATAAAACACAAAAGCTTAATAGCCCTAAAATACTCATACTTTTGGCTGGCAGGAATTCTAATCACAAGTATTATTTCTTTTTATCCTGCAATTTTTGCAAGTTTCACAAATTGGGACGATCCTTCATATGTACTTCAAAATCAATTAATCCGGAATCTGTCTTTTGAAAGTATAAAAAAAATATTTTCAAGTACTTTCAATGGAATGTATCAACCACTCACAATGCTATCATTTTCAATTGATTATTATTTTGCTAAAAATCAGGCTTGGTTCTACCATTTCATAAATATTGCATTACATTTGATAAACACAATAGCAGTTTTTTGGTTATGCAAAATGCTTTTTAAAGAATTAAAAATTGCAATTATTGTTGCTTTTTTATTTGCAATACATCCTATGCACGTAGAATCAGTTGCATGGATAACAGAAAGAAAAGACCTGCTTTACTCGCTTTTTTTCCTTTTGTCAATCAATACATATATCAAATATTTAAAGGAAGAATCAAAAATATTTTATTTCATTTCACTTGCTTTATTTGTCTTTTCATTGTTCGTTAAATCTCAGGCTGTTACACTGGCGCTTTGCATTATTGCAATAGATTTTTTCTTAGATCGAAAACTATTTTCCTTCAAAGTAATATTAGAAAAGGCTCCATTTCTAATCTTAGCTATAATTTTTGGTATTTTTACTATTTATTTTTCTGAAGGAGAAGAAACACAATATTCTGTATTTGAGAAGTTTATATATGCCGGATATGGGTATTTTATATACATTTTTAAACTAATAATTCCAATCAATCTATCAGCAATTTATCCATACCCCGACCAAATTCCATTTTATTATTATATTTTGACAGCATTATCTTTGGGAATATTGAGCTCAATAATTTATTTTTATAAAAAAGACAAATTACTAACTTTTGGCTTGCTCTTTTTTACGATAAATATTGTTCTATTGCTGCAATTTTTCCCTAATACATATTCCATTATTTCAGATAGATATTCATATATTTCCTCCATAGGTATTTTTGTATTGATTGCATATTTATATTTATTCATTGAAAAGAAAAAGAGGAAAATTCTTTTAACAACAAAGGTTATTTTGTCAGTCTATATTTTAGTTTTATCAGTAGCTTGTATAAACAGAACAAAAGTTTGGGAAAATAGCTTCAGTTTGTGGGACGACACCATTAAAAAACATAAGAATAGTCCAGAAGCATGGAGCAATAGAGCGTATGCTTTTTTTGAAATGAAAGAATACCAAAAAGCATTGAATGATTATAATAAAGCAATTCGTTTGGATTCGAAGAATTATCAATTTTATTTAAATCGAGGGATAACATTCACACAGGCACGCGATTATAAAAATGCAATACAAGATTACAATAAAGCTCTAACGCTTGCCCCTGACAATGCTGAACTTTATCTAAATAGAGGCAATGTTAAAAACTTTCAAGGCAAGCCGGAAGAAGCAATAAAAGATTTTAATATTGCTATTGAAAAGGACAGAAATAACCCAAAAACATGGCTAAGTCGTGGTGCAATAAATGCAAACTTAGGGAAACACAATGATGCAATTTCAGATTTTAATATCGTAATAAATCTGTCGCCACTAGACCCTGTAGCATATATGAACAGAGGATTGTCGTTTGCCAGACAAGGCGATTTTAGGAATGCTATTGTTGATTTTAATAAAAGTATCGAAATTGAACCAAAGCTTGCACAATCGTACATAAACAGAGGTTTCAGCTATTACAATCAGCAAAATTATCATGCAGCTATTAAAGATTATAATAAAGCCTTAACTTTAAATCCAAATAGTGCCATTGTTTTTATGAACCGTGGTCGGGCTTTGATAAAATTAGAAAGGTTTAACGAAGCTTGCAACGATTTAAATAATGCATATAATTTGGGTATTAAAGATGCTCAGGCTTTGATGCAACTATATTGTAACTAACCGGTTTTGTGCTTTCTTTTTAATCCCTTGCTACATTAATTTCACTCTCGGATCTAATCTCTTATAAATCAAATCGACAATAATATTTGTCAAAATAAATATTAGCGAAATAAATATCACACAGCCCATTACAATTGGCAAATCGTATTTATTAAGTGCATCTACAATAATGTATCCCAAGCCTTTCCAGCCAAAAATATATTCAATAAAAACAACTCCTGCCATCAATGAGGCAAACCAGCCTGAAATTGATGTTAATACAGGATTCAAAGAATTTTTTAAAGCATGTTTACGAATAATCCGCACATAACTAAGTCCTTTTGCTTTGGCTGTTCTTATATAATCCTGCTCAAGAACTTCAAGTAGAGAATTTCTCGATAATTGCAAAATAATAGCCAATGGACGAATTCCCAATGTAAAAGCAGGCAAAATCAAATTTTTTAATTGTAAAAATTCGCCTTCGCCAAAATCGTCAATTACATAAAGATTTCCGGTCAGATTCAATCCTGTATATTTTCCCAAAACAAAAGCAAAAATCCAACCAACCAGTATTGCTGCAAAAAATGATGGCAGGGACATTCCAAATGCAGATAAAACCAACAACGACCTATCGTACCAACTATCCTTTTTGATGGCTGCAATAATTCCAAAAAATATTCCAACTATGCTTGCAAAAAACATTGCTGAAAATGCTAATATGAACGTGTTTAAAAAACTAGAAGAAATTATTTCTGAAACGAATTCTTTGCTCTGATACGATCTTCTTAAATATGGAGCTTTCAGAATAATTACATTATCAGAAATTTTGAATAGTTCAAAACGCTTTTTATATTTCTTTTTGTCAAGAAAAAAATAGCTGTTTTTATCCTTAAAATTAAAAATGGAAAGTGGAGAAACATCGTTCAAATATTTAAGATATTGCCACTGAATAGGTCTATCCGTACCAATATCTTTCCTTATCATTTCAATAGAATTATTGTCGGCTCTTTGTCCGAGCATTAGTCTTGCAGGATCGCCCGGCAATAAATTAAATAGAAAAAAAACAAGCGAAACAACTCCAAATAAAACTAATATTCCATATAGGATTCGTTTGATTATAAAATAAAACATTCATTTTTTTTGAACTATAAAATCAATATAATAAATTGATTTTAAATTATTTACGAACCTTAAAAAAATTAATCAAAACAAATAAACTCAAAACTAAAAACAGTGATAAACCGAGGCTTATTCTAAACAGATTTTCATTTTTTTGTCTATATTTTTTGAGAAAATATGACAGAAAATTATCATTAAATTCTTCAACTTCCGGTATGTCGTTGTAATGAAATTTTCCGAGAATAACACCACTTTTTAACAGAACTAATCCCGGATTTGAGCGGATAATTGTTTTTAAGGTAATTTCATCTGTATTGTAAAATTGGTAGTTTGCTCCAGTATTATCAACAAAGTCATCAATCTCCGATGTTGATGATGTTAAACAAATAAAATTGTGATTGTTAGCGAGGCAATAGTCCGAAAGTTCATTAATTTTTTGTTGAGAGGAAATATCCGATTCTGTAAGATCATATGAAATTAACAAAAAAGTATATCCTTCATCAGCCAAAACTATATCCGTAATTACCTCCCCATAAATAGATTGAATATCGAAATCGTGAATTGGTGGGTGATAACCTTCTTTTATTAATTCGTTTTTAGTATCTTTCCAGGACCAGGTAGAATCGGGCAAGTTGCTAAGCGAGAATTCCTTTTCTGTCGCATCTTTTTCATAGATAAAAGTTGTTTCGTATTCATCTATGGGTGCACCTTCAGGGACGATCATTCCCTCAGAAATATATGTTCCTGTCTTATAAGGTCGGTAGTCGATAATGGGCAAATGCTTGTACGAAAATATCGAAGTACTTGTCATTATCATCACAAAGATGACAACTACTGACCATTCGGCTAAGAAATTATATTTTTTAATAAAATTTTTCCTCTGGTAAAAAGCGAAAATTGTTGGTATCAGAATTACTATATTTTTCCAAAAAGTTTGCCAGTTTGTCAAAATTAGTGCATCTCCAAAACAACCACAATCTGTTACAGGATTTGCTATTGCCAGATAAAAAGTTAGTGGAGTAAAAACTGCCATAAACAACACGGTTGCCAGTGTAGCATGTTTCATTCTCACTCCAAAAAACATCGAAATCCCAATCACAAACTCTGCTGTACTTAAAAATATAGCTAGTGGAAGAGCAAAAGAATCCAAAAATCCTAAACCGAAGGCTTCAAAATAGTCAATAAATTTATATGTTGAGCCAAGCGGATCAATTCCTTTTACAAATCCGGAATAAATAAAAACAATTCCAATAAATATTCTGCTTATAAATCTTAAAAATCGCATCTTTTTTAATTTTCTATTTATTATTTACTATTTCATGTAAGATTTTAGCTTTTGGTTGTTGGCTAAAGGCAAATAGCTAAAAGCTAATAGTCATTCATAATTCATAATTATTTCTTATCCTGTTCCAATTCAATTTTTATGAGAGCAAAAACAGAATAATTTATCATATCGAAATAATTAGCATCTATTCCTTCTGAAATCAAAGTTTGCCCCATATTATTTTCAATTTGTTTTGTACGGTTTATTTTCATCAAAATCAAATCGGTATATGAACTTACACGCATACTTCGCCATGCTTCGCCATAATCGTGGTTTTTATCAATCATCAAATTTTTGGCTCTAAGGAAGATTTTTTTGTATAAATCTCTCGCTTTGTTAATCGGCAAATCGGCTTTTTCAGAAATTCCTAATTCAAGCTGAATTAATCCGATGATTCCGTAATTTATTATCCCAATAAATTCGTCCTTTTGCCCTTCATCAATTTTCTTTTCGCCAATTAATTCAATGCTTCTAATTCTGTTTGCTTTGATGTAAATCTGGTCTGTAACAGAACTTAATCGCAAAATTCGCCAGGCAGTTCCGTAGTCTTGTAATTTTTTTACAAAAACCTCTTCACAGATTTTTATTATTTCGTCAAATTGTTCGTTCGTTTTGCTCACTTCAAAAATGATTAAATAAAAAACAAAAGTACCATTATTAAACATATGTGAATTATAAATATTTTAAATTTGCAGATTATAGAAGATAATTTTAATTTTTTTTAACAATTGAAAATTGATTGCAAAAAATAACAAAAAACTGAATTATAGTAGTTCAGAAAGTTTTTTCTCACATACATACACTATCAACTGCAATGGACAACTGATTGACCTTTCGTCGCCAATTGTTATGGGAATTTTGAATGTTACGCCGGATTCTTTCTACGATGGCGGAAAATATTCGAATGAAAAAAGTATTCTATCTCATACCGAAAAAATGCTCGAAGAAGGAGCAACAATTATTGATATTGGAGCAAATTCTACACGCCCCGGTTCCGAATTTATTTCAGAATCTGATGAACTTACCAGACTTATGCCTGTTTTGGAAATTCTTAGAAAAAACTTTTCTGACACAATATTTTCTATCGATACTTTCCGTTCCAATGTAGTTGAAACAATCACAGAAAATTTTGGAGATTTTATTATAAATGATATTTCTGCCGGCACTTTCGATAACAAAATGTTTGAAACGATTGCAGAAAAACAACTTCCATACATATTGATGCACATTCAGGGACAGCCCAAAAACATGCAGAAAAATCCTACATATAAAGATATATCGAATGAAATATTAAAATATTTTAGCGAAAAAGTAGACAAATTAAAAATTCTCGGTGTAAACGATATAATTGTTGATCCTGGTTTCGGATTTGGCAAATCGCTTGAACATAATTACGAATTGTTAGATAAATTAGATAATTTCAAAATTCTTGAATTACCTATTTGCGTGGGATTTTCGAGAAAATCGATGATACACAAACTACTTAATATTTCGCCAAATGAATCACTGAACGGAACAACAGTGCTTAACACAATTGCTGTGCAAAATGGTGCTTCAATTCTGCGAGTTCACGATGTAAAAGAAGCTTTAGAAACAATCAAAATATTTAATATGTTTAAAAATACGAGTTTAGAAATTAGTAATTCTTAAATTTACAAGTTAAAAATGTACATAATTCTTAAAATAAAACTCGCTAAAAAAAAGAAAGCCATATTTCTGTTTTTCAATTTCAAATTTCCTGCTATATGCTCACACTTTTCATTTCAATAAGATTTTTCGATATTCTTGATGTATTATTAACTGCGTTTTTGCTCTATCAGTTATATATGTTAATTCGTGGAACTGTTGCCATAAATATTTTCATTGGAATATTTTTAGTTTACCTAATGTGGCTCATAGTAAAAGCTTTTAACATGGAGCTACTTAGCTCAATATTAGGGCAATTTATTGGAGTTGGTGTAATAGCCCTGATCATTGTTTTCCAGGAAGAACTCCGGCGAGCTTTACTAATGATTGGGACAAAATACTTTTCTAATAGTAAGTTTTCTTTTTCGAGATTGCTACCAAATATAGTACAAGATCAGCACAATCTTAAAGTTCGATCTATTGTTAAAGCCTGTCGAGCAATGTCGATATCGAAAACAGGAGCTCTAATGGTGATAGAAAAACGAACAAAATTATCTTCCTTAATTCAATTAAAAGATGTTATAGATGCCACTACTTCGAGCAGGCTTATTGTAAGTATCTTCAACAAAACCAGCCCATTGCACGATGGAGCAATAGTAATTCGCGGAGAAAAAATTCTTGCTGCACGCTGCGTTTTACCACTCACCGAAAAAGAATTGCCTCCCGAATTCGGTTTGCGGCATAGAGCCGGAATTGGCATTTCTGAAAAATCGGATGCTATGGTAGTAATTGTTTCTGAGGAAACCGGAAATATTTCGGTAATAAAATCAGGAAATCTGAATACCAAATTAGATTACAGCGAACTTACAGAAATTTTAGAACAGGAATTTATTTCAAATTAATATATGTTTTTATAAAATATTTATGAAAGACATTTTAGAATATAAAATTATAGAAGCCGATAATTTTAACCTCACAATTTATCATGTTTTAATAATTATTGCTACAATTCTCGTTACCAGAATTTTACAACTAGTTTTTAAAAAATTATTAAAAAAAACCTCCTCGAAAGCTAAAATTGATGCTAAAAAAAGCAATTCCATATATCAAATTGTGAGATATACACTTTGGGTTATTGCTATCAGTATTATGCTCGACACAATTGGGATAAATATTACAATTCTTATTGCAAGTTCGGCAGCTCTGTTGGTTGGTTTGGGGCTTGGTATCCAACAAATTTTTAATGATATTGTATCCGGTGTTTTTCTACTTTTCGAAGGACGCTTGAAAGTTGGCGATATAGTTGAACTTGACGATGTTGTGGGGAAAGTGAAATTAATCGGACTCCGCACATCGCTCGTTGAAACACGAGATAATATAGTTATGATTATTCCAAATTCGCGATTTATAAACGAGAACGTAATTAATTGGAGTCATATTGAAAAAAAAACCAGATTTTCTATAAATGTTGGGGTTGCATACGGAAGTGATGTGAAATTAGTGGAACACATTTTATTAGATTGTGCAAGTTTTCATAAAGATATTCCCAATGAGCCAAAACCATTTGTCAGATTTAATGATTTTGGAAATTCATCGCTCGATTTTCAACTATTTTTTTGGACACATAAATCTTTTCGTGTTGAAAATATAAAAAGTGATGTTCGATTTACGATAAACGACAATTTCAAAAGATATAATATTGTTATTCCATTTCCTCAAAGAGATTTGCATATTAAAAACTCACAAACTAAAAATGAAATGGCAACTCCTAAAGATATTTAAATTATGGTTTTTCGAATAGTTTATTCATTGATTTAAATATAAAAACGCTCAATAAAAAAATATTCAACACTCAATGTTCAATAAGTAATTAACAAATGACAAAACATTATTCTTTTGATTTTCAATATTTAAACCTAATTTTCCTATTATGGTTTTTTGTATTTTGTAGTTGTGAAAAAGAAAATGATATTTCAACAATTGAAAAATTCGATAAAGGAGTTTTTGTTTTAAATGAAGGAAACTTTCAATGGGAAAATAGCTCGGTTTCCTTTTATTCTAAAAACTCGAAAGAAGTTAGCAATCATATTTTTTATAATAGAAACTTAAAAAAACTCGGAGATGTTGCTCAATCAATGTCTATTTACGATTCGCTGGCATGCATTGTAATCAATAATTCGCAAAAAGTTGAAATAGTAAAAATCAACAATTTCGAATCTGTAGGAACAATTATTGGCTTTGTTTCTCCCAGACATATTCAAGTTATCAATAATGAAAAAGCCTATGTAACAGATTTGTATAGCAATTCAATTCAAGTTGTAAATCTTGAACAAAAGCAAATTGCATCGGAAATAAATTGCAATGGCTGGTGCGAACAAATGCTATTTTTCCAAAATGAACTTTTTGTAGCAAATATTGGAGGTAATCAAATTTTAAAAATAGATGTTTATACTAATTTAATAATCGATTCTTTAGAAACTTCAGCTGCACCAAACAGTATCGTAATTGACAAAAATGAAAAAATATGGGTACTTTGCGGAAATATTTATGGGAAAAGTGGGAATGCCAAATTAATTCGATTTAATCCTACCAATATGGAAATTGAAAAATCATTTCTCTTCCCTGAAACCAATTCTTCGCCAACAAATTTGAATACTAATGGTGTGAGAGATACATTGTTTTTTGCTGATGGAGATATTTTTAGAATGTCTATTTATGATGACAATTTACCTAAATCAAATTTTATTTCGGCAAACAAAAACAATATCTATGGCTTAGGGCTTGATCCTGAAAATTCCGATATATATTTTTCTGATGCAAAAGATTACCTTCAAAATGGGATTATTTACAGATATTCTTCCTCCGGTTCAAAATTAGATTCGTTCGCAGTTGGAATAATTCCGCAGTTTTTTTGTTTTAATTAATTGAAATTTGAATTTTGCAGCCATTTTGATATTAAACAATAATAAATTATGAAAAGAATATTTTTGATATTAATAATAGTTTCCATCCAAGTTTTTGCTTTTTCGCAAAAAATTACCCGACATGATTACATTGAGAAATATAAAGAAATTGCCATCAAAGAAATGAAACGAAGTGGTATTCCAGCGAGCATAACTCTTGCTCAGGGACTGCTAGAATCTGACAATGGAAACAGCAAACTTGGGCGAAAAGCTAATAACCATTTCGGTATAAAATGCCATAGCAGTTGGACAGGAAAAAAAATGTATAAAGACGATGACAAAAAACACGAATGCTTTAGGAAATATAATTCTGTAAAAGAATCATACGAAGACCATAGTGAGTTTTTGAAAAAACCAAGATATTCTGCTTTGTTCGACTTAGAAATTACTGATTATAAAGGATGGGCAAAAGGTTTGAAAAAAGCCGGTTATGCAACAAATCCAAAATATCCTCAGCTTTTGATTACAATAATTGAAGATAACGAACTTCACAGATTTGATGAAGAGAAATACCAATCGAATGACAATGAATTAGTTGCAAAAAACAAGACAAAAAAAAGTAAAAACAAACTATCCTCTTCATCGAAAAGCAGAAAAATTAAAACTTACAATCGCGTAAAATATATTGTAGTAAAAAAAGGAGACACATTTGCAAAAATCAGTAAAGACCTCGGACTAATGAGCTGGCAACTAACAAAATATAACGAAACCACCACAAACGCCAAACTCGTGGAAGGACAAAAATTATACATTCAGCCAAAAAGATCGAAAGCCGACAAAAAATACGAATTTCATAAAGTGAAAAGCGGAGATACCATGTATTCTATCTCTCAAAAATATGGAATAAAACTCGACAAACTATACAAAAAAAACCTTATGGCCAAAGGCAACGAGCCAAAAGTTGGAAATAAAATTTGGCTTAGGAAGCAGAAGAAGTGAGTTTTTTCTCTTTAAAACCAATATCAATATTTGAGATATTAAGTTAAAACTGAGAATTAATAAGTTGTGTTTCTTTCATTTCAACAAATTCATATTCAGGTTTTTTTACAAATAAGTCTGCAACGATTGTATCCATTTTATTTATGGTAGCTCGAATTGCCAATTCAGAATTATCAATACCAATCCATTTCCTTTTCAGCAAATGTGCTGATTTTAAAGTAGTTCCCGAGCCACAAAAACAATCTAAGACAATACTATTTTGATTTGATGATGTTTGAATAATCAAATCTAACAAAGCTTGATTTTTTTCGGTTGGGTAAGTTGGATATTGCGGATCTTTAAACTCCCAAATATCTTGAACTCTTTTACCATCTTGTTGGTCAGCATATATTTTTTTTCTCGGATTGCCTGTAGAAGACCATTCTATCAAGCCTTGTTTATCCCATTTTTCCAGTGTTTCAACGTCTGTTCTCCAATGTCGTCCTTTTGGTGGCAGTAGTCCCTTAAATGCCTGCGATGATTTACCGTTTAGAGTTTCTCCCGGTGCATGAATAGGAACTGTCGTATATCTTCTACCTCCATTTTCTAACTTTGAAAAAAGTTTAGTTTTATCATTTTCGCTATAAGGCTCTTTTGGTTCGTTCCAAATTGGTTTTTTAGTTTTTGAATAAAAAAGTATTAAATCTTTCATATTACCATATCCAACTCTCTTAAAGTTTTTAGGATTACATTTAACCCTAGTAATGTCATTTCTGAAATTATCAATACCAAAAACTTCATCCATCATTATTTTCACATAATGACCAATTTTATAATCTATGTGTAAATATATCGATCCTTGTGTTGAAATTAATTCTCTTAATAAAACCAACCTTTTTTTCAAATATTCTATAAATTCAGTTCCTCTAATTTTATCAGAATAAGCAATTTGACCATTTCTGGAATTACTGATTGTGGTAGCTCTACCATCGGTAATTGTGAAGTTTCCATTTGTTGCAAATGGGGGATCAATATAAATCAAATCGATTTTACCCTTAAGATTACGATCTTTAATCAACAAATCTAAGGCTTCAATATTTTCTCCTTTTATCAATATATTTTCCATAAGAAATTGATTTAAAGTTGATATAAAAAATCACGCAAAATCAATGCACTCAAAATATTATGATTTTTATAAAGTTCGGTAATTGATTTGTGCATTTTACTTTGTCCTTTAATATAAAGAACACCATCTAATACAGCAATTTTAATAGCTTTAACACCTTTTGATTCTATTGTATTTATTGCATCATTAAACTGAGCATTTTGATGGCCACCAAAATCAGTCAAAAATTTTGCTTCTCCAATAACATATTTTCCGTTAAACCTTGCCACAAAATCAAGCCCTTTGTCATGTTTATAATTTAGATGTTCGCTGGCAAAATTCATCATTGCATTATCGCTTGCGTCAAGAATTGCATCATCATTATTCGATAAAAAATCATCTAATAAAACTGGCTGTATTCCCAACGACTTAGTATTTAACCATTCTTTAAACATTGGTCCAATTTGTCGATTGGTTTCTTTTGGTTCTGAGCATCTTTCAAATATTTTATCTAATCCCATTTCGTATAATCGACCACTAATCCGATTGATTGTTTTAGGATTTCTTTCAATAGCATTTTTATCTCTCTTAAGATAAGCAATATAACTATCTTTTATTGGGAATAAATCAAGTTTAAGTAGTTCTTTAATCAACAAGATATTGTTTTTCTTTATAAACGCTTTTTCAACATCGTTCCAAACATCTTCATTTATATCTCTAATCCCATCTGGAATAGTTGGATAAACTTTAAATAAGTCGTCCAAATAAGAACGCTGGTTTGCATAGTCTATACTCAATTTTATCCATTTATTCATTCTATCATATTTTTACTTTCAAGCCTATATTCAAAAAATCTAATACAAAGATTTTGTTTACAAAATTAAAAATTATATTTAGATATTTTATATTATTGCCATAGTGTTAGTAAACTACATATACTATTCTTCCTCCTCAATCTCCTCATCTTCATAATAATCGAGAATTTCGTACTGCTCGTTAAATCGTCTATAAACATTTTGTTTATGAGGTCTGTAATTCAGCTAAATACATTTACTATTAAAGAAAATAGAAAAAAAATTACAAAATAATTTGGAAGTTAGTAAATGCTAACTAACTTTGCAACGAATTAATTTATGAAATTATTAAATAATGAAACTGTAGAAATGCAAACAGAGAGGCAAAAGAGATAGTTGAAGTAGCTTTAGAATTAATTGCCAATAAAGGAATACAAGGATTGACAATAAAAAATCTTGCAAAAAAAATAGGTATTACCGAACCAGCAATTTACAGACATTTTGATAGCAAAATTCATATCCTAATTACTATACTTGATCTATTCAAAAAAAATAATGAGCTAATATTTAGTAATGAATTAAATACTAAAAATGCAATAGATAAAATCGAATATTTATTTTCAAAGCATTTTACTACTTTCTCAATGAAGCCATCATTAGTATCAGTTATTTTTTCAGAAGAAATATTTAGCCTGCATAATTCACAAAAACAAGCAAAATGATGTTAATATTCTGTAATACAGACAAATGCAAGCTTTGATAAAAAACATTAATTTTTTAAATAAAAATGG
>Ga0209249_1000095_pt1 | contig 117642 bp, 74 predicted proteins | sample SaaInlV_200m_DNA_4_FD_184653 | JGI IMG/M metagenome (GOLD analysis project Ga0209249, IMG submission 184653) | Marine microbial communities from expanding oxygen minimum zones in the Saanich Inlet - SI037_S3LV_200m_DNA (SPAdes) (version 2) | ecosystem: Environmental > Aquatic > Marine >... | reverse complement strand
CAAATGTTGCAATGGCTTCATATTCAGTATTGCTTGAAGCATCCCAAATTTTCCATTTGAATTCCTCACCTGATACAAATCCATCATTTCCAATATCTTCGCCCCATGCAGACAATGCAGCATTTACACCTACATATTCAATATAACCAGCACAAGCAATCGAACCAAGAGAATCATAAAATACTCCGATATAATCGCCAGATTCAATTTGGATTCCATTTATTGTAATTGGAGTTGTTTCTTGGATTAGGATTGTGTGATTAGTTGCCGTAATTGTGAATGGCCATGGGCAAGGCATAATGAATTCTTCAATACTCAAATCATCGAAAACTCCTTGAATACTATTAGGATCTTGTGTGTCGCTATTACCAATATAGAAATAATTGAAATTAAATGCCTCATGGGTAACAGAATAATTCCGTTCACTTAATAGATTTCCAAGGGTATCAGTAACAGTTAAGATTATATCTCCTTCGTAATATTTAAGTGTTGTTTCATACCAAACGTTCATATTGTAACTGAGGAAATTGGCTGTATCAGGGCCTGTACCTCCGGGATTAATATCTCCTAGATTTGGCGACCAGATTGTTCCATCTGAATAAAATAATTGTGGAACTATGTAATTAACTGAGAATTGTGTTCCACCACCTGTCCAGCCAATGCGAGCAATTACTCCACTTTCAGGATAGGAAACATTATTCAACAAACTATCATAGTTGGAAACTAATCCTATTTCAATCCAACTATTGTTGGTATAACTTGTTGACTTATGTCTCACACTCATTTCAAAGCTTCCATTATACTGGGTAATTGGCAAGTAGTAGTTTTGATTTACATCACGTTTTGCATGCCACGATAATGAACCACCCAAATTACTTGACCAATGTATATCACTTGGATGTGAACTACTCCAACACTGGTCAACTGTGAAATCTTTTGTAAATGGGATAGAAGAAATAGGGCATCCTAAGGTTGCAAATGAGATTTCATTCCCATAAACTGTACCTACACTGTTAGTTGCATAAGCCTTAATATAATATGTAGTATTAGGTGATATTCCAGATATTGTACTTGTGAAAATCCCTATACCTGAACCATCAACTGTAAGTGTATCAGAAATTGTAGGATTTCCGCTAATATTCCAACAAATGCCTCTTGCTGATACTGTCTCTCCTCCATTATTTGTTACATTTGCAAAAACATTTGCAGTAGTTTGGGTAATGTTAGCTACACTATCCGTAGTAATCAATGGCAAAGTAACTATCATAACTTCTGGAAAAACAATACGGAAACCCACATTTTTGTTGCTACCAAATGGGTCGTAGTAGTTACGATTTGTCATTTCGGAATGGTAGGAATAGGCGTACCAGCTTCCTCCACGTAGTACACGACTGGAACCTGATATAGCTCCAGTTGGGCTGTTTGTTCCTGAAGGATAACCACTTCCATACCAATCACTACACCATTCCCAAACATTTCCGGACATATCGTACAAACCAATTTCGTTAGACAGTTTAGTGCCTACTGGGTGGGTCTGTGAATTGCTATTGATATTATACCAAGCATAATCTCCAAGCAAGCTGTTGCCATTTGTTCCTGCATAAATATCATAATATGTCCCAACTGTAATACCTACAGATGCACCTCTGCCTGCAACCTCCCATTCTGACTCTGTCGGTAACCTACCACCTGCCCATTGAGTATAAGCATATGCTCCATACCATGTTACTTCTATTACAGGACAGTCGGCGGTTGTAGCATAACTGCTTCCTACAAAATAAAAAATACTACTATTATGGTCTATTGCACAATCTGTAGCATTCATATCAATATATTCAACATTACCATAAACAGCATCGTTATAGCTACCATCGACATTACAGTTTATACTGTTTAAGAATTGAATAAATTCAGTATGGGTTACTTCGTATTTACTTATATTGTAGGAGCTTAATGTTACACTGATTCCATTTATATCATACACTCCGGCAGGAATATTGACAAAATCTACGTTTACCGAACTTGTGTCAGTTGTAAATTGCAGTTCATTCCCATAAGCTGTACCAATACTATTTGTTGCATAAGCCCTAATATAATATGTAGTATTAGCTAATAATCCGGTTATTGTACTTGTAAAACTTCCTATACCATAACCTTCAACTATGAACGAATCTACCAATGTTGGATTGCCTGTCATATTCCAACAAAATCCTTTTTCAGTAACACCTACTCCACCCTCATATAAAACATTTCCTTCTGCAATTACAGAACTATTAGTATCATCATATAAAGAATCGGTAGAGGCTATTGGAATGCTTGCAATTAATGGTTCTACTGTTTTTACACATCTTACAGAAAATCCATGACTTTTATCAGCATTATTCTTATTTAATCTCGAATTCGTTGAAAACAACGACCGTGTCCATGCTTGACTAGTCGAAATCTCAGCAACGGACCAATAGTAATTATGGATGTCTTTGTAAATAAAACCACCGGAATTATATCTTTTGCCACTTGGGATTCCATTAAAACCATAATCATCTGTTCCATTTGTTCCACTTGGCCAACCAGTTGTTGATTTCATGTGGTCACCTACCAACAACCAGTCAACACCATTATTATTTGAACTATGTTCATATCCATTACTTGCACCACCATTATCATCAGCAATATATGATGCCACTTCTTCCCAATCGTCGTGATCTGGAATGTGCCAACCATCAGGACAAACACCCTGTATATCATTTTGCGTAGGCGAAGCACCATTTAGAGTAGCTGCCCATGTATATAAGGCTCCATAATGTTCCAAATTTGATGAATCATCATCGTATGCACAATATGCTATATCCGTTGACGAAAGTGCTGACCATGAAGTACTATTTGATACATTTGGTATTGGTGTACCATCAGAAAATGTTGTTGTACGTAGGTTTTCTCTCATCCAGCATTGATTTCCTATCTGGGTAATAGAATATAAATTACCATCAAAGTCATCTAATGAATAACCACAACCCAAAACAATAATTTGGCTACCTGTATATTCAGTCAACTGGATGTTATCAACCCAACCACTAGTCCATTCTGGATTACCAACAGAATCATTTACCCAGCTATTAATTGCATATAAATCAGTAAAAATGGTGCCCGCAAAATTTGCTGTAATAATTACCGGACTACCACTGGCATGAGTGCTCAAGATAGAATCTGTGTATAAATTGAATATAATTTCATTTTCGCACTTTTTTATTTGTGCATAATAGGTCTGACCTATTGTAACACCCACATTATTTTCTGGCAGATTAAAATCAGAGTTGATAACTCCATTAATTACTGAATAAATACCAACTCTACTAAAACCAGATCCTGCCCAATATGCCATATGAACATAATTGCCAATACCAACATCGCTAAGACTACCATAAAAATCCGATACACATGGGCCAGCCGATTTTGCATTGCCCCATTTATCTGTAATTCTAAAGTCAAAGTTTAATTCAAAATCAGTAATGGCAGGGATTGTCTGATGTACAAATCCTTCATCGTAGCGTTTCCAGTCACTATATTCCACACGTTGATTAATCGTAATTTTTGAATCAGGATCGTATTCGTTCCAGTTTCCAACTCCAGATGAGAAATCATCGTTAACCAAAGTACTTCCAGGGTAGCAAACTTCTTGCAAAGAGGTAGGATATTGTTGAATATTAAGATCATCAATTATCCCTTGCATACTACTGGGATCTTGTGTATCACTATTCCCAATGTAAACATAATTGAAATTAAATGCTTCAGGAGTAACTGTATAAATCCTTTCACCTACCAGATTGCCATTATCATCATTAACTGTAAGTACCAATGTACTATCGTAATACTGCAATGTTGTTTCATACCAGGTATTATTGCTATAGCCAACAAAAGTAGTTGTGTCTGGACCTGAGCCTCCAGGATTTATATCTCCCAAATTTGGTGCCCAGCTCGTACCGTTTGAATAAAACAATTGGGGAGCAATATAATTAACAGAGAATGGTGTACCTCCACCAGTCCAACCAATCCGTAATATTACTCCACTTTCCGGATAGGAATTAATACTCGCATAACCATCATAATCAGAAACTAATCCAACTTCAATCCAACTATTACTTGTATAACTGGTTGACTTATGCCTTACGCTCATCTCAAATCCACCATTGTACTGGGAGATTGGCATGTAACAGTTCTGATTAACATTACGTTTTGCATGCCACAACAATGAACCACCGTCATTGCCTGACCAATAAATATCATTAGGGTGTGAACTTGTCCAACCCTGATCGATTGCAAAATCATCAGAAAAAATTGTTTGGGCTTCTGAATTCAGAAAAAATCCAAACATCAAACACATAATTAAAAAATAATTTTTCATAATAAATCCTCCAAAATTTTAATTAATAACTATGCAATTATACATACTTATATGCCTATTATCCAAATATTTATCAGTGAATTGTCTCAATCATAGTTTTAAGATTACCAAGTAATATTTTCAAAGTATGAAATCAATTTCAAATAATCTTTTAGCTTTGTATTTCAATAATTTTATGAAAAAGATAAATAGCATATTATTAAAATCATGGATTTGGTCAATACCTTTAGTCATAATTGTGATTTATTTAATACCAGATATATTTAGCAAATATGAGATTAAACCAATTGCTCAAAGGAAATTGAAGAATATTGGAGCAAATCAAATAGTTTACTTGCATGATCTTGACAACGATGGGATTTCAGAAGAGATATATTCATATTTATCTGAAGATGAGCATACCATAATGGTTTGTAAAGCAGGTGGAACAATAGATCAGTGGAATTTTGATGGAGGAATTATTTATGGCGAAAGATTGGCATTTGCTGACATTAATAATGACGGAAAGGATGAAATTTTTCTATTTACCAGAACTGGAGATTTTGTAAATTTACACTGCCTTGACCCATTAAACCACAGAAAGTCTAAAGTTCGCGAAAATAAAAAGATCTGTGAGTTAAATAATAATTATGATACTCCGAATCCTCAAATTTTATTTTTAAAAGTTGATGATATTGATGCTGATGGATTTAATGATTTGAGTTTTGTTATTAATTCTGGATTTGCCATATTTCCAAGAAACATTTTTGTATATAACCACAGAATTAATACTATTACTAAATCTAAAGATTATGGAAGTTATATTAATGAAGGTTATGACATTTCAGATATAGATGGCAACAATTTTAAGGAGTTTGTTGGAAGTACACGTGCAGCAGGAAATGTACATGACAGTTTAGACTATGAATTCCATGATTATAGTGCATGGCTAATGGTGTATAACCATGACCTTACTTTAAGGTTTCCTCCGATAGAACGGAAAGGATTTGATAGTAAAATTCTGGCTAAACCAATAATTAGAGATGGAAAACAATTAATTGCTTGTTTTTATGATCATAGAGGTGAGTATAGAAATTTCCCTCAATTGTGGTTAGTAGATCATATGGGGGATTCAATTGAAGGGATAAGGTTTCCAGAATCAGACAAAATATCTAGATCTTTTCTTGCAGACTACAAACAAAAAAGATTAATGGTATATAATGAATTTGGAATGATTAAAGTATTTAATTACAATCTTGAACTAATTGATTCTATTTCGTTAGGGAAAACTATTGGTTATTTATTGTTTCATGAAGATATGGACAATGATGGAAGTAAAGAATACATATTCTCGTCTTTCAATGACTCAATAGTGATTACACAAAACGATTTCTCAGATCCAATTTCATACAAAGCGGAAGGATTTTCCTATGGAAAGCTACAAATTGCGAAAAATGGAAATAATCCTCCATCTTTGTTCTTTTACAATGATAAAAATTACATGAAATGCAGCTATGAAAAAAATCCTTATTCACTATTTGAATATGTAATTTATCTGGGAATATTTCTGGCAATATGGTTGTTTATTGAAGCAATCAGGAAAATGCAGCGAATACAAACAGAAAAAAATGAGAGGATAAGAAGGAAAATAGTTGACCTTCAATTAAAAAACTTTGGAAATCAATTAGACCCACATTTCACTTTCAATGTTTTCAACACAATGGCTTATGAAATTAAAAGAAACGGTCCAAAAATCTATGAGATTTTTATGCAGTTTACTAAGCTGGTAAGAAATGTATTAGAATCTTCAGATAAAATCACCAGAACTATTGAGGAGGAAATTGACTATTTAAAAAGTTATCTTAGTTTGGAACAAGAAAGGTTTTCGGATAAATTCAATTATAACATTAATATTGATGAAAATGTGAATCAACAATCTCAAATACCTAAAATGCTGCTACAAACATATGTTGAAAATGCAATCAAACATGGTATTAGACTAAAGGAAGGACCAGGAACAATTCTTATTGAAATTAAAAAGAGGAATAATGAGCTTTTCTTTGAAATAAAAGACGATGGTATTGGGAGAAAAAAGGCAAAAGAACTATCAACAGGTACTACTGGTTTTGGTTTACAGATAATGGAAAACTATTATAATCTTTTTAATGAATATAATTCTTCAAAAATCAAACATGAAATTACCGATTTGTATGACCATAATGATAATCCAACCGGTACTATTGTAAAAGTTATCATTCCTTTGAAATTTTCGTTTAAGATAAGTAAATATGAGAGAAGATAAACTCACAGCTATTATTGTAGATGATGAGGAAAAATCAATCAAGTTTTTGAAAGAAAATATTTTTGAGCTAAATTTGATAGAAATAATTGGGACTTTTACGAATCCTGATGAGGCTATTCCAGAAATCATGAAATTGAAACCGGAAATTTTATTTCTTGATGTTCAAATGCCAAAATACTCAGGTTTTGATGTGGTTAGACATATTAAATCTGAAGTATATTCACCTCATTTAATTTTTGTTACGGCTTATGAAAAATTTGCAATTCAAGCTATCGAATATGCAGCACTTGCTTACCTCAAGAAACCGGTTGATCCTATTGCCCTAAAGGAGAAAGTTAATTTAGCAATGGAAGAAGAGGATAAGAAAATTACTCAGGCAAAGCTTGAAAAACTTTTGAAAAAATTGGAAAGTAATCAACACATAAAATTTAATACCAGTACAGGTTTCACACTCATTTATCCTCCTGAGATAATATATCTTGAAGCAGATGGAAATTACTGTGATATATTTTTGACAAACGACCGAATAGAAACTGTAACTACTAATATGAATCAGGTGAGTAAAAAGCTCAAACCTGATGAGTTTTTCAAAATTAGCCGCTGGAATTTCATCAATTTGTCATTTTTGCGTAAGGTAGAACGCCGCAGTCATTTATGTTTTCTTGTCGAAAATAAGAAGGAAATTAGACTGGAGATTAAATCTAAAAACGCAAAAGAACTTGAAAAAATTTTGGAAGGAAATTTACCTAACTTGCATTGATGTTTCAAACCTCCTTTGGGCTCAATATAATTTCCTAAACTTTCCTATTTCTAACCAATAGGAAAGGCATAAAATAAAACTAAAAATTCATAATTCAAATATTGATTTCTACTTTTCAAACATTTGTTGCAGCGATTTCATAAAGTCTAAATTGCGTTTTGGTAATTCTCTACCCAGTGTATTATTTGAGTCTGAGAACTTTTGGAATAGTTCTCCTACCTGTGTGGTTGTCAAACTTCTATCTATCCATGGGTAAAGAATTTCATCTTCCTTTTTAATATGTTCGGTCAGAAGTTTTGCGTATGCTGTCATACGATTTGCAATTTCATTTTTGTCTCCTCTCTCCACAGCTTCTATCACAGCCTTCATGTGGTTTCGGGAAGTGGTATGATCTTCTTTGATAACATTTATTATTTCTAATGATTTGTCGGCATAATCAAAAAGAATGTCTTCTTCTTTGGCATGATGATATTTATCGGCATATTCCTGAATAAACCTTACTGTATTTAGCACCAAATTTTTGTCTAAATCTACTGACTTGCCAATAAGCTCAATAATGTCGGGAATACAATAAATTACTTGCATGATATTTACATGCTCATCAACTAATTGTTTCAGAGGGGGCGAATATTTTAACTCCTTTACTTTTATTTCTTCCTCTTCTGACACTTCTCTTAGTTTTACATCACGGTCAGGATAGAGTTCTTTTTCTATCTTGAACATAAGCATCGCTTCATCTTTCTTTGGCATGCTATGGATGGAGACTACATCTTTAAATAAACAAGTTCCAACTGTGCAAGGTACGCAACCAATATTATATTCCTCTAAAATATCCCCAATCTTTGGATGGTCGTCAATAACTTTTTTTATGTGTTTTTCTAAATACTTCTGCATTTCTATTACTTTTAATTATATATGTTCGGACTAAATCTTTTCAAACATGATAAAATTTTTAATCAAGCCATCAATTGAAAATTCTATCGAAAATTTATTAATCCGCTCATAAGTTTAACATTCTTTACATATCACTTAATTTTTGTCAGTCCAAAGATAGTTATTAATATTTTGATTTTATTTTTCTCACTAATTGATAGACTAACTACCTGATAAAGACATACATTCAAAATTTTTTAAGATTTCAAAAACCAATTCTCAGCCCGAAATCAATATGACAACTTAAGAAGGAAAACATCCTGAGGTGCGATTTCGAAAAGTTCTTTGAAATCGTTTTTATAATCGAATGTACCTTCGCATTAGCTGCCTGTTCTCAATTGAGACCACACAATAAATAAAACTGAACCGGGCGAATATTCCCATCTAATAACTAAATTTGACATAAACTGCCTGTTTTCTTAGAGCGATTATTTACGATTTAGCATAGAATAATTATTGAACAAATCTCCGCAAAATATATTTTCATTGGTGATTCATTTTTTTACATAAAGCGAAATAATACGCTTGATTTTCGAATCAATAAAGCCACATGTAAACGAAAAAACGAATTCATTTACACAATCCTAAAATAAACCTTAGCTATTCAGCTGTTTTACTGATACTTATAACCTATTATTAAATATTTTCAAAAAATCATATTATAGATTTTTTTAAAGAAAAAAAGAATATATTTGCAAAGTTTTTTTTGCAGCGGATGTGGCGTAATTGGTAGCCGCGCTAGACTTAGGATCTAGTGCCGAGAGGCGTGGGGGTTCGAGTCCCTTCATCCGCACAAGAGTCGCCGCTAATTCCGGTTTTATTATCGGTAATTTTGGCGGCTCTTTTTGTTTTAAATTAATTTATTGAAGAAATTGAAATAAGTCTGAAACTTAAGAATTAGAAAAATGAAAATTGATAGAATTGACCATGGAAATTTGACATCAACAATAAAACTTACCGTAGAAAAAGAAGATTACAACGAGAGTTTTGAAAAAGCCATAAAAGAAACAAGGCAAAAAGCAAATATCCCCGGTTTTAGAAAAGGTATGGTTCCAAAAGGACTTATTAAGAAAATGCACGGTAGAGCCATTTTAGAAGAAAAAGTTTGGGAAACAGCCAGCAGAAGTTTATTTAATTTCATTGAAGAAAATAAGATACATATGCTGGGAGAACCTCTCGAAAGTGCTACTGAGCAGAATGTATTGGATTTTAACGTTGAGGGAGAGTTTATATTAAATTTTGATATAGGGTACATCGAAGATCTAAATATTGATATTGCTAAAACCGAATTACTCAATTATAAAATTGATATTACTGAAGAGAAAATAGTTGAAGAATGCGATGCTATTGCAAATCAGTTTGCAGAAAGCAAATCTTCTGATGAGATTAGTGAAAAGACATCAGTACAAATCTCAACATACGAATTAGACGAAAACAACGAGCAACTAGAAAATGGAATTAATGTTGAAAACACGCAATTTTATGCAGGAGTAATTAAAGACCAAGAAATTAAGGATAGCATTATTGGTTTAAAAGTTGGCGACGAACTTGATATGAATATACAGAAAGCATTCCCCAATGCTACCGAAATTAGTTCGATACTATCAATTGAAAAAGATAAAGCCGAAAAATTGGATTCTAATTTTCATGTTACTATAAGTAGCATTTCGGAATATTTCCCTGCTGAAAAAAACAAAGACCTCTTTAAGAAAGCAATGCCTAATAAAGAAATTGAAACTCTTGATGATTTTCATGCAGAACTAAAAATAGAAATTGCAAAATCTTATGATCAGCAAAGTAACTCACAGTTTTACACAGATTCTATTAATACTTTGATGGAAACTAAAATTGAGCTTCCTGTAGAATTTCTTAAAAAATGGATGTTAAGAAAAGATAAAACTCAAACAGCGGAATCTATAGAAAAAAATTGGGATGCTATTTCTAAAGAATGGAATTGGCAACTTATTAAAAATGACTTGGTTGACCAATTTGAACTAAAAGCCTCTAAAGAAGATATCGAAAGTTTATTGAGAATGCACTCAATTCAGCATTTCATTCAGAATAGCTATTTTCCACAAAAGGAAGAATTAGACAATATGATAAATGAAATGTTAGAGAATAAAGAAACTGTTGAAAGATATCAGGGATTAGTGCTCGACAACAAACTTATGACCAGCTTAAAGGAAAAAGCGATTATAAAAGAAGAAAGTATCAGTTTCGAGGATTTTAAGAAACTAAGTGAAAAACCTGAAGAACAAAATTCTGAAACTCCAACAGAAGAGCCAGCAGAAAAAGATGAGGAAAGTAAAGATACGGAATAAAAATAATGTTGGCTTATAGCTATATATAATTAATAACCAATAATTTTCAGTAAAATGCAAAATCAAGAATTTAACAAATATGCTACCAAACATATGGGTATTAGCAGTTTAAATCTTCATAAATATACTTCAATGGCAAACAATTTTACTTCTGCCATTACTCCAAATATTATTGAAGAACGTCAGCTAAACGTTGTAGCGATGGACGTTTTCTCACGTTTGATGATGGATAGAATAATATTTCTGGGACTCCCAATCGACGATTATGTGGCAAATATTGTTCAAGCTCAACTATTATTTCTCGAATCGTCCGACCCTTCAAAAGATATTCAGATTTATTTTAATACACCGGGCGGAGCTGTTCATGCCGGATTAGGAATTTACGACACCATGCAATTCGTAAATTGTGATGTAAGAACCATTTGTACCGGAATGGCTGCCTCAATGGGTGCCGTACTTCTATCGGCAGGAACCAAAGGAAAACGTATGGCTTTGAAACACTCACGAGTAATGATTCATCAACCGATGGGTGGTGTGCAAGGACAAGCTTCGGATATCGAAATTACCGCACGAGAAATTCAAAAACTAAAAAAAGAACTTTACAAAATAATTTCAGAACATTCCGACACTCCCTTAGAGCAAGTTGAGAAAGACTCCGATAGAGATTTTTGGATGACCGCTCAGGAAGCTAAAGACTATGGAATGATTGATGAAGTGATGTTGAGAAGTAAGTAATTTGGAAATTTACAATTAGGAAGTTTTATAAATATTTTCTAACTATCTAATTTCCAGTTTCATTTTAAATATATAAAGAAATGGATAAATGTTCATTTTGTGGAAGACAAAAAAAAGACACACAATTATTAATTGCAGGAGTTTCTGGTCATATTTGCGATAAATGTGTCGTTCAGGCAAAACAAATAATTGATAGCGAAACAAAAAGTCAGAGTATGGAGAATTCTGATATTAATGGAATTAAGTTACTTAAACCCATCGAAATAAAATCCTTTTTAGACCAATATGTAATAGGTCAAGAAGATGCGAAAAAATATCTGTCGGTAGCAGTTTACAATCATTATAAAAGAATACTTCAGGATTCGAAAAACGAAGTAGAAATTGAAAAATCGAATATTATTTTAGTGGGTGAAACCGGAACCGGTAAAACATTGCTGGCACGTACTATTGCGAAAATGCTAAATATTCCGTTTACAATAGTTGATGCAACAGTTATTACCGAAGCTGGCTATGTTGGCGAAGATATTGAAAGTTTGCTCACTCGCTTGCTTCAAGCTGCAAACTACGATGTCAAGGCTGCCGAAAAAGGAATTGTTTTTATTGATGAAATTGACAAAATTGCAAGAAAAGGAGACAATCCATCAATTACAAGAGATGTTTCCGGCGAAGGAGTTCAGCAAGGTTTATTAAAATTGTTGGAAGGCTCAATTGTAAATGTACCACCACAAGGGGGACGAAAACATCCCGAACAAAAACTAATTCCGCTCAATACAAAAAACATCTTGTTTATTTGTGGCGGAGCTTTCGATGGGATAGATAAAAAAATTGGACAACGCTTAAATACTCAGGTAGTTGGATATCAATCGTCTCTCACCAACGAAGCTTACGATAGAGACAATTTACTACAATATATTGCACCAATGGATTTGCGCTCATTTGGATTAATTCCTGAAATTGTAGGAAGACTTCCAATTTTGACCTACCTTAAACCCTTGAGCAGAAAAGCACTTCGAGATATTCTTACAGTACCAAAAAATTCTATTATTAAACAATACGTAGAATTATTTAAAATTGATGGAATTAAACTGAGTTTCACAGACGAAACCTTAGAATATATTGTAGATAAAGCCATAGAATTTAAGCTGGGTGCAAGAGGGCTACGTTCAATTTGCGAGACAATTATGATTGATGCAATGTTCGATTTGCCATCAACAAAAACGAAATCATTATCTGTTTCAGCAAAATATGCCGAAGAAAAAATTGAGAAATCGAATGTCAAACGATTGAAAATTGCATAATTACATATTATTCTAATTAATGTATAAAAGAAAAACATAAAGAATATTGAACATGGAAAACAAATGGAGCTTATTTCAAAAATTTTTAATTACTCAAGATGTTCAAATCTCCATTCAAGATTTCGTCCTAAACTCAGTTGTAATAATTATTCTTTCGATAATACTTGAATTAACTTATGCAAAATGTGCAAAAAGCCTATCTAACAGAAAAATATTTGCTGCAAATTTTATTTTAATTGCTTTTACAACTATGCTGATTATCAGTATTGTAAAATCATCTCTTGCATTATCTTTGGGATTGGTTGGAGCTTTATCAATTGTTCGTTTTCGTTCTGCTATTAAGGAACCCGAAGAACTTGCATATTTGTTCCTGACGATTTCAATTGGATTAGGATTGGGTGCTAATCAAGTGATTATAACTATAATAGCCTTTACAATTGTAACTTTAATAATATGGGCAAGATTTTTCATCAATAGAAAAAGTGAAAATCAAAATTTGTTTTTCACTATTAGTAGCAATTCGCCAACTTCAATAGAGTTGAACACAATTGTTGAAATTGTAAAAAATAATTTCAAGGCTGCAGAACTTAAAAGATATGACAAAAGTGAAGACTTGATTGAAGCGGCATTCATGGTTGAAATTAAAAAAACTGGAAATATTCAGGATTGCACAAAACAGTTGGAAGATATAAATAAATCAATCAGAATTAGTTACATAGATAATTAGTTATCTGCATTTGATATTTTCACACAGAAATGATACCGGAATACACTCAACTAAAAAATAGCAGGTTCGAAAGAAAATTTGTATGCAATCTTTCAAATCATAGGATAGAGCTTGAGGTGAAAAAAAATCCTGCACTTTTTCATGAAATATTCAATGAAAGATATATCAACAATATTTATCTTGACACAAATAAACTCACCTACTATTACGACAACATAATTGGCAATAGCGATCGAAAAAAAGCCAGAATAAGATGGTATGGCGATTTGTTCGGAAAGGTCAATTCTCCTGTTTTAGAATTTAAAATAAAATCTGGTGTAGTTGGCCATAAAATTTCTTTCCCACTAAAATCATTTGTCCTTAATAAAGATTTTTCGATAGAAAATCTGACAGAAATATTTGAAAATTCCGACTTGCCAACTTGGGCTGTTTTCGACCTGAAAAAACTGCAACCCACTCTGGTTAATAGATATAAGAGAAAATATTTTAGAACTTTCGATAAAAAATATAGAATAACTCTTGATTCGGAATTAAATTATCGGAATATTTCAAACAGATTTAATACTTTTCAATCGGTAGTGAAAGACAACAATTCAATCATATTAGAACTAAAATACGATTTGCCGGAAGATAAAAATGCAGATAATATATCAAATTATTTTCCTTTCCGAATGTCTAAAAGTTCGAAATATGTTAATGGAATCGAAAAAACTCATTTTAATATTGCAATTTAGCGAATTTCTAAAAAGCTAATATTGTCGTAAATAGTCTTAATATCAGCAATATAAGTTCCGTTATAGTTCTTTTTTAAAGATAACCATAATTATAAATTTTTATATTTTTCCCGATAAAAGCAAAATCATAATTATAACAAAAAAAAATCCCATTTTTGCTATATAATTTTTATTTGAGTTATAGTATTTTGCTCAAATGGATTTTTAGTATTGAGAAAAAATTTGCTTATAATGTCGAAATTATTGTCGGAAATAAAATATCTGCAAGGAGTTGGGCCCAAACGTGCCGAACTGCTCAACAAAGAAATAGAGATTTTTACTTTCGAGGATATGTTGTATTATTTTCCTTTTAAACATATAGACAAAACCAAATTTTATAAAATAAGTGATATTTCGCCGGAACTACCACATATCCAGATAAAAGGAACTATAAAATACACTGAAATTATTGGTCAAAAATTCAAACAACGACTTGTAGCAAGTTTTTTTGATGGAACTGACACTATTGATCTTGTTTGGTTTAAAGGCATAAAATGGATTAAAGAAAGTATAAAACCAAATATTGAGTATATAATTTATGGTAAAGCCACAATTTTCAATCGCCAAATGAACATTGTGCATCCCGAAATTGAACCTTCTGTAAAAACTTCCTCAGAAATTGAATCATCGCTTCAGGCTCACTACAGCTTGACTGAAAAATTGCGAAACAATTTTTTCACATCTAAAAGTATTAGTAAAATCCAACAGGCATTGTTTAATGTAGTAAGTAGCGATATTTACGAAACTCTTCCTTTCTATTTGGTCGAAAAGCTAAACTTATTGCCACTTAATAAAGCATTATTTAATATCCATTTTCCACAATCGACTGAATTGTTGAATAAAGCACAATTTCGATTGAAATTTGAAGAGTTGTTTTATATTCAGTTAAATATTCTCAAATTAAAATACAATACCACGAAAAAGTTTGCAGGATATAAATTTCCTGTAGTCGGAGAAGTATTTAACACTTTCTTTAAAAACAAACTACCATTTGAATTGACCAATGCCCAAAAAAAAGTCATCAAAGAAATGCGAAAAGATATGGGTTCTGGAAAACAAATGAATAGACTTTTGCAGGGCGATGTTGGTAGCGGAAAAACTCTGGTTGCATTGATGATTATACTCATTGCTATTGACAATAATTTTCAGGCATGTCTGATGGTTCCTACAGAAATTCTTGCTAATCAGCATTTTGTTTCTATTTCAAAATTAATTCAAGGTCTCAATGTAGAAATTGGCATTTTAACTGGTTCAAGCAAAAAATCTGAAAGAAATGTTTTACACCAGAAGCTTCAGGACGGAACAATAAATATTTTGATTGGAACGCACGCTCTTATTGAAGATACGGTGAAATTCAAAAATCTGGGATTAGTAATAATCGACGAACAACATAGATTTGGCGTAGTTCAGCGTGCAAAAATGTGGGCTAAAAATACAAATCCACCACATATGTTAGTAATGACTGCTACACCAATTCCTCGTACATTGGCGATGACAGTTTATGGAGATTTGGATGTGTCTGTTATTGATGAACTCCCGCCCGGCAGGAAATCCATAAAAACAGTCCATTATTTCGATTCTAAGCGATTGGTCGTTTATGGTTTTATAGAAAAACAGATTAAACTCGGGCGACAAATTTATGTAGTTTATCCTTTGATTGAAGAGTCTGAAACACTTGACTATAAAGACTTGATGGACGGTTATGATAGCCTTAGCAGAGAATTTCCACTTCCAGAATATTCAATCGGAGTTGTTCACGGACGAATGAAACCACATGACAAAGATTTAGAAATGCAACGCTTTGTAGAAGGGAAAACTCAAATACTGATAGCAACAACCGTAATTGAAGTGGGGGTTGATGTACCAAATGCCTCTGTTATGCTTATTGAAAGTACCGAACGATTTGGCTTATCGCAGTTACATCAACTAAGAGGTAGAGTTGGAAGAGGAGCTGAGCAATCGTTTTGCATTTTAATGACATCTTTCAAACTTTCGAATGAAGCCCGAAAACGAATAAATATTATGGTACAAACAAACAATGGTTTCGAAATTGCTGAGGCAGACATGAGACTTCGTGGACCAGGAGATATTGAAGGGACACAACAAAGCGGAATTCCATTCGATTTGCGTATAGCCAATTTGGGAAAAGACACCCAAATTTTGCAATATGCTAGAGATATTGCTGAGAAAGTAATCAACAATGATCCTCTGCTTGAAAATTCAAATAATATAATTCTAAAAAATAATCTTGAGAAAATGACTTCAACTAATAAAGAATGGAGTGTTATTAGTTGACAATCAGTAAATACTAATTTGTAAAAAAAAACTATATTCAATCTCAAAATTGTAGTGTAACTATGGCTAAAACATACATTTTACTTGGAGGTAACTTAGGAAATAGAGAGAATTTTCTACATAATGCTATTGTTTGTCTCGAAAAAACTGTAGGTAAAATAGTTTCAAAATCGTCTATATATGAATCCGAACCTTGGGGCTTCGAGACAGAAAATTGGTTTCTTAACCAAGTTGTCCTTATCGACACAAATCTGAAACCCAGTAAATTATTATTAAAAACGCAAGAAATTGAAAAGCAATTAGGCAGGATAAAAAAATCGAAAGAATATGAAACAAGAAAAATAGATATTGATATTTTATTTTATGATTTTGAAATAATTGAAAACCCAAACTTAACCATACCTCATAAACATTTGCACAAACGTATGTTTACACTGCTTCCATTACTTGAATTAAGTCCGAAACTTATTCATCCCGTTTTTTCGTTTTCTATCAAGGAATTGATGGAAAAATGCGGAGATAAAAGTATTGTTAGGAAAATATGAGAATTGTTTGAATTAAGTTTTTTTTATTTTTCTTTTAATAGAATGTACTGTATAAAACTTTAGGCATTGCTTCCTTGTCGATTAATTTTGGCAATAAATAATTCCCTATCAGTATCATTAATTAATTTTAGGTCAGGTGAATTTTCATAAGCCCTGGGTATTCCACTTCCAACTCCAACGAAAGGTAATATATATCTGACATTTGAAAAAAGAATGGGATTTCTTGGAATAGAAATTCCTGCTTTTATATTATCAATAGTCAAGGTATTGGGCAAGTTTCCAGGACTAATTATTTCAACTCTATTGTCGAATATAAATACCTTAATGCTTGATTGAATAAAATAATTGCGATGTACCAAAGCATTAACGAGAAGTTCTTTAATCGTTTTCAATGGTATTTCAAGTTCTCCTTGAGAATTAAATCCATCTTCTTTTTGAACTTCGTTTAGGTTTTGAATTATAAATGAAAGAGTCTTTTCATATAGCTCAAATAAATTACCTTCAAAAGGACTTTTTTTACTTTTAAAGCTGTCAGAACTAATTGAGTTCCCTTTTATCGCAACACATTGAACCGTAAATGAAGCTCTATATTTCTGAGGGATTTCCCCAAATAGCAATAGTCCTGCAAGAGATAAACAACCATTTTTAAGCATTCCCATATTAGTTAATAATTTAGGAATTGATAAGCCCATGTTATCAATATTATCTTCATATTTTTTTAGCACAAAATCTTTGAAGAAAGTATCATCAATATCATTTATTGTTGTTCCTGTTACAACTGTTTCATCAGCATACAGGTTGCCACTACTTTGAAGAAGTCTCGCGAATTCTTCTTTAACGATAACCTTCCTTTTGTCTGAGCCATTTTTCACCCAAGTAATACCCTTATTATCCATATGAGGTTTACTAGTTCCCTCTGAAATATGAGCAACAACCAAATTATCCTCTTCAATCGTTACCGTTTCTGTGAAAATATAAATCGGAGTTTTTACATTATTTGATGCAGCATTTGCTAAAAGTTGATTCGTGGCTTGTAGTTCCTCAAAAGAAAGTCCATTTATATCTCCTGTTTTATCATCAACGCCAATTACTAATATTCCTCCTTTGGTGTTCGAAAAAGCAACCATTTCTGTACCGACTTTATACGCATCATTAACACGTATTTTGAATTGCACCTCACTGGATTCTCCTCTTTGTATTATGTCTAATAATTCTAATGCGTCCATAATTCGTAAATTCTTTTTCTATTATTAAATGCCTCTTTTCCACCTTCCATTATATTAACAATCTCTTGATGTATTGTTTCGTCATCAATACTTCCCAAATTAGTACTAATTATATTTGAGTCGAAACTGCATGAAATTATTTGCTCGCAATCTCCTAAAACTGGAACGTTTGGATTATGTGTAGCAAATATGAATTGAGAAGAATTCTTTAGCTCTTTTAGTACTTTAATGACATCATTATAAATTGTTTGATTGTCCAAATCATCTTCGGGTTGGTCGATGATAATTAAATCGCTATCCTTCAAAGTGAGTAAAAATATTATTAAAGCAGATGCTCTTTGACCTAATGAATGCTCATTTAGAGAGCGTCCCTTATAAATAATTTCAAATTTTTCCGGAACACGATAAGTTAAAAAAGCACCAATGTTCAAATTAAAATATTCTTTAAATGTATGAAGCTGATTGTCGGATAAGTTAGTTCTAATATTGCTATTTTTCACCGATAAGTCAGAATGAACATTAATCAAATCTGCATAATTATCAACAATAGACTGAATATTGTTTTCTCGAAGGTTACTTCCTCTCAAATTTTCTTTTAAATATGACTTAAAATCTTCTTTGTTCCCTTTGAAATCTACATTGATTTTAACAGAATCTTGGTCATTATTTACTTTCTTAATCTCTTCCTGGATAATTTCAAATTCATTATGCCATAATCCCTGAAGTGCTACTAAGGTCTGTTCTAATTGAATTTGCAACTGTTCTTTTTTATTTGAAAGTTTTACTAATTCAGAAAGTTGTGCTTTGGTCAAATCAAGATCTTTTGTGTATTTCACATAATCATCTGCCTGAATATTAGGAAGATTTATTTCACGTTTAATCTTAGAGAATTCCTCTTTTAGTTCGTTGTATTTTATTGTAAAATTGTTATCGAATCCATTAAGTTGTTCATTCTTATCAATAAGCTTAATAAGTACACCACGTAGGCTATCAAAAATCTTTTCAAAGGACATTAACGATAAAATCACTTTATCTACATCATCAATATTCTCTTTTGATTTATAGTGATGAAAACTTTCGAAACCATCATCATGTTCTTGAATAAAAGCATCTAAAGCATCTATTATTTTGGTTTCAAACTTGTCAACTCTTTTAATGAAATTGAAATCTTTATTAAAACTAATTTGCTTTTCAAGTTTTTTATCAATCTCATTATCCTTGAATACTTGAATCTTCAATTTTAATTCAGCTTGTTTTGCCTCAATTTCTGGTTTGCGATCTATTTTTGAATTTATCTTTTTAATTTCATCAATCAATCTTAGTACGTCTTGATTCTTTTCTTCTACTTGTCGTTTTTTATCTAATAATCGGTTACCTATTAGTTTGTTTAATAAATTCTTCGTAGAAGAGGAATCTCCAATTTTCGAAAGGTCTTTTTGTCCATAGTAGATTGGTTTTTTAACTATAGCACTTGGCTTTAATCCTAATTGAAGTTCTTTATTTTTATAAATATTGGTTCTATCCCCGAGTATTTTTTCTGTTGTAAATTCATTGCCTTGGTCGTCAATCATCAAACAGGTTATTTTTCCTCCACTTCCAAGCAATGAATTAACAATCCCATTTTTATACTTAAAATCAACATTTTCTTTTTCTGATAGTTCAATATCCAAAGCATATCTAATTGCTTCTAAAATTGAGGATTTCCCACTACCTCTTATGCCAATTAAATTATTCATTGAGTGGTTTAACTGAATCGTTTTTCCATCCATTTTTCCTCCTGTAAAGGCAATTGTTTTAATGTAGCTATTAGTGGGTGGAGTTAATGATTTTGATTGTCGAAATTTTTCATCCAACAGTGCATATTTAATTGCTTCAAAATTATAAGCCCCAACCTTTAAATAAGTAAGCTCTGCATTGCCAATATCCTCAATCTTCTTTGGGTCTGATCCTTCCACTGCGGCAGGAAGCTTATTGTTTAACCATAATTCAAGATTTTTTTTATATTCACGAGTTCGCATCTTCTGAAAACCTAAAACTGATTTTTGAAATATTGGATGTTCGCCCAATTCTTTAATTCGACCTCCATTAAGTTCATTGTAAAAACCACTTTTCTGCTCGACATGAGCCATTATAATAAAGTAATCCTTTTCAAAAGCATCTAATTTTTTTATTGTTTCAATCAAACTGTCATTTGACCTACCATTCTCATTTTCGTAGTTGCTTTTGCCTGCAAATGTTTGTGTTAAAAATTGATTTATAAAATCTGTATCGTTTTCTAACCACTCCTTTGGATTAAATACAACTAAGCTATGAATGCCGTTTGCACCATCATTAACTGAAAGCTCAACTCCCGGCAAAATATAAATCTCTTCTTTTCTGGATTTCTTTGATAGAGCCTTGAATTCGTTTTTGTCAAATTTATTATGGTTCGTAATACACGCAAGCCTTATTTTTTGCTCCTTAAGTTTATCTACATATAATGAAATAAAGGAATTTTCTTCGCCGCTATAAATAAATTCTTTATCTGCTTTAGTATGTAAATGAAAATCTGCCCTAATCCAAGAACTACCATTTTTAAATATATCAATGAGTTTTTTCATAAGACTATTTTTTTGAAACACGTATTTCTTCTAATGTGAAGAAAAAATTTATCTTTCGTTTTTTTATACTTATATGTTTTAATAATTGACATAAAATCAAATGTGGCAATCTATAATTGGTTTTTGATATAATCATTGTAAAAAAATCAATCCCCCTTGCTACCATATGCCAAATCGCCAGCATCGCCAAGACCAGGAACAATGTACGATTTTGCGGTCAATTCATCATCAATGGCTATAATCCATAAAGTTATATTTTCAGTAGGCAAATGCTTGTTCAAATATTCGACACCTTCCCTACTTGCAATAATTGATACAATATGTGTATGTGCCGGAATTCCATTTTCTAATAGTGATTTATAAGCCAAAACCATTGAAAGCCCTGTGGCTAACATTGGATCAGCTAAAATCAAAGTTTTTTCCTCAATATTTGGTGAAGAAATATACTCCACTTCAATATCGAACGATCCGTCCTTATTATATTTCCTGTAAGCAGAAACAAAAGCATTTTCGGCACTGTCAAAATAGTTTAGCAATCCTTGATGAAAAGGTAGTCCTGCTCGCAAAATTGTACCCAAAACCAATTTCTCGCTTAATACCGGAGTATTTGAAATTCCTAAAGAAGTTTGGATAAGCTTTTCAGAAAATTCAAGCTTTTTGCTAATTTCGTAAGCAATAATTTCGCCAATTCTTTCAAGATTTCTCCTAAATCGAATTTTATCTTTTTGAATATTTTCATCTCTGATTTCAGCAATAAATTGATTCAAAATCGAATTATTCTCATTTAAAATATATATCATCTTAAAATTTTTTATCAATTAATTCTTTCAACAAGCAATGCAAATATATCACAAAATCAATTATAACAATAAAGTAGGAAAATAAAAGATGATAATTATTTCAATAAAATCAGAATATACATCTTTCCTCAAAACCTTTTTTATCAAATTTTACTTTTAGTTAACACAATTTTTTATGCTTTTGGCAAATCAAAATTTAAAAATAATTATATTTGTCATGAAAATATGATAAATTAAAAAATATTAGAAATGAGAAATAATACTGTAGCAGGCAATTGGAAAATGAATAATTCTTTGAAAAGAGGAATAGAACTTGGCGCAGAAGTAAATAAACTTGTCAGGAAAAATGCAAATCCTGATGTAAATGTTATTTTATGCACTCCATATATTCATCTTACAGAAATTGCCAACATTGTTGACAAGGATATTGTAAAGATTGGTGCTCAAAATTGCTCATCAGAGCCAAAAGGAGCCTATACAGGAGAAATATCGGCACGAATGATCAAATCAACCGGTGCAAATCATGTAATAATTGGCCATTCAGAACGTAGGCAATATTTTCTTGAAAACGATGAAATACTTTTAAAAAAGCTTATTTTAACATTAGAGAATGATTTAATACCAATTTTTTGTTGTGGCGAATTATTAGAGCAAAGAAATGCCGGAACCCATTTCGATATTGTTAAGAAACAAATTGAGGAAGTCTTATTTGGGTTGTCTGAAAATGACTTTTCGAAAATAATAATTGCATACGAACCAGTTTGGGCGATAGGTACCGGTGTTACTGCAAGCTCTGAGCAAGCTCAGGAAATGCACCTTTTCATAAGAAATACAATATCAGAAAAATTTGGCAAAACTATAGCACAAAACACTACTATTTTATATGGAGGAAGTTGCAAGCCATCGAATGCAAAAGAACTTTTTGCAAATGCAGACGTGGATGGAGGGCTTATTGGAGGGGCTTCCTTAGATGCCAACGACTTTCTGGCTCTTATTAATTCATTCTAATCCGTATATGATTTGTTGCTATGATTTAAAAAGAAATAATTATTAATACTTCCATGTAATATTGATTTTAAAAAACTTTTTTTTTTACAACATGGTATATACCAATTAATTGACATTTTGCAAGGAATAATAAAAAGAAATTTGAAAATTTGTGTTTTTTTTTGATACTTGCAATAATATTATTAATATTATTTAATTTATAAAAAGTTGAGCGAAAGGATCTTAAAGGCACTTATGCACTTGTTTGCTATCATTGCAATACCACAAAGCAATGTTAAGGACAGTAGAAATGTTGTCAAATCTTTTCTCGACAGACAATTGAACAGAGAATTAGTTGATGAGTACTTAGCACTTTTCGACGATTATTACAAAAAATACCAAGAAGCTCATTCGAAAAGAAAAAGAAAAAGTATTGCCTTAAGCTCAGTTAAAGTATTAAAAATATGTACAACTATCAATGAAGAATTAACTCAAAAACAAAAAGTTGTAGTATTAATCAGATTGTTTGAATTTGTCAGAGCCGAAAATGAAAATATTTCAGAACAAGAGTTAGAATTTATCGAAACTGTTAGTTCAACTTTCAATGTATCGCAAGAAGAGTATATCAGACTTAAAGGATTTGTACTTTATCCTTTCAATAAGATACCAAATTCTACAAAAATTCTGATAATAAATAATGATAAATTATATGCTCATCCCAAAACAAAGCATCTATATTCAGAATTTTTGAGAGGACAAATTCGTGTATTCAATATGGAATTTGTTTCGATGTATTTGATTAGATATATTGGAGATACAGAAGTTTATTTGAATGGACAATTAATCAGGCAAAGTCGTGTAAACGTGCTTACTCCGGGCTCTTCAATCAGAAATCCCAAAATAAAACCGATATTTTATAGCGATATTGTAAGCAAGTTTATTTCTGATATTTCAGAATCAAAAATTGTATTCGATGCACAAGAGGTTGAATACAAATTCAAAAACGGAGGAATAGGATTACATAATTTAAGCTTTACTGAAGAATCATTCAATTTAGTTGGGATTATGGGGGCAAGTGGCTCTGGGAAATCTACACTGCTTAACGTTTTCAATGGTTCCTATAAACCAACTCAAGGAAAGGTAAGTATCAACGAAATAGATATCCACAACAAAAACTCAAAGTTGGAAGGAGTTATAGGATATGTATCGCAAGACGACCTACTCATAGAAGATTTAACAGTTGCACAAAATCTATATTTCAATGCGAAATTATGCTTTGGAAATTATTCAGAGAAGCAAATCTTAAAAACTGTATCAAAAACCCTACAAAACTTAGGACTATTTGAAATAAGAGACATGAAGGTTGGCAGTCCGCTCAATAAAAAGATAAGCGGCGGACAACGAAAACGCTTAAATATTGGCTTAGAACTTATTCGTGAACCTTCGGTACTTTTTTTAGACGAGCCAACCTCTGGATTATCTTCGAGAGATTCGGAAAACATTATGGACCTTTTAAAGGAATTAGCATTGAAAGGGAAATTGGTTTTTACGGTAATTCATCAACCATCGTCAAATATATTTAAAATGCTTGATAAATTAATTATTCTTGACAATGAAGGATACTTAATTTACAATGGCAACCCAATTAGTTCTATAATCTATTTCAAAGAACAAATTCAGCAAGCAAATTGGAGCGAAAGCGAATGCAACAGTTGCGGAAATGTAAATTCTGAGCAAATTTTCAATATAGTTGAGGCAAGCGTAGTCGATGAATACGGAATGCAGACTACTATAAGAAAAAAGTCTCCAAAAGAATGGAACGAAGATTACGAAAAATATAGAAGCGAAAAAGAACCCGAAAAATTTGTTTCAAACCATCTTCCTGAAAATAAACTTAATAGCCCTAATAAGTTCATACAGTTTTCAGTTTTTATTAGGCGTGATATCTTATCAAAACTTACCAACAAACAATACTTACTGATAAACCTCTTAGAAACACCAATTTTGGCTTTTTTCCTGGCATTTATTGTCAAATACTATAATGTCGATTTTTCAGCAAGTAATATTTATGTTTTTGGCGAAAATAGCAACATTCCGGTATATATATTTATGTCGGTTATAATTGCAATTTTTGTAGGTCTAACAGTTTCAGCCGAAGAAATAATAAAAGACAGAAAAATATTAAAACGCGAAAAATTCCTGCACCTAAGCAGGCAAAGCTACTTGTTGTCGAAAGTGGCAATCCTGATTAGCCTCTCGGCAATTCAGTCGTCTATTTTTGTGTTATTAGGAAATTCAATTCTTGGCATAAAAGGAATGTACATTGACTATTGGTTAATTCTTTTCAGCACTTGGTGTTTTGCTAATATCCTTGGTTTGAATATTTCTGATGGATTTAAAACTACTGTTACAATATACATTCTTATTCCGTTTCTAATAATTCCACAAATAATTTTGAGTGGAGTAATCGTAAAATTCGACAAATTAAATCCTTCATTATCATCTCCAAATACAATTCCTATTTTTGGAGAAGTAATAACTGCACGCTGGGCATATGAGGCACTCACGGTAAATCAATTTATAGAAAACGAATACGAAAAACCATTGTATCTGTTCGATAAAGCCATGAGTAAAGCCAACTACAAAAATACATTTTGGCTAAAACAATTAAGAAATAAGCTTGATTTTTGCAGCAAGAATTTGAATAATGAAAAGAGCAAAGATGAAGTTGCTGAAAGTCTCACACTTTTCAGAAATGAAATTTCAAAAGAGCTTAGCATAAACCCAAAAATTCCTTTCGACTATATCAATGAACTGTATTTCGAAAAAATAAATTCAAAAATACTTTCAGAAATCTCAAACTATCTTGACAAACAAAAAACTTATTATAAAAAACTGTATAATCTCGCTAGCAAAAAGCGAAATGATGTGATTGCACGAATCGAACAAATTGACAATACAGGAGAAGAGCTATTGAGATGTAAGCAAACTTTTCATAATGAAGCAATTGAAAATATGGTAAAAAATTCTTCGGAACCAAACCGAATTATTGAATACGATGGTGATTTATTTCAGAAAACCGATCCAATTTTCCAAATGCCACAAGATAAATTTGTGAAAGCTCAATTCTATGCACCCAAAAAACAAATTTTCGGAAAATATTTTGACACCTTTTGGGTAAACCTTTTAGTAATTTGGTTTTCTATCTTAACATTATATCTGGCTCTTTATTACAGCTTATTACGAAAATCCTTGAACTATTTTGAAACAATATTCCGCAAATTTCAAAACGATAAAAAATAATCATTTCAATTAATAATTAATAATTAATAAAATAATATCATGACTAAACTAAATTTTGCAATTGTAGTAACAGTTTTACTTTTTACTACAAACAATTTAATGTCTCAAAAAGAAGTAAACTATAAAGATAAAGTGAATGAATATGTAAAAGTCAAACTTTCTGCCGATTTAAGTGGTTTGACAGAAAATGAAAAAAAAATGCTTCCATTTTTGTTCGAAGCAGCCGAAGTAATGAACGAAATTTACTGGACACAAGCCTATGGTGATAAAAATGAGTTACTCGGGAAAGTCAAATCAGAAGAAGCAAAAAAATTAATCGAAATTAACTACGGACCCTGGAACAGAATTGATGGGAACAAACCATTCATAGAAGGAGTTGGAGAAAAACCTGCAGGCGCAAATTTCTACCCTAAAGATATGACAAAAGAAGAATTCGAACAACTCGAAGCAGAAAATAAGACAAGTCTTTACACCCTTATCCAGCGAGCCGAAAATGGCGATTTGAAAACAGTACCATACAAAGTTGCTTATCGCGAGAAAATATCGAAAGCAGCCATAGCTATGATTAGAGCATCGGAACTTGCCGAAGACTATCAGCTAAAAAGATATTTGCAGTTGCGAACAAAAGCACTTTTGACAGACGATTATCTTGATAGCGATATGGCATGGATGGATATGAAAAAAAATACCATCGACTTTGTAGTAGGACCAATAGAAAACTACGAAGATGCTCTCTATGGTTACAAAGCTGCACACGAGGCTTTCATTTTGATAAAAGATAAAGAATGGAGCGAAAAACTTAAAAAATATGCAACAATGTTGCCAGACCTTCAGAAAGACCTACCTGTTGATGCAAAATATAAACAAGAAATACCCGGCCGAAATTCTGACCTTGGAGCTTATGAAGTAATTTATTACGCCGGCGATTGCAACGCAGGAAGCAAAACTATTGCTATAAACCTTCCTAACGATGAAAGAGTTCATCTTGAGAAAGGTAGTAGAAGGCTACAATTGAAAAATGCTATGAAAGCCAAATTTGACAATATTTTGTTACCAATTTCTCAGGTTTTGATAGCCAAAAATCAGCAAAAACACATTACATTCGATGCCTTTTTCGGGAACACTATGTTTCATGAAGTTGCTCACGGTCTGGGGATAAAAAATACTATAAACGACAAAGGAACTGTTCGCCATGCCTTGAAAGAAAAATACTCTGCACTCGAAGAAGGAAAAGCCGACATTTTAGGGCTTTACCTCGTTACAAAACTTCATGAGCAGGGAGAATTTGAAGGCGACTTGATGGATAATTACGTTACATTTATGGCAGGTATATTTCGCTCAATCAGATTTGGTGCATCAAGCTCACACGGGAAAGCAAACCTCGTTAGATATAATTACTTTATGGAAAAAGGTGCATTTACAAAACACAGAAATGGTACTTATAGCATCAATTTCAAAAAAATGCAAGAAGCAATGAATTCTCTTGCCGAAATGATTCTGGTTCTGCAAGGTAATGGCGACTATGAAGGAGTTGCAAAACTTATGAAAGAAAAATGTGTTATTAATAAAGACCTTCAAAAAGATCTTGACAAACTGAAAGAGCTAAAAATTCCTGTCGATGTAGTTTTTGAGCAGGGCATGGATATTTTGGGATTGGAATAAACTTTTTAAAGTACACAAAAACACCATAGCAATTATCAATTTGATTTATGTTGTAATATATTTGTTAGACCTGGCAGTCCCCACCCGATTGTCAGGTCTTTTTTTTGGTAAATATTTTCTATTTCTAAATTTTTGATTTATTGCATTTTGCCTTTTTAATTACTACCTTAGCTGAGTAATTAAACATTGATTTTTTAATTGAAAGCAATAAAATTATGAAAACAAAACTTATAACTATTCTAAATATTTTTTTAATTACTACCAACCTTTTTGCCCAAGAAGTACAATTCGAATGGGCTATCGGTTTTGGAGGAACAAATGACATATATGTTCGTTCTGCTACAATTGACAATGCAAGCAATGTTTATTGTTCTGGGGACTTTGAAGGAATTAATGATTTTGACCCAGGTACTGGAGTTTATTATCTAAATTCAAATGGGATGGAAGATATTTATGTCTCTAAGTTTGATAGTTCAGGGAATTTTATTTGGGCAATAAGCATTGGATCATTAGGGCCTGAAGAAATTTTCTCTATAGCTTCAGATTCCATTGGGAACATCTATGTTACTGGTTATTTTTATGCTGGTTTTCCTGTGGATTTTGACCCGAGCCCAGGATTTTTCTACCTAAATTCAAATGGTGATAAAGATGTGTTTATTTTAAAATTAGACTCTTTCGGCAATTTTTGCTGGGCAAAAAGTTTTGGTAGTAATGGTTATGATGTTGGGAAATCAATTGTTATTGATGATGCAGGAAATGTTATTATCTCGGGAAATTATAGTGATACTGTAGATTTTGATCCTGGACCTGGAACGTTTGACCTTGTTTCAAATGATATAAGTGACATGTTTGTTGTCAAGTTTGACTCTTTTGGAAATTTCATATGGGCCAAAAGTATGCTTGGAACTGGCAATTCATATATTTGGCAACCTTGTCTTGCTATTGGTGATAAAAATAAAATCTTAATTACTGGCCTTTTTTATGGAACAGTTGATTTCGATCCGGATTCGAGTACCACTTTTAATCTCACTTCAAATGGAGAAGCTGATGTTTTTATTTCAAAAATAGATGCTGCCGGAAGTATGTTATGGACGAAAAGTTTTGGAGGAGTTGATTATGATTATGGATTTTCTACAAGTGTAGATAACATGGGAAATGTTTATATCACTGGTACTTTTAATGCCACTGTAGATTTTGATCCATCTTCAAGTGTTTGTATTCTTTCTTCAAATGGATACGATATTTTCATTACCAAATTTGATTCATATGGAAGTTTTATTTGGGCTAAAAGCATAGGTGGAAATAGCTCTGATTTTGGACATTCTTTAACTACTGATAAATATGGCAATGTTTTTACAACAGGAAGTTTTGAAGGGACTGTAGATTTTAATCCAGGTATAGGGGTTTATGATATTACATCTTTTGGAAATAATGACATATTCATATCAAAGCTTGATTCTCTTGGCAATTTTATTTGGGCTAACAGTATGGGTGGAGGTAATTCAGATTATGGTGTTTCTATTACAGTTGATGCTAATCAAAACATATACACTATAGGCGATTTTCATGCTGCTGGTGATTTTGACCCGGGACCTGCTGTGTATAATTTGAACACTGTTGGATACTATAATGTTTTTGTTTCAAAACTTTCGCAAACATTTTATATTTCTGAAAATATAAGCAATGTTTCCTGTTTTGGAGGCTCAGATGCTGCTATTGATATTTCTCCATATTATGGTACTCCACCATATGCTTTTTTGTGGAGCAATGGCCAGACTACCGAAGATATTTCAAATTTGCCAGCAGGAACATACTATCTAACAATAAATGATGCCGCCGGCGATACTATAATAGACACTTTCCAAATTATTCAACCTGCTGAAATTATTGTGGCATCTGTGAGTTTTGGGGTTTCATCTTCAACTGCAAGCGATGCCTTCATAAATTTGATTGTAAGTGGTGGCATATCTCCCTACACATTTTTGTGGAGCAACGGCGAAACAAGTTCAAATATCGATAGTTTATCAATAGGGAATTACTCAGTTGTAGTTTCTGATATGAATTTTTGTACAGTTTCCGATACTTTTGAAATTGAAATTCAGCTTATCGATTCACAAATTATTGCCTTGCCAGTAGGCTGGAGAATTTTTTCAACCTACATGATTCCAATAAATCCAGATATACAAAACATTCTTTCGCCAATCGTTTCAGATATTGAAATGGTCAAAAGTGGAACAGGATTGATTTATTGGCCTGCATTTTCTATCAATAAAATTGGAAACCTTACCTTAGGTCAAGGATATCAGATAAAAACTTTAATTTCAACAAACCTTATAGTTTACGGTAGCATTTGTGAACCGGCATTTTCACCTGTTTCCATAAATTCAGGCTGGAACCTGATTGGATATTTAAGAACAAGCCCCGCTCCCATCGACAATATGTTAAGTTCTATAGTAAACGAAATTGTATTGGTAAAAAATGGTTTAGGAGAAGTTTTTTGGCCTGTTTATAATGTCAATAATATTGGAAATATGATTCCGGGCGAAGGCTATCAGGTAAAGATGACGAATTTTGTTAGCTTGACTTATCCCGGGAATTAGTTTTCTTATTAGCTGAATTCCAGTGCACGGATTGCAAATCTGCACCAGCGAATATAAGTTAATCGCCTGAATACCCCACCTGACAGGTTTCGAAAACCTGTCAGGTGGGGTGTTAAAAATCGAAAATCACCATTTTGTAATACGCACAAATCAGCTAATTACAAAATTGAACAAAAAAGTGTTTTTCGTACTATTTTTTGTTGTACCCCGCTGGGGTACTTTGTTGGTTGGTAAATTTTGTTGCTATAAACATATATCCTCTACGAGGTTGATTACCAGTCTGTAGAACTGAAATGTTTATAGAAATAGATTTCCGTAATCAATCAACAACCATGAAGCAGTTGAATGAAAAATGGAACGAACTTTTAAAATCGATTTTTAACACCCCACCTGTCAGGTCTTTTCATATCATCCAAAATTTTTGCCAAATTCAAGTCGAAAAATAAAAGTAATAATTTGCATTTTGCATTTTTAATTACTACCTTAGCTGAATAGTCTATTAGGTATTTTCTAATTAATAAAATTATGAAAACAAATTTTTTCACTTTTTTTAGCATTTTCCTATCTACGATAAGTCTTATAGCTCAAGACGTACAATTTGAATGGGCAGTAGGTTTTGGTGGTACAAACAGCATGTATGTTCGTTCAGCAACAATTGACGATGCAGGCAATGTTTATACCACAGGGAATTTTCAAGGAACTGTTGATTTTAACACTGGTCCCGGAGTTTTTAATTTAACTTCTAATGGATTAGAAGATATTTTTATCACAAAATTTGATAGTTTAGGCAATTTTTTATGGGCTAAAAGAATTGGTGCACAATTATCTGATGACAGTTATTCTATGTCTGTTGACTCAGTTGGAAATATTTACATAACAGGGTATTTCATGTCGGATGTTGATTTTGATCCTGATCCTACTGGGATGTATTTTCTTAATTCAAATGGATATAATGATATCTTTGTAACAAAATTAGATTCTTCGGGCAATTTTGTCTGGGCAAAATGTTTTGGAGGTGATGGCTCCGATGCTAGCAATTCGATTGTTATTGACGATATGGGCGATATTTATATTTCCGGATATTTTAATGACACTGTAGATTTTGATCCTGGTCCTGGAATATATAATCTATCAACAAACCTATATGGTAATGATATTTTTATTAATAAACTTGATTCACTCGGTAATTTCATATGGGCTCGGAGTATTTTAGGTATTAATAATTCAGCTTTCTTCAATAATAGTCTTGCTATTGGTGACAAAAATAATCTATACCTTATTGGATCATTTGAAGGAACTGTTGATTTTGATCCTGATTCTACAGGATTTTTTAATCTTAATTCAATTGGGGAGTCCGATATTTATATATCTAAATACGATGCTTCAGGAAGTTTTGTTTGGGCTCGAAGTATAGGTGGAAATGATTATGATTATGGACTTTCTTTAAGCATTGATAAAGATGGAAATGCCTATACTACCGGTTGGTTTGTGGGTACAGTTGATTTTGATCCGGGTACAGGAGTATATAATCTTACTTCAAATGGAGATTATGATATTTTTATTTCTAAGCTTGATCCTTCGGGCAATTTCATTTGGACTAAAAGAATAGGCGGAAATGGTGGTGATGCTAGTTTCTGTTTATCTTCTGATATTTTTGGAAATGTATTTACTACTGGGTTTTATACTGGAAATGTTGACTTTGATCCGGGAGTGGGAGTATATAATCTTACATCAATTGGTTACGATGACATTTTCATTTCTAAACTCGATTCTTTTGGTAATTTTGTTTGGGCTAAAAGCATGGGAGGAAATAATTCTGACCAAGGTGTTTATATTGATCTTGATACTAACCAAAACATATACACTATAGGCAACTTTAATGCAACTGCTGATTTTGATCCTGGACCTGCCGTATATAATCTGACTACTGTGATGTATTATAATGTTTTTGTTTCAAAACTTTCGCAAACATTTTATATTTCTGAAAATATAAGCAATGTTTCCTGTTTTGGAGGCTCAGATGCTGCCATTGATATTTCTCCATATTATGGTACTCCACCATATGCTTTTTTGTGGAGCAATGGCCAGACTACCGAAAATATTTCAAATCTGCAAGCAGGCACATACTATCTAACAATAAATGATGCCGCCGGCGATACTATAATAGACACTTTCCAAATTATTCAACCTGCTGAAATTATTGTGGCATCTGTGAGTTTTGGGGTTTCATCTTCAACTGCAAGCGATGCCTTCATAAATTTGATTGTAAGTGGTGGCATATCTCCCTACACATTTTTGTGGAGCAACGGCGAAACAAGTTCAAATATCGATAGTTTATCAATAGGGAATTACTCAGTTGTAGTTTCTGATATGAATTTTTGTACAGTTTCCGATACTTTTGAAATTGAAATTCAGCTTATCGATTCACAAATTATTGCCTTGCCAGTAGGCTGGAGAATTTTTTCAACCTACATGATTCCAATAAATCCAGATATACAAAACATTCTTTCGCCAATCGTTTCAGATATTGAAATGGTCAAAAGTGGAACAGGATTGATTTATTGGCCTGCATTTTCTATCAATAAAATTGGAAACCTTACCTTAGGTCAAGGATATCAGATAAAAACTTTAATTTCAACAAACCTTATAGTTTACGGTAGCATTTGTGAACCGGCATTTTCACCTGTTTCCATAAATTCAGGCTGGAACCTGATTGGATATTTAAGAACAAGCCCCGCTCCCATCGACAATATGTTAAGTTCTATAGTAAACGAAATTGTATTGGTAAAAAATGGTTTAGGAGAAGTTTTTTGGCCTGTTTATAATGTCAATAATATTGGAAATATGATTCCGGGCGAAGGCTATCAGGTAAAGATGACGAATTTTGTTAGCTTGACTTATCCCGCTAATTAATTACTTTAGTAGCTGAATATTATAATATGAAATTTTATTATTAGTAAAATTATAAATATAGAATAATTTCAAATATATAACCTCCTGAAAAGTTAATCATTTAAATGTCAAGCAAAAATATAAAATAAACTAATGCTTAATCACCTTCCTAACAAAAACCTTTTTTTCGTTGTACAATTTTAATAAATAAATACCGGCAGTTTCTTTACTTAAGTCAATTTTTTGCTCAAAACCTCTGCCTAACATCAATTTATGATTTTGAATCAAGCTGCCTTGCTGATTATAAATTTCCAGTCTGGATTCTCCATAAAGTCCTTCTACCTGAATATTATAAATTCCTTTCGAAGGATTTGGATAAATCAAAAGTATCTCCTCTTCTAAATCTATAGGCTCTACATTGGCAATTTCTCCATAGGAGAAAGAATATCGTAAACTATGCCCAAAATCCGGATCAAAAACTTTCAGATTTACACTATTTATTTTCCTGATCCAAAAATAGCCCTCACCTTGGTCAGGATTAGCCCAATAGCTAAGCCCATCGTTATCTTTATCCAACAATTCCAAAGTATAACATCCTTCTACAAAATGAAGAGTATCTTTATATAATGTATCAGCAATATGCCCATATCTATAAATAATGGTATCTCCATTTATGTCTTTAATTGTATAAGAATTGCTATTTGCAAAATCATTTGTCTTAAACCATACTACAATCAGTTGGTCATACACATCAGGCATATTATAATGACTTGAAATCATATCGTTTTCAGTATCTTGATCTTGCTGTCCATTTGGATTTAGCACCCTTGCTGAAAATATGTTCTGACCATCTCCATACCAAAAACTTTCATCATTAACAGGAAGTTCAACAATATCTTTTTCTCCAAATTTGAGGTTTCCCGTCCAGGAAAAAGTTTTCGTAGGTCCGCCCGAAACTTTATATTCAATATCCACATTGCTCAGAATTTGTGAACCATTGTTACGAATTACAACTAAAGGCTCCGAACACATTGGGTTTTTCCTTGCATAATAGTCGGCATCTGTTGGAGCCATAATTTCATAAAGTTCAGCATCGTACTCATCTTTTGCATTGCCATATTGAATTAGTTGCATTGCAATAACATAATTTCCATTTCCCATACCCTCATTATCAGCCGGAACAGCTGTGATGCTATAGTCAATATCGACAGAATCTGAATTTATGTATGATGAAATATTAAATTCTACATCGTGAACAATGTCGCCGGGACACCATCCTTCGCGAGCACCAGGCCATGTTCCACCCTGTGGATAAACAGGATTTAATGCACAATCGTTATATTTAAATATGTGCCAATCTGCTACATCAATTCCATTGACTGATAAATAATGAGTGTTGTCCTTCCATTCGCAACAGTGAGGATAAGTGGCATCGTTGCTGTTATGCCCATGACCTGTAAGTCTTGTCTTCACTTTATAAATATTACTGCCGGCTACTAAAGGAACGGAGGTATTACTTAATTGAGAATCATCGCTTAAATACTTATACCTTATCGATTTACGATTTTCATGCCAAATATGACTAACTTTTAGAACATCAGCTTCTGGTTCACCTTTAATAAATTCGAAACGCAAATCTATTAGTTCTTGCTGGTTTCCTGCCGAAATATCAACTGAATCAACCAAAATATGTCGATAATCAGTAACATCATAAATCCAGGTTTTACCATTTGGTCCTAAGGTCATATATTTTCCATAAGGAGTTATATAGCGTGCAATTTCGTACTGAACCAAAGATGAGTACCAAATTTTGCTTTCTTTATAAATTATTGAATCGGCCTGAAAAAGACAAGAATCTATAACTTCTCCGCTATACAAATCGTAAGTATAACAGTAATCTCCTGCATCCCAAACAATGGCTGTGTCAGTTATCAAATTTGGATGATTTTCTATATCCTCAGTAATTTGGTAAGGCAAACTCGGATTATTTCTATAATAAACAAGTGTTGGATTTCTCATTACACTATCAAGTACAGCAAGGGAGTCGATAGTAGATGTATAAATACCTTGTTCAAAAATTAAATTTGGACGAGTTTGGCTTTCGTTGAAACCATTAAAAAGATTTTCGGCACGTACAATATTTCTCCATGCTGCTCCCTTTAACTTTCCATCAACCTGATTGATTGGGCTTTCGTCAGCAACTGTTGAAACCAAACCATCATTATAATTATACAAAGCCTGCAAATTGTTGTAATTTGGATGCGAATTATCAATTTTTTTGTTCCTCCAGCTTCGAATAATACTATCTGGCAAAGCTGTATTCCAAACCCTAAATTCGTCAATTTTTCCATTGAAATAATATGAGCTCCATCTTCCAGTCCAGAGTTCGTGACTATCTGTATTTATGGAGGCTTCCTCCTTCCCTACCAATTCTCCATCGTAAAAGAATTTTAAAGTATCGCCATCGTAACTCATGGCATAGTGATGCCAGCTTTTACTTGAACCAGAAATTGTAATATCAAACTCGCCGGAACCCCAGGTCTGCACTCTCCATTTATCAAGAGTACTTAATGTTCGCAGAGAAAAATCCATTGAAGTAGAGCCAGTAATTCCTCCCTGAAAAAGCCCACCATTATTGAAAGCGTTGGTATATCCCCACATCTCGTAAGTTCTTGGGCTACTACCAATTTGTTGAGCTCCATTTCCAAAATCTACATAAGATCCTCCCGAGCTTTGAGATTGAACAAAATTTATTCCTGAAGAAAATATTCCTGAATTTACAGAATTTGCTTGACTTGCAATTAATATAGGATTTGAGCCTTGTCCTTCGTAGCTAAGTTCAACTACCACCGAAAGCGTATCTATCCAATTAAAAACCTCATGAAACTGAAAATCAATCCAGCCAGCTTGGTTAATCTGAACATTGCTATAAAACACCGTTTGTAAGGAATCTTGCAGTTCATCTGTTGATAAAGAATTAAGATTCACATTCTTCATTTTGATTCTAAGTTTTTCAATAGAGCCGCTACTTGATAAAGAATATAATCTGAGACCACTAATATCTCCAGAATCTAAGCCCGCTGCAATTAGTTCTGATGCAGAATATAAATATTGAAATTTACTGCTGGCATTTTCTGCATTAAATATGTTGCAAGTATCAACTCCACTTCCAATAATTGCAGTATCGAAACTCATAGTATCAATGTGAGAAATGTTGTATTGCCATGATTGAAAATAATCCCATAAAACTGAATTTGACAAAGCAAAACTATCAGGAGTTGAGCCATTTACAGTAAAACTATTAGCAGAATTATATGTAGAATCCAAAATCCCTCGATTATCGTAAACTGTTGTATATGTCAAATAATCCCATTCGCCGCAATCATATTGATCTTGCGTGGTTGCAGCATCGCATTTTAAAGTGTAATACATTAAAATCTTTTTAAACTGAGTTGTATCATCCGGAAATTTGTAAATATCTCTTCGATTGGTAATGTCATTGAATGTCAGGGTTTGCACTGAAATTGTATCCTGAGCATAGCTACTAATACTAATTATCAGAAGGAAGAAGTAAAAAAGAGAATTTTTCATGCTTATATATTCTTATGAATTTAAAATGAATTGCAATTTTCTGTTTTTTTGAATTATTAATTTAGAAATTGGGGCATTAAAGCAAAACAAGTACAGAAATGAAATTATAGCAAAATAGCCGGAAAATTTCATGATTCTAAAATTTCATCAGACTTTTTTGTTACACGTTTAGAAATTGCAATTCCAACTTCGTACAAAATCAACAATGGAACCGAAACCAAAACCTGAGAAAAAATGTCGGGAGGTGTAATTATTGCCGATAATGCAAGAATAATTATTAACGAATGCTTACGATATTTTCTCAAAAATTCGGGGCTTACCAAACCAATTTTACTTAGAAAAAAAACCAAAATAGGTAACTCGAAAATCACACCACTTGCCAAAACTACTGATGTTACAGTTGATATATACGAGCTCAGATTTATCTGATTGTTCACCTGTTCGCTCACTGTATAAGATCCTAAAAAATGAACTGATAACGGAACAATTATATAATATCCGAATGCAACACCCAGCAAAAAAAGAAGAGAGCTATATACAATACCGCCTCTCGATTTTTTCCTTTCCGATTTACGTAATCCGGGTTTAATGAAAGACCATACTTCGTAGATAATATAAGGAAATGCAATAACAAGACCAAGAACCAATGAAACCATAATATGGGTAGAAAATTGCCCAGCCATTTTTATGTTAATAATATCAAAAGGTTGCCTATTTATGCATAATTTTTCCACCCCAACCCATGTTCCAAATTGGCATAAAAGCCTATTCGTGAAAAATTCGGGAGTTTTGGGAGCGATTATTATTTCGTCAAAAATTATTTTATGAAAAACAAATGCTGTAATTGCTAAAACCATAACGGCTAAAACACTCCTGACCAAATGCCAACGCAGAGCTTCAAGATGTTGCAGAAACGACATTTCATTTTCTTCAATATTTTGTCTGTTCTCCATAAAACTTTTAAAGTATTTGTTTCGTCTATTTTGACTTATTTATACTATACCTTCTTTTAAAATATCGTGCAAATGAATCATTCCAAGATATTTACCATTTTCTGCTACAATTAGCTGAGTTATATTGTTTTGCTCCATCAAATTGAAAGCACGGCTTGCCATTGCATGTGGCTCAACAGTTTTTGCAGCTTCCGACATAATATCTTTGGCAGTAAGTTTTTCTATCGATTCATTTTTTTCTAACATTCGCCGAATATCACCGTCAGTAATTATTCCAATAAGATTTTCAGAATTGTCTAAAACTGCCGTTGCACCAAGTCTTTTCGATGAAATTTCCATAATAACATCCTTTACTATCGAATTTAGATTAACCTTAGGAACTTCATTGTGAACAAACAAATCGCTTACTCGCATATACAGTTTTCTGCCAAGGGAACCTCCAGGATGCGTTTTTGCAAAATCGTTTATTGAAAATTTTCTATGGTCGATTAAACAAATGGCTAATGCATCTCCAATTACAAGCTGAGCGGTAGTGCTCGAAGTTGGCACTAAATTGTTAGGACAAGCTTCATTTTCTATTGTTGCTTTTAAAACATAATCGGCTTTTTTTGCCAAAAAAGAATCTGTATTAGAAACTAAAGCTACAAGTTTATTTCCAAGATTTTTTATCAATGGAACCAAAACTTTTATTTCCGGTGTATTCCCACTTTTCGACAAACACATTACAATATCGTCTTCCAGTACAATCCCCAAATCGCCATGAATGGCATCGGCAGCATGCATAAAAATTGCAGGTGTGCCGGTCGAATTTAGTGTTGCTACAATTTTGGAAGCGATAATAGCACTTTTGCCAATTCCTGTAATAATTACTCTACCTTTACTATTGAAAATTATTTCCACAGTTTTTGCAAAATCATCGTCGATATAATTCGCAAGTTTTTTTACAGCTTGTGCTTCCTCTTCAATGGTATTGATAGCCAGTTGTTTAATATGCGAATACTTGCTCACTTCTAATTTTTTATTTTTTATTTTTTATTTCCTATTGTCTTTCATTAAATTCCTTCAAACCATCGTCCAAAAAGTCCACAAAAAGATCGACATCAAGATTATAAGCACGAGGTTTTGTAAGCAGGTTTTTCCTGATATGTCCAGAATCGCTCAAATTTCCTTTATTATCGAGTAAAACATAATATGGTTGTGCATTTACATTAAATTGGGAAATTTGAAAATCGGCATAAATCTTACCAATTGTTTTTTTCAATTTACTATCGTAAGAAGATTTTATCCACTCATTTTCAGGCAGTTTATTTTTGTCATCGACATATAGTGCAATAATTACAAATTCTTCTTTCAGTTTTTGCAGAACACGTGGTTCCGACCAAACATTTGATTCCATTTCACGGCAATTTACGCAACCATGCCCGGTGAAATCTATAAAAATTGGTTTGTTTTGTTCTTTGGCACAAGCCAATCCTTGTTCGTAATCGAAATATCCTTCCAATCCGTGCGGTAGATGAAGAAATTCGTGATATTTTGGACTATCGCAAATACTCGATTTCTCGGAAGTTCCAGAAATTTTTGCATTATCGCGAATTATCCCATGCAAATCGAAATCGTGTGATGTTTGAGGAGGTAAATATCCCGAAAGTGCTTTTAAAGGAGCACCAAACATTCCTGGGAATAAATAAAGAACAAAAGTAAAAGTAATTATTGCTAACATTAGACGTGGGAAACTCAAATATTTCAAATCGCTGTCATGACTAAATTTTAATTTACCAAGTAAATATACTCCCATCAATAAAAAGATTATTATCCAAAAAGCAAGATAAACTTCTCTGTCAAGAATTCCCCAATGATAAGTTTGGTCGGCGATACTTAAAAATTTCAGCCCAAGAGCTAATTCAAGAAAACCAAGAACAACTTTCACAGAATTGAGCCAGCCACCCGATTTGGGAAGATTGCTCAACCACGACGGGAATAAGGCGAAAAGTGTAAAAGGCAAAGCAAATGCTAATGAAAATCCAAACATCCCGACAATTGGTTCAAGCACATCGCCACCTGCCGACTGCACCAAAATTGCTCCAACTATTGGTCCTGTACACGAAAATGAAACTAAAACTAATGTGAATGCCATAAAAAACGATCCTGAAATTCCGCCTTTGTCAACTTGCTGGTCAGATTTATTTATCATCCAACTTGGAAGGGTAATTTCGAACATGCCAAGAAATGAAGCCGCAAAAATCACAAAAATTAAAAAGAACAACACATTTGGCAACCAGTGAGTACTGAGCCAGTTAGCAAAATTTGCTCCAAGAGTAACTGCAACAATAGTTCCGATAACAGTATAAATTGCAATGATTGAAACACCGTAAACTGTAGCTTGAAAACGTCCTTTCGCCTTACTGCTATTGTTCATGAAAAAGCTTACAGTCATAGGTATCATAGGAAAAACGCAAGGTGTGAGAATTGCCAGTAGCCCTGCACCAAAGGAAAACCAAAAAAGTAACCAAATCGAGTCGTTGCCGGAAAGTGGGTTTTCAATCTCAACAATTTCCGGCTCCCGCACTTGACTTTCTGTTTTTTTACTACTTGCTTCATTTTCATGCGAAATGGAACTTTGCTCTGCTTGAATTTCGCCATTTGCATTGAATGCGAATTCATATTCAGCTTCGGCAGGCGGAAGACAACGCTCATCGTCGCAAACCATAAATTCTATAAAACCCTTTACAGCAAATGGCTTATCAGTAAGAATTTTGACCTTCTGCTCGAATATGGCTTCAATGCTAAAATAAGCAAGATCCATTTTGAAACTTTTGTCAAACTCTGTTGTAGCCTTACTTTTTTCGATTACTTTTCCGACAAGTTCATAATCTGTCGATTCGTCGAAAAAAAATCCGGTAGGTATTGGCCCACCCTCTTCAATATTTTGAGAATATAAGTGCCATTTTTTTTCAATATCTGCTTTGAAAATTAAAACTACCTCTTTTTCATTTATTTGCTCAGAAGAAAATTTCCACTTCACAGGTTCCAGAATTTGAGCTGAACTGCTTATAAATGCCAAAACCAAACCAATTACTATAAAATACTTTTTCATACTATCTATTATTTCAAAAACTTCACAAAAATATATTTTTTCGCAATAACAAAAATTGTGCAAGCTAAAGTTTATTACGATATTTTGTCTATTACTAAAAGTTAATATTTATTAAAATGGGCTAATTAAAAAAAAAACATAGCTTTATTGCAGATATAGAAACACTTAAAGTTCCTATAACCATTTTCATGTAACAAATCTAAGTTCCTTTTTTCTGGCTTGATGGCAGCAATTGGTTTTATATGAAAATGTAAAAAAGTATTAGAACATTATTTCTTCGTAGCTAATCAGTGTTGAAAATAATGAATATATGGGCTTTCAAAATCTTTAATAAACTTTGTAGTTCTTTGAGTCACTTTGTGTAATAGCAGTTTCAAAAAGAACCACAAAAAAGACACCGAGTTTCACAGATTAAACTTATCAATAACTCTAATTTTCTGACACAGATTACTTACATTTTTTTATTTCACAAACTTCTTCAATGAAAATATTAAATTATCAATTTCAAATTTCACAAAATAAATTCCATTTGACAAATCTTCTGTGTTCATTTTAATAAAATGTTCCCCCATAGTTTTTTTACTTGTTTCTGAAGCTATTACATTGCCAATGCAATCATAAATTGAAATTCTAATGCTAGCATTTTCATTAATTGTAAAATCAATATTCAGAAAATCGTTCACCGGATTTGGATAAATTGAAAATTGCATTTCTTCAAAAGATGGGCTTGAACCAATGTTTTCAATGATTTCATTATCAATAATCGTAAAAGAAATGTCTCCAATTTCAGGATTTGTCTCATTCACAATTACTTCGATATTTTCTGAAACAAAACCTGCTTTTTCAACATTTATATAATACAGATTGTAGGGTAAATCAGTAAATTGATAGTTTCCATTTATATCAGTTAATGTGCATAAAATTTCATTGCCAAGATCATCGTGTAAAAATACCGGAATATTTCTTACAGTAAAGCTATTGGAACTTTTTGATGTTAATCTGCCAAACCAGTTATTATCGAAAATATTTGCTTCATACAAACTATCATGATCGAAAAATACTGTTCCACTAATTGTCCCATTCCCATTAGTTGCTAAAGTTGCATGAGGCAAAGTAATATTGACAATTTCTAAACTATCCTCAATGCTAATAGGAGTAGTTTGCTCCCATCTTAGTATATTACCATTGTAAGTTGGCAAATATGAGTATAAACTAAAATTAGGTATAGCTTGAATTAAATAATCTTTATATTGGATATCTGCAAATTGGTATTGTCCATTAGTGGAAAATATATAGTCTATTGCATTGAAACTATTATTTGTTGAAATATACAAAATCACGACTACAGATTGTACAAGCTCTTTAGTGCTGGTATAAACCTGACCTGTGATTGTTGATGAAGGTTGATTTACGCTTGCACTGTTAGATAGAAAACATCCATTATAGTCAGTAACTGTGAATAAATAATTACCTGCATATAAAGATGTAAGATTTGATGATGTAGCTCCATTAGACCACTGGTATGAGCATGGAGGAGTACCCCCTGTTACTTGTAAATTAATTTCTCCATCGGCGCCACCGGGAGAACTCACGTCTAAAATCGAAATATTTATCTGCAATTCATTAGGTTCAATAATTTCAACACTATCAGTAAACGTGCCGGTAGAATCAGTAAATGTTAAATAATACCAGCCGGAATTTAGATTATTGATACTACTTGTTGTTGCCCCATTCGACCATAGATAATCATATGGAGGTGTACCATAAATAGTAACAACCTCGGCAGAACCATCAACATCTCCATAACAAGTTATGTCTGTTGGATTAATATAAAACAAAGTTGGAGCCGGCCCGACAATAAGGGAAGTTAAGGCACTGATGCCATTCCGAGCGAATAAATTAGAATGTGGAAAAGCGTTAGTATCCAAATCAAAAGTAGCAATTGCTTGAAACTCAGTATTTGTTGAGGCTTGCCAAATTTTCCACTTGAAAGTTTCGCCAAGAATAAAACCATCTCCTCCAACATCAACCTCCCATGCGGTTATTGAGTTATTTATGCCAGTCCATTCAAAATAACCACCACATCCAGTGCCATTTGTTGAATCGAAAAAGACTCCAATATAATCTCCACTACTGATTGGTGTACCGTTTATCAAAATCGGTATAATGTCTTGAATAAGAATGGTGTGGTTGTATTCTGTAATAGTATATGACCAGTTAGGTTGCGAAAATGAAAAAGAATTACATAGAAAAAGTGATAATACTAAAACTTTTAGACCTAAAAATTTCTTATTAGAAAAAATTTGTGCTTTCATAATTTTTGGTTTAGTTGATGAAACTAAGTTTAATACAATTTATTTTTAAAGCTTAACAATTCATTCATAAGCATCTAATAATTTTTGTAATGCAATTGTGATAATATGTGTTTATCTATTTAATAAACTTTCCAAAAGATAATACTTTATTATTTTTTTCAAGCTTAACAAAATAAATACCATTTGACAAAGCTTCAACATTTTTCTTAATTGAATATTCACCTTTTGTTTTTTGGTAGCTTTCAGTAAATATCTCATTTCCAATACAATTAAAAATTGAAAGTCTTATCTTTGCATTTTCAGATATCGAAAAATTGATGTTAAGAATATCGTTTACCGGATTTGGATACATGAAAAATCCTTGATCTTCAGAATTGGAAATTGTGCCAATATCTTGTACAATCTTGTCTTTAATGAGAGTAAATGAAATGCTATCTACGTCAGGTTCAGTTTCATAGAGAATAATTTCTGCATTTTCTGAAGAAAATCCGGCATGTTCAACTTTAATATAATAAAGATTATATGGTAAATTTTCAAATTGATAACTACCATCAATATTTGTTAGTGTACATGAAATAGGATTTCCGAGATCATCAAGTAAAAAAACAGTAATATTTCTTGCAGCTATACTTTGGGAAGTGTTTTTTGAACCTCCTCCAAACCAATTGTTTTCAAAAATTGCAGATTCGTAAATGCTATCGTGATCAAAAAATACTGTTCCACTAATAGAAGCAATTCCATTTGCATTCAAACTTGTTGGGGGCAGATTTATATCAATTCCATGTAAACTATTGTCAATTGTAATAATATTTGCTTGTTCCCAACTTCTGTTGTTTCCATTATAAACAGGCAAATAAGAAAACATTTCGAAATTTGGAATGGCATGAACTATATAATTTGCATTTTCCATATTTACAAATGAATAGTGTCCATCATTTGAATAAAAATAATCTATAGCTTTATAACCATTATTTGTTATTTCATACAAAACTACTATTGCAGAGTAAACTAATTGTTTTGTCCCAGTTGAAATATAACCTGCTATCATGCTATTGCAGTTCACAACTAAAGACGTTAATGCACTCATCCCATTACCCGCAAAGAATCCTAAATCTGGAAATTCGGTGGTATTGGTATTATATGTCGGGACTGCATCAAATTCAAGATTAGTTGAGGCTTGCCAGATTTTCCATTTAAATGATTCTCCATCAATAAATCCGTCACCTCCTACATCCATACCCCAGGCTGTTATGGCACTATTACTACCATTCCATTCAATATATCCGCCACAGCCGGCACCATAGGTCGAGTCAAAAAATACCCCTATATAATCCCCACTGGTAATTTGATTTCCATTTATTGTCAGTGGAATTATATCTTGAATGAGAATCGTATGATTTACTGCTGATGTGGAAAAAGTCCAATTTGGTTGAGCAAAGGTGCCATTACTAATAAATGAAAATGTTAATACCAAAGTAATTCTACCAAGCCATACTTTGTTGATTTTTGTTAGTATATTCATAATTTTTACTTTACAATAATTAAGACCAATAAAATACAAAAATATTAAATCATTTGATAAATGAAATGTAAATTAATAAAAATAGTATAATTTCTATTTTACAAATAATTGTACTAAACCTTTTGAATTATCAATTTCATATTTCACAAAATAAATTCCATTTGAGAAATCTTCTGTTTTTATTTTAATAAAATGTTCCCCCTTAGTTTTTTTACTTGTTTCTGAAATTATTTCATTTCCAATACAATCAAAAATTGAAATTGTTATGATAGCATTTTCATTAATAGAAAAATCAATATTGAGGAAATCGTTTACCGGATTTGGATAAATTGAAAGTGAATTTTCTAAAACCACTGGATTTGAATCAATATTCTGAACAATTTCTGTTTCAATTATTGTAAACGAAATATCGTTTATCTGAGGATTTGTTTCATTTACAATTACTTCTGCATCTTCTGCAGAAAAGCCTGCTTTTTCAACATTTACATAGTACAAATTATAAGGTAAATCGTCAAACTGATAGTTTCCATAAATATCTGTTAAAACACAAGAAACTGCATTTCCGAGATCATTGAGCAGAAAAACCGGAATATTTCTTACAACAAAACTTTTTGAGCTTTTAGAAGAACCTCCTCCAAACCATTCGTTATCGAAAATTGTGGCTTCGTACAAACTATCGTGATCGAAAAATACTGTTCCGCCAATTGAGCCAATCCCGTTTGTAGCTATGGTTGCCGGGGGCAAACTTATATCAACAGTTTGTGTGTTATTATCAACTGTTAATGGATTTGCTTGCTCCCATCCTATAGTTCCACCATTATAAACCGGCAAGTTTGAGTACTGATCAAAATTTGGAAAAGCCTGAACTATATAATCTTTGTTTTCAATACCTGCAAAAGAGTATAGCCCATTGTCTGAATATACATAATCAATCGCTTCATATTTGTTATTTGCAGAAACATAAAGAACCACTATTGCTGATTGTACAAGGTCTTTTGTGGCACTGAGAATTTGACCGGAAATTGTTGAGCCGGGCTGAATTACTGTTGCTCCATCCATAATAAAACAAGCTAAATTATCGGTAACGGTTACAGTATAATTTCCTGCTGTCAATCCAGTCAAATTTGCACTTGTTGAACCATTTGACCAGTTGTAGAAATATGGTGGTACTCCTCCGCTCACAACTATATCGAGTTCGCCATCGAAGCCACCAAAGGTGCTCACATTTGTTATTGTTATTGTTGATATAATTTGATCGGGCTCGTTTATCTGAACACTATCAATAAAGGAACCGGTTGCATCAGTAAGAGTTAAATAATATGTTCCTGCGCTTAGATTATTAATTGTGCTTGTTGTTGCTCCGTTAGACCATAAATAATCGTATGGAGGTGTGCCATAAATTAAAACGGTTTCGGCACTTCCATCGGCATATCCAAAGCACGTGGCATCGGTGCTATTAAGATAAAACAAAGTATTGGCATTTCCAACAACTAATGAGGCCAGAGAACTTATACCGTTAGGTTCAAAACTACCTAAATTCGGAAAACCAATAGTGTTGTATGTTGCAGCAGCTACAAACTCAGTATTTGTAGAAGTTTGCCATATTTTCCATTTAAAAGATTCTCCTACCATAAAACCATCGCCACCGACATCCATTCCCCAAGCGGCTACAGAATTTGTTATACCATTCCATTCAATATATCCACCACAGCCCGCTCCATTTGTTGAATCGAAAAAAACTCCAATATAATCTCCAGCACTTATGGGTAAACCATTTATAGTTATCGGAATTGTGTCTTGAATTAATATGGAATGATTTTGGCTCGTATTAGTATAAGACCATCCGAGCTGGTTTATTGTAGCTCCCTCTGATATGAAGCAACCGGCATTATCTGTAATCGTAACAGTGTAGTTTCCGGCAGTTAATGCAATAGGATTTATTATTGTAGAACCATTCGACCAAAGATAGGAGTATGGTGGAACTCCACCAGTAACTTGAATATTGAGTTCACCATCGGAACCACCAAATGTACTAACATTTGTAACTGTAATTATTGATACAATTTGGTCAGGTTCGTTAATCTGAGCACTATCAAAATACGAACCTGTTCCATCAGTGAGTGTTAAATAATAGGTTCCTGCATATAGATTATTGATTGTACTTGTTGTAGCTCCGTTCGACCAAAGATAACTGCAGGGAGGTGTACCGGAAGTTAAAACTGTTTCAGCAATTCCATCTGAAAATCCATAACAAGTGGCATCTGTTGTAATTATATAAAATGAAGTAGTAGTACTTAAAGCAACCAGTGAAGTAAGAGAACTTATACCATTTGGAGCATAAAATCCTGTATTTGGAAAAGCAACTGTGTTATCATAAGTTGCAATTGCCGAAAACTCATAATTTGTTGAGGCTTGCCAGATTTTCCATTTAAATGATTCTCCAACGATAAAACCATCGCCACCATTATCAGTTTCCCATGCTACCAATGCATTGTTCGCACCAGTCCATTGAAGATATCCACCACAACCGGCTCCATAGGTTGAATCGAAAAAAACTCCAATATAGTCTCCAGAACTTATAGGTGAGCCATTAATAGTAATTGGAATTGTGCCCTGAGTCAAAATAGTATGAGAATTTCCAGTAATGGAATAAGACCAATTTGGTTGCGAAAATGTGTAACTATTTATTATCAAAAGTGATATTACAAAAGTTACAGTGCTAAGAAAGCTTTTTTTAGGTAATAATTTTGTTCTCATAATTTTCGTTTTTTATATTTTTAATATTAAGCCAAAAATAAAGCATATTATACAAAAAAACAAATCAATTATTAACAAATTTTTCAAATCTAATATTAAATCCCATTTTTCAATTAATTCTTTCTATTTTTGATATTTGAAATTGTTGTTTGAAATTATGAATTTATCTAATTATAAATAGATTATGAAAAAGATAGTATTTGAATTATTGATTGTACTTGCAAGTTTTTCTTTGTTTTTTCTTTTAAATAATAGAGAAAATGATAAATTTGAAACTAAGCAAATTATTGGAACAATTGGCGAAAGCGGAAATGCCTCCCTTCAGGCCGATAGAATTGCCTGGGAAATCAACCGCCTTAAAGATCCAAAAACCGGAAGAATTCCTGAAAATATACGAAGAAGAGAGTTAGAATTCGCAAAAACTCTTCCCAAAAATTTAAATAAATCGAAATCAATAAATTGGACAAAACGCGGACCTTGGAACGTAGGCGGGCGAACCCGTGCAGCAGCAGTTGATTTGAACGATGAAAATACCATTGTTGCCGGTGCTGTTTCGGGTGGTGTATGGAGATCTACAGATAGCGGAAACTCTTGGGTAAAAATTACACCTCCAGATTTTTTTCATAATATCTCGTGCATAACTCAAGACAAGCGAGCAGGAAAAACAAACATTTGGTATTACGGAACCGGTGAACTTTATGGTGCTTCAGCAAGTGCCCCGGGTGCTTATCATTACGGAAACGGTGTTTATAAATCTACAGATAATGGTTTGAGTTGGCAAGTTTTGGAATCTACACTCAGCGATGATGTAACGGACTTTGATAGCGATTTTGATTTTGCCTGGAATATAACTACAGATCCTTCTATAGACACAGCAGATGTAGTATTTGTGGCTACCTATGGCAGAATTTACCGAAGTCCAGATGGTGGCCAAACCTGGGAAGCACAACTTGGATCCGGTAGCTCAAGTTCTTATTTTACTGATATTGCAGTTTCTACACAAGGGGTAGCATACGCCACCCTAAGCAGCGATGGTTCACAAAAAGGAATTTGGCGATCTGCGGATGGTACTAATTGGACAAATATAACACCTGTTGATACTTTTCCCTATAATTACGAAAGGATAGTTTTAGCAATAAATCCTTCTAACGAGAATCAAGTATATTTTCTTGGAGTAACCCCAGATGCAGGACAAGTAACCCTAAGTTGGTATGGCGAAAACAATTATACAAGCCTTTGGAAATATACCTATGTGAGCGGCGATGGTAGCGACTCTACAAATATTTGGGAAAACCTTTCGGAAAATATTCCGGCAAGCGGAACAGCTTTCGATCAATTCAACGCACAAGGTTCTTATAATTTGGTAATAAGCATAAATCCCAATAATCCAAATACAGTATTTATTGGAGGGACAAATCTTTATCGTTCTACTGATGGTTTTAGCAGCTCGAACAACACTATGCAAATTGGTGGCTATGAAATTGGGACTGTACTTAAAAACTTTCAGATTTATAAAAATCACCACCCCGACCAGCATGTGATAATGTATTTACCATCAGACCCGAATGTTTTGATTTCGGCTAACGATGGAGGTATTTTCAGGACAGATGATGTATTTGCTGATACGGTTGTTTGGGATAGACTAAATAATGGCTACTTAACAACTCAGATATATACTGTTGGGGTCGATTTTTCCTCTACTAATGATATTGTAATTGGAGGTTTTCAGGATAATGGCAACTTTTTTGCAAATACTGACGACCCTGAAACCGAATGGGTTATGCCATTAAATGGCGATGGTTCGTTTATGGGAATTGCGGAAGGAAGTGCATTTTATTGCCTTTCCATTCAAAATGGAAAAATATATAAAAGTACCTTAACTAACGATGGCGAAGTAACCGGATTCACTCGAATTGACCCAATTGGTGGCAGTGGTTATCAATTTATTAATCCTTTCGTGATGGACCCAAATAATAGTGATTTGATGTATGTAGCAGCAGGAACAAAACTTTGGAGAAACGATAGCTTGTCACATATTCCACTTTCAGGGAATTACGATTCTATAAGCATGGGATGGTTTCAATTTACAGATACTGTAGGATTTACAGGCAGTGAAATAACCTCCATTGCAGTCTCTAAAAATCCTGCTAATATTGTGTATTACGGCACCAGTAATAAATTTGTTTACAGAGTTGAGAATGCACATACCGGCGACCCCGAACACGAAAGAATAGCTCCTTATACTTTCGATAACGGTAATATTGGATGTGTAGCAATAGATCCCGATGATGCGAACAAAGTAGTTGTTTCTTACACAAACTATGGAGTTTATAGTATTAAATACACTGAAGATGCCGGGACTAACTGGGTTAAAGTTTCGGGGAATCTTGAAGAATTTTCAAATGGTGCAGGTGCAGGCCCTTCTGTTCGATGGATTTCTATTCTTCCATTACCTGATGGAAAACTGTATTTTGCAGGTACCAGTGTTGGTTTATACGCTACGGATACTCTAATTTCCGATTCAACTGTTTGGCATCAAGTGTCGGCAGAGCAAATTGGGAATGTAGTAGTAGAAATGGTAATTTGCAGAGAAACCGATGGATTGGTAGTAGCCGGGACACACGGAAATGGGATTTTCAGTACACATATCAATTCTGTAAGCGAAATAATTGGTACACCTGAAAATCCGGAATTTGCAAAAATTGAGCTTAAAGTTTTTCCAAACCCTGCTTCTGATAAAATTAGCCTTTCGTTTTCTTCAGAAAAATCAGATAGAGCTGAAATTGGCATCTTTGATGAAAGCGGCAAATTAGTTAAAAATTTAGTTACAAATAAATTAGCCCAAGGAGAGAATAAAGTTGATGTAAAGTTAACTGGATTATCAAACGGAATTTATTTCTGTAGATTGAAGCAAAATAAGTATTTTGGAGCAATATCTTTTGTTATTAACAAATAACTATAAAGAAATCCTTTGCGGCTTCGTGGCTTAGTGAGAAGTATAACTTGAAAAATCTCGCTAAGACGCTGAGACCGCAAAGGATCCACGATTTAGAAATTCTTAATTTCTAAATATCATCCCCCAAAGAAATATCCAAACCTTTTACTGTCTGTACAATTCTGTTGTCAAGAGTTACCAGATTTGGTTTGCCAATTGCATCTTTCAAAGGAACTGCTACAATATCGGGGTGTCGGTACGAAACCATATGCCCGAATTGTTTTTTCAAAACCATCTCAAAGGCTTTAACTCCAAACTGCGCCGCTAAAACCCTGTCGAAAGCAATAGGAACACCACCTCTTTGCAGGTGCCCTAACATTACGTCGCGCATATCAGCTTTCAATCCGGCATCTTTCAATTCTCGTAAAACCTTATGAACAATTCCACCTAATTTTAAATTTTCATAGCCAACTTCGCTACTCTCTTCAGAGTGAATAGTTCCATTTTTTGGTCTGGCACCTTCAGAAACTACCAAAATACCAAATCCACGATCTTTATAAAAACGGCTTTCAAGTTTTTCTTTTACAATATTTATATCGTAAGGAATTTCAGGAATAAGGCAAACATCAGCACCTCCGGCAATTGCTGCATTCAGAGCAATCCAGCCTGCAAATCTTCCCATTACCTCCATACCAAAAACCCGATTGTGAGAAGCTGCCGTTGTAACCAACTTGTCTAAAGCTTCGGTAGCAATCTGAACAGCAGTTTGGTAGCCAAAAGTAGAATCTGTTGCCGACAAATCGTTATCGATTGTTTTTGGAACACCAATGACATTCAAGCCTTTTTCGTAAAGCTTCTGTGAAATTTTCTGGCTACCATCGCCGCCAATATTAATCACAGCTTCTACACCCATATATTGAAGTTTTCTAAGTAATTCATCAGAACGGTCAGCACTTGTCCAGTTTCCTTTTTTGTCTTTCACAGGCCAAGCAAACGGACCTCCTTTATTGGTTGTTTCTATAATTGTTCCACCCTGATAGTGAATACCTTTTACACTTTTAGCATCTAATATCTTAATTTGAGTTGGTTCCCAAAGCACTCCATTAAATGCCTGAATGCTACCAATAACCTCCCATTCTTTCTCCTGAGAAGCTCGTTTTACAATAGCTCTTATCACCGCATTTAATCCGGGGCAATCACCTCCACCGGTCAGTACCATTACTCTCTTCATCTCTAATCCATTCGTTAATATTCAAAATTTAAAGCCGGCAAAAATAATAATATTTGAACAATAGATATTGGAAATTGGAAATTCAACTTTATATAATTTATATTTTCAATTATCATCTATTTCAAATTCGCTTAACAATTGGACAATTTGTATATCATTCAAAAGGTCAATCTTAGGGAACTCTATTGATTTAAGATTTATGTTCTACTAACTGCTTGAATTAATTGTCATTATTTATGATTTTCCGTATAGCTATAAGGATCATATTTCATAACTCATAATTTAAAAACTCAACTTATTTCAAATAATCATCGAAATACTGCGAAACTTTATCCATCAAATGTATTCTATTGTAACCACGGACATTGTGTTCACTTTTAGGATAAACAAAAAAGTCTATAGGTATATTTTTGTCAATACATTTTTGTACAAAATCCATGCTGTTCTGAATAACTACGGTCGGGTCAATAGCCCCATGAATTATCAAGAGTTTTCCTTTGAGATTTTCTGCTTGATTCACCAAATTTGCTTTTTCGTATCCTTCAGGATTTTCTTCTGGTGTATCCATATAACGCTCGCCGTACATCACTTCATAATATTTCCAGTCGATAACAGGACCGCCTGCAACACCAACCTTAAAAGTTTCAGGAAAATTTGTCAATAGCGATGTTGTCATAAAACCTCCATAGCTCCAGCCGTGCACACCAATGCGTTCGGCATCCACAAAATTGAGATTTTTCAGGTATTCAATTCCTTTCATCTGGTCTGCCATTTCGGCTTGCCCTAAATTTCGGAATATAACATTTTCGAATTCGAGCCCTCTACCAGCCGATCCTCTACTATCGACCGTAAGCATTACATATCCTCGTTGAGCCATATAGTATTGCCACATTCTAGCTCCGCCAAGCCACGACTCAGTAATAAGTTGAGCATGAGGTCCGCCATAAACATAAACTACTGCCGGATATTTTTTCGATTCGTCAAAATTTGCCGGTTTTATTAGTCTGCAATAAATATCGGTATTTTCGTCGGCTGCTTTTATGCTGAAAATTTCCATTTCGGGCATATCAAATTCAGATAGTGGATTTTCTGCCGTCAGTACATTTCTAATGACTTTTCCATTTGTAGATACAATATCGTATTGATTTGGAGTTTTGGTATTAGAAAAATTATCTACAAAATAGTTTCCTGATTTGCTGATTTTTACTCTATGAGTTCCTTTTTCGTTTGTCAATTTTACAATTTTGCCAGAGCTAATTTCGAGTTTATACAAATGTCGTTCGAGCGGACTTTCTTTTGTTGCCATAAAAAACAGATTTTTTTCATCTTTGTCGAAGGAAATAATTTCTGTTACTGCCCATTCTCCATTAGTAAGTTGTTTTTTGAGATTGCCTTCAGTATCGTACATATACAAATGATTGAAGCCATCGCGGCGGCTTTGCCAAATAAAGTTCTCGGGTTCCGTTTTCAAATAAATTGCAGGATGCTGAGGTTCCACATATTTTTCGTGTTTCTCCTCGAAAAGTGTTTTCACAAAATTGCCGGTAGATGCATCATATTTGTTATATTTCATATGATTTTGTCCACGATTCAAAACTGCAACAAAAATATATTTTTCGTCGGGGCTCCACGAAATATTTGTCAGATATTGCTCCTTTGGCTCACCGGTTTTTAGAAAAATTGTGCTCTTTGTTTTCACATTGAAAATCCCGACTGTAACTTGCTCGCTGGTCATGCCTGCCATCGGATATTTTGTATTTTTTAGCTCAGCAACTCGAGTTGTAATATCTACCAGGGGATAGTCTGTAACCATAGTTTCATCCTTACGGTAAAAAGCCAGAAAATTTCCGTCAGGCGACCAAAAAATCCCATTGTGAATTCCAAACTCGCTTCGATGAACAGTTTGCCCATTTACAATTCCTATGTTCTCATCTTTTGTAACTTCCGAAATATTTCCTTCAACATCAGTTATTTGAAGATTGTTTTCTAATGTATAAGCGTAATATTTTCTAGCTTTTGATGCTGTTAGATTTTTGGCATTTTTAATATCACATAATCCAAGAGAAATTTTCTTTGATTTAAGATTATAAAAATATCTGTTTTTTTTATGCTTAAAAAGAAAAGTATTATTATCAGTCCACGAAACGGCCGGAAACCGTTTGATAGAGTCTATTTTATTTTTGCTTAAAATTTTATTTAATCCATCTAAACACAGCAATGTTTTTTCTCTCGAAGATTTCGTACTTTGCTGAATAAGTTTGTTTTCTTTAATAAATGTAAAATATTCTAAGTCTCCACGCCATTGCAAATTCGACATATTTTCGGGACGCAAATTTGTCCATTGACCAACAACTGCATCATTTATGGTTAATTGTTTGTCCTGTGCATTAAGTAAGAATGCTGATAGGGAAATAAAAAATACTACTGCAAAAATTGTTCTTTTCATTATCATTTCATTAAGTTATTTATCAATTTTCACAACAAAAGTAGCAATTTTATCCTTTCAGTTTTGATTTGAAAATATAATTGAAATCGTTTTCTGAGTTCCTTTTATTTAAACAAATTTTAATTTCAACAAAAATCAAATCAGAATAAACTTATCCTGCGGAACTATATCATGATAATGTGGTGGCAAAACCTTGTCAGTAAAACCATCAATTATGTCTTTTGTTGGTTTCGAAAGTAATTCCTGAATTTCTTCAATTGCTTGAGGTCCAATCACAATAGGCAAACCCATGTCTAACATAATTTTATCTTCAAGAAAATGCCCAATAATTTGATATTCATCTAATTCAAAAACATTATTGTTGGAAACAAAACATTTCGAGAGTTTATTTTTAATAAAATCTTTAGTATCTTTAATTTCACCTATAGGTTTTATATAGAGCTTGAAATACATATCCAAATTTTTCTTGCTTTCCTCTGACAATTCAGACCGCAAATCTTGATGACATTTTCCACATAGCGCATATTCAAATAGTAATTCTCTATTTTCTGAACCAATTTTTTTTACAAAAACCTTTTCAATTATATAATAATCTCTCGTATCAATCAAGTTAGTGTTGCAGAGGCTACAGTTAATAAACTTTTTGCCATTTGATTCTGAGTAAAACTCATTTGGAATTTCAAGTAGATTAAAATCTTTTTGTAGCATAATATTTTGTTTTGCAGTTGTTCATTTAATCAACAAAGATAATCTTTAGTATTTTTCTTACAACATAAATTCATTCTAAAACTACACATTTTATTAATTTATAATTTCTAATTTTACAAATTTCATAGAGAAAGAATGGCAAATTATTAAATGTCAGACTTTCAAACTAATATATTATGGCTGAGTTTACACATTTACATTTACATACAGAATATTCGGTTTTAGATGGTGCTTCGCGAATTTCAACACTTCTTGAAAAGGCAAAAACTGATGGTATGAATTCTGTTGCTATCACCGATCATGGAAACATGTATGGGGCAATTGATTTTCACACAAAAGCAACAAAACTGAAAATAAAACCAATTATAGGAGTAGAAACCTATGTTGCCCGAAGAGGAATCAGTCAAAAATCGACAAAAGAAGACAATTCAGGATTTCATCTTATACTTCTTGCCAAAAATAAAATAGGATACAACAATTTAATAAAACTTGTTTCGACAGCAAATTTAGACGGTTTTTATTATAAACCACGAGTAGATAAAGAGCTTTTAAGAAAATATAAAGAAGGAATAATTGCAAGTTCTGCATGTTTGGGTGGAGAAGTTCCACAATCAATAATGAATTTTGGAAAAGAAAAAGCCCGAGAGAAAATATTAGAGTACAAAGAAATATTTGGAGAAGATTTTTATCTCGAACTTATGCGACATAAATCGGAAGTCCCGGGCATGGATGCACGAGTTTTCGAATATCAGGAGCAAGTAAATAAAACTCTCATCGAACTTGCTACCGAACTCAACATCAAATATATAGCAACAAACGATGTGCATTTCGTAAACGAAGAAGATGCAGAAGCACACGACCGGCTGATATGCTTGAGTACCCAAAAAGATTTCGACGACCCAAACCGGCTGAGATATACCAAACAAGAATGGTTTAAAACATCCGACGAGATGCAGGCAATTTTTGCCGACTTGCCGGAAGCAATCAAAAATACGCAGGAAATTGCAGATAAAGTTGAGGAATACGAAATTTTTCAAAAAGCAATTATGCCTGATTTTCCAATTCCTGAAAACTATACCAATGCTGACGAATACTTGAAACATCTCACTTACGAAGGAGCAAAAATCAGGTATCCTGAACTAAGCGAAAAAATAAGAGGACGAATTGATTTTGAGTTGGATATAATTCAGTGGATGGGATATCCGGGATATTTTTTAATTGTTCAGGATTTTTTGCATCAGGCAAGAAAAATGGGAGTTTCTGTTGGTCCTGGACGAGGTTCGGCAGCAGGTTCGGTTGTGGCATATTGCAATAAAATTACCGATATAGACCCAATAAAATACGATTTACTATTCGAGCGTTTTTTAAATCCCGAAAGAATTTCGATGCCGGATATTGATATTGATTTTGATGAAGACGGTCGCTCGAAAGTTATGAAATGGGTGGTAGAAAAATACGGACAAGAACGTGTAGCTCAAATAATAACATTTGGAAGCATGGCAGCAAAAAATTCGATTCGCGATGTTGCCAGAGTAGAAAATTTACCATTGTCAGAGTCAAATCGTCTTGCAAAATTAGTCCCAGACAAACCCGGCACCAAACTTAAAGAAGCATTCGAAAAAGTTCCTGAGCTGAAAGCAGCAAAAAATTCTGAAAATGAACTTATTAAAAGAACCTTAAAATATGCCGTGGCATTAGAAGGTACGGTGCGGAATGTTGGAACTCATGCCTGCGGTGTAATTATCGGCAGAGATAATCTGACAGACCATGTGCCACTTAGCAAATTGAAAGACGCAGTAATGCCTGTTACTCAGTACGATGGAAATTATGTTGAAAAAGCTGGAATGCTCAAAATGGATTTTCTCGGTCTGAAAACTCTTTCAATAATTAAAGATACAATTGAAAACATAAAAATTTCGAAAAATTTTGATCTCGAAATTGACAAAATTTCTTTCGAAGACAAAAAAACATTTGAACTTTATAGCAATGGCGATACCACCGGAGTATTTCAGTTTGAGTCCGATGGAATGAGAAAATATCTGAAAGAGCTGAAACCCAACAGATTTGAGGATATTATTGCGATGAATGCTTTGTATCGGCCAGGACCAATTGAATATATTCCGAGCTACATAAAACGAAAAAACGGTAGAGAAAAAATTGAATACGACCTTCCGGTAATGGAAAAATATTTGAGCGAAACCTACGGTATTACGGTCTATCAAGAGCAGGTGATGCTACTTTCGCAGGAAATGGCAAACTTCACTAAAGGGCAGGCAGACACCCTAAGAAAAGCCATGGGAAAGAAAATCAAAAGCATGATGGACGAATCGCGGGAAAAATTCGTTGTAGGTTGCACAGAAAACAATTTAGATACGAAGAAAATTGAAAAAGTTTGGAAAGACTGGGAAAAATTTGCCGAATATGCTTTCAACAAATCTCACTCTACTTGCTATGCTTTTGTATCGTTTAGGATGGCTTACCTAAAAGCCCACTACCCTGCCGAGTTTATGGCGGCTGTTTTGAGCCGAAATTTAAACAACATCGAAAAAATTACCGAATTAATGGCAGAATGCCAAAGAATGAAAATTCCTGTTTTAGGTCCTGATGTTAATGAGAGCCATCTCCGTTTTAATGTAAATAATAATGGCGAAATTCGTTTTGGAATGGCAGCTATAAAAGGAGTGGGTGAAGCTGCCGTAAACGAAATAATCAATAAAAGAAAAGAAAAAGGAAATTTTAAAGACATTTACGATTTTGTCGAAAAAGTAAATATTCGAACAGTAAGCAAACGAACTCTGGAAAGTCTGGCGGTTTCAGGAGCTTTCGATAATATTTCGAATTTGAACCGCAGCCAATATTTCCATGCAAATCTCAACGAACAGACTTTTATTGAACATCTAATAAAATATGCCAATAAGATTGACGAAGAAAATCAATCTGCCCAATTCAGTTTGTTCGGAGACTTAGAAGAAGCAACTATTGTAAAACCACAGCCACTCGCTTGCGAAGAATGGTCGGCACTTCAAAAACTAAATAAAGAAAAAGAGGCTATTGGAATTTATCTGTCGGCACATCCATTAGATCAATATCGATTTGAAATTGATACCTTTTGTAAAGACAAGCTTTCGAAACTTGCAGATATTGAACCACTTAGAGATAAGGAACTTACTTTTGGAGGATTAGTAACCAAAGCCGATAGTCTGCAAAGCAAAAACGGAAAACCATATGGTGATTTGCGTGTGGAAGATTATTCAGGCTCGCACAAATTTCGGGTTTTTGGGAAAAAATATTTAGAACTTAAACAATTTTTCGTGAACAACTATTATGTTGTAATAAAAGGAAAAGTTACGCCAAGATATGGCAGCGAAGAGGATTTAGAATTTAGAATTAATAGCATAGATTTGCTCTCGGAACTTTCTAAACAGATAAAATCTATTACCTTAAACCTATCACTAAACGAGATTAATGATGTTTTTTTGAAAGAATTTCCAACGGCTTTGAAAAAGAATCAGGGTGATGTTTTACTAAAATTTACAATTGTAGAACCGGATGACAAGATTCACATAAACCTGTTTTCACGAAAATTTAAAATAAAACTTTCTAATGACTTTATAAATTATTTGAAAATGATGGAGATTAATTATCAGATTAATTAGCTCCACAAGAGCAAGCTTCTTATAAAAATATAATGGGATCATCTAAAAATGCAAATTTCTTCGTTGTTTCAAAATTTTAAAATCCTCATTTACAATAGTAAACTGCGGTTTTAAAATTTCTTACGCCTTGAAATTTACTATTTTTAGAAGTCCCCTAATGTAAAAAATAAGCTCCAAAGGATTGACCAAAAATTCCAAATATAAAAACCCAACCACACAAGTCGAACATATACCAAAAACACATTCCAAATTCAAACTTATATGTCATAGAATTAAAGAAGAAATGCACTTTGCTGTATTTCAAACAATTACAAAAACATAAACAAACAAAAAATATGACTAAAATTCTCATATATTTGCAAAATTTTTGAATTGAAAATTGTAAATGAAGAATATTAGAAATTTTTGTATAATTGCACATATAGACCATGGCAAAAGCACTATTGCCGATAGGTTGCTTCAGATGACTAACACTATTAGTGAAAGAGAATCGCAAAATCAGGTTTTAGACGATATGGATCTCGAGCGCGAACGAGGTATTACTATAAAAAGCCATGCGATACAAATGGAATATCAACACACTGATAATCAAAAATATATATTAAATCTAATTGACACTCCCGGACATGTCGATTTTTCTTATGAAGTTTCGCGATCAATAGCAGCTTGCGAAGGTGCTCTGCTGATAGTTGATGCAACTCAAGGAATTCAGGCTCAGACAATTTCTAATCTTTATCTTGCCATAGAAAATGATTTGGAAGTAATTCCAGTCCTTAATAAAATGGACCTTAACAATGCAATGCCAGACGAAGGGAAAGACCAAATAGTTGACCTAATTGGCTGCGACAGAGATGATATTATTGAAGCCAGCGGAAAAACAGGATTAGGAGTTGAAGAAATTTTGAAAGCAGCAGTCGAAAGAATTGAACCACCAAAAGGCGATATTAATGCTCCATTGCAAGCTCTTATTTTCGATTCGGTATATAATTCTTACAGGGGAATTATTTCATATTTCAGAATAGTTAACGGGCAGATAAAAAAAGGAGATGCTGTTAAATTTGTAAATACCGGCAAAGAATATCAAGCCGATGAAATAGGTGTACTTAAACTAAAACAAGTGTCACGCCCAAAACTTATGGCAGGCGATGTTGGATATATTATTTCAGGTATAAAAAGCTCGAAAGAAGTAAAAGTTGGCGACACAATCACTCATATCGAAAATCCTTGCGAGAAATCTATCGAAGGATTTGAAGATGTTAAACCAATGCTATTTGCCGGAATTTATCCGGTTGATGCAGACGACTATGAAGAGTTGAGAGCATCTCTCGATAAACTTAAACTGAACGATGCTTCTTTGACATACGAGCCCGAATCGTCGGCAGCACTAGGTTTTGGTTTTAGATGCGGTTTCTTAGGTCTGCTTCATATGGAAATTGTACAGGAGCGTTTAGACCGCGAATTTATGATGGATGTAATCACTACAGTTCCCAATGTTTCATACCTATGTTTTACTAAGAAAAAACAAAGACTCGAAGTTCACAATCCATCAGGACTGCCCGACCCTACTTTAATTGAGCATGTTGAAGAACCATATATAAAGGCTCAAATAATATCAAAAGCAGAATATGTTGGCGGAATAATGAAACTTTGCATCGACAGGCGAGGCATTCTAAAAAATCAATCCTACCTTACGAGCAATCGTGTTGAGGTAACTTTTGAAATGCCTCTTGGCGAAATTGTTTTCGATTTTTACGATAAACTAAAAAGTATTTCAAAGGGATATGCTTCTTTCGATTATTTTCAGACAGGATTTCAGCCGGCAAAGCTTGTGAAATTAGATATTCTGCTTAATGGAGAATCAGTTGATGCACTTTCTACACTGATTCATAACGACAACGCTTACGATTTTGGGCGACGAATGTGCGTAAAACTAAAAGAACTTATTCCACGACAGCAGTTCGATATTGCAATTCAGGCAGCTATAGGCTCAAAAATTATTGCTCGCGAAACCGTTAAAGCTGTCAGAAAAGATGTTACAGCAAAATGTTATGGGGGCGATATTACAAGAAAAAGAAAACTACTCGAAAAACAGAAAAAAGGAAAAAAACGAATGCGTCAGGTTGGGAATGTAGAAGTTCCGCAACAAGCGTTTTTAGCGGTTCTGAAACTGGACTAACTAATTGTGAATTATGAATTGGTAATTATGTTAGATAATTCAAGCTCAATTAAAAATATTATTTTCGATTTTGGAGGCGTTATTTGCAATATTGATTTCGAAAAATCATATAGGGCTTTCACTGAATTAGGATTCAAAAATCTTGACAATCTGTTTTCAAAAAAATCTCAAACTGCAATTTTCGATGATTTTGAAAAAGGAAAAATTAATCCGGCCGATTTCAGAAAAGAAATTTATAATATTACTAAAATTGATATTTCCGATAAAATCTTTGACGAAGCATGGAATGCAATGATTTTAAATATTCCTAACGCAAGGGTAAATTTACTTAAAAAATTAAAAACAAAGCATCGCATATTTTTGTTAAGTAATACAAACCGAATTCATTACGATTATTATTTAAAGAATTTTCAAAATGAATATGGTTTCAAGAATTTTTCTGAATTATTCGAGAAAGCATATTTTTCATTTTTCATTGCAATGAAAAAACCAGATATAGAAATTTTCGATTTTGTAATAAATGAAAACCAACTGAAACCAACTGAAACTATTTTTATTGACGATTCGCTACAACATATTGAAGCTGCTACTTTAGTAGGATTGCAATCTTATCATCTGAAAAACAATGAGGATATTACAGAACTTTTCTGAAATTATAATATATTTGCATCGTATTAATTAGTTTTATATGAATGATTAAATCTTTATTAAATATTGTGTTATGAAAAAAATAGTCTATTTATTATCAGTCATTTCTACTGCACTTACTGTAGTAGTTTTGCTAAGTTCATTTGGACAATCAAGTACATTGCAAACCTCTGGAAATATGAGCTTTACTTTTAAAACAGTTACATATAATGGAAATTTTGCTCCGAAACACGTGTTGGCTGTTTGGATTGAAGATAATTCTGGTTTTATTAGGACACAAAAAAAACATGCCGCTGCCCAACAACAACGTTTATATACATGGATAGCTTCCTCGAACCAAAATGAGATTGATGCAATAACAGGTTCAACAATAAACGTTCATCAAACTCATACAATTACATGGGATTGCAAAGATTTGAACGGAAACGAAGTGCCCGATGGTGATTATACCATTTGGATTGAATTTACAGAAAAGAATATTCAAGGTCCGATTTATTCACTTACATTCACTAAAGACACCGCCTACCAGCTTCTAACACCACCTGATGAGCTAAACTTTATTGACATAGAGCTTGAATATACTCCAACTCCAGGCCTTCCTACCTCCAATTTCTCGGTGAATGATTCAAATATTTGCACCTACGAAGGAGTAACATTTACAAACAGCTCATATTTAGCCACAAGTTATGAGTGGGATTTCGGTGATGGTGCTAATCCTGCAACAGGAAACACTGAAGGCCCTCATACTGTAACTTATTCTACATCAGGAAATAAAACCATAAGTTTGACAATAAATGGAACAATTACCCAAAGCTATACTGAAATGATAGAAGTAATAGCTCAACCTGAAGCGGATTTTATCTATTCGTTTTTGAACACTTATGATGTTATTTTTAGTAGTAATTCAGTAAATGCCACTACCTATCTTTGGGATTTTGGAGATGGAGACACCAGCACCGATGATAACCCAAACCATACTTACCTTGCAGAAGGAATTTATGATGTAAGTCTGATTGCAATGAATGGAGATTGTGAGGACACTGTAATCAAGAGTATTATAATAGATGGTACCAAAATTGAACGTAATGAATTGAATTCTACATCAATAATTTATCCTAATCCTGCAAAAGGCATTTTCTACATAGTTCCTTTGAATGTTGGAACGAAAGATATTTTTGTTTCTGTTTTTGATACGCATGGGAAAATAGTTTTAAAGCAAAAATATGAATACTCAAGTTCCATCAAAATTGATGCAACGATCCTTGATGCAGGAACCTATTTCGTAAAAATTGATAACAGTACACAAACTCATTATAAGAAACTTGTGATTTTGTAAGAATTTCATAGATAATTCAATGGATGGCATTTTAGGTCATCCATTTTTTTCAATCAGTAAGAGTTTTTAGTATTTATTCAATAATTTTTATACTGCTTAAGACAAATCAATTTTAAATTTCATTATGAAAACAATTTGGTTTGTAATTTTTTTCTCTGTTTTCATATGGTCTGGAGTAGCCCCAAAAGACTATTTTACATGGTTTTTGGAAGTTTTCCCTGCAATTATTGGTTTGGTTTTATTGATAGTAACATACAAAAAATTCCCTCTCACAACTCTTCTTTATTTTCTCATTTTAATACATTGCGTAATATTAATGGTTGGTGGACACTACACTTACGCCGAAGTTCCACTTTTCGACTATATTAAACCAATATTTGGTTTTAGTCGTAATAATTACGACAAAGTAGGACATTTTGCACAAGGTTTTATACCTGCGATTTTAGTACGAGAAATTTTTATCAGAAAAGAAATTATTGTTTCACACAATTGGCAAAACTTTTTGATTGTTAGTGTTTGCCTGGCTTTCAGTGCATTTTATGAATTGATTGAATGGATAGTTGCAAAGTTTACTGGCGAATCGGCCGATGCTTTTCTTGGAACTCAAGGATATGCTTGGGACACTCAGACCGATATGGCAATAGCTTTACTTGGGGCAATTTTTGCATTAATTATTCTATCTAAAATTCATGATAAACAATTACTTAAACTATCTAACAAATTGAATTTGAGCAAATAAAGTATTAAACTGAGGTTTAATTGCTCAAGTTTCGCATTTGCAAAATAGCTGTATAATCTACAGAATTTGTCCGAAAGTTATTCAAAACATAATCTTGCAAAGGCGCAAGGGAGCAAAGTTTTATGAAATAAAACTCTTTGCAATCTTAAAACCAAGTTTCACACTCAAAGCAAGATTTTTTTCGTTTCACAGATTTCCAGAAATTTTGCGACTTTGCGGCTGCGAGATTTTTTTCTGGTTTATCCAGCTTATGAAATTGAGAAGTGAAAATTCTGAGTTTATCATTTTCATCCAATTCTCACAAATTCAATAATCGTATTATTCTGTTGAATCTTAACTTTCTTGCAATGACTAAGATAAATAAACTTAAAAGCTGAGTCGGTATTAAAAATAGATTTTCCGATTTTCTCAAATTTCCCTTCACATTCTAATGCTCCAAAATTATTACGCCGACAAATTTTATAATGCTCTTTTTCCAGACTTATACTAAACCATGAACCGGCACCCTCACCGCTTATCCATTGTGCATTTTCTGAAATATTTATATGTCTAACTGGTTCAGGAAGAGTACTCTTTAAAATCTTTTTATTCGAAATCTTAAGTGGATAAAAAGGTTTATTTTGAAGAATTTTTGGAAGTATAATTTTATTAGATAGCGAGTTTACATTATCGCGAGGAGTTGGAGTTAAAGACACAAAATATTTTAGTTTACATAAGATTTTCCAATTTGGTTTGCCGGCAACTATTACAGAATTCACAAAACGGGAACAATTACTCCCCTTATATTTGAACGGACCATAAGGAATCAGGCTTTCATTTTGCATTTCAGTTGCTTTTGCAAATGCCTTCTGAAAATTAATTTGGCAATAGGAAGCATATAATTTTCCTTCACCATGACATTCATAATTGGATTGTAATTCTTTTAAAATATCAAGAAAATTTTCAATATTTTCAGCATTACTTGAAATTTCAGGAATTTCAGGAATTTCATTTATTTTTAAACCATCATCGGTAGATTCACTGCGGACTCTGGCATATTGGAATGGTGTATGGTATCTGCCAAAATCAAAATAGTGGCAACTCATTTTTTTACTATCAATTAAAACTAATGCAGCATGGCCAACTTTGTAGTAATGATTTTTGCTGATTCCAAGAATTTTTGAAATGCTATCGTACCAAGAGCCCGGCTGTTTACAAAACGTTTCCGGCCAGGCAATTGCAATGGCAAATCCTGTGTATTTGATATTCATTAAATTTTGAGTTGTCAATTTTTAATTCCCAATTAGTGCATATAAGAAAATATATCATTTTTTGGAAGTGGTGCTTAGAAGATTTCAAGTTCAAGGCTTGGTTGGCTTGAAAATCAGGAGTTTACTTTTGTAAATGACTGATTTGAAAGCTAAGCATAACGCAGAAATTGGAAGTTTCTAAGTGCCACTAATTATTAATTCTGCTTCATCAATCAAGTTATTAAAAAATAAATCAATATCAGATTTATTAAGTTCAGCGTTTGCGGCTATTAGCCGTATTGTTAAGCTATCTCCAATGTATCCAAAATTGACAATAGATTTTCCGCTTTTTCGTAAAGACTCCCGCAATTTAAGATTGAATTCATTGCTATCTGTATTAATTTCAGGAATATACCGAAAGCATACAGAAAATGATTGACGTGGAACAATTAGTTCTAATTTTGTGTTTTCAATCACTTTCTTTTCTGCATATTTTGCCATTTCAATCAAATTGTCAATTCTATTTTTGTATCCTTCCAATCCAAAATATTTCCATGCAAACCATAATTTTACAGCATCGACTTTGCGACCACACTGAATAGATTTTTTCCCCAAATCTTCAATCATATCTATATCATGAAAAATATAATCTGCATTAATATCAGTAATATTGTGCTGTAAGCTTCCATGTCTTTTGACAAGAATTACAGAACAAATCAAAGGAATATTCATAAGTTTGTGCGGATTCCATGCAAAAGAATCAGTTTTCTCAATACCTTTTACCAGATAGCGATGCTCCTTGCTTAGAATTATTGAACCTCCAAACGAACCATCGGCATGTAACCAAACGCCATATTTCTCGCAAATATCAGCCATCTCATCAATGGGATCATAAGCTCCCAATAAAGTTGTGGCACATGTAGCTACTGCAAAAAAAGGTTTCTCGCCCCGATTGACTGAGTCCTTAATTTCTCTTTCGAGCTCCGATGGAATCAATCTTCCGTTTTCGTCAGCTTTCACTTTGATTACATTTTTCGCACCAATTCCTAAAATATTTGCAGCCGTTTCAAAAGAATAATGAGCTTGCTCGTTTACAAATATTTTCAGTTTCAAATTCCTGTCGTATCCATCAAATCGTCCTTCGGGAAATACCTTATTGCGTGCCGATAACATGGCGATTAAATTTGCATTGCTGCCGCCACTTACAAAAATTCCATCGCCATGGGAATAGCCGGCATAGCTATTCATTAATTTTATCATTTCGGTTTCTATCATAGTAGCCACCGGGGCAACTTCATAGGTGTACATAGAAGTATTTGCCAGAGTTGAGAAAATTTCTCCTATAAAAGCAGGAAAATTAAAACCTGAATACAATTGATTTAAAAACTGTTTGTTTCCTGTTCTAACAGAAAAATTTAAATATTTGTCTAACAATTCTAAAAATTCATTCTCTGAAACACCGATTTGATTTATCGGAAAGTCAATTATTTTATTTAATTCTGCTGGAAATTTAAAATTAACTATCAATTCTTCAATTTTGTTATTATTTTTAAGATAGTTTTTTATTTTCTCAAAAGATTCTGAGAGTATTTTTTGATTATTCATTATTTTTAATTAAAAGTTTGAATATATAAATCAAAAATTCAATTCAAACCTCTGATTTTCATTCATCGAAATAATTAATTCAATTTAGCAATTTGTTCTTCCATTTTCGAAATAACGTTATATTTTTTACTTAACTCATAAAATGGCCTGACTAAAGTAAAATAATCAATAAAGTCGTCTAATGAAATGTTCAATAAGGGCTTATCTGAAAGCATCAATTTTTTATTCATATTAAGATATGCCGAACCTTTTGTAGTAACTTCCTTCTGGAATTCAGGCATATAAACTTTCGCATTCTCCGACACATTATTTTTTCTGGTATTCGATCCATAAATATGAAGTGTAGTGAGCTTCTTTGAAAATGAGTTTCCCATCATATGAGTTAAATCTCCACAAACTGATGCAATCTGACCTTCATAAAAATTATCTTTTTGAATAAGTTTTATTTCTTTCTCATTTGTTTCATACAATCGATGTGCAGCTTCTCCAAAAAAATAAACGCAACCCCATTCAGTATATCCATGGTTGTGAATTGCTGTGAAATCTCCTACACGCCACGACATTAACAGAATTTTATAATTCCCATTATCTACAATTAACTTTCTTCCATAACTCTCAGATATGCAGTGATCGAAAGAAATATATTCCCTGAGTTCTTTTTCGGAAAGATTTGCCTCAGAAACTATTTCAGAGACTAATTCATTATTAATAAAAGGTAAATTATTTAATTCAGCACTAATTTCTTTTATACAATTTGGTAATTCTTTATTCATAATTTTGTTTTATGGAACAATTGTTTCAATTAAATCTTTTCCGGTTTTTATATCTATTGCATGTAGTTCAACTTTTGTGATATTTGGGAACCAGAAAGTTCCTCCGTCTATTTGAATGAAAATTCTCTTTACGGCAACTTCTTTATTTTGTGAATTAGTAAAAACTTTAAAATCTCCATTAGTATTTTTCTTTATTTCAAAATTCCTGTATCCATATGAAACAAATTGGAATTTTGCTTTATTATCTCCAATATCCAAAAATGTTAGACCATAGGAAAATTTTTTTTGAATCCAGCTTAAAGGCTCAATTTTATTTGAATTAGTGTGTTTTATCCAATAAATATTTATAGGATTTTCTGTATTTAGCTTACCAAAAGTTGTAAGATTAATATCATATACAATTTCGTCAGAATCTTTACTTCTTTCTATTTTGAATAAAGATTTTGAAATTCCATGATTCTCTTCTTTTGCAGTAAAACTTATCAAAATGAAGCTAATTATCAGAATAAAAAGAGTCCTGTTCTTATATTTTTTCATCAATTTCGTAAAAGCTAAATTTGTGTGCATTTTTAAAAAAGCATAGCTGAACCAACATATAATCCTTTCTGGCCAAATTGTTTGTCCTTAGAAATTGCCCAGTTCACACTTATAACATTATTATCATTATAAATAAAATAAAAGCCAAGCCCATAACTTGCAATCGGTTTATGATTTGTTTCTGTAAAAAATGAATTTAATTGCTGCAATGGAACCGAAGAAGTGTTTATTTCATAATTTTGAGTAATATATGCAAAATCAGAAAATATCGAAAAATAAGCATTACAGTTTTGTTTTATAAATGTAAATTCATAGGCATCAAATATTATCTCAGAATTACTTAAAATAAATCCATTTGCAACAACTCGATTCCTAAATATTCCCCGAAGATTGAAAGCTCCACCTAATCCGTCATGGCTCATTCTGCTGTCTGTGTAAAATGGAAGCTGATAAAAAGGCAGTTTACCGAAAATGGTATTTTGAGAACTAAATCTGAATTTAAATGTTAGATAATTCTTTACAACATCTTTATAAAAACGAAAAGTAACAGAAGATTTTAAATATTCATTAGAACCAAACAGCGGCGGCGAATAAAGCAAGATTGCTTCCATCCAAATTCCATCTGAACAATTACATTTGTGATTGCGGGTATCGTAGATAATTCCTGCCCTTAAATTAAGAACATTTCCACCATCAATTTCCTCATCTTCAATGATTTTCCAATTAATGTAATTTGCCAAAATATTGTTTTGAAGATTATAACTTGCACCATTTTCTACTTCCGGAAAAATATGAAAATACTTGTATGAAAGTCCGCTAAGAATTCTTAAAGGGGAGTTTTTCATATATCTCTGAATATCAAACCTTAAGCTGAGCAATTTTCTATCATGTGAATAAAAATATTTGTTGATGAAGTTTTCATTTTCCGGATCAATAAATGCCTCATTGTAGTATGCTTTAGCTCCATTGAATCCATAAAAATTTAGTTTTTTATCTCCAAAATAACCAATTTCGATTATAGTATTTGCATTTTTCAATATTTCTTCACTTTCGAATAATGCATGAATATTTGTTGTATTTTTTGTTGTATTAGTAAGCTTTAAATACAAATATTGACTATAATCTGTTTGTTTTCCTTTCGTCCTGAAATCAAAATAATTTAATACAGCTCCGTATTTTATTCCCAAATCTGTATCGAAGGCAAATGCAGGAATAATTCCTATAGGCTTTTGTTCATTTATTGAATCTTTCTGTGCAAAAGCTGAGGAGATTAATAAAGTAAACAAGATTCCTAAACTCATTCTAAAAATTGAAAGGGCTTGATTTGTAATTTTTATTATCATCTGCTTATAATCGAAAAACTTGCTATTCCTATTATTTGCCATGTTTACATTAAATCATTATCTGACCATTAGAAATCGTTTCATTATAAGTTTTCAACCGCTAATTAGCTAATTTTGCTATGTTACTATTTTGCCTGATATTCTGCATGTAAAGTTACTTCAACAGTTTTAGCAATGTTTGAAGACGGTTTTCCCTTCACGAAAGTGATTTCGTAATCGGCAAGCGTAAGATTAAACTTACTATATATTTCAATTTTGTTACCGCTGATTGTTATTTTTCCATTTTCAGAAATAGATTTTGTTACACCTTTTATTGTCATATCGCCTTTTACTGTAGCAGGATAAGTTCCATCTTGTGAGAAATTTATTTCAGAAAGATTTGTTATTTTAGCTTTAAATTTCGCTTTTGGAAATTCTTTTGTTTCTAAAAACTTCTTGCTGTTGAAATGCTTTTGCATTAGCGATTTTTCAAATTCAAAACTTTGCATTGGAACCGAGAAAACAATATCGCCGGTTTCCAAATTAAAAGTACTTACAGAAGCATTATTATTCGCTTCAATATCTTCAACTGCCGTATGCGAGAATAATTTAATATGTGTTTTGGAACTAACAAGTTTACTTTCGGGTAAAGTAAAGGCAAAAAATACAACTGCTATTGCAAACAGGCTCGATAAAATACTTAACTTTTTCATTTTCAATATAATTTATTTGTTTATAATTACTTAATCTTTAAGATATTTAATAGAATTTTTAAATTTGAATTTAGATTTTTATCAACTTTCTTTTAATTAGTGCTTCTAAGAAAACCATCTATTTTCGAGTGGGTATTATTATATCACATTTATCTATAATAACATTCTCATAAAGCTCAAGATCCACATCATAGGCGGCACCAGAACGAATTACTCCCTTGACAGTTACTGTTTCCCCAATTTTCACTTTGCTTACATTTGTCATTGATTCTTTCAAAAATATGCAATTTGTACCTGCTTTATCAGAACTTTCTTTTAATAATAAAACTTTTTGACCATTGAAATTTTCGGCAATTTCGGCAACTGTTCCGGAAACTTCCAAAATTTTAGAATTTCCGTCTTCTGCCAAATATTTATTATTTGCAGTTTTTGTATCTGAAAGATATTCAGAAACCAATTGTGTTGAGGATAAAGAAAAATCAGTATCGGAATTTTGCACATTTCTGTGAGGCATATTTAACATATATAAAACAATTCCTCCTCCAACAATCAATGCTGCCACTACAACAATTGCAAAAATCCTAAACTTTTTACCTAAAACCATAATTTCATTTTTAATTACTAACTTCATATTTTCAAACTATCAGTCGGAGAAATTTTTATTCCTGACAAAAAATTTTGATTTATTTTTGAAGATTACAAAAAAGTATGTTCTTTTACTGAGCTGTACTACCTAATTTTCTTAATTGAGAATCAAAAATAGCTTGTAAATCTTTTTTTTCTATAGTCCCATTTTTTGAGAATATTATATTTTTTTTGTGATATAATATCATGTATGGAACACTAACAATTTGTAATTTCTTAATTAGTTTTTTGCTTGCATCAGAATTTATCTTTACAATTTTAATACGATTGTGATACTCAATCTGAAGGCTATCAATCATAGGCATCATTTTGCGACAAGGGGCACACCATGGCGCATAAAAGTCTATAAATATCAGAGAATCAGAATTTAACAGATTTTGAAATTGCTCTGGTTCAAATTTATTCTTTTCATTGATCTTTGCTTTTGACTCTCTAACTACCGGAAAATTATGTAAATTCCATTCCATAATTCCATGCTCCAGATTATAAACTTTTGTATAGTAATTTTAATTAGTATTTCTGCAGCTTTTTCGCTTCTATATCCAGTGTTGCAATATAAATAAATGGATTGATTTTTTGGAAGTAATAACATCTTTTGCCTAAAATCCACTGCATAATAATTCAATTGCTCGGCATTTTTCAGATGCTCGTTTTCAAATTCATGTTTTGTTCTAACATCGAGCAATATTGAATTATCGCTACTAATTAATTCATGGAACTTTTCTGAACTCAGCTGATTTATATTTTTGGGACTTTGTCCGCATGATGATAGAAATACCTGAAATAATATTCCTACTAAAAAAATTCTTCTCACGACTATTTATTTTTAAAATTATTTACAATTAGTCGTCAGAAACATAAAACCTGACAAAATAATTAATGTAGATCTATGTAACCTCTATGTATTTGTTTAAAGGCCAACGCATATAATTTTTATCAAAATTATTTTGGTGGGAACACCAATCGTAAATTGCCGGTAAACAATGAAATTGTCGTTTTCTGAAAGTGAAAATTTTCATTATAAGGTTTGCGGTAACTTTACTTGTGGGAAGGATTGAGAAATTAGTATTATCCCAAAATTATCTGTAGCCTTGTTCCGATAGCTATCGGAATGTGTCTTTTTATCAAGAAAAAGAAAAAATTATCTATATGTGTTTTACGTAAACAAATCCAATTACTTCAAATTATACATCCAGTGTTTCCAACTTAGTAATAATTTGTTTTTTCAATTGCTCAATATCAAAATTCATACTTTTGTTTTTCTGATTCCTAGTAATACTATTTTCAATTATTTTGCTTTGTTTATCGTATTCGTTGCAAGGCTTACAAATAATTTTATGTGTTTTTAATTGAAGCTTCTCAATGATTGAAAGATGAAAGTGATATTTTTTTTCAATCAATTCGGTTGCCTTTAAACAGGAAAGAAGCATTATGTGCATTATTTTTTTCATATCTTAATTATCCTGATTCCATTTTTTTTCAATACAATCTCTTAATTGCAATTTTGCTCTATGTACAACTTGCCAAAAATTAGTCGGACTAATTCCAATTTCCTGACAAATTTCCTGACCTTTTTTTTCAGATAAGTATTTTAATTTAACACAAGTATTCCATTTTGGAGGTAGTGCATCCATGCATTTTTCCAAAATAGCTTGAAAATCTTTATTATCCAACAAATGAGATTCTTCATCTTGCCATTGCTTTGGCAGTTTTTCTTGCAACCAACTACCGTCCTCATCGAAAAATGTTGATAAATAATCATTCTCTAAACTGATATGCTGACTTGCTCTTTTTCTATAGAAGTCAATAATTTTATGGTTTAAAATTGAGAATATCCAGGTTTTTGCAGAACTTTCTTTTTTGAAGGAACTTATTTTTTCTGCTGCTGCCAAAAATGAATCCTGAACCAAATCTTCAGCCATTGAGATTGACGAAGTCTTATGAAATGCCCATTTTAACAGCTCCTCAGAATGTTTGGAAACAAGTTCCTCCAAAAATTTATTATTCATGCCTGATTCATTAATATATTCAATATTCTTAAAATGATAATTATATCTTCATTGATTTGATTTTATTAAGATATATTTTACAAGTTTCGAATAAGCCATATTTAATTCTTTTTCAATTATCAACATATTGTCAAATGTATGATAAAAAAACATAATCTCCGAGAAATATTTCAAAGCCGAAATTTCTCCTTCTTCCAAAGCTATTTGCAGCAATCGTTCGCTTTCAATTTCAGAAATAATGGAAACCGATAAATCGTAAAGTTCACGATATTTTAAAAAATCGGCGAAAATTTGTTCAATCTCCTGAGTTTTTTGGAAAATAGTATTTTCATAATCGGCATTTGTACTTACAATATTGCTACTGGCATGTTTTATAGTATTTTTGTCTTCCCAAATCGGGACCGACAATCCAAATAATAAGCCTTGGAACTTTTCATATTTAGAAAATTCAGAAGTATAACCAATTTCAAATGTTGGCAGGCTCTTCGCTTTCTGCAATTGTTTTTCGAGCACTGCAATTTGTTTGTTTATATTTTGCATTTGTATTTTAGGGTCGAGAATCAAGCACTGATTTTTCAGACTATCGGGATTGATTTCGTTAGGAATTGTTTCGAAAATGCTATCGTTGAAAACAGTTGTATTATTTCCATCTAAAACCATGAGTTGTTTGAGGGATTTTTGCAATAAGACTTTCGTTAATTCATATTCGGTCTGCATATTCAGCATCTGTATTTTTGCTTTGTTCTCCTCCAAAATGTTGGCAGAGCCAAGGTTATGTTTTCTTTCTAACATCGAAAGAATTTTCCTGGCATTTTCTAATCGGGTTTTCAGAATATTTTTTTTCTTGTTTAAATATATAAGTTCTAAACAAAGGTTTTTTGTTTCGAACAAAATTTCCAACTCATCAGATTTGTAGTGCTTTTCTGCTTTTTTCACTGATAAATTCGAAAGTTTTTTTTGCATAAAATATACTGTAGGAAAATCAAAACTCTGGCTTACATTGAGTTCTCGCAAATTGCCAGAGGCAATATCGCCAAACTTGTGAGCATATTCAATTTCCGGATTATTTGGGTAAATTCCTGTTTTTAAGGACAATTTTATGGTTTCTAAATTTTGTCTGGAAACCTCCAATTGTTTATTATTCGATTTCACAGATTGCAAAATATTTTCGATTGTTGTCTGCGAAAAAACTTGTATCGTTTGGAAAAATATTAATGCAATAATGCCTATTATCTTGATTTTCATTGATTATTATTTTATATTATATTTTCAATTATTCAATGGTTCAATTATTCAATTATTCAATGGTTCAATTTTCAATTATTCAATGGTACAATGGTTCAATTTTCAATTATTCAATGGTTCAATTTTCAATTATTCAATGGTTCAATTATTCAATGGTACAATGGTTCAATTATTCAATGGTACAATGGTTCAATTTTCAATTATTCAATGGTACAATGGTTCAATTTTCAATTATTTAACTATTCTCCTTTTTTTCAATTAAATAATAAACTATTGGGATAATATACAAATTTAGAAGAACCGAAGAAAGCAATCCTCCAATAATTACAACAGCCATTGGGCTTTGAATTTCGTTGCCGGCAATATGCCCACGCATTGCAAGCGGAATAAGTGCAAAAGCAGCGGTTAATGCAGTCATTAGTATTGGATTTAGTCGTTCGGAACTGCCATTAATTATGCAATAAAATATTGATTTCCCACTTTTCCGAAGGCTTTCGTAACGCGAAACTAATAGAATCCCATTTCGGGTTGCAATTCCAAAAAGTGTGATAAATCCAATTATTGCAGGAATACTTAAAATATTTGAAGAAAAAAGTATTGCAAAAATTCCACCAATCAATGCAAGCGGCAGATTCAATAAAATAATCCCTGCCAATTTAAAACTTCTAAATTCTGAAAAGAGCATCAAAAATATAACTAAAATTGCTAACAAAGAAGTGTAAAAAAGCAAACGCGATGCCTTCTGTGCACTTTCGAATTGCCCACCGTATTCAATCCTGAAATTTTGCGGAAGAACTATTTTATTTTCTACAATACTTTTTATATCGTTAACTACACTACGGACATCTCGCTTTTGTACATTTGCCGAAACTACAATTTTTCGTTGAACATTTTCGTGATTTATTGCATTAGGACCACTTCCGGAAACCACTTCAGCCACAGCATGCAAAGGAATTTTCTGACCATCGTAGGTATCAATCAAACTGTTTTCGATATTAGCTTTAGAATTTCTGTTTTTTTCGTCGAATCGAAGAACTAAATCGAAACTTTGATTTTGTTCAAAAACCTGGGAAACAACATGCCCTCCAAATGCAATATCTACAAAATCAGTAAATTGGCTTATTGTTATACCATATTTTGCCAACATATTTCGATTTGGAATAATTTTGATCTGGGGAATTTCAACCAATTGTTCTACATTTAAATCTACAAGTCCCTCAATATCAGAAATGTTATTATTTATCTTATTCGCTATAGCATAAAGCTGCGACAAATCGGGTCCAAAAACTTTAATGGCAATATTTGCTCGTGTACCGGAAAGCATATGATCTATCCGATGTCCTATTGGCTGGCCAATGCTAATAGATATTCCCTGAATGTTTTGAACTCTTTTTCTTATGTCTTGCATAAAATCTTCTTGCAAGCGGTTTTTCAATGTATAGGAAACATCAATTTCTGAGGCATTTGTACCACCATGACTATGCTCATTCAATTCTGCCCGGCCGGTTCGTCGGCTCACATAATTTACTTCATCGAGTGCTAATAATTCTTCATCAATCAAATTGTTAATTTTATTGCTTTCGTCAAGCGAAACTCCTGGCATGGTAACACTGGTAATTGTTATGGTTCCTTCGTCGAACTCCGGCAAAAAACTGCGACCAAAATTTAATAGAATGAAAATCGAAAATCCAAGTAAAACACTTGTAATACTGAATAATATAATTCGGTAACGAAACATTTTTCTGAGAGAATTTACATACAGATTATTGAGTTTTTCTATGAGTTTATTCCCTCCCAAAATAGGCCTTTTCAATTGTGAATGAGAAATCAACAAAAAGCTACTTAATACCGGAGTTAATGTTAGCGAAACAGCAAGCGAAGCAAACAGCGAAACTATAAACGTAATTCCCAAAGGACGAAGCAATCTGCCTTCCATTCCAGACAGGAAAAACAAGGGAACAAAAGCAACAATAATAATAAAAGTTGCATGGATAATTGATGACCTGATTTCCATGGAAGCATCAAAAATTACTGCCAATATATTTCTTTGATTTGTTTTAGGCAATTTGTAGTTCTGTTTAAGGCGTTTAAGCACATTTTCGACATCAACAATGGCATCGTCTATCAACACCCCAATGGCAATTGCCATTCCGCCAAGCGACATTGTGTTCAAAGTAAGACCAAGAATTTTTAGAGTTAGAATTGCCACTATCAGTGAAATTGGTATAGATAACATTGATATCACAGTAGTTCTCCAATTCAGTAGGAAGAAAAACAATATTATTGTGGCAAAAATAGCCCCTTCCATCAAAACTTGTAAAACATTATTAATTGATGTTGAAATAAAATCAGCTTGACTGAATATATCCGAATTGATATTTACTCCTTCAGGAAGAGTTTTTTGAAGTTCAATAATTGCATTTTCAATATCCTCAGTTAGAGCTAAAGTATTAGTATTTGGCTGTTTAAGCACGGTCATAATTATTGCAGGATTACGATTTAAGAATCCTTCTCCAACCTTTTGAGCTGAAGAAATTGTAATTCTTGCAATATCGTTTATTTTAACGGGCTGTTTATTAATCATTTTCACTACAGAATTTCCAATCTCTGAGGTATCTGTTGTTCTAATGATAGTATTTATTAGATATTCCTGACCATATTCGTTAAAAAATCCACCTGAAACATTTTGGTTGAGTCCTCTGCAAGCCTCTTGAAGTTCGGCAAGCGAAACACCATAATATTGCATTTTTGCCTGATCTGCAATTATTTCATATTGTTTGAGTTTGCCACCAATAGTAATTATCTGTGAAACACCTCTCACAGCCATCAATCTGAGTTTTACCTGCAAATCGGAAATGCTACGTAAAGTGGTCATATCTAATGTATTTGAAGTAAGAGAAATCAGCATAATTTCTCCCATAATAGAAGTTTGAGGGGCAATAACCGGAAAAGGAATTCCCTCGGGTAATTGGTTTACTATTCCCGACAATTGTTCGTTCACAATTTGTCTGGCTCTGTAAATATCTGTACCCCAATCAAATTCGACCCAAACAATGCACATTCCTTTTGAAGAAGTACTTCGAACTCTACGAACATTTGTTGCTCCATTTAAGTATGTTTCAATTGGTAACGCAATTATTTTTTCTACTTCCTCGGGGGCAAATTCATGAGCATCTACCAAAATGGCCACAGTAGGTGCAGTCAAATCGGGTAATACGTCAATTTCCATATCTGTTGAAATATATATTCCGCCAACAATTAAGATTACGGAAATAAATATTACCAGTAAACGATTTTTTAAAGATGAATTTATGATTGTTTTTACCATGATCTTATTTTTAATTGCTTTAGGCTACTATATGTGTCCAATTTATTAGTGATTATGCCCAGCATGACTATCCATTCCAGTGCTTAGAGAAGTCAATTTTATTTGCATTGCCCCAATAGTAACAATTCTCTCTCCTTCATTTAGTCCACTAATAACCTGAACATTTTCTCCATCCTTTGTAGCAGTTTTAATTTCGCGCTTTTCGAAACTTTCTCCATTTGTTTGAATAAATACACTGAATGTACCAAGCTCCTCAATAAGGGCTGATTTTGGAATTACTATCTGATTAGAAACAATACCAGTTTTTAGAAAACATTCGACAAAGGCATTTTCTATGAAAGAGCCATCGTTTTCAACTTCAAAATAAACCGGTATATACTTTCCATTTTTCTGAACACTCGAACCAATGGATAGAATTTTTCCGTTAAGTTGCTCTAAACTAATAGTTTTATCTTGATATGGAAATTCGAAAACAGCCCCGGAAATATTATAAACCAAATTGTAGTTTCGAAGAGGAACATCGGCACGAATCATCATTTTTTGTTTTGCAGAAACAACTGCAAGAGGCTGACCAGTGGTAACATATTGCCCTTCTTCAATTAGCAAATTTTGAACAAAACCTGAAATTTGTGAGTTAATTGAGACTCCTTTTTTACTGAAGTTTGACAAAAAATTGAAATAAGAAATGCTATCTGAAATTAATTCTTTTCGAGATTCATTTAATGTTTCGCTCGAAATAATTTTTTCTAAAGCCAATTTTTCATGCCTTAAATATATGATTTTGCACTGCTCGTATTCATTTTTCAACTTTTCATAAGTTACATTAATATTTTCATTACCAATTACATCGCCTGAAATAATGAACAATTCCTCCCCTATTTTCACTGATTTTCCGACTATCAGATTATTTGCAGAAAACAATGCTATTCCATTAGTATTGGCACTAATAATAAATTTTTCGCCTTGAGCCGGTAATATTTCCCCTATAGTATTGATGCTTTGCGAAAAATCTTTCAACTTAATTTCTTGAGTTTCAAAATCGGTTTTCCACATTTGTTCCTTAAGGAAAGAAATATCATGCGGATTTTCTGCCTCTTGAGAATGATCTGAGGCATCGTGTTCATTTGCATACACTATAACATTCTCTACTTCAACACTTTCGTAAATATTTTTATTCTCATACAAAAAACTAAGTTTATAGAATCCGGCTTTTTCAGGTTTTATATCAATTGAAAAAATTCCCTCTCTTGAGAGTTTGCTGGTAGAAATTCTAAAACTGGATTTCTGATTTGACAAAGAAACAGTCAATTTGCCATTTTTTATAGGTTTAAAGTTTGATAAAGTATTTATATGTACAATCATCTGCGATTTCTCACCAACAAATAGAACATCGCTTTCAAAAAACAGTTCCAGCTTTTCGCCAAACAGATTGCGAGAAAATCGGGCTACTTCCTCATTTTCATGCAAATGATCATGCTTTGATTCATTTTGTGGTTTTTCTACTTTCTTTTGTTTTCTGCCAATTTCTTCAGCCCACAAATCATTCATTTTAGATTTAATTTTCTGACTTTTTGTTTCTTTTCCATGATTATGATTTGATTCATTTTCATGGCTATGATTTGAAGTAATATTAGTATTGTCATCTGGTGGATGTTTGTGGCTGTTACTTTTAGAATGCTCGTTACCATTTTGTTTGTCAGTTGTAGTTTTATTATTCTGGCATGACAGATTTATAAATAGCAAGGATACAATTATTATTAATCTTGTGATTTTCATATGTATAAGTAATTTCAAATTTCTATATTCGACTATTGATAAAAGACGAACTGACAAATTAAATCGTAGGAAGTTTAAATGCTCCATGATTTCACGGAAGTGAGTTTATTTCCTTAACATAGAAATACTGAATGTTATTTAAATTTTGAAAAAATAATATTTTACAAAATAGATTTATTCAATAAATATATGCTTAGAAAAAGTGAAATATATGAAACTTGTTAATTATTCCTTTATTTAAGATTTATCAATTTCTTAGGAAAAATTTATAGAATTGAAATTTGTGGGGGACCACGAAGAAAGTACCGTAAGAGTTCCGGAGGTTTATATGAAACGAATAGCCTTAAAGTTTTATGTATAGTCTCATTTTTTAATACAAAATATTGAAATTCATTCAACAAAACTAAGACAAATATTTGCTTAATATCGCTATGCCTGACATTGCTTTTATCATAAAACTGAATATCGTTGAAAGCATGACAATGATCTGGTGTTGAATGATCGTGTTCGTCTGAATGATGATTTGTTTCACACTCGTTTTCACAATCTTCAACTTCTGTATAAAAATCGAAATGATGATGATGTGGTACAAGGTCGTGCAACACAACCATAGAGTAAATTACCAATAAAAATAAAATATGTTTTCTAAAGTTCATCAAATTATTTTTAAACCACTTTGCAAAAATACAAAAAAAAGATAATGGACAAAATTCAAACTTAAACTTGGTTAAATCTTTTTTGAGGTTCTGGAAATTTACTTTCATCCTACAATTATGAAATGTCGTGCTCAGTTTATTGTCCTATCATTTACTTGTGGGGAGGATTGAGAAATTAGTATTGTCCCAAAATCTTCTGCAGCCTTGATTTTGGTTTCTTTTTATCAAGAAAAAATAAATATTTAATCTAAATTGCTATCATTCAGAATTATAAAATGTACCCTCCTTGATTTAGATTTCATAGGAAAATATTATAATGCATGTTTTGTTAAAGGGGGACTTCTAAAGTATTACTTTATTTATTTGCAAATTAGGAAGTGCGAAACTTAAGTTATAAATATAAAATATTTCTATATTCTATTTCAATTTTGCTATCATTCAGTGTGCGAATAAAAATATCGAAAGTTGTTCTGCCCCCCCAATATCCAACTTCTATTTCAATTATTGAGTCAGACATTACTTCATAATTTCCGTAATAATCCAAATATGAAACTGGCGGAGTTCCGCACCAACCAGCATTTTTTTGTTCAAGGAAAGTTCCGTCTTCAAAAAAAGTAAAACCATAACTATCGTCCGCAAGTTCATCGGCTTTCGAAAGTTTTAAGTAACCATCTTTATAAATAGCATTTGTCCAGACACCTATAAGCAACTCATTGGTTGGTGCCTGGTTTTCTTTGTCTTTCATGCAAGAGCCTAAAACAAAAACACTCAGCAATAAAACAATTGTCTTTTTCATTTAAGCAATTTTATGATAAATATTAAAACTAATGGCAATAACTTGTCATTAATCTGACGAAGCCCCAAGAGCTTTGCGTTCTTTCAGTTTTGGAAAATTATACTGCTCGTTTTTGACTTCTATTGTATATCCCATTGATGAATTTAAGGCCGGAAACGAACCTTTCAGTACGTTTTTTGGCTCGCTTCCTTCGAATCCGAGATAACTGTATTTTCCATAATGCGGCAGTTTTCTGATAAGTCCGGCAATTGCATCTGAATTAAGGGTTCCGACAAATCCCACAGAAACGTAATTATTGTTAGGGTTAGGAATTGCATAAACTAAGCTTTGATTGTTATGCATATCAGAAAACTTTTGGGCATCTTCTTCACCCATAGAATTTATCAATTTTTGTTCAACTTTTATGTCATCGTAAAATTTATTTTCGAAACCAATTATCCATGCTGTTTTGTCGTCAGGCATTTTTTCTAACTCGCTGTCGTAAACCAGTTTAGCACTTTTTTCTTGGGCTTCGGCCGAATATTTCCATGTTTCTGCCATTTTTTTATACTGCTCTAAATAATCAGATTTCTCCGGAAGGACAATATAAATATCATTTGCACCAAAAATTTGCGATAAACTCGTTGGAACTTCACTCCTATCTAAACGACGAAAAACATTAAATTGTGGATCTATTTCTATTCGTACAGGTTTTTTGTCGGAATTATATAAAAAACTATGGGTCTTTTGGTTCATTACTAATTCTGATTGAACAATCTCATTATCGTTTTCGAAATAAATTGCATATGGAATTTTCAATTCGAATACATCTTCTTTTTGCGTTTGCGAAAGATCAAATTTAAGATTAAATTGCTTTTTGCTTTTAGAAACATCTACATTAGAAAGCTGAATTGAAGGTGCACCTTTACGGTTTATCCATTGCGAAAAAAACGCTTCAAGATTTTCATTTGTTACTTTCTCGAAACTTTTTCTAATATCCGAGAAGGAAGCTTTCCTGAATTTGTTATTTTCGTAGAAATCACGATATGCCTTTAAGAAAATTTCATCTCCAAATTCGTTTCTTAACATTTCGTTCATCATCAGCACTTTTCCGTAGCCAATAGCTTCTTCGGCAGAATTACTCCGAGACAGAAAATCTTTTACAGGAAAATCGTTGTCGGGATTTACATAATCAGTAAATTTTTGCAAAGTAGAACGCCTATAATCAGCTCCTTGACCCTGTTGTTCCTTTATTAAATGATCGGCCATATAGGCGGTTATTCCTTCGCACCAATTACCTTTTTCATAATCTACAAAAACACTGTTGCCCCAATAGTTGTGAAGCAATTCGTGAGGATAGGAAGAATGAAGTATCCACGGAAATCGAATAACTTTCTCGCCAAGAAGAGTAAATGAAGGCATTCCGTAACCGGTTTCCCAAAAATTCTCGACAAGAGCAAATTTTGTATATGGGTATTTTCCAATTAGGTTTTCATACAATTTCAAATAATCTTTGGTTACTTTCAAATATTTATTTGCCAAAGCCTCGTCTGGAGATCTTAGAAAAGCTTGAACCAAAATTTCTCCCGCTTGATCGGAATATTCTGTCCATTTTCCACCAACAATGTATGCCTCGTCCATAGGATTAGTGCAAATATAAATTATAGTTTTTTTCTTGCCAACTATTTCATTTTTAATTCTTTTGCCTTGCGTAAGGACGGTCCATTCCGAATCGATAGTAACATTTAGCATGTATGTAAACATTTCGGAATCGGGAAAATATGGAACCCATGCAGTCGAACCAGCCAGATAAATTCCATCTTCGGAAATTAAGCCGCTTGTTTCACTAAATCCTCTGGCATATTCTGCCGCACCATTCTTTATTTCATCGTTCACAAGGCCGGAATAAACAATAGGAATGACGAGATTTTTTGTTATGTTTTCAGGAAGTTTAATAGTATAATAACTTAATTTTGAACTCTGATTTTCTGTTTGTTGTTCTTCATTTTTTTCAATAGAAAATGTATTGTTCAATACTTTTACACTGAACTTTTTGGACAAAGCAAATGTTATAGATTTTTTATTTTGAATATAGTTTACCGGAAGAAGCATTTTATCGATAACATCCAATTGTTGTCCTTTCACATTGATATTAACAGAAAAACTGTGGTGAATGTTTTGGCTAAAAACACTTTGAATTACAAACACGAACGCAGCTACTATAATTAACTTTCTCATTTTTTCAACAGTTATTTAAAATTTAAAAAGATACAAAGATAATCAGGATAATAATTTAAAAAACATTATATTTTAAAACCATAGTAGTTAGGGCATTACAGGCCAATTACTGATAATAATAATCATGAAACCAATTTGGCCAACCTTTATAAACTATTGACTTTCTAATCTTTTATGTCATATTTGAAGTTACAGTAAAAATCGAAATGTGGTTTAAACAAAAATTCAATTTATTCTATTTCTATTTTTCACAACCTTATTGAAACTCAAGGGTAGGAAATTATGATATTTAAAATTTTAAGTGAAAGCTTGAAATGGAACTGCCCTAATTTTGCGAGAACTTATTAGCGCTTTAATATAAGTTAGTTATTGAGGTTTTTTATTAGCACTGACTATTCGGTATAATAAAATATTATGCAACATTATAAAACAAAGTGTTGTCATATGCGTTGAACACAATTATTGTAAATTTTAATTTATTTTTTATGAAATATATTGTATCTTTTGTTGTTGTTTGTTTGTTTTCCTTCGGAGGATTTTCACAAAATTCAAAGAAAATTGACTTCCCGAATAAAAAAAGTGGTTTGAAGATTGTTGAAAGCGATTACTCAAATCTGAAATTAGTCAATTCAATTTCGTTAATGAAAGTTGAGAAAGTTTCTACCAAAAAAGGAATGTTCGCAAAATTGTTGATAGATGGATTTAGCTCGGCTGGAGAAATCGGCTATCCTGAGTTACCCACTCTAAATAAACTTATTGAAATTCCATATGGAGCCAAGGTAAAAATAAAGCTTGTTAGTTTTGATGAGCAAATAGTTTCATTGTCAGATTATGGTTTCACTGAAAAAATAATACCGGTTCAGCCATCCTACACAAAAAATATAGACCCAACAAAAGAAGAATTTAAATATAATGAGGCTTATTATAATGGAAATGAAAAACAAATTGTTCCGGAAATTGCCCAAGTTGAGGTTTTAGGTTTTATGCGAGGTGTTCAGGTTGGGAAATTGATTGTTTCTCCATTTCAATATAATCCTGTTGAAAACAGCATGAAAATATTGCACAATATTGAGCTTAAAATAACTTTCGAAAATGCCAATGTTTCATATACAAAACAATTAAAATCTGCAGGCTGCTCTCCTTTTTTTAACAATTCATTTGCTGAAATTATAAATTATCAGTCGGAACAAACAAAAGACACGATTACAAGCTACCCTGTGAAATATGTAATTGTTTCCGATCCAATGTTTCAAACTGCTCTTCAACCATTTGTAAATTGGAAAACAAAAAAGGGTTTCGATGTTATTGAGGCTTACACCGGAACTGCAAATGTTGGAACAACTAAAGAATCAATCAAGGCATATCTTTCGTCGCTATTTTTTTCGGGGACTGCTTCCGACCCGTCTCCTTCATTTGTACTATTGGTTGGCGATATTGCTCAGATTCCAACATATACCGGAATTTCAGCAAGTCATAACACCGATTACTATTATGCCGAATATACAGGAGATATTTTTCCTGATGTTTATATCGGACGATTTTCGGCAAATAATTTGACTGAGCTTCAACCACAAATTGATAAAACTTTGGAATATGAGCAATACTTAATGGCAGACCCAAGTTTTCTCAACGAAGTAGTTTTGATTGCAGGAGTTGATGGAAGTTATGCTGCAACTCATGGAAATGGTCAGATAAACTATGGAACTTCAAATTATTTTAATGCTGCTCATGGAGTTACTTCTCATACTTATTTGTATGGTTCGGGCTCTCCTATTGTTTCGAATAGTTCTGCAGCATCGCCGGCAATAATTCAAAATGTTAGCAATGGTGTAGGATTTGCAAATTATACGGCACATTGTAGTGCAAGTGGCTGGGCAGATCCAAGTTTTACTACAAGCAATGTTTCAGGATTACAAAATGCCGGACAATATCCTTTAATGATTGGAAACTGTTGTCAATCTTCAAGTTTTGGTGACTATGAATGTTTTGGTGAAGCAGTTTTACGAGCTGCAAATAAAGGCGCTTTAGGATATATTGGAGCCTCAAATAATTCTTATTGGAACGAAGATTTTTATTATGGAGTTGGAGTTGGGACTGTTACTGCAAATCCAACTTATGCAGGAACCGGTCTTGGTGCCTACGACAGACTTTTTCATGACAATGGAGAATTACCAAGCGAATGGTTTGTTACTCAAGGGCAAATAAATTATGCAGGAAATATGGCTGTTTCACAAAGTAGTTCAAGTGCAGATCTAAGATATTGGGAAATGTACCATTTATTTGGCGATCCTTCCCTAACTCCTTATCTTTCAGTTCCATCTGCTCTAAATGCAAGTTATCCGGCATCAGTTCCGGTCGGCACTGCTTCTCTTACTGTAAATACAGAAGCACTTGCCTATGTTGCAATTTCTATGAACAATATTTTGCTTGATGCAAAACTTGCAAATACAGCAGGTGTTGCTAATCTTAGTTTTCCTGCTTTTGCAAATGTTGGCGTTGCGCATATTGTGGTTACAAAACAAAACAGACAACCATTTATTGATTCTTTGATGATTATTACATCAAATCAGGCATTTGTAGGATTCAATAATTTCAGTATAAATGATGCCTCACAAAACAACAATAGCCAGGCAGATTTTGGCGAAAGTATATTCTTAAACGTTAATCTGAATAATATAGGAAATGTAGATGCAATAAATGTCAATGCTCAACTTTCTACCAACGATAGCTATATCACATTAATTGATAGTATTGCAAACTGGGGAAATCTTACAGCCTCCTCAAATTCTATGCTTAACAATGCTTTCCAGATTTCGATTGATAATGATGTTCCTAACCAGCACAATGTTTCGTTTACACTAAATATTACCGATGCCAATTCTAACCAATGGACTGCAAGTTTTTCAATGAATGTAAATGCTCCACAATTGGAAATAGGTTCAATCACAATTAACGATTCTCAAAATGGGAACGGAAACGGCAGACTTGATCCTGGCGAAAATCTCACTATTTCTATCGAAACAGAAAATAACGGAGGAATTGCTTCACCTCCTGCCCTATCAACGCTTTCCTGTTCAAATCCTTCTATTTCTATTGTAAATTCTTCTCAAAACATAGGTGCGGTTGTTAGTTCAACAATTACTTCTTTCACAGTTAATGTAAGCTCTTCTGCTATTATTGGAAGTCTTGCCGATTTTAGTTTTAATGTAAATGCTGGAAATTATTCATGCTCCCACTTGTTTAGTGAAACTATTGGTATTATTGTTGAAGATTGGGAAGCGGGTAATTTTCTATCTTTCAGTTGGGCTTTTGCAGGAAATTCCGATTGGACTATTGACAACACATATCAATATGAAGGAAGCTTTTCGGCACAGTCCGGCACAATTTCACACAATCAAAACAGCGAATTAGTCCTCGATTTAAATGTTTTGACAAATGATTCGATTTCATTTTACAAAAAAGTTTCATCGGAAGCAAACTATGACTATCTGGAATTTTGGATAGATAATACAAAAATGGACGAATGGGCAGGAAATGTTGATTGGTCTTTCGAAATATTTCCAATTACTGCCGGAACACACACCATAAAATTTATTTATGACAAAGATTATTCGGTAAGCTCTGGAAGCGATTGTGCGTGGGTAGATTATATAGAATTTCCTCCTATTAATTACAACAACTCTACAATTGCAGATTTCACTGCAACACCATCTATTTGCGTAAACAATTCAGCAACAATAACATACACTGGAATAGCCACAGGAAGTGCAAGTTTCACATGGGATTTTTCGGGTGGAACAATTTTGTCAGGTTCAGGACAAGGTCCCTACGAAATTTCATGGAATAGCCCTGGAACCTACGATATCACTTTATCAGTTGTAGATGGCAGCAATTCTGCAAACTCAACTGTAAGCACAATTGTGAATCCCTTACCTGTTGTAAATCTCGGAGCTGATATTGTTTTACCACAAGGACAATTTGTTACTTTAGATGCAGGTAGTGGTTTCACAACCTACATTTGGAACACTGGTGCAGTTAGCCAGATATTGACAGTTTTCTCTTCTGGCAATTATTCTGTAACAGTTTCAGATTTAAATGCTTGCACCGCCTCTGACGATATTAATGTGTCGTTTTCGAGCTCTCCCTGGACATTCAATGTTACCGGAACAAACCACACAGTTCTTATTCCACAAGCCGCAAGTATTTTGATTGATGGAAATCCGATTGGATTGGGAGATTATATTGGCGTATTCTATGATTCATTGGGTTCATTAGCATGTGCGGGCTATGCAATTTGGCAAGGAGCCACCACAAATATTTCTGCCTGGGGAGAAGATATTGGAAACGATGGTTTTGTAAGCGGAGAGTCTTTCGTGTGGAAAATCTATGATATTTCTGAGAATGCGGAATATATTACAAATGCCACATATAACATCACTAATTTTCCAAATACCGGATCTTTTGTTGTAAATGGAATGAGCGGAATACTTTCTTTAGAAAATAATACAGAAATTAGTCAGGATATTCAATTGCCTTTTGGTTGGAGCATAATTTCTACATATATCGACCCAACAAATCCAAATGTAACAGATGTATTTTCGAATACCACCAGCCTAATAATTCTAAAAGATGAAATTGGATTAGTGTATTGGCCACAATACGGAGTAAATAGCATCGGAAACCTAACTATTGGAAAAGGTTATCAGGCAAAAGTTTCTGCTGCAAGTATCCTTACAGTTGGAGGAACTTTAATTGTTCCGGAAACAACACAGTTAAATTTAAGTTTAGGTTGGAATATTTTGGGCTATATCAGACAATCGCCTGGACCAATTGTAAATATGTTATCCGGAATTTCATCAAATATTTCTATTGTAAAAAATAGTATAGGAAACGTTTATTGGCCGCTATACGGAATTAACAATATTGGAATGATGAATCCAGGTGAAGGATATCAAATTAAACTATTAAATTCTGATACTTTGATTTATCCTGCAAATTAAGCGGTAAAGAGGAAAAAATAATGCAAATTTCTTGCTTTTATGAATTAGCCCCAGATTAATTTTTTGGGGCTTTTAATTTGAAAAAATTAAAAAAGGGGACTTCTAAAAATAGCAAATTATAAACTATTTGCAAATAATAACTTTTCTGTAAATTATAGAATCAATAGTATTTAAACTACAGAAATATACACCATTTTTTAAGCCTTCTAAACTTATTGAGTAAGAATATTTGCCTGGCTCTAATTTCATTTCATAATTTTCATTAATGAGTTTCCCATTAGAATTATATATGTAAATATTCACCGTTTGCTTTTTCTTAAGATTAAAAAATAGATTCAGATTGTCATTGGCGGGATTTGGAAATATTTTAAAATCTGAAACCACCAAATCATTCTCCTCTATCGAAATTGGAGCAGAAAATAATTCATTCAGGTCATATGCTTTTTTGGAGTTGAGATATGCACCGGAATTTCCATCATGAACAGCAAGATGAAGAATTTGTTGTTCAGGAATATGTTGCATAAACTGAATATTTCCATATCCTGAATTTGAATAATCGCTCATAATTTGCCAATTTTGCTCAGCACTGATATCGCTACCATCTGCAATTCCATTGATTACCGAATAATATCGAGAACAATAGTTCAAATGATCGTTTCTTTTTATTTCAGAATTTGCTGCATATAGATTATCGCCGGGAATACTGTCGGAATACGAATTGCTGCGAAAAACCAATTTTGGCGATGCGGGAGCCAATTCAGCAACCATGGCAACCAAACTATCGTGTGAGGCATTCGATGGCGACATAGAAGCAACAATAAAACCTTCTGCATAGCCATTAGAATTTATCTCTAATGCCTGACGAATATCGCCAACATTTTCAAATCCGTCATTATTTAAATCTCTCATCTCAAGCCCTTTTCGCAGAGAAAACCAAATTGGTTCATATGCTTGATTCATTAATGCTGAGCCCGTAAAATCTGACATCATATGCTGAAAAGCCGATACACCTGATTCATTCAAACCGGACAATACAGACATTTGTCCTGCAAAACCTACCAACAACCAAGCTTGTTCATTTGGCTCAGACGGAATATGTATTACAATTACTTGATTTGCAATAATCGAATTATCAGGTGTCCAATCGAGATGTCGAGAAATTACCGATTTGCCATTCAAATTTGTTCCCACAGTAGCATCTCCCCAGCTCATCAGGCTTGAACAACCCAAAGAGTCAATATTTTTCATGATACTTAAACTGTATAAATCGAGAAAAGAATTTGCAATAAGAATATCAAGATAATCCATTCCACTAAGGTCTACTCCTGCAGAATCCATCCCATCAATCATTGCTTGTGCTTCTTGGTGAAATATCGTGTCAATGCTTATGTGGTCGCCCTGACTAATATATTGTTTAGCAGTAGGTATAAATGAGCCAAATTGAGGAACAATGTAAGATGTATATAAATCTTTGATACCATTTCCTAATAGATATCCGTAAGCAAAGCCTCTCTCCTGATGACTACCCCAAACTTTCACTACGGTGATGTTGCTGGTATCCGATAGTATTTCTCCATTAATCTGTTGAGCAAAAGTAGATAGGGAAACTATGCAAATGAAAACTATGCAAATTGCTATTTTTTTCATAATTATTATATTTCAAATTTAGTTTTGTTATACAAACATATTAAAAAAATTGCTAAAATTAATAGTATATGAAAGAAATTCGTTGTTAAATATTCAATAATCAATATTCAATATCAAATAATCAATATTCAATAGCCAATATTCAATTAAATCACTCCTTCACAATCTTCCACGATTTTTCTTTACCATTTATTTCCACACGAAGAAAATATGTACCGGCTTTTTGCCCACTTAGGTTTATATGCAAAATACTTGAACTTTTTGAACCGGCAAGTATTTCTTTTCCGGATTGTTCAAAAACCTTATAAGTAACAGTCCCAAAGTTTTCCTCACCGAAAATTTGTACAACAACCTCTCCTTTTGTAGGATTCGGATAAACCAACAAATCGAAGTTATCGAGTTTATCGTAGAGTTTTTGTTCTTCGAGAGTTTCTTCTTCTGCAATTTCCTCGTTTATAATGCTTGTATTCTGGAAAGCTGCTTTGCTTGGCGGTGGTAGTGTAATAGTTCTGTATTCTCTGTTTCCGGCATCATCATAATCGAAGGTGAGGTTTTGGGAGAATGCCGGTACATTTATTATTAAAATTGTTAAAGTTATTAAGATTTTAGTTTTCATTATTGATATTTTAGTTTTACCAAAACTTTATTTTTATTTTATAAAATTATTCGTTCTATCAGGTTTAGGACTGAACTTTACAAACCGGTAAGTTAAGCTTTTTGAATAGGACTTACCTGTTAAATTATCCACTTCCTCGTTGATAATGAATGTAGAGTCATCTAATATCTCCCCATAATGACTAAAAGTTGTTGTCCTAAATTCCCAGCATTCAAACTTAATATTTGGATACAATATTTGGAATACTCCAATATGACCTGGCATACCCATTATTTTAGCGATATATGCATCGTTAAGCAAATATTCATTCTCAATGTAATCAAATATATCCTCACTTTCTGGAATAACCCGGGTATGAATACAAAATCCATCTCTATAAAATACAGCTACACATAAATTGTTTTCTGATGTTGAATTTGATAAATAGTAACCATCAATTCTCAACTCATCTCCTGTATAAGGAGTTTTAGACATAGTTAAGTCAAATAGCTTTTTACTGCAACCTACAATTAATAACACTACTAATAATAAATAAATTCTTTTTACCATAATGTATAAGGATTTGATGAATAATAGCCTCCGTAAAATCTGTCTGAGATGTTTTTTAGCTCCAAGCTCGAGCGGATTTGTAATCCGTGAGTTCAACATTTCATATTCGGTTATTTTATATTTTTCAGTCATTTAACAAAGATAAAAATTACTATTAACAATTATTGAAATTTGTTGTTAGACGCACGGATAACAAATCCGCACGAGTCAGGAATATTAATATCTGAAAATTATCAATTTCATTTATCTGTTTTGTTTTTTGTTCCATATTCCAAATTATCTGAAATTCTTAGTCCAAAGTTTTTAAAACATCATAAAATTAGTATTTATTATACACTTTTACAATCTTTAATGATTTTTATTTTAATCTCATTTTATTTGAGTTATTAAGCTGAAAATCTCAAGAAAACAACTTGCAAATAGTTAATATTCTGATGCTTACATTTGCATAAAAATACCATAAACATAAGTGTAATGCTGGTTCCGTCAATTTCGTATTATATCAAAATAAAATCAACATAAATTTCTTTTAATTAATTAATTATTATACTTTTGCGGCTTGAAATAAAAAATATAATGTCTAATTTACTAAAAAATTGAATTTTAATGAGTGAAAATGAAGAAAAGGTTGTTAACAAGGAAGTTGAGAATCAAGAAACCAAAGAAGAGAACACGGAAAACGTGGTAGTTGAAGCTTCTGCGAATCAAGAAGAAACTGAAAAAGTAGAAACGACAGAAACCACCGAAGTAATTGAAGAAACTAAAACAGAGAATGCACCTGTTGAGGCTGTTTTAGAAACTAAAGAAGAAGAACCAGTTGCAGAAACACCTGTAGTTGAAGAAGAAAAAGTCGAAACTAAGACTGAAAAAGAAAAACCAAGCGTAGATAAATCTAAGCTTTTGGAAGAATTCGATTGGAATGCACATGTTTCTGATGAAGACCAATATTCATCAGACGAAAGAAACGAGTTAAAAGGTATCTACGAAAAAACTTTATCGACCATCTCGGAAAGCGAAACTGTTGATGGAAAAGTAGTTGCAATGACTAAACGCGAAATAGTTGTTAACATTGGCTACAAATCTGAAGGGATAATTAATTTGAACGAATTCAGATACAATCCTGAATTGCAGGTTGGCGATAAAGTAGAAGTATATGTAGATAGTCTCGAAGATAAAAGCGGACAATTGATTCTATCGCATAAAAAAGCACGAGCTATTCATTCGTGGGATAGAGTAAACAAAGCTTTGGAAGACAGCGAGATAATCAAAGGATTTATCAAATGTCGTACAAAAGGTGGTATGATTGTAGATGTATTCGGAATTGAAGCCTTCTTACCGGGATCTCAAATTGATGTAAAACCAATTAGAGATTACGATATTTACGTTGAGAAAACAATGGAGTTTAAAGTTGTTAAAATCAACCATGAATATAAAAATGTTGTTGTTTCGCATAAAGCATTGATAGAAGCCGAATTAGAACAACAAAAACAAGAAATTATTGCAAGCCTCGAAAAAGGCCAGATTTTAGAAGGAACTGTTAAAAACATTACTTCATACGGAGTATTTATCGACCTTGGCGGTGTAGATGGTTTAATTCACATAACTGATTTATCGTGGGGTAGAGTTTCGCATCCTGAAGAAATTGTTGAATTAGATCAAAAACTAAATGTTGTAATCCTTGATTTTGATGATGCTAAAAAACGAATTGCTCTCGGACTGAAACAATTAACAAAACATCCATGGGATTCTCTCGACGAAAATCTGAAAGTAGGCGATGTTGTTACAGGAAAAGTTGTTGTAATGGCAGACTATGGTGCATTTGTTGAAATTGCAGTTGGAGTAGAAGGACTAATCCATGTTTCAGAAATGTCATGGTCGCAACATTTACGTAGTGCTCAGGAATTCTTGAACGTTGGAAACGAAGTTGAAGCAAAAATCTTAACATTAGACCGTGAAGAAAGAAAAATGTCTCTTGGCATGAAACAACTTAAGCCAGATCCATGGGAGAATATAGCAGAAAAATATCCAAAAGGTTCTCAACATAGAGCAAAAGTTCGTAACTTTACAAGTTTTGGAATTTTTGTTGAAATAGTTGAAGGAGTGGACGGATTGATTCATATTTCAGATTTGTCTTGGACAAAGAAAATTAAGCATCCGGCAGAATTTACTTCAATTGATGAAGAAATAGATATTGTAGTATTAGATATTGACATGGAAAATCGTAGATTAAGTCTTGGCCATAAGCAACTTGAAGAAAATCCTTGGGATGTTTTCGAGACAGTTTTTGGAATTGACTCAATTCACGAAGGAACGGTTAGCGAAATATTCGAAAAAGGAGCAGTCATTGCACTTCCATACGGTGTTGAAGGATTTGCTACTCCGAAACATCTTGTTAAAGAAAACGGAACTCCAGCAAAAGTTGAAGATAAATTAGAATTTAAAGTAATAGAATTTTCTAAAGCAACTAAACGAATAATTCTTTCGCACAGCAGAGTTTACGAAGATGTAAGAAAAGCAGAACAAATTTCTAAAAGAAAAACTGAAGATACTCATACTGCAACCACTACTAAACGAATGTCTGACAATATGGAAAAAACCACATTAGGTGATATTTCCGGCTTAGCAGAATTGAAATCGGAAATGGAAGCAGATGCTAAAAAGAAGCTTGAAGATAGAGAGAAAGCAAAGGAAAATAAATAGTATTAATTAATATTTTGAGTCATGAATTTTAAAATTGAAAAAAACGAAAAATATGCTTTAATAAGAGTAACAGTTGAAAAACTTGACACTCATATTGCTCCTTTATTAAAATCGGAATTAGTGGTAATCTCGGGTACAGGCAAAAACAATATCATTCTTGATATTAGCGACTGTAAATATTGTGACTCTTCTGGACTAAGTGCAATTTTAGTTGCAAATCGGCTATGCAAAAATTCAAATGGAATATTTGTTTTATGCGGTTTGCAAACTGCTGTCGAAAGATTAATCTCAATTTCGCAATTAGATTCAGTATTAAACATTACTAAGAATGTTGATGAAGCTATAAAACATATTGAAGAGGCAAACATTTAATTTATATTATTGAAAAACCAATAAAATAATAGTTTGTATAGTTTTCAGCTTAGAATATTAGGAAGTAATTCGGCATTGCCAACTTCCACAAAATTTTCAACCGCTCACATATTAAATATTTGTGAGCGGTTTTTTTTGATTGATTGTGGAGAAGGAACACAAATTCAAATCAGAAAATTTAAGATAAAATTCAATAAAATTAACCACATTTTCATTAGTCATTTGCATGGCGACCATTATTTTGGTTTGTTCGGGCTTATTTCGACATTCAATCTCATTGGCCGAAAAAACGACTTAAATATCCACTGTAACAAAGATTTAGAGAATATTATAAATTTTTTATTTAAAAATTACGCCGAAGATTTATCTTTTAAAATCAATTTTCACCATCTAAAATACGACAAATCTTATCTGATTTTTGAAGATGATAAACTTACAATACACTCTTTTCCGCTAAAACACAGAATTCAAACATGTGGTTTCCTTTTCAGTGAGAAACAGAAAGATAAAAAATTCAAGAAAGAACTTATAGATTATTATAATATTCAAATAAAAGATATTGTAAAAATCAAGCAAGGTGCAGATTTGATTTTAGAGCATGGAAAAATTATCCCAAATTCAGAATTAACATATCCGCCGGAAAAAGCTCGCTCATTTGCATTTTGTTCAGACACAGCATACACTGAAGAAATTGTAGAATATATTAGCAATGTAGATTTGTTGTATCACGAAGCCACTTTCAAACACGACTTGAAAGAAATGGCAAAAAAGACCTTCCATTCAACAAATGTACAGGCTGCGACTATCGCAAAAAAAGCAAATGCCAAAAAACTCCTAATAGGCCATTTTTCGTCAAGATATAAAGACACTTCAGAAATTATTGAAGAAGCCAGAGAAGTATTTCCCAACACTTTTATTACAAATGATGGCGATGTTTTTGAACCATAAGAAAACATCCAAAACTATTACTTTCCTCATTTGAAAAGCTAACCAACACACCATTATTTTAATCAAAGTATTTTGTGCTTTCGCATGAAAAAAAAACGGATTTATCAATTCCTGAATTTTTGAAATAAAAATAAAAGTGGTTTATCAATAATTGAAATCATATAAATGCTTATTGCTGTATCATTGTATAGAATTTAAAATTTGAAATGATGAAAACTTTAATAAACATTTTACTGATACTTTTTATAATTCCTAATTCCTTTAGCCAAAATAGTAATTCAAGATCGGAATCTTCAGATCAAAACAAAAAACACACATATATTAAAGGTGGATACGGAATAGATGATAATGAAATAGACTCAAAAATTATTGAAAAAAACTCCAAGCAGAAAGAGAAATTGGCTATTATGACAAAAAATAAAGGTAAAATTACTTATCACAAAGGTGGATACGGAACAAATGTTGACAATCAAAAAAGAACTGAAAACGGAAAAGTAGTTTTAAGCAAAAAAGTAAATTCTAAAGGACAAGTCATAACTACTTATGTATCAAAATCAAAAATCAAAAAAGAAGAAGCTAAAGAAGAATTTGCCCACATTAAAAGAGACGATGTATTAAAAGTTGAAAAAAACAGAAATGGAAATACAATAGTTACTTATAAATCAAGAACTTCAAACAGAAATAGATCTCAATACTACGATAATTCATCAAAAAATAAATTGCAAAACCAAAATTCAGGTCTTAATTCTCAAAACAACGAGTATGCTTCAAATAAGAATAAGCATTCCGATTAATATAATCAATTTACTGACAACAACTCTCAAAATGGAAATACCAAAAATTTAGAAGCTTATCAAAAAGAATTTAGCATTTATAAAAGTGTGATTGATAATGACACAAAACAAGTTAGAAAAATATACGATTTTTCAAGCGAACAATACGTGAGAAAATAAAACTCAAAAGTTCCCCAACATTCTAAAGCCATTAATTTTAAGTAATTAGTGGCTTTTTTCATTTTGTTACTTTTCTATTATTAAACTATTGCTAAAAAAACTAATTTTGCAAATTTTTAATAAATACTGTATTACTCTATGAAAATAGGAATTAACACATTGAATAATTTGTACAAAAACAAGCTAATAATTAACATATTATATATTTCAATAGTTTTTTCGTTGCTCTTTACAATATCTAATCTATTCATTTTTTCGGCAAGCGAAGAGCCATCATCTAACTCTAAAAACAAAAATGTTTTTTCGCCAATTGAAATTCCTAAACATATATCCTTCGCTAACGAAAAAGTCCCAGTTAAAAATTTTGATGTGTCTGAAGGTTTAGATCGAGAGCTTTTAATAAATACATATTGGCATTCTCAAACATTTCTGCACTTGAAAAAAGCCAACAGGTATTTCAAAACTATAGAACCCATTTTGAAAAAAAACAACATACCAGACGATTTCAAATATTTGGCTATTGTAGAAAGTGGGCTATCTAATGTTACTTCTCCGGCTGGAGCGGTTGGGTTTTGGCAATTTCTAAAAGGGACAGCCAAAGAAACTGGTTTAGAGGTGAATAGCCAAATTGACGAGAGATATCACCTTGAAAAAGCCACACAAGCAGCCTGCAAATATTTCAACAAATCGTATGAAAAATACAAAAACTGGACCCTGGCAGCAGCTTCCTATAACATTGGCAGACGCAGGCTAAGTGAAGAATTGGAGCGACAAAAAGCACATAATTACTACGATCTTTTATTGAACGAAGAAACCTCAAGATATATATTTAGAGCAATTGCTACTAAAATAATTTTTCAGAATCCGGCAAAATATAGTTTCGATATTTCTGAAAAAGATTATTATCCATTTTTTGAAACCAAGGAAATAAAAGTGGATTCGGCAGTTTCGCATTTCGCCGATTTTGCAAAAATATATGGAACAAACTATAAAATTTTAAAAGTTTTTAATCCTTGGCTACGAAATCATTATCTCACAAATAAATCAAGAAAAGAGTACTTCATTAAAATTCCTGTCGATGCTAACAGAGAAATAGAATTTGAAGAATAATTAGCCAAATACCATTTTAATGAAGAAAGAAAATACAAAAATAAACTTTGAAAATGATCCCTTTTTCGACGAAAACGGCATAAATGTTCTTGGTGCTCGCGTACATAACCTTAAGAATATTGATATTTCAATTCCAAGAAATAAACTTACAGTAATTACCGGATTAAGCGGTAGTGGAAAGTCTTCGCTTGCATTTGACACAATTCATGCCGAAGGACAAAGAAGATATGTTGAAACTTTCTCGGCTTATGCTCGCCAGTTTTTAGGTATGATGGAACGACCTGATGTTGATAAAATCTCAGGTTTGAGTCCTGTTATTTCTATCGAGCAAAAAACCACTATAAAAAATCCACGTTCTACGGTTGGAACTATTACAGAAATATACGATTTTTTACGCCTTTTATATGCTAGAATTGGTGAAGCATATTCGTATGTTTCTGGCGAAAAAATGGTGAAATATACTGACGAACAAATAATTTCTCTTATTATCAACAATTTTAGCAATAAAAATATTCTAATTCTTTCACCAATAGTTCAGTCGAGAAAAGGTCATTATAAAGAGCTTCTTGAAGAGATAAGAAAAAAAGGTTTTCTACAGGTGCGTATCGATGGCAAATTAAGGCAATTATCTACTTCCATTAAGTTAGATAGATATAAAAATCATGATATTGAAATTGTTATCGACAAAATTAGCATTAGCGAAAAATCACGAAAACGATTGAATGACTCCATCGCAATTGCTATGAAACATGGCAAAGGTGTGATTTTAATTTATAATACTGAAACAGAAAAAGTAAAATTCTATAGCCGCCATTTAATGTGTCCAACGAGCGGAATTTCTTACGTAGAGCCTGCACCACACAGCTTTTCGTTCAATTCCCCACAAGGAGCTTGTCAACGATGCAACGGGCTTGGGATGGTTAATGAAATTGATTATCAAAAAATTATTCCAAATTCAAAACTTTCGATTGCCGAAGGTGGAATTTCTGCATTAGGAAAAGCCAGCAATTCATTAATATTTTGGCAGATAGAAGCAATTGGAGAGAAATATGATTTTAATCTGAAAACTCCAATTGAAGACATTTCTGAGAATGCAATGAATATAGTTTTGCATGGTTCTGAAGAAACATTTAGGTTGAAAAATACTCCGCTTGGTCGATTTTCAAATTATTTCTTGAGTTATGATGGCATAATTAATTACATTTCGAGAAAACAGGAGAAAAACGATGATAAAAAGGTAGTTAGAAAAAATGGGAGAAATAATGATTTTGTCAGAAAAACAATTTGCCCTGAATGCCAAGGAGCAAGATTAAAAAAAGAGTCGCTCAATTTCAAAATTGCAGGTAAAAGTATTGATCAAATTTCTGCTTTGGATATTAGCGATCTAAAGAATTGGTTTGACAATATCGAAACAAAACTATCGGAAAAACAAAATCTTATTGCCCGTGAAGTTTTAAAGGAAGTGAAAACGAGATTGCAATTTTTGCTCGATGTAGGATTAAATTATCTTTCGTTGAATAGAAGCTCGAAATCGCTCTCGGGCGGAGAAAATCAAAGAATCAGGCTTGCAACTCAAGTAGGTTCACAATTGGTAAATGTCTTATACATTCTTGATGAGCCCAGTATTGGCCTGCACCAGCGTGATAATATAAAGTTGATAAATTCTTTAAAACAACTTCGAGATTCAGGAAACTCAATAATAGTTGTAGAGCACGATAAAGAAATGATTTTGTCCTCAGATTATGTTATAGATTTGGGCCCTTTTGCAGGAAAACATGGTGGCGAAGTTGTAGCACATGGCGATATTGATACATTATTAAATTCGCAAACATTAACCACACAATATTTAATCAACAAAAAAAGAATCGATGTTCCTAAAACATACAGAGAAGGAAATGGGAAATCTATAGTTTTGAAAGGTGCAAGCGGAAATAATCTAAAAAATGTAAATTGCACATTTCCACTTGGAAAATTTATTTGTGTTACCGGAGTATCAGGTAGCGGGAAATCGTCATTAATTAACGAAACTCTACATCCTATTTTAAGCAAACATTTCTACAGGTCGCACAAAGAACCATTAGATTACAAATCGATAAAAGGAATTGAAAATATTGACAAAGTAATTGAGGTAGATCAGTCGCCATTAGGGAAAACTCCACGTTCAAATCCTGTAACTTATACCGGTGTTTTTGCCGACATTAGGAAACTGTTTGAAAGTATTCCTGAATCAAAAATCAGAGGATACAAAGCCGGCAGATTTTCATTTAATGTGAAAGGAGGAAGATGCGAAACCTGCCGTGGAGCCGGACTAAAAACCATTGAAATGAATTTTCTGCCAGATGTTTATGTTCAGTGCGAAGACTGCAACGGAAAACGATATAATATTGAAACTCTGGAAATCAGATATAAAGGAAAATCAATCAGCGATGTCTTGAATATGACTATCAATCAAGCTGTTAAATTTTTCGAAAATATACCATCAATTAGAAATAAAATAATAACAATTCAGGAAGTTGGATTGGGCTACATTACTCTTGGACAATCAAGTACAACACTTTCCGGAGGCGAATCTCAACGTGTTAAACTTGCTGCAGAGCTATCGAAAAGAGACACCGGAAAAACTTTATACATTTTAGATGAACCAACTACAGGCTTACATTTCGAAGATATAAGAGTTCTGCTTGGAGTTTTGAACAAACTTGTTGATAGAGGAAATACAATTTTGATTATTGAACACAATATGGATGTAATAAAAGTTGCTGATTATATTATTGATATGGGTAAAGAAGGTGGAAAAGAAGGAGGTGAAATTATTTTTACCGGCACCCCTAAACAACTTATCTCCAAGCGGAATAGTTATACTGCCAAATATTTGAAAAAGGAGCTTGAAACTATGCAGGTTAATTGAAACTACCTCAATAAAATCCAAAAAAACCTTTTGAAAAAGAAACAGTTTTGCTTATTTTTACCAAATAATAACTGAAAAACTGATTTGTCATGAAAAAGACGATTTTCACATTTTTAAGCATTTTTTGGATTACAATCAACCTTTTTGCTCAAGAACCGGAATTTGAATGGGCTGTGGGTTTAGGTGGAATGTATGATGATCATGGCTATTCAATTTCAGTTGATAAGGATGGATATGTTTATTCAACAGGAATTTTTAGAGGCACAACCGACTTTGATCCTGGAATTGGAATATTTAATCTGACAACAAATGGAAATGCTGACATATTCGTATTAAAGTTAGATGCCACAGGAAGTTTTGTTTGGGCAAAGGCCTTGGGTGGTTGTAGATCTGAGTACAGTTATGCCTTAGATGTAGATGTAGTTGGAAACGTATATATAACTGGGCATTTTGAAGAAACTGCTGATTTTGATCCTGGCATTGGTACATATAATCTAATTTCTAATGGGAATGATGATGTTTTTGTATTAAAACTTGATTCAAACGGAGATTTTGTTTGGGCAAAATCTATGGGAGGAATATCAAAAGATATTGGTATGGCGATTGTTGCCGATATAGCAGGAAATGTTTATACTACAGGTAAATTTTTTGATACTGCCGATTTTAACCCAAGTGAAGAAACTTATAATCTTCTCTCATCAGGCGGATATGATATTTTTATTTCAAAATTAGATCATTATGGAAATTTTTTATGGGCAAAAGCTATGGGAGGAAGCTCATATGATTTTGGCTATTCTATAGATGTTGACTCTAAAGGAAATGTATTAACAACAGGTTTTTTCACAGATTCAGTTGATTTTAATCCCGGAAATGAAACATTTTATCTTAATTATTCTGGTTGTCAGGATATTTTTATTTCCAAATTAAATCCTGAGGGAAGTTTTGAATGGGCCAAAGCAATTGGTGGAAGCTCATATGATTTTGGCTATTCTATAGATGTTGATAGTGAAGATAATATATATACAACAGGATATTTCTATGACACAGTTGATTTTGATCCTGGATATGGAACTTATTTTATGAATTCAAATGGAGTTCATGATATATTTGTTTTGAAATTAGATTATTATGGTAACTTTAGTTGGGCAAAAAAAATAGGTGGAAGCCTTGCTGAATATGGCTATTCTTTAAGCATTGACAATAGTGAGCACATTTATATTACAGGGCTTTTTCAAAATGAAGTTGATTTTGATCCAGGGAGTGGAATATATTATCTTAGTTCAAATGGATATGAAAACATTTTCATATTGAAACTTAACCCTTTAGGAGAATTTGTTTGGGCTCAAGCTATTGGAGGATACCAATTTGATAGATCATGGGATATTTTTATCGATGTTCCTGGTAATGTTTATTTAACAGGGTATTATATAGATTCGGTTGATTTTAATCCGGGAAATGGAATATTTAATCTTTCTTCTATTGGAGAAAGAGATGTATTTATTCTAAAACTATCACAAGAGCCTGCAGTAATTACAGAAATAAAAAACAATGCCAATCTAAAAGCCTATCCAAACCCATTATGCAATGAAGTGAGAATTGATTATAGTTTAGATAAAAATTCAGAAATTCAAATAAATATATACAACTACCGTGGATCTTTGGTTCGTTTGCTTGAAATTGGAGAAAAACTTGCTGGAAATCATTCAGCTTTTTGGGATGGGACTAATTCTACAGGTACAAAATGTGCCACCGGAATTTATATAATTAAATTTGAAACAGATGAAACCATGCATTATCAGAAAGTTTCTCTAATAGAATAAAACATAGTTCTATCAACATCTATAAATTTTGAACAAAGCAAAAAAAATAATAATCTCAGTAACAAACGATCTGGTTGCCGACCAGCGTGTCCATAAAGTTGCTCAATCGCTTGTTAAGAACAATTTCGATGTTTTAGTTGTAGGACGAAAACTTCCAAACAGTCAGGAACTTAAAAGACAATCCTATGAAACGAAACGAATGAAATTGCTTTTCACAAAAACTGCATTTTTTTATGCTGAATATAATTTAAGATTGTTCTTTTTCCTAATTTTCAGAAAAGCCGATATATTTCTTGCGAATGATCTTGATACTTTGGCGGCAAACTATTTTGCATCAATTCTAAAAAAAACCAAACTTGTTTACGATTCGCATGAATATTTTACGGAAGTTCCAGAATTAAAAAATAGAAAATCAGTAAGAAAAATATGGCTTTCAATAGAAAAATTTATTGTTCCAAAAATAAAACATTCATATACTGTTTGCCAATCTCTTGCCAAAATTTTCAGCGAAAAATATGGGATAAATATGCAAATAATAAAAAATTATCCTATCTGCGAGAAAACAAATATTCAAAATTCAAATAAAAAAATAGATATCCCGGAAGGGAAAAAAGTTGTTTTGTATCAGGGAAGTCTGAATGTAGATCGTGGTTTGGAAAGCATGATCAAAGCAATGCAGTTTATTGAGAATGCTGTCTTGCTAATTATTGGGGATGGAGATATTAGTTTGCAACTGAAACAATTAACAAAAAATTTGAAACTTGACGAGAAGGTAAAATTCATAGGAAAAATTCCATATTATCATTTGCCCGCTTACACAAAAATTGCTTCAATTGGAGTGTCGCTCGAAGAAAATACAAATCTAAACTATCAATATGCATTGCCAAATAAAATATTTGATTACATCCAGGCAGGCGTTCCGGTTTTGGCTTCTTCATTAGCTGAAATTGATTTGATATACAAAAAATACAATATTGGTTTGCAGATAAAAAGCCATGAACCTGAGCATATTGCAGCTTCAATTTTAAAGATGTTAGATTCTAATGATTTAAGAAAAATCTGGAAAAACGATCTAATTAAAGCAGCCAAAGAATTTTGTTGGGAAAAACAAGAAATTGAACTATTGAAAATATTTTTATAGTTTCAATTTTATTTCACATTTTGTAAACTGGGCTATTTGTTATTTCTATGGAAACTCACTTTTTTTGAAGTGGGTTTAAAGAAAGCGGCAAGAACAAGGCTTTCGAAATGTTTAGAATCAGGAGTTTACTTTTGTAAATGACTGATCTAAACATAAGAGTAAGGCTGTTATTGTCGCTTTCTTAGAGCCACTATTTTGAATCAATATATTTTCCTATAGTTTCTATTAGTTCAACAGAATTTATTGGTTTTGGAACATAATCGTCGCAGCCGGCTTCTATAGCCCTCTCTCTATCGCCCACCAAAGCATATGCAGTTGTAGCAATAATTATTATGTTTTCATGCAATCTCTTAATAGCTTTTGTTGCATTATAACCATCTAAATGCGGCATTTTTATATCCATCAGAACAATGTCGGTATTTTGATTTTCGTTACAAAATTTTACGCCTTCTTCTCCGTCTATTGCAACACCAATATTAATTCCTGTTTTTTTCAATATTATCTTCACTAATTCTACACTTGAGTAATGATCATCTACAACTAACAAATTAGTGTTTTCCCATTTAATATTTTCATCAGATTTTTTTTCTATCTTAGCTTTTTGCTGTTTTATGATTGGCAACTTCAGATAAAAATAGAATTCTGTACTTTTATTAACTTTAGTTTTAAAGAATATTTCACCACCCAAAAGTTCAACAACTTTTTTAACAATATGCAAGCCTAATCCAATGCCACCATGTTTTCTTGAGTGAGACTCGTCTCCAAGCCTGAAACCGTCATAAATCATATCGTGCTTTTCCGGCGGAATACCACAACCAGTGTCTTTAATAAAAAACAAAAATTGCTTATCTGCTTGCATTTCGTAACCAAATTCGACAGAACCCGATTCAGTAAACTTGATTGCATTATTTACTAAAATCATTAATACTCTTTTGAGTTTTACTTTATCTGTTATAACATACTGATCTTTAGTAATTTTGCAATGAGAAACAGTAAGCTTTATATTTTGTTTTCCAACATTAAGAAGTTCTTCTACGTTTGTTTCATAAATTTTATTAAAAATATCGCTAAGAAAAAATTTATCGTTAGAAAGTTTTACATTTTTACCATAAATTGAGGACACATGGAATATTTCGTCAATAATTGATAGTAAGCTTTTTCCATTTTTGTTTATCAATGAATTGAAATATACAATGTCGTCTATATTTGAATTTTTTGTAATAACATCTGAGAATCCAATAATTGCATTCAGGGGAGTTCTTAGTTCGTGAGACATAATTGAAAGAAACACAGACTTTAGTCTATCCGACTCTTCAACTTTTTCTTTAGTCATTATCAGTTCGTACTCAGCCGATTTTCTTGCAGAAATATTTCGAAGGGAACCTATTACACTGATAGAATTATTGTCGATAGTAGTGAGTTTTGCCGATACGGAGCATGGAAATATTTTTCCATTTTTATGAATCATTTGAAGTTCATAATCGTTTAGCATTCTCTCTTCTTTCAATTTATGGAAAAATATACTACTATCATTTTCATTTTTATAAAGTTTTTCTATGCTTGTTCCTAAAAGCTCTTTTCTCGAATACCCAAAAATATCATAACAAGAAGGGCTAATTTCAAGAAGTTTTCCTTCAAGATCTGATTCGTAATATACATCTTGATAGCTTTCAAAAATTCTTCTAAATTTTACTTCACTTTTTCGAAGAGATTGTTCGGCAATTGCTTTTTCTTCCATTTCCTTTTTCAGCTTCAAGGAAGATTTAATTGATGATGTCAAACGAATTAATTTCTCTTTCAAGACATAATCCCAAGCTCCTGCCAAAATCAATTCCACTGCTGTCTCTTCGTCTAAAGAACCGGTTACTATTATAAATGGTGTTGTTGGACACTTTTTTATTGCGTATTTTAAAGCAGACAATCCGTCATAAGAAGGCAAACTGTAATCGCATAAAATAATATCGTACTCACAGTTTGACAATTCGTGAATGTAAGATTCTTCCGTTTCAACCCATTTTATGGTAAAATTGCTGAATCCTTTTTTTAACTCTCGTTCCATTAATAAAACATCCGAATGGTTGTCTTCTAAAATCAGGATTTTTAAATTGGTGATTTTCATTGGCTAAAAGATTTTATTGGTAAATTTTGGTAGATTTTCATTTAATTTTCTCCTAAAACGATTGGTAGCTCGTTTAGGGAGAGCCAGTATTTTCTAAGATTTGATATTAGTCGCACAAAATCTTCGAATTTCATTGGTTTTATTATGTAGCTATTTGCGCCGAGCCTATACGCATCTATCAGGTCTTTTTCTTCGCAGGATGATGTTAAGATTACGATCGGAATTGATTTAGTTTTTTCATTGGATTTTAATTCCTGCAAAATGCTAAGTCCATCAACTTTTGGCAATTTCAGATCGAGGAGAATGAGTTGTAGTTTATGATTAATATTTTCTGTGTAATTACCATTGCAAAAAATATAGTCTAAAGATTCTTCGCCATCAGAGATAATTTTAACATGATCAAGTAAATTATTTTTTTTGAACGCACGATTTGCCAATTTTATATCATTAGGATTATCTTCAATTAGAAGAATTTTTGTTTCGCAATATTTCATCTCAAAATTTATTTTCATCGTAAAAGTATAAAAAAATCATAGAGAAGCTAAAGTATTTGGTTTTAAAAATCGAAAAAATTAACAATTATTTATTGGAATTGAAAAATATACAGTCGCACCAACATTCAATTTTCCTTCTATCCAAACTTTTCCATTATGTTTATTAATTATTTTTTTTACTATTGCCAGACCAACACCAGTTCCATCGTAATCGATAGGTGAATGTAAACGCTGAAAAACTCCAAACATTTTTTCTGCATACTTCATATCGAAACCAATACCATTGTCCCTTACAGAAAATACAATATATTTGCCTGTCATTTTACTATCTATCACAATTTCAGGATTTTCTGTCTTTTTTGTAAATTTTATTGCATTCGCTAACAGATTCTCAACAACCCTAATTATTTGTTTTTTGTCTGCACAAATTATTGGCAAATCATTTAATACAAACTTCGTTTCTTTTCCAAAATCTTCGACAAACAATTCTTTGAATGATTTTGTAAATACTTCATTCATATTAATTTTCCCCATACTCAAATCCGATTTTCCTATTCGTGAAAACTCCAATAAATCTTGAATAAGTAATCCCATTTTATGAGTATTTTCTCTTATCAATTTGATAAATTCTTTGCCATCACTGTCGAGCTGTTCGAAATATTCTTCTTCAATAGCTTGCGAAAATCCATCAATCGCACGCAATGGAGCTTTCAAATCGTGGGATACAGAATATGAGAAGGATTGTAATTCTCTATTTGCATTTTTAAGCTTTTTTGAAGTGATACTCAAGTCTATAAATAAGCTTTCTAACTTCTCTTGAGATTTTTCTAAACCAACAGACTTTTCTTTCAGAGCCCGCGTCCGATATTCAACTTTTTCTTCCAAATGTTTGCGGTGGTCTTCCAATTCTCTTTCTTTGTTTTTTCTATCGCTAACATCCCTAATAAAAATTAGTAACTGCAATTCTTTATCTTCTAATTTAATGGTGGTTGCAGAACATTCTGTATAAATCGTTTCGTTTTTTTTATTTACAAATTCTAAATCGAAATCGAGTTTTGAAGTTTTTAATGCTTGCAAAAATATTCTTCTGAATTCTGTTCTTGGATTTTTTCCTTTTATACTAACATCTATTCGACTATTACCCAAAATTTCTTCTTTCTGGCCACCATATATTTCCGCAATTTGTGCATTTAAATCAATAATTTTTCCTTGCTGGTTTACTATTAGTATTCCGTCTGTGATATTATCGAAAACTTTTTTGTACCTATTTTCACTTTCTTTGAGCTTTCTTAATGTAACAATTTTATTAGTTTTATCTATTATCATCGAAATTGCACCAATAATATTTCCCATTTCGTCGATCAAAGGAGAATACCACACCTGAAAAAATTCATTTTTCAATTCAATAATCTCTTCGCTTGATTTTCCTGATAGTGCATCTAAAAGACCTTTGGTTATTTCAGGATAGTTTTCAAAAACATCAGACATAGATAGTCCTACAAATTCAGTAATATTTTTTTTGAGGTGAAAAATATCTGTTCCATCAGAAAATGTAACAATTCCATCCTTATCGACACTTAACATTAAAGAATCAATATTTGTAATAATTGTTTTGAATTTTTCTTCGGCAAGCATCATTTTTTGCACCAACAAACGTAGATTTTCCTTTTGGCTAAGAATTTTTTTATTGTTTTTTTCTAACTGTTTGTTGTGTTTTTGTTTCGCCGAAAGTCTTAACAATAATACAATTAGCAATGAAACAACAAGAAGGCTAATTAGTAATAATGAGGCTTGCAATGTTTTTGCTCTCGAAAGTTGTAATGATTCGTTGCTACGTGTAAGTTTTTCTAAATCATATTGTGTTTTGAATAAATCAATATTATTCTCATTTTGTTCCTCATCTATCAATGAATAATACTTATGATATTCTTTGTAATGTTTAAAAGCTTCAATCGTGTTGTTAGTTGTATCGTACAACTGGTATAAATTTTTGTTTACTAATAATAAAAATTGATTGTTTTCCATAAACATCGCAAACGACAAGGCTTTGTGTAAAAAATCATCTGACTTTTTAAAGTTTTTCAGTTTTAGATAAGTAGTTCCCAAATTGTTTAAAGAACTGCAAATATGAAGTAAAAATCCTGCATTTTTTCTCTCTCTGAAAGCTAATACATTGTAGGTAAGTGTTTTTTCATAATCTCCTTGGCAACCATATACATATGCTTTTAATGTCAAAGTACTTGAAGTTCTTGAAGAATTAAGCTTTGAAAAGTCCTCTGTAACTAATAATGCTGAATCGCAATATTTATGGGCTAATTCAAAGTTTTCATTTTCAATATAATAGTTGCACAATTTAGTGTAGCAATTATAAATACTGATAGAATCGTTACTATTTTTACTTATAACAAGAGAATTTTGAAATATCTGGTAAGCTTCTTCCATTTTGTTTTGGGCTAACAATATTTTTCCCAATTGCAATAATGCTTCCGACTTACACAATTTATTGTCATACTCATCAGACATTTTTATCGATTCATTGAAAAAATGTATAGCATTTTTATAATCTCTAGCAGCAACATATATTTTTGCAATCCCAAAATAAATAATATCCTTCTTGTCGTCAATTCCTTCTTTCTCAGCAACCCTTAGAGCTTTTAGTAAGCTTTCCATTGACTTTGAATAATTGCTACCTTCTAGAACTACTCTGGATAATTGGGTATAGCAATTTATTAGAATATTATGCAAATCGTTTTCAATACATAAAATTTCTGCAGCATTAAACTTGCTTATAGACAAGTAATCATAGCCAAGTTTGTGATAATAATTTGCCATTTTAAGTAATAATTCCGCTTGTTGATTTTGGTTGTTTTGGGCTATCGAAATTTTGAAATTATCTTGTAAAGCTATCAATGTACTGTCGTACAATTGTTCAGGATTGGCAGGAACTAACAATGAATCTAATTCCTCTAAAGAAATTTCATATTTGTTGCTATCAGTGATTGAATCCAAATTTGATGGCTCAGCATTGAGTTGAAATATTAATAATACAAAAAAAAATAAACTGAAATATTTCATTTCCAAACTTATAAAAGTTCAATCTTGTTTTTTTAGAACTTGTCTTTTTTCTCAATTCGCAAAAGAAAAATAGCAGGATTACCATTTTTCATTTGCTTAGTTAAATAATATACTCTGAAATTTCCTTCATTTGTTTTAAGTGTCCCGATAGTATATTTAGAATCTTTTGATTGTCCGTTGTGTTGCACCGAAAAACCAAGTGGTTTGTGTTTTTTGAAAAAATTAGAAACCACCAATTCAGCTTGCGATTTGCTATATACATCTTCCTTTTCTAAAACAACAAGTTCGATAGAAGAATTGAAAAACCGAGCAAGTGCTTTGGTATCTCCGGTTTTTATTGAATTATTAATTTTTTCTGAAACTCCGGTATCTTGCGACAAGCAAAATAAAACACTTAAAAAAAACAGAATTAATACTGATAAAAACTTCCGAATTGTATTCATAATAAATTTTGGATTACATTTACTACTTTTGTTTCAATAAATACTTTTTATTTTAAAAAGAATGCAATATAAAAATTAATTATTTAAAATGAAATTTGTTTTACTTGTCATAGGAAAAACTAATGTTGATTATCTGAATTCGGGGATTGAAGATTATTTAAAAAGGCTTAAGCATTATATACATTTCGAAATAAAGGAATTGCAAGGAATAAAAGTTAGTAAAAAGCATAATGTTTCTGAGATTAAAGAAAAGGAAGGCAAATTGATTTTAAGAAACATCAAGCCTCAGGATTATGTAATTTTGCTCGACGAAGCAGGTAAAAGTTTTTCGTCCATACAGTTTTCTTCTTTCGTTGAAAATAAAACTGTTAGCCAAAACAAAAATGTAGTTTTCGTTGTTGGCGGGGCTTTTGGCTTTTCAAAAGAAATTTATGATAGAGCGAATGATAAAATCTCAATGTCGAAAATGACATTCTCACACCAATTTATTCGACTACTTTTTGTTGAACAACTTTATAGAGCACTTACCATTATTAAAGGAGAACCTTATCATAATCAGTAGGTTGAAATGAGATTTTAATGCTAAAAGAGTCTCATTTGGATTTATCTATTTCTTTATCTTGAAAAAGGAGGCTAAAAACTATTGTAAAAATCAACGCAATAAAAAAAGCTGGAACTAATTCATACATAATTTCTTTCAGAAATTCAATATTTTTCCATACAAAAACGGAAATAGTTCCTGATAAAAGACCGGCAACAACACCAACTTTAGAAGTCTTTTTCCAAAAAAGTGCTAAAATTGAAGTTGGTCCGATGGCTGCTCCAAGACCTGCCCAAGCAAACAGTACAAACCAAAAAACCAAATCTTCATTCAGAAGACCTATAATTACTGCAACTATCACAAGTAATGAAACCACTATTCTGCTCAATAATGCAAGTTTTTTTTGAGATATTTCTTGGTCTTTATACAAAATTTTCTGATAAATATCTCTAACTATTCCAGAAGCGGCAACCAATAGTTGAGAATCGGCTGTGGACATAATTGCAGCAAAAATTGATGCCAGAATTAATCCAACAAAAATTGGGTTAAGAATTTCGTTTGCCAGAAGAATATACACATTTTCAACATCAGAATCTGGTAGTGCGCTAACATCCTGAAAATATGCTCTGCCAATTAAACCAATAAATAAAGCTCCAGCTGCCATCAATACATTCCAAAAAGTACCAACTATGGCAGTCCATCGGAATTGCGAAGGATCTTTAATCGACATATATCTCACTATAATATGAGGGCTTCCGGGCGAACCGAGTCCAATGCCAATTGCACCTATTAATGCACCAAATCCTAAAGCTGCCGGATTTGTCAAATTCCCAAGAGAATTGTCTATTATATTGTTGGTATGATGATTTATTTGATGCAAATTACTGAGTTTTTCAAGCACAATATCCCAGCCACCAATTTGAATTATTCCATAAATTGGCAAGGCAACTAAGGCAATTATCATAAAAAAGGCTTGAAAAACATCAGTCAAACTCACAGCAAGAAACCCTCCAAGAATTGTATAAATTAATACTATCAAAGCAGTGATATACAGCCATCCGGTTTGTTGAGAAATATTTATGAAAGCAAAAAAATCGTTTATTCCACCAGCATCAGAAATTAAAAAGGAAGCATATAAAGTTTTTCCACCGGCTACAAATTGAGATGAAATATATGCTATCATAAAAATCAGAAAAACCAAAACTATCAGCATTCTCAAGTAGCCATTCTTGTCGTTAAATCTTGCAGCAAAATAATCGGGAACAGTGATACAGTCATGCTTCTCGCTGAAATTTCTAATTTTTGGGGCATAATATAGAAATAGTAATAATTCAATAATAATATATCCAATAGCAGTCCAGACTGCAGCAAAGCCTATGGAGTAAGCCAACCCTACAAAACCTAACAAAAGCCATGCACTTCGTCCTGAAACTACCGCCGACAGTGCAACAACAAATTTGCTCATCTGGCGACCGCCCAGAAAATATTCGCTAATTCCTTTCGATGAAAATTTTGTGGCATAAATCCCAATTCCAATCACAATTAGAAAATAAATGAAAAATGGAAGAAGTATTTGTATATTCATAGGATTTTGACTAAAATTTGTTTAAAAACATAGAAAGAATACTGAAAAAATTGAAAGGTCCGAAGTATTTACTTTTTCAATTTCTTTAGAATATCGGGGAAAATCGCCATGTTTTTTTCCATTTTTTCAATATCGAAACTTTTTGCATACATATTTAGTTCATTTCCGTAATTTTCTATAGAAGTCATTTTATTTCTTAGACCAAATTCTCTTATACTTACGCTAAATTCTATAACTTCGTGAACAAAATGATTTATTCGGACATGATTCCATTGTTTCAGCAGATTACTTTCAAAGTACTCAATATTGCTTTTATAGTTTTCACTATTCTGGAAATTTTCAATTGTTTTATCTTCCTCAAAAACTAATGTTTCTGACAATTCATTATAAATTCTGGTTTTCATTTCCGGCAGTTTGCTTTCTTGTGTCAATGGTTTGTTGCCCGCGGGCAAAGTGATACTAAATGTACTGCCCCTACCCCATAGACTTTCAATAAAAATTTTACCATTATTTTTTTCAATAAATTCTTTACACAAAATAAGCCCCAGCCCGGTACCTTTCTCCATTTTTGTTCCTGTTGTAGAATGCGAAATATCAAATCGGAAAAGTTTTTCAATATCCACTTTTTTTATACCGATTCCGGTATCAGAAATTGAAATTTGAACTTCATTATTCACAATTTTTGACATGAGTGAAATCTTTCCGCCTGCGTTTGTAAATTTTATTGCATTCGAAATCAAATTTCTTACAACGGTATCAACCATATTTACATCTGCATAAACATATGTATCGCTACCGATTTCAGAGATAAGCTCAATATTTTTCTCGTGTGCATTATAAGAAAATAAAGATAAGGTTTCTTCAAGTAGAAGTTTAATATCGAAACTTGTAGGGCTTATTTCTATTCTATTGGTTTGCGAATTTGCCCAGGATAATAAGTTTTGAAGCAGATTGAAAGCAAAATGTGATGACTGATTTATACCGAGAATAAAATTCTTAATTGCCTTACTATCAAACTCATCGTATTGCTTCATCAATAATTCCGAAATGTTTATCAACGAGTTGAAAGGTAATTTTAAATCGTGTGCTATGATAGAGAAAAATTTATCTTTCGATGAATTTGCTACTTCTAATTCCTTATTTAAATCTTCGAGTTTATTTTTTTGTGAACCTAACAAAGTATGTGCTTTTCTTTTTTGAAAATATGCTCTAAGAATTACTAAAGATAAAACAGCAACCAGACATAGCCCACCTATTACAGAAAATAACTGTAGCCTTTGTTTAGAAACTTTTGTTTCTTTAAGAGTATTATCTTTTCGCAGTATTTCGTTTTCCTTTTCAATTTTTTCCGATTCGTATTTTGTCCTTAATTCAATTATTTTTCTGTTGCTCGATTCGCCATAAATTGAGTCTTTCAAGGCTGTATATTTTTTAAAATAATTATAGGCATTTTTGTAATCGTACAATGAATCGTAAACTTTAGTATAACTTTTATAATTTTCGAGTATCGATTCTCTAACATTCAATCGCTTGGCAATTTCCTGACTTTCATCGAAATATCTCAAAGCTTCTGAGTATTCTTTCAATCTATATTTTATCAATCCAATATTGTTCAAAAGAAGCGATATTCCGTCGTATGTTCCCAATTCCCTTTCAATTGCTAAAGCCTCCTCATAATATGAGAGTGATTTCAAATATTCACCTTTTTTAAAATATACTCCTCCAATATTGCATATATCGAACGAAACGCCATCCTTTTTTCCTAATTCTTTATCAATTTGCAGCGCTTTGTTAAAATAGCTCAGAGCATCTTCGTATTCCTTTCTGTCGAAATGGACTGCTCCAATATTGCAATACAATTCAGCCACCATGTTCAAATCGTCTAATTCCATAGTGTTTGCCAGAGCATTTACAAAATATTCTAATGATTTGTCATATTTCTTCCAAAAACAGTATATTATTCCAATATTAGATTGCGATTTTGCAATTTCATATTTGTTATCTAACTCTTCTTTTATTTTCAATGATTTAATATGATATTCTATTGCTTTCGAATAATCGCCCCATTTGTCGTACAAAAGTCCAATATTATTCAAACTTTTTGCAACTTCAATTTTGATTCCTAATTCTTGCCATCTTTCAAAAGCATTCTGATGATATAGATATGCAGTTTTATAATCGCCTTTATAATAATATCCGAGACCCAAATTGCTATAAGCAGAAGCTTCCTCCTCCGAATTGTTTATTTCACGAGCAAAACTTAATGCTTGTTCGGCATATTCAATACATTTTGTTGGCGAATTTGATCTTAACAAATAAGACAGTTTATTATAAATGTTTGCTTTATGAATTATCGAAGATTTTGAAAGTTGAATTTTCAAACTATCAACTGCGTCTTGCTTGTTTGCATACAAAAATGTAGTACAGATTGTTAAAAAAAATTGGAAATAATATCTTTTCATTGTTTTGGCAAATTCATTTTGAATATTACTCCTTTGTTTGGTTCGCTTTCACATTCAATTGTACCTTTGAGTTTTTGAGTAACAATATTGTAAACTATGTGAAGCCCCAAACCAGTACCGGATTGTTTATTTGTTGTGAAAAAGGGATCAAAGATTTTTGTCATAAATCCTGCTGAAATTCCCGTTCCGTTGTCTTTATATGTGATTAACAACGAGTTATTTTGTTCTTCTATTTTAATAAGAATTTCTCCATCATTTTTTTTGTCGAAACCATGAACTAAAGAATTTATTATAAAATTTGTAAAAATTTGGGCATAACTTCCGGGAAAGCTATCAATCTCAATATTGTCATCACAGTCTAAACTAATCGAAATATTTTTGCGATCATAAGATGGTTCAACACTCAAAATAACATCTTGTAGATAATTCTTCAAATTAAATATTCTTTTTTGCTCGTTTGACTGATCTACTGAAACTTGCTTAAAACTTTGAACCAAATCGCTGGTACGTTGCAGGTTAGTTAAAATTAGTTTTGTTGTTTTTTTAATAAATTTTATATACGATTCAAGTCCCGATCGTTTAATTTTTTGATTTTGGAAGTCGATTTCAAATTGTTTATTTCTCTCTTCTAAAGTAGTTATTGCTGTTATTCCAATTCCTACCGGTGTATTTATTTCGTGAGCAACACCAGCAACCAAATTTCCGAGCGATGCCATTTTTTCAGATTCAACTAACTGTTTCTGAGCATTTTTTAGCATTTCATTTTTTTCGATTAGCTCTTCTTTAGATTTTTTCAGGTCTAAATGCAGTTTCACTCTTGCCATGAGTTCTTCGGCATTAAATGGCTTCGTAATATAATCTTGTGCACCAACTTCAAAACCTTTCACTATACTTTCGGTGTCGGTTTTTGCTGTTAGAAAAATAATAGGTATATCTTTGGTTTTGGATTCATTCTTTAAAAGTGTACACAATTCGTAGCCTGTAATTCCGGGCATCATAATATCTAACAAAATCAAATCAAAATCATTTGAGCTAATCAGAGATAGTGCTTCTGACGAATTTTGAGTATATGAAACTAAATAGGAAGCCTTATGCAAAATACTTCCAAGGATCTGTATGTTTTTCGGAACATCATCAACAATAAAGATTTTTTGACTTTTCATTTCATTAGAAATTTCCATTTTCACCTTCAGTTTTGTCCTATTAATAAGTTTCAAAATTAAGAAATTTTATTAGTACATACAGATTTCGCAGTAATAATTTGTTATAAAATTAAATAATTGGATTATTATTGGTAGAAAAACAATTTATCTGTAAAAATAATTTTGAAGTGATGCAAATAATTTTTTTCTACGAATATAAAATAAAACTTAAAAATTTATGAGAGAAATAATGTGGCACCTCAAAATAATTCGTATCCACAAACCAAAAATCTTGACATCAAACCTCTTTTTGTTTATATTTGAAAATTATTAAGCAAAAAGCAATATTGTGAAAGTAGAAATTCTATTATTATTTTTTATAACTTTATTTTGCCGACATGCTTTTTCACAAATTACTTCACATAACATTTATCTAAGTGACTCAGCATGGTATTATGATGATTGCGAGATTTATGGTGATACGGTAAATCCCGGTGATACAATATTCATTAATGCTAGCGATACAGCATATAATAAACTCAAATTCGATAGTTTTGTTGGAACTGCTCAGGAACCTATAATCTTTATCAATAAGGGTGGACTTGTTACGATTGGAACCTATGATACCTACCCAAAAGATGTTTTTCAATTTAGTAATTGTCAGCATTTTAAAGTGTTAGGTACAGGCGATTCAAGATTTAAATATGGCTTTAGAATTGATGCAGCAAGAGATGTTGGCTTGCTTCTTGGCAGTCTGACAGAAGAATTTGAGGTCAGCAACATTGAAATTTGCAATGTAGGCTTTGCGGGAGTTCAGTGCAAGACTGAGCTTAGATGTAATGAGCCCTCAACTCATGAAAGTTCCGGAAATATTCTTAAGAATATGTATTTTCATGACTTATATATCCATGACTGTTCCGGCGAAGGCATGTATATTGGTTATGTAGGATATGGTGGAAAAGTAAAAGAATGCCCTGACGGAGATACACTTTTATACCCTTTTATTGCTAAATGATGTATATATTTACAATGTAACTGTTGAAAATACTGGATATGATGGAATACAAGTAAGTATGGTGGAAAAAAACTGTAAGATTTATAATAATACAATATTGCGCTATGGGCTTAGTGAGAATAGCGATCATTACGCAGGAATTCAAATAAACAATGGAACAACAGGTCAATGCTACAACAATTTTATTGCTGATGGCAAAGGATGCGGAATAGTTTTACTTGGAGTTGGTTTTAACAGTGTTTTCAATAATGTAATTATCAATGCGGGAAAAGATCACTACCCTGAAATTGATAGTAGATCAGCTCACGGAATTTATTTTGGGACAACAGAAGCATATGCCAAACCATATTATTTTATAAATAATACTATTTTAAATTCTAAAAACACTCAAATAAAAATAAATGGAAATGATTATCAGGATGATGTATTATTTCTTTACAATAATTTACTTGTTGATGAAACTGTAAGTAGCCAGGCTTATGATATTGGAAAGTATATTAAGTCTGAAAAAGATGATTATATCACTATTTATGATTCAAACAACATTGGCTATAATGACCTTAGCCATTTTGATTTTATAAATAGTGAGAACCTGGATTTCAGACTTCAGAATTCTTCAGTTGCAATCAATCAAGGAAAAGATACTCTTGATTTTGACCATGCCTTTTTCCCAAGAGATAATCAACCAGATGTAGGAGCCTTCGAATGTCATAATTCAATTCAATGGGTGGAAGCAAATACATCGCAGGGATATTATTCGCTAATAATTCCATCAAATTCAACAATAGAAATTGATGGCGAAAGTATTTCCGCAGGCGATACTATTGGTTTATTTTATTACGATACAATTGGAGTTCTGCGCTGTTGTGGATATACAGAATTTGATGGAACAGGAGATACTATTAATGCTTCAGGGGTAGATTCCGGAGCGATTATGAATTGTATTATTTTAGATGACAGCCAGGAGCAATTTTATATTCCGACAGTTTACAAGGATTCTGTAACATTAGATTTGGTTTTCAATACAGCAAGTTCTGTAACAATAGATAGCATGATGGTGAAAAGCATCACAATCGACCAGTGGATTTCTCCTGTCTCAGCCTGCGGATTGGACGATAGCGTTGAAATAAAAATTTCATTGACAAATACAGGAGTTTATCCCGAAAGCGAAGCATTTTCATTAAGTTATACTCTCAATACAGTTTCAGCATATTCAACACCGGAAACATTAGCAAGTCCGATACATTACAATCAATCAATAATATATACATTCGAAAATTTAGCGGAATTTGATTCGATAGGTGAAATGTGGCATTATTCTGCTGCAGTAGCCGGAATCGACACTTTAGAATTTTATTCGATAGAAAATTTTGCAATAGATACAACTCTGGAAATCTATACAAATTTATCCGATTTATATTGCGATTACGATACTCTTGACAACATGCTTACCGGCTCGCACGATGAAGACAGTGCGGTTTTCTACGGAGTTGCGGTGTATCGTGATTTTATTGATGAAGACTCGACTTTCAGTTCGGAAGATTCTATCCGGGACTATTACTTTAATCCTGATGATGCTTTTAATGGTTTTCATACCATTTATTATACAACACCAAGAAATTCAATTACTCAGTGCTTTTCAAAAATTAGTAAGGATATTGAGATAATTTGGAATGTTAATGCAAATTATAGCAATTCAGGTCATACTTATTGCGAAGGTGAAGATTTGGAAATATCATATTCGTTTAGATATGATTCAATGATGTGGTATAATCCAAACAATTCAGAACTGCTTTCTGATAATGAGTTTCTCACGGTTGATTCAAATCTTTTCTATGATTTGAGTTATGTTCTGATTGTTGTTTATGAACGTGGTTGTTCAGATACGCAAGAGCGAGATTTGCCTGATATTCATCTGCCAACTCAATTAAATCCACTTGGCAACGATTCAATTATCCAACCGGATGATACCATTACATTTGTTTATGAATTAGCCTATAAAGAATTATTATGGAATGGTGAAGATAATGACACAAATATTTATCACTTAATTGGTAGTGAAATAGAATTTGGTTACTTAGACATGAATCTATATGTTAAAGATACAAATAATTGTGTTTCATATGATACAGCAAGTTTTAAAGCAATAATGACTCAAGATATCCCACTAAGAGACGGCTGGAGCATTTTCTCCACCTATCTCGAACCATCCGTAAACAATTTCGATACTATTTTTGCAGAACTTAATACTAATCTTATTGAAATTACAGATGAGTTAGGAAATAAATACCGCCCCGACAGTAATTTGTTCGAAATTGACAGTATTACAATTGGCGAAGCATACCGTATAAAAGTTGAGGATGTTGATACGCTTATAATTACAGGTTTGCCCATTATTCCTGAAGAAACGGAACTTCAACTTGATTCCGGTTGGAGTTTGATGGGATATTTGAGACAGCAAACTATTAGCTTTGCAGATGAATTTGGACCATATTTAAATGATACAATTGAATTAGCCAAAGATCAAAATGGGTTAATTTATTGGAAAACATTTACAATTGACCAGATTGGAGATATGAATCCTGGTCAAGGCTATGAAATATCTTCAAAAGTTGAAGAACCATTTTATTATTCTCCAAATTTACCAAGTACAAAATCCATTACATATTTTAAATACTTGACAAATTATGATAACATTTCCAGATCTGATAATAATATGGCTTTAGCCTGCATAATTCATAAAAACAAGCAAAATGATGTTAATATTCTGTAATACAGACAAATGCAAGCTTTGATAAAAAACATTAATTTTTTAAATAAAAATGGAGTTCATGTATATTTTTTTCCAATAAGTTACTATCTTAGAGGCGTAAACAAAAAATAAAAACATGAACTCTACCGACAAAA
>Ga0209249_1000093_pt1 | contig 118330 bp, 129 predicted proteins | sample SaaInlV_200m_DNA_4_FD_184653 | JGI IMG/M metagenome (GOLD analysis project Ga0209249, IMG submission 184653) | Marine microbial communities from expanding oxygen minimum zones in the Saanich Inlet - SI037_S3LV_200m_DNA (SPAdes) (version 2) | ecosystem: Environmental > Aquatic > Marine >... | reverse complement strand
TGCTTTCTTCTGGTTTTTTTTTGTTTATCAAAATGGTTCCAGAAGTAGATTTATCTATTCCTGATAAAATATTCAGAAGGGTTGTTTTTCCGCAACCATTTGGACCAAAAAAGGCAATAAATTCTCCATCCTTAATTTTTAAGGAGATATTATCTAAAACCTTAAGAATCTTTTTTTTATTTTTTGGTTGAGAAAATTCTTTAGATAAATTTTCTATTTCTATGGCCATTTTAGTTTTGGGTATGAAACATATTTGAAGTGTTTACCCTCTTACTTATTTCTCCAAATTCTAACATCAATTCTGCATAATCTTGGACAACTTCTTTATTTATATCTTCGGAAGTATATTGAGGTATGATGACCACTTTATTTGATACTTCAGAATTTAATTTAAGGTATTTTGGAATTATATTTGTTCTGATGTCCTCGTCATTTTCCTCAATATATCTAAATGACTTTTCAATTATACGCATAACTTCTTTTGCAGTTTCTGGTGATTCGGATAAGAAATTAGTGTTTATCAATGAAACTCCATTCGGGTTATTTTTTAAAACATCTTCTGTAACCGAATCAAATATTTTAACTACATTCCCATTATTTATGGCGATTGTTTTTATTGGCTCCATTGCATTTAATGCATCTATTGAACCACTCATTAAGGCCTCTAATTGATTCTGAGGTGCAATTTGAACAAATTCTATTTTATCTACATTGATTCCCCTATTAGTAAAAGATTTTTTAATTGTGCTAATCCCAAATGAGCCTGGAAAAACTCCTATTTTTTTGCCTTCTAAATCTTTGACGGTGCTTATTCCCGAATCATTTAAAACAATTATTGCCTCAACATTTATTTGATTTTTAGTTGTTGTAAATATTTTCATTTTATTTGGGTCTATACTTTCTGCAATAATTACTGGAGATAGCGCAGAAATAACACCGATATCAATATCTCCTCTAATAAGAGCTTCTAATAATTGATTACTTGATTGTACCTGAATCGCTTCAATTTGAATTCCTTGTTCCTCAAAATAATTATTTTCTTGTGCAACATATAGAGGGAGACTTCCAAGAATTGGCAGATAGCCTACCTTAACAATTTCGGTTTCATTTTGTTTTGGAAATAAAACGAAGAATGCGCCTATAATTAAAATGATTATTAAAACTGGAATTATTATTTTTGTGTTTTTCATTCTTATAACCTCAATAATTATATTTATTAAAGCTTATTTTTAAGGTTTTCCTTTTTGTTTTCAAAAGTCAGCCCCGTTCATAAATCCGAGCAAACGAAAGTTTGCGAGCAAAATGTGGCGAAGCCACTATAAAATAATCAGCCCCCCGTTCGTGTGCCTTCTCCTATTGGGTGGGAGGAAAATATGATTTCGTCTTTCTCTAACTAACTTATCTTTTAGACATTCTCAAAAATTGACTAGAACATCGCGATTAAGAGAAGTTTTGCCGTAGGCAAAACTTGGATGGAGAAGTCTGCAAGACTTAGGAATCTCTTAATCGCTGTTAAACTCTCCCGTTAGGGATTGAATTTTAGTGCAACGTTCCCGAAGGGAAAAATTCAAAGTAAATTTGAAGTCCGTCCATCTAAGGAGCGAAGCGACACATCAAGACAAATCATCAAGGGGAACAAAATTTATATAGTAATAAGAATGATTACTATCATATGGCTGTTAAGACTATATTTACAGATGAAAAATTAAAGAAGATAGTTTCTGATTATAATATTGGAGAATTCATCAAATCTAAACCGTTTAAAGCAGGCTATGTTCAGACAAATATTCTAATTGTTACAAAGAAAGGCAAGTATGTTTTAAGATATTATGAAAATAGATCTAAAGAAAGTGTATCTTTTGAATCAGATCTTTTGAGATTTCTTAGCGAACATGATTATCCTTGTGCTATGCCAATTCAAGATAATAAAGCTAATGTTATAAAAATACATAATAAGAAACCATTTATTATTTTTAGTTATCTTGAAGGTAGACACCTAAAAAATATTAATGATAAACAGATGTACCAAATGGTAAAACAGTTGGCATTACTGCATAAGATTACTAAAGGACATAAGCCAATTAATTCTAAATATAGAGAACCACGTACAAAGAAATTTTGTTTGGAAGCTGCGAAAACAGAAGCTAAACGATTTAAGGATATAGAAAAGGGTAAAAAAAGACTTAATCGGATTAAAACAAAATTGAATGAATTAATGTTGCCTGAAAAACTGCCAAATGGAGTTATTCATGGAGATTTTGATAAAGCTAATATTAAATTCAAAAAGGATAAACTTACAGGAATTCTTGATTTTGATGATTCTACTTATACTTTTTTAATCTATGATTTAGGAGTGGTTCTTTTATATTGGACAAGATTCTATGTGAAAAAATTTGATTTCAACAAAGCAAAGAAAATAATCAAAATATATGAAAAATATAGACCATTATCAAAATTGGAAAAGAATCATATTTTTGATGCATTTCAACTTCATACTTTGATGATTATGTCTTGGCTTATGTATGATAAATGGAAAGGTAAGGATTTGTTTAGAATATTATCGGGAATTTTAGATGAACTTGATTCTATTGGGAGAGATGAATTCTACAAGAAACTATTTGGTTAAATTTTGTTCCCCTTAACATTCTTAGCCCTTGAAAATAATTGCAACTAACATCGGGATTTAGAGAAGTTTTTGCTGAAAGCAAAAAATTGGGAAAATTCAGCAGGAATTTTCATCTAAATCCTTGTTAGTTGGGGAGACTGCAAGTCGACCGACCGAAGGGACAGTTTTTAAGTTTCACGAGCGAATGCGAGACTATCTAAAGGGAAGGTTTTGCGATAGCCACTTTGAAATAAAACGAAGTGAATTGAGGTTTTTTAATTTAAATTTTCAGCACCTTTTCCCCATCAAATATTATCTTTTTTGAGAAATTTTCTTTCAATATTTTTTTAACATCTTGAGGAATTTTACCTTTAATATAGAAGCCTATAAAATGTTTATTATCTAAAGATAAGTCTTTAAAACTCAATATTTCAGGAGTATCATCGGAATTATATTTATTTAATGCATGTCTTTTTGAAAGAGGATATTTCTTATAATACTTGTTTTTAATTTCTTTGATTATCTCCATTAATTTATCTTTATCTTCATAGTTCATTATTGCTTCCATGAAATCATTTTCAATTTCCCAATATTTGAATAGTCTCCTAGCCCTGCTTTTTGATTCTTTAAAATAATAATGGTCTAAAACTTTTCTGCACTTACGATTTTTATTACCTAAATCTTCTAAATAATCTTTATCGTACTTCTCCCAATATTTTACTATTGCTTTAAAACATTGGAAATTTACTGATAACCAATAATAATCTAATCCTTTTAACATTTCTAAATCAAATAATAAATTATATTTGAAATCGTAAGCTGTTGCATATACAAAACCCAGGCTCAAATAAATACAATTATCAGTTCCAATTATTTTTTCAGATAATTGAGTTCTTTTTTTGTATTTATGATTTGAAGGAATTTTAATGGTGTGTTCAGTCAAAATATTTTTGAATATATCTTTTTTATCTACTCCATGAACAATTGGAATTATTTTACATTGACTATAAAAATTATTAACTAAATTTATCCTTTCAATTACACTTTTTTCATAATCTATTTCAATCATAATAATATAATTAATAAAACTTATTTAAAAACCTGTCTAAAACCTCAATTCATTTCAAGCAAAACCTTCCGCTAATTTATTTTGGAAACTTAAAAATTGTAACTAACATCAGGATTTAGAGAAGTTTTTGCGAAGCAAAAATTTGGATGGAAGAAACTGCAAGTTTCTGGAACTCTTTATCCCCTGTTCTGTTTCCCGTAGGGCTAAAATTTAGTGCAACGATGCCGAAGGCAAAATTTTAGAGTTTTTGAGAATGTCGTTTTAGTATTTAGAAATCATATTTTCGGGTGGGCATTTTATTAGAGAAGTTGTTGCGATATTCTTTGCTTCTTTCTTCTTAAGAAAGAAGGGGCACTTTCGTTAGTTATTTAAATCACCTTAATTTAACTAAGATTAAGATGAAAATATTAATTAATCATATTTATTATTCTCCTGTTGGGCATGTTCTAGAAGCTTTAAAATTTTCTAAAGGTTTTTTTAATGCAAATAAATCCGCAGAAATTCATGTTGCATTAAGTAGTGATTCTCCTCATGAACTTACAAAAGCATGTCCTTGGATTAAAAAAACTTATGTCGTAGATAAATTTGATATTCTTAAGAATGGGAAAAATTCTGAATCTTTTAAACAAATTCCAAAAAAATGGGATTATGTGCTACATGATTTAAGAATAATTTGGGAAACAAAGGAAATGGAAACAATTTATCGCGAAGAACAAGGAATGTTAAATTATTATAAATTATGTCAAGAAAATTTTAAAGTAAAATGGCAAGGAAGTGAATGGAGTATAAATGAAATTCCAAAAGAATTAAAATATAAAAAAAATAGTAAAATAAAATTAGAATTACCTAAAGAGCCCATTAATTTTATTAAGGAAAATTTTCATCAAAAAAGTCCAAAAATATGTATGATGTTGGCAGGTTCGGCGGGGTTTGCTTATTATCCTTCTATAAAAACTTGGGAAAAAATAATTAATGCCTTAAATGAAAAAATTCCAAATTTAACAATTTATATTACAGGAATTACTAAATCTGAAAAAGGTCGAACTTCTACTCAAGCTTATTCAGAAAAAGAACTGGAATATTTGTTTAAGAAATTTGATAATGTTGTTAATGCTTACAATATTGGTTTATGGAACCAAATAGCTTTAGTACAAAATAGCGATTTATTTATTTCTCCTCATACGGGTTTTGCATTTTTAGCCCCTTGTGTTAATACTCCTTGGTTGGCAATTTCGGGGGGAGATTGGCCAGAATATTTTTTTAATGATGTTCCTTTTTATTCTGTGCTTCCCGACGACAAAAAGTATCCTTATTGTGGTCAAGGAAAATGGACAAAACATCTTGAAATAGAACACAAAAAAAGAATCCCTACGATGTCTTCGGGAAAAATAGACAAAAAAATTCCCGAAATAGTAAAATATGCCAATATTTTAATTGAAAAAAAACTTCCTTATAAAAAAGCAGTTAGTTTGCATGTTAAAAATATTTTAAGAAAAGGATATAATATTAGGAAGTTTGGGCCTTTTGATGATGCTTTAGGATTAGATAAATTAAAGGCAAAATTAAAATGAGAATTAGACCAGTAAAAACAAAACAAGAACTTAGGCAAGTTTATGATATGAGTGTAGAATATACAAATAATCATCAAACATGGAGAGAATATCTTGCCAAATATAAAAAATTTCCTGATTTGTTTTTGGGTGCGTGGGAAGGAGATAAATTAATTGGAGAGGTATTTGGGTTTAAATTTGTGGAAGGAGTAATAACTCTTCATAGTATTGCGGTTTTTGGGACAGAATGGAAAAAAGGAATTGGAAGAAATTTGATAAGAGCTTTTGAAAAAGTCGCTTCCAAATATTCTCCAAAGGTTAATGTTACTTCTGGGAGAGAAGTAGAAGATTTTTATCAAAGAGTGGGTTGGAAACCTCGCGGACTTTTAGCAGTTTATGAAGAAGGGAAAAAACCGCCAAAAGAGTTAAGCTTAGTTCCTTTAGAAACTCATTTTAGAAGAAGAGATAAAACAACATTTCCTTTTTTTGATATTTCAGATATGACTTCTAGAGAAAGACAAGATTTTGAAAAGGAATTGAAGGCAGATGAAATAAATCTTGTCTTAGAAAAAAGATTAAGGTGATTTTGGTTTTAGAAAGTGCCCATATAATCCTGAAACGAAGTTTCAGCAAATTGTCCGAAGGACAGAGCAACAACTTCTCCTATTGGGCGGGAGGAAAATATGATTTCGTCTTTCTCTAAATAAATTATCTTTTAGACATTCTCAAAAATTAAATAGAACATTGGAATTTAACGAAGTCGCACGAAGTGCGATTTGGGAAAAATGCGAGCTGAGCATTTTTCCGTTAAATTCCTGTTAATTGCCCCGAGCCGATAGGCGAGAGCGCAGCGTGGTCGAGGATTTCGAAGAAATCCAAAGAAGTTCAGGAGTTCGAGCCGTTATTTTCTTTTCTTTAATATCAAAAAAACAATAAAAACAGCTATAATCAAAATTACAATAACAGTGATGGAAAAAATTGGACGATACATAAATTGATCTGAGATTTTTTGGGATAAACTAATATCTCTGCATGTTGATTGACCTGCAACATTTGGAGGTAAATAGGCTTCAGTACCTTCACAACATTTATCTTTATCCCAAACAGGTAAACCTTCTTTTACACAATAGTCTTCGGTTTTGTATTCAAGACCACATAATTCATTATTGAAATCTTCTAAAGGGCATTTATTTCCATCAGGGAATACACAGTATTGGATTTCAGAATCATATGTGGTTTCATATCCTCTTTGAATACATTCTTTCAAACGCGGATCCATTGCAGCATTGACTATTGTGGAAAAGGCAATCAACAAGATTAATGTAATAAATATTTTTTTCATCTAGTAATAACTTAAATTAGAATCAATATAAATGTTTTTATAGTTTCAAATGAAATTGGTGTCAAGGCTCGAACTCCTGAATTGCAATTAACAAGAGATAAAGCGAAATAAAAGATTTTAATGTCGTCATTTGGTAGGTTAAACGAAGTTATTTATAGCTTGTTTTCTCTCGTGCTTGATGAAGGGATTGTTGATAAAATTAAAACAGGAACTTGAAATTCGTAATTTTTCACGGAAAACTATTAAGAGCTATATGTTTCATGTTAGAAATTTTTTGGAATATTCTTGTAATAGTGGACTTAATGAAAATATTGTGCGAAAATATATTCAGAATCAGCTTAAGACAAAGAATCCCTCAAGTGTGTCCTTGAAACTTTCTACAATAAAATTTTTCTTTGAAAACATTCTTCATCAAAACTTGAATTTGCCGACAATTAAGAAAAATAAAACACTTCCGGAGATATTGACCATTGGGGAAATGAAAGCTTTAATCGACTCTACTCAAAATGTTAAGCACAAATTAATTATCAAACTGCTTTACGGATGCGGCCTTCGAGTCGGTGAAATAACTAATCTTAAGGAAAAGGATGTGAACTTTAATGAGGGCTTGATTCATATTCACCTTGCTAAAGGTAAGAAAGATAGATTTGTTAAGATCCCCGAAAGCATAAAATTGGATTTAAAGAATTTTGTTAAAGAAAATGGCTCTGAGATTCTTTTTGGTTCTAATCGTGGAGGGAAATTAACGACTAAAACTATCCAACTCGTCTTGAAAAACTCTGCAAGGAAAGCCGGCATTAAAAAAAGAGTTTACCCTCATTTGCTTCGGCACTCCTTTGCTACACATCTTTTAGAAGCGGGTACAGACTTAAGAATAATTCAAAAACTTCTGGGGCATAGCGATATTAAGACTACTCAAATTTATACCCATATCTCCCAAGCATCAATTAAAAATATAAAGTCTCCTTTGGATAATATATTATGAAAAAATCGATTAGATTATATAAAATGTCACAATTATTAAAAAGTAAAAGAGGTTCACATGTAGGGATGATTTTATCATTTGTGGTTTTTGTCACGTTTTTGTTTTTTGTTTTGACTGTTTTAAATCCAATAATTAAACAACAAGAAAGCAAGCAAACAGAATTAGATTTAATCAAAAATAATTTAAAAGACAGTTTAAGTTCAAACTTGTATTCCTCGTCGCTGAAAGTTGATGATGCTGCAAATTATCTTGATAAAAATAATAAAAAGACTTGTTTTGCAATAGATCTGCCAGCAGAATTTGGGGATAATATTGTAGTTAAAGATGTGGATAATCAATTGGTTAATTTTGGGACCACTCCGGCAAGAAATCTGAAGATAGTTCATGGTGAAAAAAAGTTCTTTAAAATATTTTATGCTGAATCTTTTGTGGTGAATTCTATTTTACTAGACCAATGTGTTAAACTTGATGAGGAAGATTATACTTTAAGTTCTGTAAGAACTAGTGAATATTTTTTTGAGGAAGATATAAAAAATATTTTAAATGAATACGTGGGGAATTATAGTTTTTTGAAAAATGAGCTCGGGGTATCAGAGGAAAATGAATTTGGGATTAATTTTATAAATAAAACAGGTGGAGAAATTTCCCAAGGATTTGACACGCAAGTTGCAGGGAATATTTATATAGATGAAATCCTAATTCAATATTATGACGTTGAGGCCAACATCAAAAGTGGAGTGATTAAATTAAGAATATGGTAGCGCCATTACGCATAGGCATCGCGTTATCGGAATAGGCACTTTTTAATTGCCTCCTACGAGTGCCGAGAAGCCATTGCGCATAGATATTTTGAAGTCAAAATAAAAGAAAACGCACATAACAAAAAATAAAATGAAAAATAAAAGAGGATGGATAAGGATTGTTGAACCTAAAAGACACCCGCTGGTTTCTTTTGAACTTCCTCAAAGCTCGGCTCGGCAACATCTTTCAATTGCCTCCGACGGATGTTGCGGGCTTCAACAAGGGGATAGAAAATGAAAAATAAAAGAGGATGGATAAGGATTGTTGAAGCGTTCGTTGCAATACTTTTAATTACGGGAGTTATTTTAATGGTTGTTAATCGAGGGTATATTCAAAAATCAGAAGATAATTCTAAAATTCATGAAATAGAAATTTCGATACTACGAGAGATAGAATTAAATGATAATTTGAGACAAATAATTTTAAAAATTGATAGCAATCAGCTACCATTAAAATGGGGGAATGAAAACTTTCCAGTAGAAATAACTAAGGTCATCTCTTCGAGAACTCCTGAAAATCTTGGATGTGCAGTGAATATTTGTGAATTAGATAGTATTTGTGGTATGGAAGAATATGTTGCCAAAGATGTGTATGCTCAGAAAATTATAATAGCGGCCACACTTGAAATTTACAATCCTCGGCAATTAAAACTATTTTGTTGGAGAAAGTAATATTTATAAGTCTAAGAAATATAAAAGAACATGGAAAAAAGAGCGTGGCGATTATTTCTGTTGGGGATAGTTTTAATTGGGGGAGTCGGATTCATCTTGGCGTATACTGGAAATAGTGCTCCAGATTATACAATGCATGAATGTAAAACTATTTCTCAAGGGGTATATCAAGATGGAGTAGATTCAATAAATGTAATCCGAAACTATACTGGAGCAGACACCTATGTTTGGAGTTTCTCAGATGATTATTTAATTAAATATTATAATTATGAGTGGGAAAGAAATTATGATTTGGAAAATGCAGAAGGGCAAATAGTTGCAAGAAGTGAAGCAATTAATACACAAAATAATAGGAGACTTATTTGTTTGGGAGGTAAAAAAATAGAAATTCTTCAAACAGTTTGTGAAGTGGGATATCCAATTTACGAGGTGATTAATGATAGCGCTATTGGAGTTCGTTGTTCTCGGACTATTGGAGATCAGGATTCTGCCACATACTTTTTATGTCTAGACGGAGATGAAAATTATACTTATTCAGATTGGGATTTCTATTGTAATCTTGAAACCGAGTTTTGTGGGGATGGGATTTGTAATCTAGAAGAAAATTGTTCGTCATGTCCAGAAGATTGTGGAATATGTATTGAAGAGCCAGTTAGTATGTGTCCAGATAATCAAAGAATAATTAGATTATCTAACGTAACAAATGCATACGGGCAAAATCCCTTGTTTAATGGATTAACAGATGGCCCTAATTCAAATATTTATAATACTGAAGTTTGTTATTCAGATAGTTTCGGAGAAAATTATACAGAGGTTGCCCCGCATAACTGTAATGGAGAAAATGGAATTATTTGGTTGGCTGATGAAACAGAATCTTTAGCTTCAATTAACTCAAGCGCAATATATGATACTCAAATTTGTTATGGTAACATAAGTTGCAATTCTAGAGATATTTGTGAAGAAGGAGAAGAAACTTTGATTAGTTTGATTGATTTAACTGATTCAAGAATTGCGTTGGGAGATGGAGGAATCGATTATCCATTTAAGATTTGTTGTTTGCCAACTCCGAGGGAAATAATTTGTGATAACGATGGGATTTGTGAAGCAGATGAAACCGCAGAGGGATGCATAACTGATTGTACTCCAGCATGTGGGGCCGGTAAGGAATGGTGTTTAGATGGGACATGCCAAGATAGTTGTGAGGGAGAAAACCAGAGAGATTGTGATGGGGGAAACCTAGATGGTATTTGTAATGTTACAGAAAGTTGTAGATGTGGAGATTGCTTTGGAGAGCAAGATCATTGTACAAACGGATTATTTTGTTCTGAATCTAGAACCACTTGTGAACTTGCATCAGACGCATATTGGTCAACAGCCTCGGATAATTCAAATCCAATTGATGAAATAAGTATTAATGATGACGGAGGAGAAGTCTTAATGAACCTTCTTAATACAGATTTAGAAATTGGCCAAGAAGTTGATTTTGAAATATATTATAACCAAGTGGGGGAGGATTACTTATTAAAAAGCATAACTGCCACAGCAGATGAAACTTCAAGAATTAGTGTTACCTGGGAAATTGATTTTATGGACATCTTAAATAAAGAAGATGAGGACTTTTATTTTGTTGTTGAGGGGATTGTTAGTTTACCAGCATTAAAAATAGAAATTTTAGACGAATGTTTTTCTGTAGATTTTTGTTCAAATTATAATACAGTGGGTAGCTGTAACCAAGACTCTTGTGGAGTTGGAGAAGGCAGTGTTGAAAATAATAATCCAGAGGTGAGTTGTGGAGTAGACTACGGAGAGTACATATACGATTGTGGATGTGAGTGGGATGCAGGCGAATGTGGTTCAATTTACGAAAGAAGGAATCTAACTTCATCTGGAACTCCATTTAATGAAGAGTGGATTGGGGAATGTTTTTTTAGTGAATCTTCAGGGGACGATTGTAGTGATGAATTTTTAGAATATTCATATGATGGTATTTGGAGGAATGGCTTAAAACTTACAAGTTTAGAAGCGTCTAATTTAGATTTAACTGGAATCAGGCACGGAGATTTTGTATATCAAGTTAACAGTTGGTATTATGATCCTGAAACTACTACGGCAGGGACTTATGAATCTGATCAATGTAAATTAGCAGCTGGAAGTAAAACTATTCCATGTCCTTCTCAACTAAAGATTCCATTTTTTGGATTTTGGAATTTGATTGGGAGTTTAAGTTTATTAACGGTTATTTATTTGTGGATGATAATGTTTTCTTTACCTCCCACAGAAAATTCCCGTTTTAAAAAGGTTTATAATTCTTAGATAATTCTTCAATCTATGAAAAATATTAAATTTTTGGCACATACGGCGGATGTAAAATTTCAAGCAGAAGGTGCAACTCTAGAGGCCTCGTTCTCTAATTGTGTTGTAGCGTTAAGACAATCTATAGCAGCTGAAATTAAAGTTAAAGAAGTGATAGAAAAGAAGATTGAAGTTTCTGGAAAAGATTTAGAAAATCTACTTTATGAATTTTTAGAAGAATTTATTTATTTATTGGATGCTGAAAGTTTTTTGGTAGCTACGATTAAGGAGATTAAAATTGATAAAAAGCAAATGACATTAACAGCTAGGGTTTTGGGAGATAAAGCTGAAAACTATGAATTTAGCAATCCGGTTAAAGCTGTAACATACAGCGAGATGTTTATTAAATTTGATGAAGAAAAAAATAAATTTATATGCCAGGTGGTGCTGGATGTCTAGCCATTGCGCATAGGCATCGCGATAGTTGAATGGGCATCCTCTCATTGCCTCCTATGGATGCTGGGAAGCCATTGCGCATAAGCATTTTGAAGTCAAAAAAAAGAAGGTATACATAACAAAAAATAAAATGAAATTGAAAAAGTTATCAGAAGTTGAATGGGAAATTCCTAAAGAGGGTGAAATGAATGTTCCAGGGAAGGTTTTTGCAAGTGAAAAACTTTTAACAAAAATCAAAGGGGACAGAAGTTTACAACAGATTAGGAATGTGGCTATGCTACCAGGGGTTATAGGTAGTAGCTTATGTATGCCGGATGCTCACGAAGGGTATGGTTTTCCAATCGGAGGAGTGGCTGCTTTTGATTTGAAAAAAGGAGTGATTAGTCCAGGCGGAGTAGGGTATGATATTAATTGTTCAGTAAGATTGTTAAAAACAAATTTAAAACTAAAAGATATTGAGGGTAAAAAAAAGGAAATAATTCATTCATTATTTAAGGCGATTCCATCGGGAGTTGGGAGGGGTAGTAATTTTAATTTGACTAAAAAAGAATTGGGAGAAGTTCTTTTAGGAGGAGCCCAGTGGGCGGTAAGCAAAGGTTATGGAGTTCAGAAAGATTACGAACATACTGAAGAAGAAGGCAAATTACCTAATGTGAATTTAGATGATGTTTCAGAAAGGGCAAAATCCAGGGGAATTGGACAGTTGGGAACATTGGGGGCGGGGAATCATTTTTTAGAAATGCAAGTTGTGGAAAAAGTTTTAGATAAATCTATTGCTAAAATTTTTGGTTTAGAAAAAAACCAGATTGTGATAATGGTTCATTGTGGATCTCGAGGGTTAGGTCATCAAGTTGCCTCAGATTATATTAAATTAATTGGAGAAAAATATGGTTGGCCTGAACAAGATAGGCAATTAGTTAACGCTCCAATAAACTCAGAATTAGGTAAAAAATATTTGTCTGCTATGGCTGGTGCTGCAAATTTTGCTTTTGCAAATAAGCAAATAATCACACACTGGATTAGGGAAAACTTGAAACATTTATTCCCGAAAATTAAAATTGATGTGGTATATGATGTTTGTCATAATATTGCAAAATTTGAAAAAAATAAAATTAATGGAAAAGAAAAAGAAGTTTTAATTATGAGAAAAGGAGCAACTAGAAGTTTTGGTCCTGGTAGAAAAGAGTTGCCAAGAAATTATCAAAAAACCGGGCAACCGGTTTTAATCCCAGGTTCAATGGGAACATCATCATATGTTTTGGCCGGAACTAAAAAGGCTGAAGAAACTTCTTGGAGTTCGACAGCTCACGGAGCAGGAAGAATAATGTCTCGGGGAGAAGCTTTAAGAAAAAAATCTGGAGAACAAGTAGAAAAAGAATTATTATCAAAAGGAATCATAATTGAATCCGGGAGTAGGAAAGGAATTGCAGAAGAAGCTCCTGAAGCCTACAAAGATATTGATGAAGTTGTCAAAATTTCCTGTGAAGCCGGAATTGGCAAATTGGTTGTAAAGTTAAAACCACTTGGAGTCATCAAGGGTTAACAAATAATCTCAAGATTAATAATAAGATATTTAAAGAGTTTTTTGTTGTAAATAATATGAAAAAGTGGGGTGTAATGTTAGTAGGATTAATTTTAATCAGTTTTATTTCTGCGAATTTTGGGGTTGGAGATTTATCAGAAAGTCTTGATGAATTCTATGGTCCTTCTGAAGATATTTCGGGCTGGATAAATGTCAGTTTCACAAATCAGAATGCGGGAGAACTCTTAGAAGATGAGGCAAATAATGCAATAAGATTATTAGAATTATTGTTGAATCAAACAGAATATGATTATGACTGTTCTCCTGCAAGTTGTGATAGTGCTTATAGTGAATCGGGGGAATCAACAACAAAAAGTTTTTCTTTAAATACAGGCCAAGAGAAATTAATTGGATTTAAAATTGTGGGTAATTTTTTAGGGGTCAGCGATGTTAAATTTAATATTGAAAGCGATGCGAGAGATAGTTGCTATAATCAAGTAAGGGTTGATTTCCTTAATGATGGCTCATATGAAAAGGGGAATACCAAGATCGGGGCAGGAGAATGCGGATTATTAAAAGATTACGGCTGTTTTGATTCAGTGGAAAGTGCTGGAAGATTGACTATTGGGCAAACACCTTATTGTCAGAGAATTGAACTTTCAGAATCTCCTGGTTTCAAGTTAGGAGCTTGGGTTAAAAAAGTTGGGATAGAGAAACCAATTACAATGTTTTTAAAAAATCTTTATGGAGAAGATGTTGAGGAAGGTTCTTGTGAGTTAGAGGGAATTTCTACAGAGGGTGGTGCAATCTCTTGCGAGATAAACTTATTGATTGCTGAATCAGAAGATCATTATATTTGTATTCGCTCATCCGAAGATACAGATTATGAAATAGAAGGATATGATTCTGTCGAGGGATGTGGTTATTATGGGGAAGGTTTAAATGATGAAGCGGCAGCATATAATATTTTTGTTGAGGGAAAAAAATTTGGTAGTGTGGGAATGATTAATATCACGAATTCTTTACAAAATGAAAATACTGTTGCTATGATTATGGAAGATTATCTCACTAACAATTATGATTCGGATTGTTCTGCGGGGTGTATTATTCCTATGAAAATAAAATCTGGAGCAAATCAAAATATCATTTTAAGTAATTTAGTTTTGAAATACCAAACTATCACTGGAACTCCAAGTACAAATAAATTCTATGACTTATCTGAAAGTTATCCTACAATTAATTCAGATTTTGGGAAATTATATCTAGACTTGGGAGGATTCTCAGTCCCATCGGATTATGGTAATTATACATTTAGTTTAAGTTTAAATGAAGATGAAATTATTTCAAAAAAAGTGGTGGTGGAAAAAGTTCCAATAATTTATAATTTAGAGCCGACGCTGACTGCCTCTTCGTTACCCACAGAATTTATAGTAGATGCAAATGCATCTAGTTCAATTGACAATTATCAATGGATTTTTGGAGATGGCCAAAAAAAGACAACAACCGAAGGGCAAGTTACTTATACTTATAACGCCACAGGAGTTTATGAATTAATATTAAAAATTACTGATTCTCTTGGGAGACAAACCTCCAAAAAATTTGTAATTAACGTCGAAGATCCACAATCTACAATAAATAGATTATTGGAAGAAAAAAAGGCTAATTTGGAATCGTTAAAAACGCAATTTAATTCTTTTGACTTATTTTATAAAACCGAACTTACTAAGATTTTAGATTTGGATAATCTAGAGACTCAATTAAAAAATCTTGAAAAACAATTTGCAGTATCTTATTCAGAATCTCAACGAAACCATATTTTGGGTGAATTATATCCTTTGAGAGTTCCATCATCGATTCGTGTTTCAAGGACAGGGGGCAATCTTTCTTTTGTGCCTTCTAAAACAGAAATTGATTTAGATATTTTGAATAAAATAGAGCAAGGAGAGTATAAGGAGGGGAAAGCTGATTTATACAAAACTGCTGTTCTTGAATGGTATGCAGAATATGTTTATCTTAAATTATCTTTTGAAGAAATCTCAGCAGTATATGGCTCAAAAATAGAAAGGGTTGGGATCTTTTACAATTTGGAAATAAACAAAAAAGAAAGTACTTCCTATAAGCAATATTTAGTTCTCAAATCTTTTGAAAATCTTGCGTTTAAAAATAACTATCTGGAAAATGAAGAATCTGGATATAAGTATATTGAATTAAAAACTGATAAAAAAAATCTTGAATTTTTTACATCAGAAAAAATAGAATTTGAAGAACTCCCAATTTTTGTTTCTCCAGGAGTGGATAGACTTTCAATTGTGGATATTACAATTAGTGATGAAGAGCCAGAAATAAAATGGGCATTTATGATTCTTGTTTTAGTTTTTGTTTTAATAATTGGATTTGTAATATATATAATTCTCCAAGAATGGTATAGAAAAAGGTATGAAAATTATTTATTTAGAGATCAGACTCATTTATATAATTTGGTTCATTATATTGATAACTCAAAACAAAAAGGGAAATCTGATGGGGAAATTATGTCTAATTTGAGGCAAGCTAAATGGAACTCAGAGCAAATTACTTATGCATTAAAGAAATATGCAGGGGAAAGAACAGGGATGTTTGAGATACCAATTAATAAGATTTTAATGAAGCTGAGAAAAAAAGGAGTGGATGTTCCAAAGCCATCAAATTCAAAGTCAATTGGATTGCCTCCAAGAGCGGTTGTACCTTCTGCTCTTCCAAGAAAAAGAATTTTTGGGAGATTTAAGAGACCAATTACCCCTCCTCGACAAAATAAAATGTTTTTTAAGAAATAATTAATGCATCACACAAAGGTTTAATAAACCTAATTCTAATTTCTTAATATGGTGATGAAAATTTTTAGAAATTTTTTCAAGAGAATCTTTTCTGGAATGTTCAAAAGTAAAGAAGACATAAGATTAGGATTCTATGGTCCTCCAAATGCAGGGAAAACTAGTTTGACCAATCGAATTTGTAGAGACTGGACTGGCGAAGAAATCGGAAGCGTTAGTAAAGTGCCTCACGAAACCAGGACAGTTCAATTCAAAGAGAAAGTTGAAATAGAATACAAAGGCAAAAAAATGACATTTAAAATGATTGATACTCCTGGGATTTCTACTAAAATAGACTATGAAGATTTTTTAAAATTTAAAATAAATAAAAAGGAAGCTAAGAATCGGGCTAAAGAAGCGACGCAAGGAGTTATTGAGAGTATTAAATGGTTGGACGATATGGATATGGTGGTGATAGTTTTAGATGCGACAGAAAATCCATATAACCAGGTTAATATCACAATCATCGGCAATCTGATAGCTAGAAAAATTCCAGTATTAATTGTGGCGAATAAAATAGACAAGAAAAAAGCAGATATCAAAAAGATTGAAGCTGCATTCCCGGAATATGATGTAGTGGGGATAAGCGCAAAATATGGAGAGAATTTAGAGGAATTTTATGAATCAGTTTTCAAGGTAAGTAAAAAGATTTAAAGTAAATATTTAAAAGTATATTTTACAGTATAATAATAAGATGGTGAAAAAAAATAAAAAGAAAGTGAGCCACATAAAGGGTTTTGCAATTCAATTTTTGCCATACTCTGATATTAGAGATTTAAATGGTGATGAGAGAATTAGGAAAATCCTGGGAATTATTTTAGGGAATAATATTTTAATTTTACAGGGCAAACTGAAACCTGAAGAAGAATCTAGATTGATTGGGGACACTATGGCTATGATTGCACATGTGAAGGAATTTAAAGGGATTGAATTGGCGGTTATTGATGGCGAGGAAGAGGAGGGGTTTTTTAGTAAAATGAAAAAAGGTTTAGTTAATGCACTTTCAGGAGGAGATTTAGGAGCGATTACAATTATTGGTCCTGCTTCTGTTGTAAAAGATATTAAAAGAAATCCAAAGAAAATTGAGTTGTTGTTGAATCAGTGAGATGATTTAGTATAATTTATTTCTTTAGCTTTGCGAATCTTTTTTTAATAGGAGGTTTTATTTTCTCGATCACTGGATGATATAATGCTCCAGTTATTTTTCCAGCAATTATCCCTGCAGCCCATCCTGTTGAATATATTGGGCGTGAAATAACTGCCATTGTTACTAAATCCATTGTCCCTCTTCCAAAACTATTTGATAAATTAAGAGTATCGTTAATTAAACTTCCCAATTCATATCCTCCCCAAATTGTAGCAATAGTAGATCCTACGACTCCAATAGTTCCGCCTACAAAAGTACACACTGACAATCTATGTCTCCTTCTTTCTTCTTTTTCATATTCTTCGTAAGTCATTGGTTCTCCCATGTGTTGATTCATTATCTTTAATTTATAAATCTTTTGGACCATTTACTACTCTAAAATTAATATAACCCCAAATATTTAAATGGATTATAATCTAAATATTTAATAAGTGTTTGAGTTAATATTTTTTATGAGAGCTAATTCGTGTGGACTTGAAACTTGCATAAGGGGATTGGGTGAAGAGGAAATTAAATTGCTTAAAAATGGGCCTATTGAGGGGATTTTATCATTTAGGGAAGTTATGGAAGAGGGGAATAAGGGTATTCCTTTTGAATTGAAGTGCGATGTGAGTCAGAGAGATTTGGTGGTAGTGGATTTAATTCCTGATGAAACTTATTTTGGTGATGCAACAAAGATAATTTTTACAATTAATAGAAAGTATTATGATGAATTGTTTGAAGCAGGTCAGGCAGTAGAAGCTAGATTTTTTAATGGTGTGGGGAAATTGGAATTGTACTCGGAAAGCCATTCTTATTAGCACAGAAAGATATAAAAGAAAAAGAAACTTCAAAAATTCATGTCGGTGACATCCTTTGATGGCTGTCATCCCTCAAATAAAAAATACAACAATCAAAAAATGCCACACCAATGCGTACACTGTAAACGAATTTTGCCTGAAGCAACTAAAGAGCTTTTTGAAGGCTGTGCAGGCTGCGGGGGGAAATTTTTCTATTATATTCGAGAGGCACAATTACAGAAGATTAAAGATAATCCGCCAGTAGAAATTCCACAGGAACAGAAAAAAGAAGTTGAGAAAGATATTCGAGAAATGGCTGGAATAACTGATGAGGCGGCTCCGGTGATACTAGATATTGAATCTGTGCGAGCGGTTGGAGAGGGTAAATTTGAAATCGATGTGGCAAATTTATTTAGTAAAAAACGCCCATTAATTTACAAATTGGAAGAAGGAAAATATATAATTGATTTAGCTTCGAGTCTTAACATAGGCAAGAATGGAATTGTGGATGTGGATAAAGAAAAAGGTAAAGAATAATATAAAACAAGGTATTAACTTATGAAACAAAAAATCAGTAAAATTTTAAGTGAGGTTTTGAAAAAGATTAATCCACCAGAGGAAGATATCGAGTTTATTGAAGAACATTCTAAAAAGTTTTTAGAACACATAGGGAAAAAGATTAAGGAAGCAGGCTTAAAGGCAGAGATATTTGTAGGTGGCAGTTTTGCTAAAAAAACTGTGATTAAAAAAGATGAATATGATGTGGATATCTTTTTAAGATTTGACAAAAGTTATGGGAACAAGATTTCAGAACTTACTAAAAAACTTTTGGACGGGTTCAAAAATGTAACTGTAGTTCACGGTTCTCGAGATTATTTTAGGATTAATTTGGGGAAAGGGAACACCCTTGAATTAATTCCGGTGATTAAAGTTAAAAATCCTAAAGAGTCGAATAATATCACTGACTTATCTTATTCGCATGTTAATTATATAAAAAAGAGAGTGAAAAGCCAAAAGATTTTAGATGGCATTAAACTAGCGAAGGCATTTTGCTACGCGAATCATTGTTATGGGGCAGAGTCTTATGTTGGTGGTTTTTCGGGTTATGCTTTAGAATTATTAGTTTATTATTACGGAGGTTTTGAAAAATTTTTAAAGGCCATGCTTAAACCTCTGAAAATTAAAAAGAGTGTTAAAAATATGTGGTCAGAAGGATATGAAAAGGATTGGAAAAAAATGGAGAAGAAAATAGTAATTGACATTGAGAAAGATTATAAAAATAAAAATCAGATTTTTATGGATTTGAATTCAGCGAAGCTACAATCCCCGATTATTTTAATTGATCCTACATATAAACAAAGAAATGCAGCTGCTGCTTTGTCACAAGAAACTCTAGATAAATTTAAAAAAGCAGCTAGAGAATTTTTGGAAAACCCTTCAATCGAAAGTTTTGAAATTAAAAAAACTGATTTGAAAAAAATTAAAAAAGAAACTAAAAAGAAAAAATTAGAGTTTATTTTGATTGAAGTGAAAACAAATAAACAGGAAGGGGATGTGGCTGGGAGTAAATTGTTAAAGTTTAATAGATATTTAACAGGAGAAATTGAAAAGTTATTTGATATTAAAAATAAAGGATTTAATTATAACGGGAAAAAATCAGCGAGATTCTTTTTTGTGGTTAAGAAAAAGAAAGAAATTTTATTTGAAGGTCCGTTTGTAAAGGATAGTGAAAATGCGGGAAGGTTTAAGAAAAAACATAAAAATTACACAATCAAGAAGGGCAAATTATTTTCTAAGGAAATATTTAAGGAAAACATTTCTGAATTTGTAAAAAATTGGAAAGCAAAGGAAAAAAATAAGTTGAAGGAAATGTATATTCAGAGTTTTAAGATTTTGGAATAGAAGAATTTTATTTTCCAGGAATTTCAATTCCTGCTTTCTCGAGTTCCATAAAAAGTAAATCATATTGCGCTTTCGTTTGTCTCGAATTATCTTGTGGAAAAAAACACTCTCCCCCCAAATGACCCTCATCGAAATAAACTCTCACCGGCATTGAGCTTTCATCTACTCTCAAATCTTTTTGAAGCATATGTTCTACTTCTAAATGGATAGAATCTTCTGAAGGATTTTGATCCATGAACCTTACAAACAATGCTTCTTTTTTGCCATATCCGTTCACTCTTGAACCTAAATAAACTGCCTCTTCTTCTTTTCTTCTATGACTAAATACTGTCACACATTTTTTTGGAGCCAATTCCATTTTATCTAAAGGTAATGCTCCAGCAAATGTTGCCTCAAATTCTTCACCCTCGAAAAGAGGATCTCTACTTCTTCTGAATCCTAGCCCCTCCCTTGTTGTTTCCATTTTATGCCTTGATTGCTTTATCAAATAAAGAAGCGAATGCTTGAGAGAAAAATTCTGAATTTACCCAAATGGCTGTATCTCCGTCCTTAGATTCTTTTGAAAGGTAGAATAAAATTTCTTTTCTATCGACAACAAAGAATTTTGTGTCTATTTTTATTTGTTTGATTTTTATTTCTAATCTTTTTTCTAAATCTTTGATTAGTCTTTCGTCTCCTGAAAGAGCGATTTTTATTTTGATTTGAGATTTTTTTAAATTATCGAAAGTTTGTTTGAATAGGTTTTTCTTTGACGCGACCTCGTCCACGTTTGTGCAGATTATTACTTCTTTTGTTGCGTTTAGTAATATTTCTTTTAGATGTCCAGAGATGTTTGATTTACCTTTTAATGAAGCTGATAATTCTTCTCTGTTTACTGGTTCGATTCCTTCTTTGTAAAGTGATTCTAATTGTGCGTATTCGTTAGTTGTTTTGATTTTTGATAAGTTTACGACTCTGTCTTCTGCTTCTTTTTTAACGTTGTTTTTTAATTTTTCTAAGATCATGTGTGGTTTAACGCCAAGATACTTTACTGGTTTGCCTAATTTGATTATTGCGAATCCTCGCTTTTCTAATGATTCTAAAACGTCGTATGTTCTTGAACGAGGGACTCCTGAAATCGAGGCTATTTGACCTGCTGAGGCCACGCCTTTTGAAAGTAAAGCTAACCATACTTTTGTTTCATAAACATTTAATCCAAAATAATCTTTTATTTTGCTAACCATTTCTTGTTTGACGATCATTGTGTTTCTCCTTGTGCTTCATATTGTTTTCGCATTTTACTTAATTCGTCTGCTGAATATTCTTGTAATTGATCCAAATGCATTACTTTTCTTTTTTCTTGAACTTCTTCGTGAGCTAATGCTGGCATTCCGTTTTCTAACATTTGATTGTATCTAATTAATGTTAAGCCATCTCTTAAAACGTAAGGAACCCCCATGAATACTACATAACCCAGTGCAACTGCAGTAACTGAATTAATAATAACGTTTTTTAGTGAAGCAATTGGACGCGTGCTTTCTTTATCTAATGCTCTAACATATCCTACTCCTGGAAAATAATCAAATACTTTTTCTACTGCTCTTCCAACTTTTCCGGGTATTGTTATATTTAAATTTCTCATTTTAATTCTTCTCTCCTTTTCTCTTTTCCTGTTTTTAAAGTATCTCTATACATATCAAGTTTTTCAGAAGGTCCTAAAATTCCACTTTTGTCTTTATCGTATTTTTTTAACATTCTATTATGTTCTGTTTCGTCTCTTGCTATTTGTAATTCATGGGCTGTTGCGGGTGCTAATTCCGGAAGAGTTTGATCTGCGTTGATATATCCACACACCACATTACTTGCCAATAAAAGTCCAGATAATGCTGAAGTTAAAACGAGGTCAGCAACTTTTCTTGATAGTCTTTTATATTGAATATATAATCTATCTCCTTTTTGAGCCAATAATCTAGCCCTTGTTACATTCTTTGCGCTAAAAGCTTGCTCTTGTTCTGCATCTATTTGTTTCAACCATGAATCAACCTGCCTAGCTTTCGTAGCGACACGGATTGGTCCAATAACTGGAAGTCCATTTGCAATTTGCGCTAAAACTGATTCTCTTTCTTGAGGTATTTGTGTAATTTGTTCTGTCATTATTTTTACTCCTGTAAATAAGTAAAAAAGATGCTTTATAAATGTTTCTATCTTGTTACCTTTTAAGAGTAAGGACAGAATGGAAAAGTTTAAAAGGAAGTGAGGAGAATATTTTTTATGACAGGTAGACAAAAAGCAGGATTTATAACAGGGGAAGAATCTCCTCCAAGTAAACGTGGTTTTGAAAGAGGACTGGGGCATTATGTGGCGATTAATTTTCCTAATTCTAATGAATATGGAAGATTGACTGTGATTGAGGATGGCTGTGCGATTTTGGAACCCTATCTTGCTTGTGTAATTAATAGGGAAGGGAATCTAGAAAATAGATGGGATACCCAGAATCCAGGGATTATTTATCTTACCCCGCAAGTTCAAAGTATGCATATTCTTACTCGTAAAACAATTGATGGGATTAAGGAATTAAAGAACAAAAATAATTCTAAAAAAACTAGAGAAAAAGCTAATTAAGGAATTTGGGGTTCTTTTTTCAAAAAAAGAACCTACAGGGGTAGAAAATGGATTTTTCTTTTAGAAAAAGAAAAGCTACAGTGTAAAAGAAAACTAAAATTGAAATCTTGAATAAGATTTGTGAGTTAGAATTTTCTTTTTTTTGCCTCCTATGGAAAATTCCCAGCCCTCCCCTTCTTTTTTTGAAAAAAGAACCTACAGGGGTAGAAAATGGATTTTTCTTTTAGAAAAAGAAAAGCTACAGTGTAAAAGAAAACTAAAATTGAAATCTTGAATAAGATTTGTGAGTTAGAATCGTTTTTTAAATTCTCCGAGGAACAATTCCCTTATTGCAATGCCTTCTTAATGCAGGAATATCCAGTTTACTAACATTCCTAAAAATATTCCTGTTGTAATAAATGGCATTGCGGGATAGAATTTCTTTTTTTCTGAAAAGAAAAACAAATATGAAAGTCCTAAAGTTGCTCCAAGAATTACCCAAATCGAAGCTAAAGGAATTGAAAATCCGAGAATTTTAGTAAACCCGTAAGTTTTTAGCATTACTCCTGCTGCGAAAATTGTAAACACTACATCTCCCCCGCCAAGAATAGCAACCTGCACAGAAATTTTTTTCTTATTTATTTCCTTTTCTGAAATTTTCTTTTCTTTTAATTTCTGTTTTAATAATTTTATTTTTTGTTTAGTTTTTTTATCAGTATAAGGCACAAAAAACCCAGAGAAAATCTTTAATTTTTGAATTTGATATTTTGCCATTTTTTGCATTATTCCTGAACGCCAGACAGCCCACATATCATAAACTGAGATAATTACCAGAAGGATTATTATTGTTCTAAGATTTAAAATTGGAACAAATATTGCTGCGATCCCGGGATAAATTAATAATTCAGTGGCGTTGTGTACAATAAAATTTTGTTTGTAAATTTTTATGAATGCTAGAGGCAGGGCAATTACTAAAGCAATCAATGACGCCATTTGTATTTTTGGAATAAAAACATTTATCGCAATCCCTAATGCGAGGGCAACCACTAAGAAAAACCATGCCTTGATTATAAAAGCCGCATTAAATTTGGTTAATAAAAATAAAATTGTAATTGCTAGAACAAAAGCTAAAATAATTGAATAAAATATTGAAGTATAATCTTTCTCGCCAGCAATTTCAGGGGTTTCCATTCCATAAGGCAATTCAGGAGCGTCAGTTACATTCAAAGATTCTCCGTCGATAACTTTAGTTTTTGAATAGGAATCCAAAACATATAGTCCAATAAACTGTGTTAAAACAAACATTATTAAAAGCACTGCAGTTATTTTTAAATTGTGTTTAATTTTTATTTCCTCCTTTAATATAATTAAAGAGGGTGGGGGTTTTTAAAAGTTAGTTCAATTCAACAAATTCTGTTTTGAGTTGTTTTAGAGAAGTAATTGAATAAGATTTTGAAAAACCATATTTTTTAACTTTAGATTTTATCCACTCATAATATTCATCAATATCTTTTGTTCGTAATTTAATTAAAAGTTCATAATCTCCAGTGCATACATCAATAGATTCTACTTTTGGATCCTTTGCTAATTCTTTTGCCACAACTTCTGGATTTCCATAATTTTCTCCAGAGAGATTTATTAGGATATAGGTGCAATGTCCCTCTCCTATTTTTTTGTAATCAAAAACTGCTTTATAGGATTTAATTGCTCCAGATTTTTCAAGTTGTTTTATATTATAATGCAAGGTTGTCGACGGTTCTTTTAATTTTTTGGCAATCTTAGCTATTTGAGGGGTACAAAATCCTTGCTTAAATAGTGCAATCAATTTTGGGGCAATGTTTTTCATGTTTCGTATAATATTCTAGTATTTATAAGTTTTTCGGGAGATATTCGAATATTATTCAACTAAATATATATAGTTTGGAAAATTAATAATATTACAATGAGATCGTTAGTATTTCACGCATACGTAAGTTACATTGGGGATTTGATAAAAAAAGAACTCCCTTTGTTAAGAGAAGAGTTTGGAGAAGCTCTAACAATCAGAGATGTAAGTAGAAAAATTGGGCCTAGCAAATTAATGCGAGGAGCAATGAATAATACTCTGGAGCAAAAATCCATTACTCTAGATGGGGCTGAGCATAGTGAAAACTGCATTAAAAGAATGTACCGAGAAGCAATTGAAGCAGAAAAAAATCCTCCTTTTTTAGGAGAAGGAATTTAAAATGAAAAAAAATAAATTAAATCGTTTAGCCACAATGTTAGGAATGGGTGCTTTGACTGGGGCAGTTCCGCTTGCAGCAGTTGGAGGTTTTTTCAAACCAGAGAATGCTTTTGTGATAGCTGTGCTTTTTATGGCTGGTCCGGGGGCAATTGCCACAGCGATTCTACTTGATGGAGATATGAAAACTAGAATGTTGGTAGCCCTATGTGCGGGCTTAATTGCTACATTGCTTGTTGTTTTATCAGCAGGAGTTGGAACAACATTACTTTCTTTTCTAAATTTAAAAGCATTGAAAATTGCTGGCGGAATTGCAGTTTTACTAATTGGATTAATGATTATGGGCGTTAAAATACCCGAAAATCTCCCATTAGGAATTATGCTTTTTGGTATTGTTTTAGGAGGAATTTTAAAATGAAATCTAGAATGATTCATAAAATTGATTGGGGTTTAACTTATCCTCAGATAAGAAGAAAATATGGCAACGGAAGTTGGATAACTTTGGCGCAAAACAATCCCCTTGATGCATATAATTTATTTTATCAAGCAGGAGTTGCTGATTTGGGAAGGGCCATATTAGTAGTTCAGAGAGAAAGGAAGAATTTTCCAATTGATCTTATTAAAAAAGTTAAAACAAGACTAGAAGATTTAAATTCTCTAACACACAATTCAATGGCAGGTTCAAAAAAATCAAAATCTTCTAATGAAGAACAAGAGATGGATTGGAGACAATCAAATGTTTGGGATAATGGTTGCAAGATATATGAAAAAAATAAATCAAATGGAAACAAATAATATGGAAGATAAAAGTATAGCAATAATATTAAAGAAAGAATTGCCAAAAGGGTTAGTTGGAAATATATGTGCCTGCCTATCAACTGGAATAACTAATCTAAATCCAAGCATAATCGGAACAGATATTTCTGCTAAGGATATCATTTTAAAGGCCATAACAAAAATACCAATCATAATCTTGGAGGAAAATAAACTTGGGATAAAAGAAGTTCTAAAAAGAGCTAGAAAAAATGATCTCGACTTTGTTCTCTATGATAGGCTTGCAGTTGGCGCGGTTAATTACGAAGAGTATGCCAAAAAAATTGTTCAAAGAGAAGGAGAAATGGAAACCTTGGGAATCGCAATAATAGGGGATAAATTATCTGTGAAGAAGGTAATAGGAGACCTTCCTTTAATGAGAAATTAAGATGGAGGAAGAAAAAATTATCCCAAAAAAAGGAACTGCAAAATATAATGTCTGGCTTGAAGAAAAAGCAAAACAAAAATGTGTTGATGTTGCGTTACAATTTGGTGAAGAAATGACCAGACTACTTCAAGAAAGAAAACCAAGGCCAAGATACTCAATGAGCAATGGTGAGTGTTACAACAGAGAGCAAATTGAAAGATGGATACAAAACAGAAGAACTTTGGAAATCAAAACCCAAGTAGTTAAATCTGATCCAACATTATTTACCTCAAAAGATTTGAATGATTATTGTCTTATGTTAAGAAGGCAGTATGAAAGTAACCTAAAATATTCATCTAGGTTAGGAAGAAGGCCCAAAAAAACATTAATTTTAACAGAGAGCAGATCTTCTTTTTAGGAACATAAGAAAACTTACTTCGGTTTGATTATCTTAACCTAACTGTTTCCAAAGCTCTTGGAACATTTGTTTCTGTGCGCGTTGTTTTGTATAAAGAAGATGCAAGATCTAAAGATTTAGAAACTTCCCCGTGATTTATTAATATTCTTTTTGGTCTTGGGTGCATGTTGTTAAAGAATCCCATTATTTCATTTCTTCCGGCGTGTGCAGTTAGTCCATCGATTGTGGTTACTTCTAAATTTATTTCAACAAATTCGTCTCTTCCGTCAACTACCATCTTAGTGTTTTTTGCTCCATCTTGAACTTCCCGTCCTAACGAACCTATTCCTTGATAACATACAAAGACTATTGAATTATTTTTATTTGAAGCAAATTCTTTGAAATATTCTACTGACGCTCCTCCAACAAGCATACCTGATGTAGCCAAAACAATACATGGTCCACCCTCAATAACTTGTTTTCTTTCATGATGTGAGCCGACCCGTGAAAATATTTCAGAAAGGAATGGATTTTTATCTTGGAAAATCGAAGTTTTTACTTTTGCACTTAAGAAATCTGGATAAGCAGTATGAATTGCATTAATGTCCCAAATCATTCCGTCAATGTAAATTGGAATTCTTGGTAATTTTCCAGTATTCATTGCATCCTCCAGGATTAGCATTGTTTCCTGAGCTCTCCCTAATCCTAATTCTGGGATTAAAACTTTACCTTCTCTTTCAATTGTTTTTTTAACTACATCAATTAAATTTGCTTCTGATTCTTCCCTGGGGGGAAGATTATCATTCTTAGAACCATAAGTTGATTCGGTTAAAACTGATTCTACTCTCGGGAAATTCGCAACAGCAGGGTCTAATAATCTTGAGCGCCCATATTTGTAATCACCTGTGTAAAGAAAATTATGTGCTCCATTCCCTACATTAAAATGAATTAATGCACTTCCTAATGCGTGACCTGAATTATAGAAGGTCATCCTTACATCAGGGGTTATATCTGTGACTTCATTGTAATTTAAACAAATCGAGTGCTTCACCATTTCTTTAATGTCTTTAGAACCAAAGAGTGGAGCAGAAGCCTGTTTGTAAGCAACGCCAATAAAATCTAAGGATAAAAGTGCGGCGATATCTCTTGTCGGGGGGGTCATGTAAACTGGTCCCTTGTAACCCATTTTATACAAATAAGGCAAAAGCCCGACGTGGTCCAAATGTGCATGTGAAATTACAACCGCATCTAGTTGAGAAATATTAAACTCTGGCACATTGAAGAAAGGGAATTTATCCTGTCCAGAAGAAGCCACATCAATTCCACAATCTAATAATATTTTTGATTGAGGTGTTTGAAAAAGAATACAAGAACGGCCTACCTGTCTTGCTCCACCTAAAAAAGTTATTCTTACCCATTCATCGATTTTATCTTGGCTCCAGTTTTTGTATATTTTTTTTCCTATTTGATTTAAAAATTTTCTACGATAATTATTATTTGCATAAAGCACTTCTCTAACATTGTCGGTTATTTTACTTTGAATTGCAGCAGATCTTTGCACCTGTGGGGACCAGAGAGTTGTTTTTTTTATTTCTTCCAAAATTGAACCGCCCTTACCGATTACTAAACCTGGTTTTTTGGCTTCTATAACTACAATACTTCTGTGAAAATCGAATAAAATATTTGTAAGTTCTGCTTCTGAAGGAACAATTGATTTAATCTCTTTCTCAACTTCTTCTTGCTTTTTTAAGATTTTTTGGTCTGCCCTTAATTCTATTCTTTTTTTAATTTCATTTACAATCTCTCTAATTTTGGGTCCGCCTTCTTTAAAGAAATTCTCATTATCTGTATACAAAACTACATTCGCTCCCTCAAAGCCAGCATCCACTATCTTTCCGGGTAATTTTTCTGTAATCTGTTTTAATATGTCTACCATTTTAAAATAATCATTAACTCAAACTATTGATCTCTTGGAACGAGGTCAAATTTTTGTTTTACAACTTGTTTTACGCTGTCTTTTTTAACAACATAAATATCTATTCCTTCTCCTGATGCAGGATCTCTTCCGATTGAGGCATTTATGCATTTTTTGGCAAGTTCTATTCCTTCTTCGAGGGTTATATTTTCTTTGAAATCTGAATCTAAAATTGGGTTAATATGAATCATTCCTGATCCGCTTGAGGCGTAATTACTGATGTCTTGTAAAAATCCGTCAGCAGAAATATCGTATAGGAAAAATCCTTCTTCATCGTATCCTGCTAATAAAAAATGAGTTATACTCGGGATTATTGAGGGGGTTCTTATACTTTGGTAGGCGATGCTTGCAAATAAATTGGCTGCTTGTTTTATTGTTGGTTTTGATCTTGATTTTAATTCTTTTAATCTTAATTCGGCTCTCACTAATTTTATAACTTTACGAGTATCTGAGGCTGTCCCTGCAGTTGTTACAATAATATATGGTGTAACTTCTTGTACTTTTTCTTGGTCTTTCCCAGCGATGTATGAAACTCCACCTTCGCCACCGAAAGTTGCTCGTTTGTCTGCTGCTAAAACTATTCCATCTTTGCAAACGATTCCCAAAGTAGAAGTTCCTGTTTTGACAACATGTTTTTTAATGTCTTTATCCATTTTAGAATAATCTAAATAATATATCTATTATTAGAATGTATAATTTAATAGGGAATTGGGGGTTTATAAAATTTTCGGAGGGGGAATTTAGACCACTCTTGTAAAAGCAGTTATACAGCCAGAGTTTGTCACCACAGGGAATCCATCTCTTGGAATAAGAATGTCTATATTCTCGAGGGTTACTTTTTTGTTTAGAATATCCCTTGTATGTCTTTCTCCTCCAATGCTATACCCCAGCCCCTTACCAAAGACTTTTATTTCATAAGAGTATGGGTGATTAGGGGGCCAACCAGCACATTCACTTAATGTAACTAATAATCCACGAGGATATACCCACCCTGCTGAACGATTAAAATCAATATCTCCTATTTTTAAATCAGGATTACTACTTGAATGGTAGAGAACTAGGCTTGTTTTTTCTTTAACAATAGTTTCCATTTTAATTAGTTCATTGGTTTCTGTCAAACCATTGATTTACTTCTGCTAATATTTCTGGGGTTATTTTTGGGTCTTGTGCGTCGTAGAATTCTTGGATGGAGATAATATTATAATTATTTCTTTGATAAAATTTTACCGGAGAATGCATGAATATACTGAACCACATAGATTTATGCAAGTTTCTCTAGTGTTAACTCCCCACTCATTCACTTTTGTGGGTAAATCCTCCCCACTCCATCTCCAGCCCCCACATTCATATACTCTCATTAAATCCCAATATTCTTTTTGTGTTGGAACATGAACTGCTATTTTTTCTAAATGAGTTAAATGTAAAACTGGTTTTGTGGATTCGTCTCTTTCTAAAATTGGAGTTTCTACTTCTGGAACTTCAGGTTTTAGAATTTGAGTTTTTGGAGTTTGATCATTAAGAACGATGACTCCTGTTTCGATTAGTCTAGGTATATGTTCTTTAGGATTCTCTGGAATGTAAATTTCTTTTTTTCTTGGAGTGTCTCCGATTATATTTTTCATGTTTTTGAAAGAAATAAAGAACTTATAAAGTTTGTGATTTGTCACCTCTAAAAAAAGGTAACTTGATTAGATAAGAATATGGTTAAAAGGGAGGTTGGATAAGAAAATAGGATTACTTTGTTAAAAATACAATAAATTTTACCTAACTTTTTATGACAAAAGCATTTTAAAATTTCTATTTTATTTTCAAAATTATGCTCTTTTAGAATTTTATATGACACCCAAAGGAAGTTTTTATGAAGCTGTTAGATTAATGTACAAACCTATATCCTTTATCTAATATCCCAAAGATGTTCAGCCTCTCCAAATTCTCCTTCATTATTTCTCGATAAATACACTTTAGCTGGAGGATTCCATTCTCCCCCTTCATAAATAGAATATATGAGATCCAAATCTTCATCCCCATCCATATCTTGAAACTCAAAATCTTGAGTTCCCTTTAAAGTAAAAATCTTTCTCCTACCATTCTTACCTGATGCAAAAATATCATAAACCAATTCATCATTAAAAAAAGTCCATCTTTCCTTTGCAAAAACTAATTCCTGGCTCCCATCATTATTCAAATCTAAAGAATATTCTTTTTCCATACCAAATTTTTCTTGAAGCGAGGTATCACAACCATTCAAAGAACCCATCAAACCTCCGAGAAACAATGCTCTACCCACAAACTTCTTTATTGAATTATGAACACGCATAAAAAATAAACCAATCCCTCACTTATAAATATTTCCCAATCGAATAATAAATGCCGATTGATTACCACAATTAAAAACAAATTTCACCAAAACCCTTTTAAACAATATCAGTTTATTTCTAACATGAATAAAAACAGGTGGGTTACAGTTGGAATAATTTTTGCAGTAATCATTTTATCTTATTTCGCGCTGACTCCTTCAAAAGAAATAACCCCCACAGAAATTACACAATGCATTGGAGAAAATTCAGTTCTTTACATTCAGCTAGGTTGTCATGCATGCGAAACTCAGGAAAATTTATTTGGCGACAATTACAATGACTTAACAATAGTAGATTGTTTTTTTGACATAGAAAAATGTCAAGAAGCAGAAATTACTGCGACTCCAACATGGGTAATAAATCAAGAGAAAATAATCGGGGTTCAATCAATAAAAAAATTACAAGAACTAACCGGTTGTTAAGATGCCAGACATTGCAAACTTCACGAGGATAACTGCACTTGCACTGGCTGATTCTGTAAACCCATGTGCAATTGCAATCTTAGCAATGATTCTTATTACGATTTTAATTCACAACCCAGAGAAAAAACACAAAGTTCTTTATGCAGGTTTAGCATTTGTATTTTCCGTTTTTATAGGATATTTATTTTACGGAACAATTATAATTCAATTCTTCAACATATTCGCACAATGGCTTAGAGAATATTCAAAAATATTTTATAACTTCTTAGCAATATTCGCAATGACCCTTGGAAGCCTCAACATAAAAGATTATTTCATATACAAACCAGGAGGACTAACTACAGAAATGCCTTTATTCCTAAGACCCAAAGTTAAACTTTGGATTAATAAAATAACTTCTCCCACCGGAGCATTTATCATAGGATTTATTGTAACACTTTTCCTCTTACCGTGTACAATCGGCCCATATATAATCGCATCAGGACTACTAGCAGAACTTGGAATCATTCAAGCACTCCCCTGGCTAATTTACTATAATATTTTATTTGTTTTACCAATGTTGGGGATAACTTTAATAATTTATTTGGGACTCTCAAAAGTCGAAGATGTAGAAGGATGGAAGGCACGAAATATCAAAAGATTACACTTAATTGCAGGAATAGCTTTATTCTTAGTAGGATTTAGTTTACTAATGGGTTGGTTATAACTTGATTTATTTAAATAAAAATAATTTATCAAAGCCTAAAACTTTTCAGGCATCAACTCATTATGCCCAAACTGAATGACTAAATCAATCTGCGGTTTCAATTTTTCCAAACCAACAGGAGTATCACACGCACCATAACAACTTCCAATCCAAATTAAAAACACAACTTTTAAAGCTCGCTCTTTCAAATAATCAACCACTGCAACTGCATAAGGTTTTAGGCCCTCAGGAAACTGCAAGAGCACAATCTTTGCATTCTCTTTCTTAATTAATTTAATAACTTTCACTAACTCTAAATCATACTTTTTATTAAGATCTTTGATTGAATATTTCATAATAATCTATATTTTCCCTAATATAAAAAGTTTATGTTACTCCCACAAAAAAGTCGCTAAAATTTATAAACCTCAATAAACATGTAATATTGCCTTGCTTCGGTAAGGTAGGCTGTTGAACTTCGGTTTTTCAGCCTTTTTTTATGTAAAATGACCTAATTTTTCAAAAGATTTAAAAAAAATAACAACGTCTAAATTATATGGAAATTTCATTAATCGGGGAGAGAGACGAGGTTTTCTCAAATAGTTCTGAAGAAATAAGGGTTTATGAGCCACTATTAGATGATTTAAAATATAATCCAAACATTTCAATTAAAAAAAGCAAAGAAATACTTGAAGCATATTTAACCCCAAACTCAATAAAAAGAATTTATACAAGAGCAGTAGATAGAACATGTACTATTTTTGACTTAGAGGGAATGAGCAAAAAAGGAAAACTATTCACAGAATCATGTGCCTCAAATATAAAAATAGCTCAAAATTATCTTGCTCAATTAATCATTGAATTTATTTATTCCAACTCAGAAATATTTGAATATTCCGGGAGATTTAGTTAAACAAAATTCCACTCAACCAGTTACCAAAGGCAGCACTACCTGCCCCAAAAAGACACCCGAAGAAAATTTTCTTTTTTTCTTTCCCTAAATAATCTAAAGCGTAAATCAAACCAAAATAAACCAAAATCCCAAAAGCCCAGTAACGCTTATCCAAATAATAAGAGCCAGTAAAAATTAATGCAATTAAAGACAATCCAGAATAAATACTTGACTTAAATAAATAACTCAAAAGTAAAAATAAAACTCCAGAAATTAATAATTGACCCAAATAAAAATTATTATTCGCAATCCAAATTCTAACAACTACCAAAGCAAAAAAAGGCACACTCCCTATCCCAATTAAATCTCTCAAAAACTCCGCTTTCCAATCACCTTTTTTCATATATATTAAAGAATATAATAGAATTTAAATATTGCTATTTTTGTATTTATTTATGAAAGCCGAATATGGAAAAACAATATGCGAAAATATCATTGAAGGAACAAATTATGATTATTGTGGAAGCAACCAAGAATGTGAATATCAAGGAACAAATCGTCCGTATGTCACCCCAGAATTTCCAGATCATATAAGAGGACGAAAACACATTTGCATAAAAGGGGATAATAAGTTACGCGGCCAGAAATTTTAAAAAAATTAGAAACTAACTCTAAAACATCCCCTTCTATAACCTTTTTAACTGACTTCAATCTCAACACGAAGTTCAACAAGAGCATTTATAAATTTAGTAATTATCCTTAGATGATTAAAAATTTCAAGTTCTTCGTCACTAAGTTGAGTTTTTCCAGATTTTTTCTTATAAAATTTAGGCAAATAAGAATGTATTTCAATATCTCGATCAGAAAGTTTAACAAGTTTATTATTAGAATAATCATAATAAAACTCATAAAATTCATTAAGATGATTAACAACTAACTTAGACAATTCTAATAAATTATTTAAATTCTTATTTTGAAAATCATTATGTAAATGATGAGCAATATGTTTAAATTCATCCCCCAAAAGCTCAAGAATAAACAAAATTGAAAATAACAAAGAAGTATGTTTAGAATTTTTAATTCCAGTTTTATTCATAATCCGGATACAATAGTCATGAAATTTATCAACATTAATATCTATATCGTGTGTATGCCGAACAATAGTGACCACATTTTTATTAATAGCTTCAACCAACTCTTCGCCCATTTGTTGAATCAACAAAAAAACCCTTCTAAAAGAAGAATCAAATTCTCTTTTTGAAGGCTCAGCCATATCTTTTATGATACAAAAATCTGAATGATGTTCAATTATTTCTAGTCCAATAAATCTAGTAGTCACAACTTGTAACATTTCAAGCGCAGTTAAATCTGCCTTATTATAATTCAAATCAATTGCATGCCGAGTATAAAACTTATATGGGTTTTGATATTTTTTATTTGGATTAAATAGTACTTTTATTTCATCATGACCTTCTCGATAAACTGCCATAAAAAACTTCCAAATTCCAGGCAAGTCTAATTCAGAAATATTAATTTCAACTTTAGAGAGATCATCATGTTTTTTAGTACTAACAAACAAACCAATATCTTTCTCAGAGAGATCTACTTCATCCCCAGATTTTAAATTAAATTTTTTAACCCATTCAGAAGGGAGCGTTATTGTCAAAGTATTGTGGCCTTGTTTAATGATTTTCCTTTTCATTTAAATTATATTTAACAAAAAAAAAGAATATATAAATCTTTTTAGAATATATAAAATATTGTGAATATATCTCTATATATTCACAATTGAAAATTCTTAAAAACAATCCAGTTCTAAAATAGATATGGAAGAAAAAAGACTAACTAGAACAAAATTTTCTGGGATTCAATCAATTCCAAAATATTTTAACTTACTAGATATAGCAGATCTTTTAGAATCAGAGGATTTATTGGAAAAAGTATCTGGAAGAATAGTCCAAAAAGATAAGACCCAATTAGAACTTAATGCAAATGGGCAAACTTATAAATTTCAACAAAAACAAAACCATGGCGGACATAGATTAGGAGACGGAGGGGAATTTGAAAATATACTTTTACTTCAACAAAACAAAAGGCCTCTTTTAGCAAGCCAACATTTTATATCATATGGAACATATACAGATGATTCAATGGATTATGAAATTGAGAGCAAAGAAACAACTTTTCTATTAACCAGAGACGACTTTGCTCTAGCAGTTTTTGAAAGGATGAAAAAATAAAATGCCAGAAACAAATCAAAGAATTTTTTTAATTGAAAGATTCAAATGTGCAGATAACTACCAAGGGAATTGTTCTAGCATAATATATGAACAAAAGCAACAATCCATAGATGCTCCCCTTCCAGAAATAGGAGAAAAAAGAAGCCAGGCTTGTTTTTCATGTGATGGAGAAGATTATTGTGGAAAATGCGACTCTTATAGCACAAAAGTAACTACAATTTATGAATGTCCACTATCTATGGGAGAAAAAATTAAAAAAATAAGAGATATTCAATTAGGAAATTTTGTAAGAAGCAATCCTCTAATAAAAAAAAGATAAAAGATTTATCCTAAAATATAATTTTAAATCAATAACTAATATCAAATCTAGATTAATAAAATTCAATCACTCAAAAGCATAATTAAAATAACCACCAATTGGAGGATTATAAGAATAAGCCGGCGCAGGAGCAGGCGTTCCACTCGGAGCATCTTTCCATTCCTCCACCATTTTTTCTAACTTTGCTTTTGCTCTCTTAAAAACATTTTTCCTCGGAGGTAAATAATCTGCACGTGAAACATAATGCGAAGCTGAACGGATACCAAGCCCCCCTCCAAAAATAGCAAATCCTCCTAAATGAGCCTTTCTGGATAAATAAAAAGCATTAAAAGAACTAATGAGAAAAAAGATACTGTTAAAAGAATCAGTCTTATCAAATTTATTATTTGGATTTAATTTACATTTAGATTTCATAGCTTGTATTTCTTCTTTTTCTCTTTTCTCATTATCCTTTTGACACACATGGCTCATACCTAAATAAAGAGGGGTTGCTATTATTCCTAAGCTAGGAGAAAACTCAAATGCTCCCGTGCCCTTCAAAAACAGGTGCCACACCCAACATCCTATTTGCCAACTGCCTTTTAGTAATCCCAAAAGTCCAATTCGCACTTTTTACTGCGGCGTTAGCTACACCCATCAATCTATCATCAACAAACCTATATGCTTTTTCTAACATAAAATTTCAAGAAAAAATGAATTTATAAAACTTCCCTTTTGTATTAACTTCAAAATAACAACTATTCTCTAAATCAGCTTAATCCGCAATGTTTTTAATCTGTCTTAATCTACTTTTTCTATGACAACTGAAAACAAAATCCGTCAACCAATCGTAACTGTTTGTGGACATGTAGATCATGGAAAGACCTCAATACTTGACTGCCTTAGGGGCACATGCGTTCAAGAAGGCGAAGCAGGAGGAATAACTCAAAAAATTTCTTTCACACTCTACCCCACAAATCAACTAAAAAAAGCATGTCCTTTAATTGAAAAATCAGGCATAGATCTAAACATCCCAGGATTCTTATTCATCGACACTCCAGGACACGCTGCATTCACAAACCTAAGAAAACGAGGCGGAAGCCTAGCAGATTTAGCAATCCTAGTAATCGACATCAACGAAGGAATCAAACCCCAAACAGCTGAAGTAATTCAAATCTTAAAACAAAACAAAACACCTTTCTTAATTGCATTAAATAAAATAGACAACATCTCCAGTTGGCAAACCCCGAAAAACCCAGCAGAAATAGGATTAAAAAAATCAATTGAATCACAACCCCAAAACATCAAATCAACATTTGACGAACGATACATGACCCTAATCGGAACTCTAAACTCTTACGGACTCGACGCAGATTTATATTATAACATTCAAGACTTCACCCAAAAGATAGCACTAATCCCAGTATCAGCGAAAACAAAACAAGGAATCCCCGAACTAACAATGATGCTTTGCGGACTAAGCCAAAAATATCTTCAAGACAAACTCAAATTACAAAAAGACGCCAAAGGCGTCTTATTAGAAATAAAAAAAGAAAAAGGAATTAATTTCGCTGAAGCGATTTTATATGATGGAGAACTTTCAAAAACAGATGAAATTGCAGTTGCAAATTTTGACAGCGAACCCATAATAACAAAAATCAGAATACTTGAAGAAATAGAACCATTATGTAACAAATTTAAACCTCAAAAAAAAGTAACCGCTTCAACAGGATTAAGAATGCAATTAGTTAGCAAAGCTGAAATCCCCGCAGGAATGCCCTTTGAGATTTTCAAAAATAACTTAGATGAAATAAAAGAAAAATTCAAAAAAGAAATATCAGATAACATACAAATTTCAAAACAAGGAATAATCGCAAAAGCAGATTCATTAGGAAGTTTAGAAGCATTACTAATTTTATTAAAACAAAGTAATATCCCCGTCGTCAAAGTAGGAATAGGCAACATAAAAAAATCAGACATAATTTCTGCAAAAGCAAACCTGGACATAAATGAACTTGACGCAATCATTGTAGGCTTCAACGCAGAAATAGAAGACGACGCAAAAGAACTCGCAAAAAATTACAAAGGAATAAAAATCCTAACTGATGAAGTAGTTTACAAATTAATCGAAAACGTTGAAAAATTCAGAAAAGAAAAAGTCCAAGAAATAGAAAAAAGAAGATTAATGAAACTAACAACAATTTGTAAATTAGAAATCTTACCGCAATATATTTTCAGAAATTCAAACCCAGCAGTTTTTGGAGTAAAAGTCCTTGGAGGAAAATTAAAAAAAGAATTAAATTTAATAAATGAAACTGGAGAAAAAATTGCCAGAGTAAAAAATATCGAAGAAGAAAGAAAACCAGTTGACGAAGCAACAAACGGAATGGAAGTCGCAATATCCTTGCCCGGAGTAAATTTCGAGCGAGTTTTAGGCGACAAAAAATTCCTTTATTCAGAATTAGGTGCATCCCAATTTAAACAATTCAAAAAAAATAAAGATTTACTAAATCAAGACGAAGTCAAAGTTCTACAAGAAATCGCAACAATTAAAAGACAAAAAGATGATGCTTGGGGGCTGTAATTTAAAATGAATAATCAAGAAATACACGCAGAATGTCAAAAAAGAATTCCTTTTTACCAAGAATTAGAAGAAACATCTAGGGCAAAACAAACATGGGTAGCAACAAACATTCCAAGGGCATATTTAGATTTAGTAAGAAACACATTAGGGGCCCCTCAGAATTTTATTGAATTACAAAGAATGAAAAAAAATTCCAATTATCAATTTGAAATAGATTCTTACTCTACCCTAGTTTTCGAAGAAGACCCAATCGCAAGAAAACTACTTGGTCCTTGTGAAGAAGGTGAAATTCCTAAAAAAGTAGAAGAAATAACAGAAAGATTAATTAATTTTAAAGCAAAAAAAAGAGAAATTTTTGAAGCCACTAGATAAAAAATATTCCCTCAAAAAGATTTATTTGTTAATTAAATTCGCGAGCAAAGCGAGTCTCTGGGTGGGAGGGAGGGAACAAATAAATTTTAACAAAACTCTCTACGAAAGACTTTTAAACCAAATTTCTTATTGATATTCATGGTTTTTAAAATAAACATAGGAACTGCAACTGGAAAAACTATTAAATTAGAAACAGAAGCTCCAGGATTAGAGGGAAAAGAACTAGGCCAAACAATAAAAGGCGAAGACATATCCCCAGATTTAGCAGGCTACGAATTCGAGATCAAAGGCGCTTCAGACAAATCCGGCTTCACTTCAATGGAAAACGTTGAAGGAATGAATCTAAAAAAAGTTCTTTTAACTTACGGCAAAGCTATGCACAAAAGAGTAAGAAAAGAAGGAAAATTCAAAATTACAACCCCGAGACCAGCAGGCTTAAGATTAAGAAAAACAGTTCGAGGAAAAATAATTTCTACAGCAGTTGTTCAAATAAATTTAAAATTAATTAAAGAAGGCAGCAAAAAACTAAAAGAAATTTATCCTGAACAATTCCCCGAAGCACCTGCCGAAGAAAAAACTCCAGCTCAAGAAACTGCTCCGACTGAAACTCCAAAAGAAGAATCAAAACCAAAAGACAAAATAAATCCTGAGAAAGAACCAGAAACAGAAAAACCAGCAGAAGATTTAACTCAACCTGAAAAAGAACCCGCAGCTTCTGAAAAAGACAAAGCAGAAGCAACTAATCCTGAAGAAGAACCTAAAGAATAAATTTAATTCTAAATCCCCAAAGAATCTTAATAACAATAATTTTTAAAAACCAACTAGTTCTATTATTTTAATGAAAAGAACAAAACAAACTACATGGTGGCCAGAGGGATTACTAAAACCTAATCACGAATTAACTGCCGACGAAGAAAATGAACTCTATAGAAAAAGTTATGAGGCTGCTCCACCCACCGGAACAGGTTTAATTATGGGAAATTCTTCTCAACACCCTTATTCTGAATTAATGGGAATGGTAGGTGTAGTGAATTCGCTTCGTTCTCTAAGCTATGCCTGGGGAAGAAAAAAATTAAACCCTCAAGAATTAAAGGACTATCAAGACTCTTTAAATAATATCATTAATAACTTATAACAACAAGTTTTAAAACACCTTATTTCTATAATTTTATATGACGAATTTAAAACTACCAGAAATTAATGTGGGAGTTGTAGGACATATTGACCACGGAAAAACAACTTTACTTTCAAGACTTACTGGGAAGTTTGCTGATACACACTCCGAAGAATTAAAACGAGGAATCACAATCAAACTCGGCTACGCTGACATTATAATTTCCGAGGATAAAGGAAAATACAATTCCAAGGGAAAAGGAAAACCAGTTAGATACGTTTCTTTCATCGACGCTCCCGGACACGAAATGCTAATGGCAACTATGCTCTCAGGAGCCGCAACAATGGACGCAGCAATTTTAGTTGTCGCAGCAAACGAAGGAATCAAACCCCAAACCCAAGAACATCTAATGGCACTTCAAGCAAAAAAAATAAAAAATATAATTATTGTCCAAAATAAAATTGATTTAGTATCAAAAGAAAAAGCACTTGCAAACTATAAAACAATTAAAACATTTATCAAAAACACAATAGCTGCAGACGCGCCAATAATTCCAGTATCAGCGCAACAAGGAGTAAACATTGATAAAATCCTAGAAACACTTAACAAAATAAAAATTCCTGAACGAGAATTAAACACAGAACCAATATTCATCGTAGCTAGAAGTTTCGATATCAATCGTCCAGGAACAATAATAAAAAAACTAAATGGAGGGGTATTAGGAGGAATATTAAAAAAAGGAAAACTAAAAGTCGGCGACCAAATTGAAATCAAACCAGGCCTAAGCCAAAAAAAATCAAATCAGTTAACATACCAACCACTAACCACAACAATAATTTCACTCCATAAAGGATCAAATTCAGTAAAGGAAGTCGAACCAGGAGCAAGCATTTCAATTGAAACAAACCTCGACCCTTATTTAACAAAAACAGATTCATTAACAGGATGTTTAGTTTCAACAAAAGGAAATCTTCCAGAAATAAAAAACACAATCAAAATCAAAGCAGAATTATTTGAAAAAATATTAGGAACTTCAGATCATTCAAAAGTAGAATCCTTAAAAACAAAAGAAATGCTAATGCTTTCAGTAAACACAACAATCAGTGTAGGAATAGTTGAAACAATTTCAAAAAATAATGAGGTTGAACTATCATTAAATATTCCCGTAGTTGCATTAGAAGGAGACAATGTAGGATTAGCAAGAAATATCAATGGACACTGGAGACTTATCGGCTACGGAGAAATACTTTAAATTAACAAATATTATTTTCTTACTTTATCTGTAACAAAATAACTTGATAAAATCAAAAAATCATGTTTATCAATATCTGAATTTCTTTTCTCTTTAACCTGAGCAAGATATTCCAGCGGACGCACATTTATTCTAACCCCCGACAAAGTCGAGTAAGTTGCACCTCTTCTAAATCTTGGAATTCTAAATCTTCCACAATCCGAAACCAATTCTTCCCCCTCAGTATGATCTAAAAAAACATCTAAAGAATCAAGTCTAAAATTATTATTCACCGGTTTTCCAAACTTATCCAATCTCAAAAATTTAACATGATGTAAATTTTCTTTCAAAACCTCCTCGGGCAAAACCTCACGATAAAAATCTAATTTCAAACTGGAAGAAACTTTTGTCATAAACCTTCTTGAAAATAAACCATAATTACTCTCTCTAGCCTTACTAACCAAAGCACCAAAATTAGACTCATCCACTGCAACATCAATTGTCCTATGAATCCGATAAAAAGAACCTAAAGTTAAAGGAATAGCAACACCCCCAGTAAGACACCATTCAACATCCTGGCCTAAAATCCTCGACAATTCATCTAAATCCCGTTTTAATTTGTCAGTTTCCTCTCCATAGGCATTTTCAATTTTCTTCGGAAAAACTGGACTAGTCATTACTTCATAATTCCCTAATTTAAATTTCATAATCTTATCCTACAACTTTAATTTAAAAACCCTCTTATCCCAAAATTCAACAAATTTATAAACATCAAAATCCTATTAATTTAATGAAAAAAGAATTGATTGTTTTAGCATGTTTGTTAATCATAACAAGCTTAGTATTCACCAGTGCAAATAATGGCTATAGTCAAAAAGAAAATTCAAATCAGATAAATACTCAAGCAAGAGAACATATCCAAGAGGCAGTTAAAACAAAAAATAAATTAAAAATAAGAAATCAATCAGATGAATGCCCAGATAAATGCTCTTGCACAGGTTCGACAACAAAATGTTTCTTAGAAGATGGAACAAGAGAAATGACAATCCAAGCAGGAAAATCAGGGAACATGATCTTCCAAGTAAAAGGCATTAATGCTTCTACAAATGTAACATTATACCAATATCAAAACAGAACTTACGCACAATTCAAAAACCAAACAAAAGCAATAATACATCCAGATAAAATTAAAGAAAAATTAAAAGAGAAAATAAAAGCCAAATTAGAAAATGAAGAAATAGAATTAGAAGAAGACGGAACATATCAAGTTCGAGCAAACAAAAGATCCAGACTATTTGGATTATTTCCAGTAAAAGAAAAAATAAGAAGTCAAATAAATGCAGAAACTGGAGAAATAATAAGCACAAAAAATTCTTGGTGGGGATTTTTAGCCAAAGACGAGAAAGAATAAAATCTCATCTATTATAAATTGCTCATAGAACAATTCTACTTCACTCCAAAAACTCTGACAAAACTTATAAAGCCTCTTGAATTTTTGGAATAACAAAAGAGGATTAAAATGATTTACTCACATTCTCGTTTATCCACGTTTGAACAATGTCCCTTCAAATTCAAACTACGTTATATAGACGAAATAAAACCTGAAATAGAAACAACAATAGAAGCCCACTTAGGTTCAGCAGTTCATGACACATTAGAATGGGTATACATTCAAGTAACTCAAAAAAACACAGTTCCAACAATCGACGCTGTTGTAACAAAATATTCTGAAAGCTGGCAAAAAACATTCACAAACAACATAAGAATCGTAAGACGAAATATGACTTACAAAGATTATTTCAACAAAGGAATCAAATTTCTAATTGATTATTACCTAAAACATAAACCATTCAACGACGGCACATTGGAATTAGAAAAATCAATTCTCATTGATTTAGATCCAGAAGGAAAATATAAACTGAGAGGGTTCATTGATAGGTTAGTAAAAAATACAACAACCGGAGAATACGAAGTCCATGATTACAAAACCGCAAACAGACTCCCAACCCAAGAAAAAATGGATAACGACAGACAACTTGCACTTTACTCAATAGCAATAAAAGAACATTTTAAAACGCAAAACAATGTAAGTTTAATCTGGCACTACCTAGCACACAATACGAAAATAGTTTCAAAAAGAACAAACGAACAATTACAAAAACTAAAAGAAGACACAGTAAGTTTAATTAAACAAGTGGAAGCTACAACTGAATTCCCCACATATATCTCAGTTTTATGTGACTGGTGCGAATACAAATCAATGTGCCCTGCCCATGGAGGACGAGTAAACGAAACACAATCCAAAATTTCCCAACATATTACAGAAGACAAAAAGATAATTCAAAAGGAAATAAAATCTGGGGACGAAAAAGAATTACAAGAAGAAATCAAAGACGAATCAGAAAGTCCAGATGGAACTGAAAATTTAAATTGAAATATTAATGAGTCTCCAGGAGAATCGTTCGCAGGATTGCAAGAGAAAACGATTCTAACTCACAGATCTCGTCAGAGATTTGTCAATATATTTTTTTCTACCACTGTAGGTTCTTTTTTTAAAAAAAGAACCCCAAAGACGAATCAGAAAGTCCAGATGGAACTGAAAATTTAAATTGAAAAGATAAAAGATTATCATTTTTCATTTTAGCAAACTTTTTGGCAATTCAGATATTAAACAAGGGTGGGTGCTCGTAGATCCCTACGAGCTTTAGCGGGAATCCTAAAATGTAATTTTAAATTAATCACTCAAAAGCATAATTAAAATAACCACCAATTGGAGGATTATAAGAATAAGCCGGCGCAGGAGCAGGCGTTCCACTCGGAGCATCTTTCCATTCCTCCACCATTTTTTCTAACTTTGCTTTTGCTCTCTTAAAAACATTTTTCCTCGGAGGTAAATAATCTGCACGTGAAACATAATGCGAAGCTGAACGGATACCAAGCCCCCCTCCAAAAATAGCAAATCCTCCTAAATGAGCCTTTCTGGATAAATAAAAAGCATTAAAAGAACTAATGAGAAAAAAGATACTGTTAAAAGAATCAGTCTTATCAAATTTATTATTTGGATTTAATTTACATTTAGATTTCATAGCTTGTATTTCTTCTTTTTCTCTTTTCTCATTATCCTTTTGACACACATGGCTCATACCTAAATAAAGAGGGGTTGCTATTATTCCTAAGCTAGGAGAAAACTCAAATGCTCCCGTGCCCTCAAAAACAGGCGCCACACCCAACATCCTATTTGCCAACTGCCTCTTAGTAATCCCAAAAGTCCAATTCGCACTTTTCACCGCAGCATTAGCTACATTCATTAATCTATCATCCACAAACTGATATGCTTTTCCTAACATAAAATTTCAAGAAAAAACTAATTTAAAAAACTTCCTATTTGTATTAACTTATGAATAATAACTATTCCTTTCCAGAAGCCATCTCATTTAATCTTCTTCTTAATTCACCCACTTCACTTTCCATCACATCAATATATTCTTTAGCAAGCTCTGGATGATCTTGAAAAAGTCTTTGAGTAATATTAGAATGAGGATTCATTTCGTGAAGAGTATTCCCTTGATGTAAATAAATAGTGGTATCATCTGCATCCCTACTCTTTTGGACTTTAATATCCCATGGAGAAACAATCTCACAATTCCCCGATCTCATTACTGCAGAATACAATTCATCTACTAGTTGTACTTTTTCCTTATCAGAAAGCTTTCTAAAACGATCATGATCAATAGTAAATGTAGTTGAATATCCCATATTAAATTAACAGGATAATTATTTTTAAAGATTTATATTCAAAACTATTCTTTATCTTCAGAGATAGTTTCTTCTTTTTCTGGAACTTTGACAAGATCAGTAACACTATCTCCAATCTGAAGTTTTACAATACGAACTCCCTGCGCCGCTCGACCCATTACTCGAATATTTTTCAAACCAGTTCGAATAACCATTCCCTTTGCTGTTGTAATTATAATATTATCATCATCATTTACAGACACAGTATTTACCACAACTCCAGTTTTAGCTGAAACTTTCAAATTGATAACTCCTTTTCCTGCCCTAGCTGTCTTCCTATAATCTGCAACAGCTGTTCGCTTTCCATAACCATTCTTAGTAATTGTTACAATCGCGGCCGTCCTCAAAATATCCAAAGATACAACCTCATCATTAGATTTCATTTTAATTCCAGTAACTCCATAACTAGCCCGACCCATCGACCGCACATCCCCTGAATTAAATCTAATGGCTTGCCCATTCTTAGTTGAAAGTAAAATTTCTTCTTTATCCTTAACAATCTCAACACCAATTAAATCATCCGAATTATCAAAAGGCAAATTAATTGCTTTAATTCCTGAAGCACGCGGTTTTGAAAAATGCTTCAAAGATATTTTCTTAACCATTCCTTTTTTAGTGGCCATAAATAAATCATCCTCAAACTCTTTAACTGAAATTACATTTGTAACTCTCTCATCTTTAAGACTCAACAAATTAACAATTGCCTTACCTTTACTATACCTTTCAACCGAAGGCAAATCATAAGCTTTCAACCAAAGTACTCTCCCCCTTGAAGTAAAGAACATCAAATAATCATGAGTAGAACAACTTAACATTTGCTTCACAAAATCTCCTGTTGCCAATCCAGAACCAATAACTCCCTTCCCTCCACGTCGCTGCTGCTTGTAAGTATTAACATCCATTCTTTTACAATAACCTTTATCTGTAATAGTAATCACAACTTCCTTTTTCTGAACCAAATCTTTTTCAGAAATTTCTTTAATATTCTTCAAAATAGTTGTCCTTCTAGAATCTCCATAATTCTTTTTCAATTCATTAACTTCTTTAACAATAATTTTCAAAACTTCTTTAATATCTCCAAGAATCTTATCTAACTCAGCAATTCTTTCTTTTAACTCCTTATCTTCTTTTTCTAATTTTTCAGCTTCCATAGAAGTCAATTGTTGTAACTTAGTTTCTAAAACCGCCTTCGCCTGTTTATTTGTTAAACTAAATCTCTTCATCAAACCTTCAAAAGCCTCAGTTGTTCCACGAGATTTTTTAATTAAATTAATGATCTCATCAATATTTTTCAAAGCAATTAACAAACCTTCAACAATTTCTAATCTTTCCTTTGCTTTTTTTAACTGAAATTTAGAACGCTTTGTGATAATCAATTTTCTGTGTTTTACATATTGAATCATCACATCTCGCAAAGTTAATATCTTTGGTTTTCCTCCAACCAACGCCAAAAAATTAACATTAAATGAATCTTGTAACCGAGTATGTTTGAAAAGAGCATTTGTAATAAATTTTGGATTTGCACCTTTTTTCAATTCTAAAACAACTCTAATTTTGCCTTTAGAACTTTCATCTCTTAAATCAGAAATATCCTTAATTTTTTTATCCCGAACCATGTTAGCAATCTGAGTCATTAAGGTTGACTTATTAACCATATAGGGAATCTCAGAAATAATCACTGCGTCTTTTTTCTTAATTGTTTCTGTAGTTGTCCGTCCTCGCATAATTAATCTTCCCTTACCTGTTTTATACAACTCAACCATATCCCCTGAAACAGCACCGCCTGTAGGGAAATCAGGACCTTGAACAATTTGAACAAGTTCTTCAATTGTAATTTCTGGCTTTTTGATGTAAGCAACAATAGCATCACAAACCTCAGTCAAATTGTGCGAAGGAATATTAGTAGCCATACCAACAGCGATACCAGTAGCCCCATTTAACATTAAAGTGGGAAGTTTACCTGGAAGTAACTCTGGCTCTTTAAGAGAATTATCAAAATTAGGCAGAAAATTAACAGTCTCTTTATCAATATCTTCAATTAATTCTGAAGAAATCTTTTTTAGTTTTGCTTCAGTATAACGATAAGCCGCAGGAGGATCCCCATCAATTGAACCAAAATTACCCTGTCCAAAAACTAACGGATATCTTAAAGAAAAATCCTGTGCCATCCTCACCATAGCTTCATAAACAGCAGTATCGCCATGTGGATGGTATTTACCGATTACATCCCCCACAATACGCGCGGATTTCTTTGTCTGAGTATTTGGCTTTAATCCCATCAATTGCATTGAATATAAAATTCTTCTCTGAACCGGTTTCATACCATCCTCAATTGCAGGAATTGCACGACTAACAATAACACTCATTGCATAATCCAAATATGCCCTCTTAGCCTCGACAGTAATTTCAGTTTGAATAATTCCTTTTTCTTCTACATCTGGAACTTTATTAAAATTCTCATTAACTTGAATATCTTCTGGATTTTGCTCAACTTGTGTTTTATTAATTTCTTCTACCATTTTATATTATTTTTTATTATTCTGGCATCCGACGGAGGCAATTAAAAGATGCCTATTCCGATAACGCGATGCCTATGCACAATGGCTATGCCATTTCCTCCCCTTTTTTATCCATATATTTCATAAGCTCATCTTCTGTTAATTCTTTTTCCACAATATCTCCTCCCTTCCATTTACACTTTCTACATTCCCACTCATCCCCTCCTCCTTGCTCTGAATCACTATTACTCAAAACCAATCCCACATCATCACTCCCACAATCTGGACACTCCCTAATTTTAAAGGTCTTACCTGCTTTCTTTTTTGAACTATCAATGCCTTGCGCTTTTTCCCAATCAGCCTTGCTGTCATAACCTCCCAATATCCATTCTGGAGTCGATAACTTTAATTTTTTTGCCATTATAATTTACCCTCCCACTCTTTAATAAATCTTTCAACAAATTCCTCGATAAATTTATATCTTTCTCTAGCAATAGTTTGTGCAACTTTTGTCTTAAATGTTTCAGGTTTAATTTTAAATATTTTTTCATAAAAATGATTTATTGCAGTTGTAGAATCCTCTCCAATATAAACTTTTTTTGGAGGCATATCTGCTCGATAAAGTGGTCTACCTTTCATCCCCCCATAACCAAAAACCCTTGCAATACAAATTGCCCCAAGAGCATCAAGCCGATCTGCATCTTGCAAAATCTCTGCTTCTTTAGATTCTGGTTCAAGACCTTTACTATATCTATGAACCTTAATTGCATCAACAACTTTAGAAATTTTTTCTTCAGGAACATTAGCTTCTTTCAAAAGATCTTCAGCCATTTTAGAACCTTCTTCTGCATGACAAATATCTTCCCCTTCAACTTCTCTCATTCGTGCAATATCATGAAGTAAAGCTGCCATTTTAATAACCCCCAAATCAATATCTTTTTTTTCCTTAGCTAACTCAACTGCCAAATTATAAACTCTCTGAGTATGATCAAAACCATGACTTCCATCTTCTTTAAAATAACATTGAATTTTCTCTTTCAAAATATCCAAAACTTTTTCATCCATTTTATTCTTTATCCTCCCAAACAACATCACGTGTCCTTAAAGCTTTTTGACGAAATTCTTCAAATTGTTTACTATGAAAAAATCCACATCTTTCATAATCAGAGTTACAGAATCCATCATATACCTTACAACCAGATTCATAAGGACATTCAATTTTTTCTTCTTTTACTTCACGGAAGGCCAAAAGATTTTTAGCTTTCAAAACATCCATTCTAGAACCTTCTCCAGATTGTAAAATTCTTTCAGCTTCAACATAATTCATAATTGCCATTTTAAACATCCAACTCCGCCTCATGGGCATTTTCTTGTATAAATTCTTTACGCGCCTGGACATCTCCGCCCATAAGCATCGCAAAAACCTGATCTGCTTCAACAGCATCTTCAATAAATATTTTTTTCAATTTTCTACTTTTCGGATTCATAGTAGTATCCCATAACTGAGTTGAACTCATTTCACCCAAACCTTTAAACCGAGTTACCCCGCCTTCCTTAACACTTAATCTTTCAACAGTTTTCCTCAATTCATCGTCGGAATAAACAAAATAATCTTTCTTTTTTCTAACACGAAATAACGGAGGCATTGCCGCATAAATATTTCCATTCTCAATTAGTTGAGGCATAAATCTAAAAAAGAAAGTCAACAACAAAGTCTTAATATGCTCTCCATCTACATCTGCATCAGTCATAATTATAACTTTATTATATCTTAATTTTGAAATATCAAACTGTTCCCCAACTCCAGTTCCAATTGCAGTTATAATATTTGTAATTTCTTCCGAAGACAAAGCGCGAGAAGGACTTGATTTTTCAACATTTAAAATTTTACCTTTCAATGGAAGAATAGCTTGTGTCTCTTTATTTCGAGCCTGCTTAGCTGAACCTCCTGCTGATTCTCCCTCAACCAAATACAATTCAGTCTCTTCTGCTTTTTTCCTTGAACAATCAGATAATTTTCCAGGAAGACCCCCAAGAGAAAAAGCATTTTTTCTTCTAACTAATTCCTTAGCTTTTCTAGCTGCCAATCTTGCTCTAGCAGAATCTAAAGCCTTAGAAATAATTTTCTTAGCTACAGAAGGATTCTCCTCAAAAAACTCAGACAAGGCAGGAGTCACAATCGAATCAACATAACCTTTAACTTCTGAATTACCTAACTTTGTTTTAGTCTGACCTTCAAACTGAGGATCCCCAATTTTAACACTAACAATTGCAGTAACTCCCTCCCGCACATCATCACCAGTTAAACTTTCATTTTTCAAAATTCCCTTTTTCTTGGCATAATCATTTAATACCCTCGTTAAAGCAGTCTTAAACCCAGAAACATGCGTTCCACCTTCAACAGTATTGATAGTATTTACAAAACCAAAAATATTCTCTTGATAACTCAAATTATACTGAATAGCAATATCAATAATTACTTCCTGAGTAGTCCGACTAAAAAAAATTGGTTTATGCAAAACTTCCTTTGAACGATTCATCCATTTAACAAATTCAATCAAACCTCCTTCATAATAAAATTCTTCTTTTTTATTTTTAAGTTCATCAAATAAATTAATCTTTAATCCTGCATTCAAAAAAGCAACTTCCCTAAAACGAGTTTCCAAAATTTTATAATCAAAATTAGTTGTAGAAAAAATCCCCTCATCTGGAAAAAATGTTACCTTTGTTCCACTCTCTTTATTTGAACACTTACCCACAACAGTTAATTTAGTTTTAGGAATTCCTTTAGAATATTCTTGATGATAAATTTTTCCCCCTCGTTTAATATCTAAAATTAGTTTTATTGAAAGTGCATTAACACAAGAAATTCCCACACCATGTAATCCTCCTGAAATAGCATAAGATTTTTTGTCAAACTTTCCCCCTGCATGTAATTTAGTTAAAGCAACCTCACAAGCAGGAACTTTAAATTTTGGATGAATGTCCACTGGAATTCCTCGTCCATCATCTTCAACAGTAACCGAACCATCTTTATTAATTAAAACTTTAATTTCCTTAGCATAACCTGCCATAGCTTCATCAACTGCATTGTCTAAAACTTCATAAACTAAATGATGCAATCCATCCTTGCTCGTTGAACCAATATACATTGCAGGTCTTTTCCGAACTGCTTCAAGTCCTTCTAAAACCTTGATAGATTCTGCACCATAATCTTTTTGCGTGGCCATTGTATTATTAATTTTTGGAAGAAACTCCAATCAATAATATACCAAAATCAAATTGCTTTATAAAGCTTTCGTGACGTTTTACCGACGACAAACAAAAAAATCAAGCAAATAAATCATAATGTTTCCAATCTTTTTTTAATCTAACCCAATTAAAAAGACTTACCCCAAAATTAAATGAAATTTGATAGTTACATTGTCTTTCTTTACCATCTTCCTCTCCATAAACCTCAAATTGGTGCACTCTATTTCCTGGCTGTTCAACAATCCAGCAAAGGTCACAATTTTTTCTAGTAATTAATCTAGTAATTTTATCATGTAAATCATCTTGACTTTTACACCTCAAAGATATCTCAAAACCCAAAGGATGAAAAGTATTTCTCATTTTACTCCCTTGGTTTTTTGTCAGATTTAAAAATCCATCTAACTTTTCTTCGCTTCATCTGCATATTTTTTCTACACTTTCCAGAACATAAATGTTTAACAGTTCCATCTTTTAAAATTAAAGATAATCCCCGATGCAAATCATAATCTTTTTCACAATATGAGCATTTAGGCATTTTAATTTCTACCCCCACATTTATGAATTGCTACTTCATAAGTCCCATCCGAGTTTGGTGCAGAAAAAACTCTATATCCAGATCCATAAACTTCCCCCAAATTATCCCTTTGTTTAAAACTAACATCTTGAATATTAAGAACTTCGCCCACTTTTGTATCTATCAGCCCTAAAGCAACTCGCCCAATAATTAATTGATCTTCTTCCATCAATAAAGTATTTCCAATTCCAGACATTTTAACTATAACTTCCCTCCGAAGGTTTTTGCGAAGCATAATCTTCGCAGGTGTCTTACGAATCTCATGAGTAAGACCCTTTTGTAACATTTGATTTAATTCTACGAGCTTCAATTTCTGTTTCTCTAAGCATTAAAAAATCCCCGATTTTTACCGGACCTTTTACATTTCGTCTCATTGCTCTTCCTTCATCTCGTCCCGCTTGCACTATACATTTAACTTGAGTAATCTCACCACGAAAACCTGTTCTACCCAATATCTCTTCTACAAGTGCTGGCACTGCTTGCGCTGCTACAATTTTGTCGCCACCCTTAGAACCTTGAGATTTTACTTCTTTCTTATTTTGAGTCTTTGCCATTTTTATTAAAAATAAATTATTTCAAAGCAGCAATATCTTTCTCAGCGTCCCCTGCTTCAATTACTGCAACAGAAGAACACGCAACATTAATACCTACTGCGATTCCTAATTTTTGTTTACTATCTATTTCCTGACATACAATCCCTTTTTCCTTGCAAAGCACAGGTAAGTGCTGAACGATTTCCTTGGGATCAACATCACCAGCATAAACAACTAATTTAGCTGTTCCTCGCTCAATTGATTTAGTAACTTCGTTAGTTCCTTTTTCAACTTTTCCAGTCTTTCTTGCCCTTTCAACAATACTGTATGTGTCTACCATTTTATTAATTCTAAGAACTCTGTATATCTTCATCTGAACAGAGTCCATCAGATATAATTTAAGACTAAAATAGGTTTATAAACATTTGCACTACTAATTTTAATCAGATTAAAATATCCAATCTTCTCTTACCACTCTCTAACCTAACTTCTCCCAAAGATTGATTATCATTATCCAAAAAAAACTTGAAACTATTTAAAAAGATTATTATAATAATCAAACATATAAATTCTTTTAAACAAACAAAAGTTATAAAAATTATGGATTCATTTGATACACTAACTATTTTATTAGGTTACTTCCCAGAAGAATTTATTCCAGACTCTACTCCAGCAATACATAATGCACTATATGAACTATCTCAAAGAAAAGAATATAAAAAAACATTCCCAAAGGTAGTTTTTAAAAATAAAACTGATTATAGATATTCTCTGGAGATAGCAGCAGATTTCAGAAACATGGAGATTTGTGAATGGATAAGCTCTAACGATCAAAATTTAATGATAAGTCCTGCACTAAGAAGGAGAGCAAAAGAAAAAGAACAAACAATCTCAGAACAAAAAAGAGCAACTTTAGAAAAAATGGCCCAAGAATTCTCAGCGCTTTTAGGATAAAGATAAATTTAAAACTAATATCCTCTCAAATTAAAAAGCATTTTAAATCTCACAAGTTTAAGCTCTTCATAAGTAAACTGACTATCAAAATAAACATAAACCGGGGACAACTTTTCAACTCCAAATTTTTCAAAGGCCTTAACGATTTTTTTAAAATCTTTTTCTCCAGGCAATAAATATTCTAAATTTAATTCAATTCCTAAAGAAAGAAGTTTTCCAATATGATTTGTAATAGTCGAAACACTCACATTCTGGTTATTAGCCATATCATATAAAGAAACTTTCTTAATCACCATTTTTCTAGTCTTCGCACAATGTTTAATAGAACCCACCATTTTATTTTCATCAAAAGAATTCTTCAACCTTAATGCCGAGTGAATTTTAATTGCATTCAAAAATAATTTTCCATAATCCTTCAACTTCTTTTCTCCAACTCCTTTAATTTTTAAAAATTCATTTTCAGTATTAGGAAACTGCAAAGCCATTTCCTTCAAAGAAACATCCCCAAAAATAACAAAAGGTGGAATTTTTTTCTCTTCAGAAATATTTTTCCTTAATGCTCTCAATTTTTCAAATAAATCTTCATCATAAATTAATTTTTTATTTTTATCACTAAACAACCCTTCATTTACTATTATATTTTTAGAAGGATCACAAATATCACATCCTGAACACTCTCCCAAAAAATCTTCTCCAAAATGTTTCAAAATATGTTTTCTCCTACAAGAATTCATCTCGCAATATTCCATCACGCCCTTAACATTTTCAAACTCACTTTTTCTTTTTTCAACTGTAGATAATTTATTAATAAAATAACGATGCTTAAATAAATCTCCTCGAGAATAAAATAAAATGCAATTACTTTCGATACCATCTCTTCCAGCCCGACCAATTTCTTGATAATATCCTTCCAAAGATTTTGGGAAAGTCTGATGAATAATTAACCTAACATCTGGTTTATCTATCCCCATACCAAATGCAATTGTAGCGACGATAATATCAACCTTATCGTTAATAAATAACTCTTGATGTAACTTTCTTGTCTGAGAGTTTAATCCCGCATGATATGGCAAAGCACTCAAACCATTATCATTTAGAAGCTCGCTTATAGATTCCACATCTCGCCTAGAAAAACAATAAATTATAGCGGACTTGCCTTTGTATTTTTTCAAAATATTAACAATTTTTTGAGACAATTTCTTTTTTTCAAAAACCATCAAATTAAGATTTTTTCTATCAAAACTAGAAATAAATAATTTAGCATTTCCTAAAGAAAGTTCAGATAAAATATCCTCTCGAACTTTTTCCGTCGCTGTAGCAGTTAAAGCGATTATTGGAACTCCAGGAAAAAGAGATTTCAATTTTTTAAGATTCCTATATTCCGGACGGAAATTATGGCCCCATTGAGAAATGCAATGTGCTTCATCCACTGCAATTAAACTTACACTTAATTTTTCCAAAAATTCCAGGAATCCTTCTGAAGCCAATCTCTCGGGAGCAATATAAAGAAGTTTAATATTTTTTATATCCCCCTGAATCTCAGAAATTTCCTTCGCTGATAAAGAAGAATTAATAAATCTCGCATTAATTCCATTAGCGTTTAAACTATCCACTTGATCTTTCATAAGAGAAATTAAAGGAGAAACAACAATAGTTAATCCAGAAAGTTTCATGGAAGGAAGTTGATAACACAAAGATTTTCCTCCTCCAGTGGGCATCAAAACAAGAGAATCCTTTTTCTCAAAAACATTTTTAATGATTTCTTCTTGCATAGGCAAAAATTCATCATAACCAAAATATTGTTTTAATAATTTTCTCATAGATACCCCAATAGAAAATATAATTTAAGAAGGTTTCTATTTAAGAATTTGAAAGGAAAATTGAATAACTTTAAAGATTTTAATCCTTCCAGCCCACATTAACTTCATCGGTTCTTTGTCTAGGCAAAATATCAATTTTATCTAATTCATCTGGCTGAAAAACATTTACCTTTGCTTTAAACATAATTTCTCCAAGATATGCAATCATCGCCGCATTATCAACTAACAAAGGTTTCTCTGGAACAAAAAATTTACAGCCTCTTTCATCACACATTATTTTACACATTTCTTGAAGTCGAGCATTACACGCAACTCCCCCTCCCAACAACAATTCTTTTTTCCCAGTATGAGCCAACGCCCTCTCAGCAGTCTCAACTAACATTGCAAAAACAGTCTCTTGCAAACTAAAAGCTAAATCTGAAAGTTTATAGGCGCCAGACTCAATCATCTGTCTCAACTTAGTTTGGATTCCAGCGAACGCAACATCCATTCCTTTGACTTTATATGGAAGTTCAATATAATTACTACTTTCCTTAGCTAACTTTTCCAAAATAGGCCCTCCCGGAAAACCCATCCCCGCAAAACGCGCAACAGTATCGATAAAATTTCCCACCCCCAAATCCAAAGTCTCTCCAAAAATTCTATACTTCCCTGCAGCATAAGCAATAATTTGGGTATTCGCCCCCGACGCATAAAGCATAACCGGATCCTTTGCCCCAGTCACATTACCAATTTCCAAATGAGCAATACAATGATTAATTCCAACAATTGGTTTCCCCAATCTTTTAGAAAGTTCCTTAGCAAATTTCATTCCTTCCAGCAAACATGGAGCCAATCCAGGTGCCTGAGAAAAAGCTATTGCATCAATCTTATTTTCCTTTCCAGCCAAACCAGCCTCGTCAAGAGCTTCAAAATATAATTCATTCTTACATTCGCAATGATGCTGTGCACTTTCAGTGGGAATAATTCCGCCACTCTCAGTCGTATACATATTTCGCTTATTAGCCAAAACTTTCCCCTCCTTAACAACCCCCACTCCAAAAGTATGTGCAGTAGATTCAATTCCAAGTATTATTACCATGAAACTAAAATCCAAAGATACTATATAAAATTAATTAGAATCTCCGATTATCAGATTCCGAAGCTCTCTTAGAATTTATCCTTCTCGCAACTCGCTGAAGAGCATAAGTTCCTTGAGGTTTCCTTAATTTATAACCAGTATAACAATCCTCTTCTATAACTTGATGAGAAGTTAGATAATCAATCGCTCTTTCTAAAGCTCTATCATCTAATTGAACATTTTCCTGAAGAACACCCAAAGGAACAAATCTTTCCTGATGCTCAAAAAAATAATCATAAATTAAAAATAATGACTCTGCTACTTCTGGTTTAAGAATATCATAATCTGGAATCGAAGAATATCTCATACATCTAGTTAAACTTTTTTTTTTCTTCATCACTTAAAAAAATCTCTTTAGCCATTAACAAAAATAAAAAAAAGACTTTATTAAGATTTATGTGTTAAAATTAATCAAATAAGAAAAAATAAACCCTATGCTCGGAAGTGATAAATTGGTTAGTGTTTATAAGCTTAAAAACCTTTTGTTATGTCGAGAAAGCTTTAAAAATAATTTATAAGATATTTAATTATGAAATTTTGTCTTGCAACAACCGCAATCGCTGATGCAGAATTAGTGAGGAGAAACCTTTAATGAAATTCTGTGACAAATGCGGTAAACCACTTCTTATTGAAAACGAGATTGCTAAATGTAGCTGTGGATATCAGGAAAAAGCAACACCCTTAAATTCAAAAGAAAAAATACAAGAGCCAATTCAAAAAGGGAAAGGAGTAGCAAAAGATTTAGAAATAGATCAAGGTTTCCCACATCTTTGTAAAAAATGCGGACATGAATTCGCAGAAGTCACAGATTTGGGAGTCTTCTGGAGCGATGAATCAAGTGTATATTTATTTAAATGTAAAAAATGCCACAATACTGAAAGAGAAGCTTACGGCTCAAGTAATATGTAAAATGAAAACAAAAATTTGCCAAAAATTATTCTGAATTAACAAAATACCTAAAATAAAAAAAATAAAAAAAGAGAAATCAAGAAAAAGAAAACTATCTTTTCTTTTTCTTAGCGGCTTTCTTTTTCACGGCTTTCTTTTTCACTGCTTTTTTCTTTACAGCTTTCTTCTTTTTCTTCTTACCGCCTCTTGCCATTACAGCTTCGCAAACATTCCCTTTTCCATCAACGTAATAAAGATGTCCGGGTTTTCTTGTAATAGCATTTTTTAAAATTACTTTTCCCATTGTCAACCTCCTTTTTGATTATAAGTCTGCGTCAAAAGACGCAGCGCCCTATAAATAAGTTAAAATTCTTTTTCTTTATAAATCTTTTGTGTCCTCGAGAAGTTTCAAAATTTTAGAATACCGACGAGAAATAGGTATTTCAATTAATTTAGTAAATTCTTTTTTAGGAGAAATAGAAAATTTCCACAAAGGAATTATCCTTTTTTCTATAACTTTATCGTCGCTATCTAACCAAATTGCTAAAAAAGGAAAAAATACAAACCAAGAAGTAAGTTTAATCTTTGTATTTTTTTTAAAATCAAAAAGTAAAGCTTTTGCTTTTTCACGACGACAAAAAGTTAAACCAATTCCTTTTTGCCACCAATTACAATCCTTAACTTCCAAAAATTCATCTCCAATTTTTATTTTTTTAATTCTCATTTTTTAACTACCACCAACTTTTATTTTTCTGAATACCTTTTTTAGATAAATAAGTTTCATACATTAGATTGACATTTTTCTCATTAACAACATTGTGGTGCTTAAACCCTCCCCCAAAAGTAAATGGAATATGCATAAGTTCATGAATAATTGTTTTAATCTGATCTTCTTCAGAAAGTTTATCAAATCTTTCAGATAAAAATTCCAAAGCATAAAACGCATTGACCCCCATTGCCTTTTGCATAAGTTTCCCCAAAGCATGACACCGAGCAATTGTTCTCTTCGAAGATGTTCCAAAACTTCGCAAACATTTAATCTTATCTATTTTAACGTGCGGAAACAAAAGTCCAGAAATCTCTTCAGCTATTGCTTGTAAATCCCCCGCAAATTCATATTTCATTGCTTCCCACCAAATTTCTCACCAACATACTTCTCAACATCTTCAATTGTCTTAAAAATTAATTCATCTTTATAACCTTCAAAAACACAATCCTCCTCAGAATACTCACAACAAATTTTTGGACGTTGACTATAAATATGGCACTTATTATTTTCCATTAAATGTTCACACGGAGTCAAAAATTCAACATACCACTTACTCTCCTCCACAAAAACATTAACATTCTTATGGCAAACATACCATTTAATATTTTCAAAATCTTCTTTCTCCTCTGGCTCATCTATCTCTACAGCCACATGCTTACAACACTTCGCATCACATCCCTCACAATTTTTATATCTCATCATTCATTTCTACAATTTTATTTTTACTTTTTAATCCTCCAATCAATTTTACTTCTTTTTTAAAATATCTCTTAAAAATTTTAACCAAACCAAGATTAGCTTTCCCTTCAATTGGTTTTTCTTTAATCCATACCTCAAACTTTTCCTCAGAAATTTTCTCAACTTTCTCTTGCGAACTTCCAGGATGCAATCGAATTTTAAATCTCATAAAAACATTAATAAACTTTAGATTATAAATATTCACATGCCAGAACCGATTACAATAAAAGGGATTGAAAAAATTACAGAAGAAGAAAAATCAATTATTAACAAACTTATAAATTCTAGATTTGAAAAAATTCAAAGACAAGTCAAAAACGAAACCTCAATTAAAGTTGTAGTGAAAACCCATGAAGTAGAAAGCAACAGAAAAAAATACGGCATAGAAATTACAGCCCAAATTGCGAACAATCATTTTAAATCAAGCGAATCCGACTGGAAACTTTCAGAAGCATTAAACAAAGCCCTAGACAAAATACAAACTGAAATAGAGCATAAACTTCACGTCAGCGAGCAACATTAAAAAACCAAAAAATAAACTTAATAAAATTTACTTTTTCGCAATTAAAATTTATAGAAGATATATTTTTGATTACAATAATCTTTATAAATATAAAATTTTTGAGTAAATTATGACACAAAATACTTTTCGGAAATGGGGGAAAGGAATAAAAAAAGCAGTGGGAATAGGAGGATTATCATTAATATTGGCAGGCTGCAGGGATGATGCAGCAATTGCTTCTCACAATCTTTCCAAAGCAGCTGATAACTTTGAAGTCAATAGAAGAGTGGTGTTTTTCAATGGAATTACTGACAAATATCTACTAAGTATTGAAGGTAGATGTTCAATTAAAACTGATAAGATAGATAAACAACTAGAAGTCACTTGCAGAACAGGCCCGAATACATACAAAAAGCATTTTTTAGGTCTTTCGGATAATGTTTCTTATTTTGTTGAACAACTAAATCCTGTTGAGACTAGCACATATCATTATAGAGTAACTTTTAAACCCCAACAAATTTTGCCTGATATTGATCTTCGAGTAGATACTACTGATTTACCAAAATCACAAAATTAATTATTTTAATTTCTATTAATTTTTTAATCAAATACAAAAAATAAAAAACCTATTTAAAACCTACCCACAAACAATTTCTAAAGCATCACAATTTTGCAACTCATAATCTTTTCCAAGAGCTCTTTTTGTACGCGCATTTATTGCACGAATAAAATTTTTACCAAAATCAGTATGCAAAAAATAAGCAAAATCTAAAGCAGTTGAACCTTTTGGAAGTAAAAAACAATCCGGCAAAATATTTCCTTTAGAATCTTCAAGCTTATTTGCCGACGCTGGGAAAATAGCAAGATAACCTAATAAATCAAAAACAGACGCATTCAAAATTTCTTGAACTCCTGTCCCATTGTATTTATCCAAAACATTTTTCTTAATTTTATCTAAACCTTTTTTCTGACTATCATTTAAATCCCCAATTATCTTAAAATCTTTTTCACCAGGAATATACTCAATTAACCCTGCCTTAGCAGCCTGTCGCAAAGCAAGTTCTGAATCAGCCGAGCAAAGATAAATCAAATAATCTGGAAACTTTTTCCGCAGCTTTTTAATATTTTCTTCAGCAGTAGGAAAATCACATTTATTTGCCGCAATAATCATTGGCTTAGTAACTTTTCTCAAACTCGAAGCAAACTGCATTATCTGATCTTCTTTCCAATTGCTTGGTGACCCATCCAATTTTAATTTTAATAAAACCTCTTTAACCTGATCCTCATTAACCTTCAAACCAGAAAATTGAGTCGCAACTGCATTAGCAAAACTTGGTCCCCCTTGCTGTTTACTTTCTAACTCTGCTTTCCTAGCAAAAGTTTTCCACGCTTTCATAAAAATATTATAATACCATTTATCCAATTCTTTATCTAACATCAAAATATCTTCACAAGGATTATGTCCTTCAGTTGGTTTACCTTCGATATCAGTTGTTCCAGAAGCGTCCACAATATGCATAAACACATCTGCTTTTCGCAAATCATCTAAAAACTGATTTCCCAATCCCTTTCCTTCAGACGCCCCTTCCACTAATCCAGCAACATCCATCAATTCAACTGGCACGAATCTTGCGCCATTCACACAATATCCATGATTAGGATTACATTGAACTCCAAATTCTTTATCAATACAATTTACTTTAACATAACCTACTCCATGATTTGCTTTAATTGTTGTAAAAGGATACAAAGCAATATCAACCTCCGCTAGAGTCGCAGCTTTAAAAAAAGTTGATTTTCCTACAGATGGCTTTCCAACAAGTCCGAGTAACATATAGATTAAATAAAATCAAGGATATAAAAACTTATTTATAATTCGGAGAAAGAGAATAACCTTCCAAAGTATATTTCCAAACTCCATTTTTAACAAGATAATCAACTAAAAAAAGCGAATCAATTCCCCCTTTGGAAAGAAGGTCCCACTCTTGTTTAGATAATTTTCTTCGAATATCTTCAAAACTCATACCTTGCTCAATACCTGATGAAAGTTTTTTAACAATTTCAGATTCAGTAGATTCAAAGAGCAATTCATCTAGCCGAGAAATCAAACTTAATTTTTCACCCATAATCAAAAAAATAAAAACTTCTTTTTAAAGATAATTAAGGTGAACTCTATAAAGACCTAAAAAATCATAGTTTAAGAAATTAACTATGAGCCTACTCAGATTTCGTCGCTTCGCTCTCTACTCTATAGAACATTTTTTGCTATGGCAAAAAACATAAACCGAGGACCTCTATGTCGAGTTTACTCGATATTCGAACTTGTTCGAAGATTCTTGGTTAATGAGCCTACTCGGATTTTAACCGAGGACCTCTGCCTCTCTTAGAGATTTCTAGAGAGAAAACAACCCAAACGGATTGAACTCATATAAGAGCAGCGCTCTGAACAGACTGAGCTATAGGCTCGTTTAAAATAAAAGAAATGGAGCATATTTAAAATTATTCATTCTGAAAATTCCGGCAATTTATTTATAATATGGCACTTCCAAAGAAGAACTAATTTTTAACAAACCCTTTGGCCTTATTTCCCAAAACTGAAATCTATCCTCAGGCAATTCAGTAAGAGGCACCAACCCCAAAATTTCCTTATTACCCATTAAATATCCAAGAGTTTTTCTTATCCCTCCAAATCTTTGATAATCTATCGGCCCTCTAAATTCAAAAAAAACAAAATGCAAAAAATTATCCATCCCAGAAAATTTCAATCTCTCTCTAACACGTCCAGTTAAATCTTCACTAATTTTTATTGCAGTAAAATATTCCTCCGACAATGTAACAAAAACCGGACGAAAACCCTCTCCCCGAGATTCAAGAAGATTAGAAATACCTTTCGCCACCTTTGCTGTTCTTTTAAGGTGCAATTTATAATCAGTCTGCATAGCCAACTCGTTACCCCAATCCCTTTTCATTAAAAAACAAATTCTTCAAACTTAATAAATTTTATTGATATCAAAAACCCAATCAAACCATTAAAACAAAAATCTAAAAACTATCTCTACCTAAAAATTATATGGAATATAAAGCATATAGTTTTGATTTAGACGACAACTTACTAAAACTTCCAACAAAAGTTTTTCTAGAAGATGCAAAAGGAAATCTAAAAGAGTTCTCAACGCTAAATTTTGAAAAAATTCGCCCTCAAATGAAAAAACTTGGATTCAAAACAAATTCAAATTCATTCAAAAGTTTTGAAGACAACAAACAATTTTTAAAAGACATAGAAAAAGCAACTCTAGCAGGAAGCTGGAAAAATATTGAAACCTGTTTAGTAAAACACGCTAGCATATTTGCGATCATCACAGCGAGAAGGCACAACCCAGAGACATTAAAACAAGGAATTAAAAGAGCTATTCTCAAAAACTTTTCTAAAGAGCAATTAGAAAAATTCTCAAAAAAATTCATAGAAAAATATTCAATAAAAAAAATAGGAAACCAAAAATTCTCTGAAAAAATCCTAGATCAATATTTAGAATTATGCAAGTTTTATCCAGTCAACAATCCAGAAATTAAAAAACAATTTAATTCTGAAGATACAAGTGAATTAAAATCATTCGCATTTGCAGATTTTCAAAAATATATTAACAACCATGTAAAAGAAAATTTCGGAGCAGAAACAAAAATAAAAATAGGATTCTCAGATGATTCTATAACTCATTTAAATAAAATGATTAATGAAATTTTAAAAGAACACGGATTATTTTTTTATCAGACAAAAAATAAAGGCAAAACATTGTTAAGTTAAATTATAATTAATAACTACAAGTAGTTACCTTTAAAAAGCAAATTGGATTCTGATATTTATGCCCCTATAGTACAGAGGCCAAGTATGCTGCCCTTTCAAGGCAGTGACCCGAGTTCGAATCTCGGTGGGGGCGTAAAGGGTTTTTGTGATTTCGACGGGACTCTTTTTTACTTTTATGTCATAAAGAGTCCATTCTATTTATTAAAACAAGGAGATTTTCTCGAAGATGAAAATTGATCCTTACAAACATAAAGAACGTTATCTTACATGGAAGAAAAGCATCGAGAATGGGATCATAGGAATAAAAAAATAAAATGACTGAAGCTAAAAATTTATTACTTGATTTATTAAAATTTGATACTCAAAATAGCGACGAGTTTGATAATGAAAATTTATTTAGAGGGGAAACAATAGAAGCTCTAAAATTTATAGAAATACGACTAAAAAAGATTCCAAATATAAAAACAGAAATTACTCGATATGATTTGGAAAATTATGTAGGAACAATAAAAGAAACTTTTACAAATAGGGGATTTTTAATCGCCCACGGAGATTTTAATACTTTACTTCCAAATATATTATTTCAAGGACACATAGATACAGTCCCGTTCGGAGAATTCCCAGGCAATCCCCTTGGAGAATTTGACAGCAATTTAATTAGAGGGAGAGGAGCCTGTGATATGAAAGGTTCTTTAACTGGTATGATTCTAGCTTTCGAAAAACTAGTAAACAATTCAAATAGAAAATTTAATCCTATTTTACTCATCACATCTGACGAAGAGGCTAGGAATTTTGCAGGAATTAAAAAATTTATATCTCAAAACACAATCCCAATAGAATTTGCAATTTGTGGAGAACCAAGCAATTTTCAAATTTTTAATAAATTTAAAGGAGTAACTTCAAGAGCAATAAAAATAAAGGGTAAAGCAGCACACGGAGCTAGGCCACAAGAAGGGATAAATGCCATAATAAAATCAAACCAAATTTTAACTCTCTTAGAAAAATATGCCAATGAACTAGGTAAAAATCCAGAACCCATATTTAAAAGTGATTCAATTCATAGTCAATATTCCACACTAAATGTAGGAAAAATATCTGGAGGAATTAAAGTGAATGCAGTTCCCTCAACATGCTTAATTGAATTCGAAATGCGTTTAGTTAAACCATTAAGCCATTATGAAAATGAACTTGAAGAACAAATCTTTTCTCAACTCAAGGAAACAGACTATAAATTAATAGAAAATTTTTCATTTAATCCTTTACTTATATTAGAACAAAATAATCCTTTACTAAAAAATTTAAAAAAATCCATAGAAAAGGAAATTGGAGAGGTAAGAGAAGGAGTTATGGAAGGATTTAGTGAAGCAACTCTCCTTAATTTAAATGAGATTTGTACAATTGTTTTTGGCCCAGGAGACTTAAAATATGCCCATAGTTCTGAAGAACAAATACCAATTGCAGATATTGAAAAATACATAGATATTCTAGTTGACTTCGGATTAAATACACCCTCACCAACAAACCTATAAACTCCTCGCCCCTAATCAGCCCATGAGACCAAAATACATTTTTTCATCACGACATACTCGAAGAGCAAGAAACAAATTTACAACAAGTAAATCAAAATTTCCAGAAATCCTAAAAAAAGTAATCCAAAATTCAGATATAATAATTCAAGTTCTAGACGCACGTTTTCCGGAAGACACAAGAAATCTTGAAGTAGAGAAAAAAATAGAAGCAAAAGAAAAAAAACTAATTTACGTTTTAAATAAATCAGATATGGTTTCCAAAAAACAAAAACACCAATTCAAACCATACATCTATATATCCTCCACAAAAAGGAAAGGTTCCAAAGATTTAAGGAATCAAATAAAAATCCAAGCTAAAAAAATAAAAAAACCAGTTGAAGAAAATAAAATTTATGTTGGAATAATCGGATATCCAAACACCGGAAAAAGCTCATTAATAAATTTGCTAATCGGGAAAACCTCTGCAGGCACAGGAGCAGAAGCAGGTTTTACAAAAGGAGTACAAAAATTAAAATTAAGTGAAAATCTTTATTTATTAGACAGCCCAGGAGTCATACCTGAAGAAGAATATTCTGCAATCAAAAAAGACGCAATAGCCAAACATGTAAAAGTAAGCGCACGAGGTTACAGCCAAGTCAAAGAACCAGAATTAATAATCTCAGAACTAATGAAAGATTATGCAAAACAAATTGAAGCATTCTATAAAATAAAATCAAAGGGAGATGTTGAAATACTTTTAGAAGAACTAGGAAAACAAAAAAACTTTTTAAAAAAAGGCGGAGAAATTAACGAAGATCAAACCGCACGTTTAATTATAAAAGATTGGCAAGAAGGAAAGATAAAGATTTAGAAAAATTATTTCTTAGCTATTTTCCAAAGCAATTCAAAGTACTCCCTATAACTTTTAGCTATTTTAGAGTTCTTAATCGTAAATACTAGGGGGGTTTCTTCGAAGGCTATTATCGCTACGTAATTGTTGGAGATATCTACCGCTGTTGGACTTTTGATTTCTTTGGGCAGGAATCCTATTTCTGTTATTGGAGATTTTTTTCTTTTCTTGGCCCATTTCTCTGCATCTGTTTCGTAGAGTATTTTACACTTAACTCCTTTCTTTATTCTTCTTGAATGCCAATCCTGGAGATATCCTTCTAGTTTTTCGTTTGCTTCTTTTGGAGCTCCTAAGATATAGAAAGTGTCGCCTTTTTCTAAATCATTTAGCATGGCCTCTGTTTTAGATTTGAATCCCTTCAATCCCTGTAAAAGTTCTGCCTCTTGCTTGACTTCTTGAGAGTCGAACATTCCTTTTAGTGAGGGGAGTAGAGAATCTAACTCTTCGTGTTTTTCTTTTAGGCTTTCTTCTTGTTCTTCCAAATTTTGCTTAAGTATCTCTGGAGATTTGGCTTCGAAACTTCTTTTGTTGTTTTGAGTTATGACGCCGACTAGTCCTTTTTTGTTTAGTCTATCTAAAATATCGTAGATTTTTGAGTTTGAGACATTTGCTTCTTTGATTATGTTCCCTATTGTGGACTTTTTTATCCTTAGGAGTGCTAAGTATACCTTACTTTCCCCTTTTGTCAGTCCGAATCTTTCAAGTGTCTTTGGGTTCATATTTATTCTAGTGTTTTTACTTATTTAATACTTTCGTTTCTCGCCCCCCTAGTGAGGAAAGAACCTTTATATGCGGATTATTATTGTAGTTATTAATGAGTAGTCATGGATTACTTAGGAAAATAAAATGGAAAATAAAAATAAGATTCGAAAAAGAACGCCAGTAGAGGGCGAGAAACCACTGCAACTGGAAGGAGGTATGAAAATATGAAAGATGAAATAAAGTATAAAATTCAGCAAGTTTCTGGAAATTGTTCCAGAGAAATGCCAGATCATGGGGCATCCATTTTTCTTGATGCACTTGGGTTTAGATCTCCTCGAGAAGATGTATCCGAGTTTACATACTTATATCTTGGGGCAATCCCTAAAGAAGGGAAAGAGTTTTTTGTGTATTACAAAGAACCGGAAAAAGGTACACATGGAGGTTCTTTTAGATTGATCAAAAGAAGTGGCTTAGAGGAAGAAGAAATAGATGGTGGCAACGCTTCAGAGAGCCATTTTCACGGAGGACTTAAGACATTGACTTTTTATGGAAGAGGATCAAAATTAAGAAGCTGGTCCATCCATTGTAAGCCAGAGGAAATTAAGTAAAAACCAATAAAAAAGAGGTGATTTTTTTCTTTTTTTAAACCCTACTCAATAACAGAACAAGCCCCGTCAACCATTTGTAAAATCTTTTTCATATTTACGCCTTCTCCTAAAATAAAAAATTTAATTTAAATTATTTATTAGCTATTAACCAAAAAGTTTTTTATAAATATTCCCAATTCTAAATTAATAACTTGCTCATAAGTTCCCCATCTTTTTTATCTAACTTGTATCCTAATTTTTTATAATACTCTCGAACTCCAACCCCACTAATCACTTTCACTTCCTCCCCTCTCTGTTCTCTAACAATCTTCTCAGCCTCTGCCATTAATCTTTTCCCAAACCCCTTATGCTGAACTCCTCCCTTACCTTTCCCTTTTTTACCCAATGCCAAAGTTTTTCCATAAACATGCAACTCCCGAATTATTGCTTTTTTGCCCTCTGAAGATGATGCCTCTCTCCCTTTAGAGGGTACACCCTTGGGTGCCACAATCCTCAACCGCAACAATCCAAACAAAATCTGATCCTTATTTATAATCTCTAAAAAATATTCATCACCTTTTCCTGCTTTGTACTTTGTAACTTTTAAATCCAAATCCTGATTAACTTCTCCTCGCTGTAATGCAAATCCAATTTCCCGATAACGAATCTCATCCAACTGCAAATCATTCTCCCGCATCTCTCGTTCAATCTCTCGACGCAAATCAATTCTCAAAGTTCCAGCAACTAAATACTCTGGAGGAATCTCTCTCATCACCCTCATAACCCGACAATACCTCGGAACTAATTTCATCATCTTCACCAACAATTTCTGAATTTGATTTTTTGTGTACGGTTTATACTTTCCTTTCCAATACCAATTCTCCAATTCAGAACCAGGCATAACTTGACACGGATAAATCTTAATTTGATCTGGTTTAAATCTCTCATCTGCAAAAACTTTTTTAAACGATTCCAAATCTTTTTTGGGGGTCACACCCGGAAGCCCGGGCATTAAATGATAACCAACTTTAAAACCAGCATTTCTCAAAGCTTTAGTCGCATCCACCACATCCTGCACTGAATGACCTCTCTGAACTTTTTTATAAATTTTATTATCAATAATTTGAACTCCTAACTCCACCCGAGTGCAACCAAACTCCCGCATCCTCAAAATAAATTTCACGCATTTATCCGGACGAGTTTCAATACAAAGTGCAACGCAACGATGTTGCGCTTTTTCATTCTTCTTTTTAGCTAATCCTAAAGTTTTACCCTTCCTCCCATTCAGCGCATCATAAATTCCCTTAACAAAATCATACTGAAATTTCTTCGGATACTCCAAAAAAGTCCCACCCATAATTATAATTTCAATTTTATCTGTCGGATGATTCATTGCTTCAAAAGCCTCCATCCTTCCTTTAACTTGTTTAAAAGAATCATAATTAACTGCTTTGGCTCTAAGAACAACCGGACTCTTCGGAGTATAACTTTGTGGCACATTCAAATTAGGACAAAAAACACACGCGCCATGCTTACACTTTCGCGGCGGTAACATAATCGCAACAGGAGTAATTCCTGAAATCGTCCTCGTCGGCTTTCGAACTTCGTTTTTCTTTGGGGGAATCATAAAAAAATAAGAAAAAAAGACTTTTTAAAATTATAAAACTACCTCATCTCATGGATAAAACCCAGAGTCTTCAAGAAATTTGTACAACTTTGGAGATTTTTCCCGGAGAGTAATTCTTCTTAGTTTTCTTTTATCTGGAAAAGTGAAAGTATAACCTAGGCCAGGAAAATCTCCCACTGTAAACAATCTTGCTCTTAAAGGAACATCATTAGGAATCTCAAGTTCTTCCCTTAATTTTTCCTCTCCAATTAAATCAACAGCCTCCCAAACCATCTCTTGATTTTGCCAACGTATTGAATTATTCACTGTTTTACCCACTAAATTTGCTAGTTCAAATCCAGCGATTACTGCCAAACTTACTAATCCATATTTAACTATTTTTTTCATAACTTTTTCTAAGAAATTCTGCTTAATTATATTTTACCGATTTATATCGGTATCTATTTTGGACAAAAAGAACTATTAATTTTCTTCTCAGCATAACTCAAATGCTGTTGAAAAGTAGAATAAGCAACACCAATTATTTTCGCAAGTTCTTTCAAAGTAATCTTTTTTGGAAATTCATAATATCCATTCTTAACCGCAAGTTCCATTGCATTTTTCTGCTTATCTGTTAAATCGGGGCTAATTTTACTAATGGACACATCCCCAATCTTTTCTTGTTTCAAACTCAACAATTTATATGCGGGAAATTTCTCCACCAATTTTAATAATTTTTCTACATCTTTCCTCTCCCAGCTGCTAATATTAAAATGATACTTCCCTTTTTTATCAATTAAAACTGGAGAAATATAGATGAAAGAAGGACTATAGAAATATTTAAATGAATAATCTTCTTGAACTTGAATCATAAAAAATCCATTCTTCTCTTCAAGATGTTTAACATGTTTATCCTTCTTTAAATAATTTAAAAATTTATATAATTTAGACGAGTCTCCAAAAAATCTCCCAGCAGTATTTACAAATAATTTTTTTCCTTTTTCAAAACTAGAAAGATTATAACCACTCAAAGAAATCTCAAATAATTTGGCAGCTTTGCCATAAAGAATATTACTTCCATCAAACTCGAATTTACAAACCCACATTAATACAGGTATAAAACGGTATATAAAAACATTTCTACTTTTTAAAGTTAAATAAATTCAGTATCATAAACTCTTCGAATATCTTCAATATTCTCAGCATACCTTTGCGCCACTCTCTGAACATTCCCCTCCGAATTATAACTTACATCCATCCCCTCAAATAATAATTGAGCCACACTTTCTATTCTTGAAACTACTAGAGAATCTACATTAGGTTTAATCTTTTTTAAAGAAGTTCTAAGAGCAGGAACAATTTCATTAACTAAAGAATTTACGGCTAACTCCAACTTTCCAGGCCCAGTAATTTTCCAGTCAGGAAAATAATTGATAAATTCATCCATCAACATTCCGGGAAAAGTATGCATACCACCAAAAGTTTTCTTTCCTGTAATATATGGACTACGCACATCTGTCCTATATCCTACAATTGATTTATTATATCCAAATCTAGCCACCCCCAATTCCACATCTACTCCAGGATCAAGCGGCTCATCACAACGAGCTAAAACAGCATCACTATTCTTAATAAAAACTCCAACATCCAAAGTCCAAATAATATTTTTAACTGCCTCTAAAATATCATCTCCCTGAAGATAACTTTCTAATTCTTTTGTTAAACCTCCAAATTCAAAACCATCCCTTTGAGGAAAAAAAGTTCTAAATCCCTTCTCTTCAAGTTTATCATTTAAAAAAACATTAAAACTCAAGTCTCCCAAATTAAACATTGGAGCCGCAAAATAAATTATTTTTTCCATTTCAACAAAAACCTCCAAACATTTTTAACTATTACTATCATTAAACATACATGAAGACCTCAATAAAAGAACAAAAAAAAGTCTGGGATGCAATTGCACCAGAATGGCACGAATACAAAAAAATTCCTTCGGAATTTTCAAAAGAATTTTTAAAAAAACAAAAAGGAAATATTTTAGATTTAGGTTCGGGCTCAGGACGCCATCTGTTAAAATTTAAAGAAGAAATAGAATTAAAAACCAAATCCAAAAAACCAAAAAGAAAATATTATCTTCAAGATTTCTCTGATGAAATGATTAAACTAGCTGAAAAAAAAGCAAAACAAAAAAAGATTTCAGCAGAATTCACTGTTTCTCCCATGACAAAAATTCCTTATAAAGATAATTTCTTTGACGCAGCAATTTCAATTTCAGCAATTCATTGCACTCCAAAAAAAGATCATAAAAAAATAATCAAAGAATTTTATCGAGTTTTAAAACCAAAAGCCAAAGCACTAATTGGAGTCTGGAATGTTAAATCAAAAAGATTCAAACGAGCAAAAGGAAAAGAAAAGAAAATTGGTTGGACAGACAAAGGAGAAAGATATTATTATTTATTCGACGAAGAAGAAATTCATAATTTATTCAAAGACGTCGGTTTCAAAATAATTTCTTCACACAACAGCGAAATGATGATTAATTTCGTGGTAACGAAATAGTAATTGTCGATGCGTATGGCTAATCGCTTGATGATAAATTTTATTGTGCAGAAATAATCATCATTAGGGGAATCGTTCACAGGATCGCAAGAGAAAACGATTCTAACTCACAAATCTTGTCAGAGATTTGTCAATATATTTTTTTCTACCACTGTAGGTTCTTTTTTTGAAAAAAGAACCCCATTGATGATAAATTTTATAGTTCAAAAGATTTGATTTTTTAAAATTTAATTAAATTTTGAGAACAAAGTGAGCGTAACGGGTGGCTCGTGGGAGGGCAATTTTAAAAAATCAAATAAATTTTATCACACAGAAATAATCATTTATCCTTCTTTTTTCCACTAATCTTCAACATATCAAAAAAACTCTTCTTTTCAAATTCAGTAATTTTCATTTCTCCAATATCAACAACTAATTTTAAAATTCCCATTCCAGAAAGAAAAACAGTCCCTACCAAAAAATCCTTTCCGTCTTTTGCTTGTAATGACAAAAGTATTTTCTGAATTTGATTTTTGATATTCTCCTTGCCCATTTTTTCCAAAATTAAATTCTCTATTTTTTCAAACTCAAAATCATAATTTAATTTAATTTTTTCAGGAGCCTTTTCACCAAAATTTTCAACAGGCACTTTGCTCACTCCCTCTTCTAATTGAAAACTAAACATCTTATTAATCGAAGGAACAAAATAATCCAAATGATTTTTATTATCTGGCTTTTTTAAATTCTCAAAATCAATTACAAAAAAACCCCCACAAGGATATGCATCTGAATTCTCCTTTTGAAAATCTACAAATTCCTTTCCTTCAAATAACTTTTCCACATAAAATTGGATGTTCATTTTCTTTCAACAATTTCTTCTTTCAATTTAGAAATAAATTCATCTAAATCAGTCACATTAATTTCTTTCTCATCCCTTTTCTTCACTGCAATTTTTTTATCTGTAGCTTCTTTTTCCCCCACAGTCACTAAATAATTGAATCTCTGAATTTGCGCGTCCCGCGCTTTCTTTCCAATACTCTCAGCCCTATCATCTAACTCAATTTCAAAACCTTCTTCCTTAAACTTTTCAAAAACTTCCTGAGCATAATCTTTAACTGAATCATTCAAAGTCATAACCTTAATCTGATTCGGCGAAATCCACAATGGAAACTTTCCATCCACATGTTCAGTATAAACCCCTAAAAATCTTTCCAAAGAACCATAAATAGTACGATGCAACATAACTGGCATTTTCTCTTCTCCATTCTCAGCAGTATAAGTCAATTTAAATCTTCGAGGTAAACTCATATCAAACTGAATAGTTGAACACTGCCATGTTCTTCCCAAAGAGTCCTTCAAATGATAATCAATCTTGGCTCCATAAAAAGCCCCATCCCCCTTATTAATTTTATATTTCATTTTCTTCTTTTTCAAAACTTTCTCCAAAGTTCTTTCGGCGAAATCCCATTCCTTATCTGTTCCAATTCTTTTTTCAGGACGAGTAGACAATTCAACATGATCAATTTTTAATTTAAAAGTATCTAAAATTTTCTTAGTCAAATCAATAACCTTTGCAATTTCTTCTTCAGCTTGTTCAAGAGTACAAAATATATGGGCATCATCCTGAACAAATTGTATCACTCTAAAAAGCCCCGCCAAAACTCCTGACAATTCAATTCTATGAACCCAACCAAGTTCCCCAACTTTCAAAGGAAAATCTTTATAAGATTTTGGACTTGTATTATAAACCAACATTCCCCCAGGACAATTCATTGGCTTAACTAAAAAATCCCGATTTTCATATTCTGTTTTAAAATTATTCTCAGAATATTTTGACCAATGACCTGAAACTTCCCAAAGTTTTCTATCCATAATTTGCGGAGTAGAAATTTCCTTATATCCTTCTTTCTTATGCATCTCTCTCCAAAACTCAATTAATTTATTTTTAATATGCAAACCCTTCGAATGCCAAAAAACCATCCCAGGAGCCACATTATTAAAACTCCACAAATCCATTTTCCTTCCAAGAATACGATGATCATTATCCCTTAATTTTGAAGTATCTAATTTTGCTTTAGAAATCTCATGCAATAATTTATTCCTCTCTTTTTCACTCAAATCAATAATTTCTTCATTCCCTCCAACTTTGCCCCCTAACTTAATCTCCCTCGACAATTCACTCAAAGGATGCCCCTTCACTTTCATTTCAAATTCTTTATAATAACCAAACGGCGCTCGCACAACTTTATACTTTTTTTTATTCAACGCTTTTTCAGCCTCCTTTAAAACTTCCATTGCAACATCTGGCGAAGCCAAATTACTTGACAAATGAGCATAAGGATAAAGAACCATATTTTTTGCATTAACCTTCCCAGCAACATCCTCAACACTCTCAACAAACTTTTTCACAATAGCATTAACATCCTCGTCGCCCTTTTCCACAGCAATCAAAACAACTAAAGCATCCCTCACTTCTTTTTCAGATTTATCTTCAAGATCCTCTATTTTCTTCAACGCCTTCTTCAACGGCTTAAACTTAATATAATCCACATGTAAATTTAAAAGTTTCATATCAACCCTAAAATAAAGATGTTTATAAAATTTTGTAAAATAAAATAATCTAAAATAAAACTAAGAGTTATTCCATGCAAACATTCTCTGAATTACCTAATCTCTGTTTACGCTCATCATTATAAAATACCATCCCCAGCCCGACAAGCAATAAAAGCGAACCCCCTCCAGCTCCAACTCCACGAGAAATTTGATTAGCATGTAATTCAGAAAAATACTCTTGAACTTCTGAAGAGTTCCTTAATTTCGCAGCAGTATTACTATAATGAAATATTCTTTTATTCATTGCAAAAAAAACTTCTTGACCAACTGAAAAAGACCTTAAACGATTTTTAGATCTTTCTAGAAAAGAAACCATATTTGTTGCTTGATTTAAATCTTCATAAGATTTAGGGGCTTCTGGATCTGGGAAAAAATTAGTCAAAGCCAAAAACCCGATTCCAGCAAAGGCCATTTTAAAAAAATCTCGAATATTCCGCTTATACCTATTTCTTAATTCCTTGTCACTTTCAGTCATAGAAATTCAAGAAAATATTCATTTATAAATATTTATATGCCACGAAATTTTAATTGAACCTCCCTCTCGTCGCGATTTTGTTCACTAAGGTAGAAAGTGCAAACTAAACAAAACAAAATATCAAAAAATTAACCTCTTAAAACTTTTTAACTCTCACCAAAAATCACTTCTTCAAAAATTCCTGAACAATCTTCTCAGCAAAAATTAAAAATAAACTTTATCAAAAGTTTTCAACCTTTTTTGGAATAAAGGAAAACTTTCTTTGTTTTCATTAATAATGCAATGTGTGGGAAAAATATTTGCAATATTTTCTTTTTCAAGAATAGACGAAACTTTTCTCAAAGAATCCAAATTTAACATATGCATCCCTCCCAAAATTCCATAAATTTTTTCATTATTAAAAAGTCCCTTGGAATAATTAATTATATTATCTATCCCAGAATGTGAGCATCCAACAATAAGCAAAATACCTTTGTCAGTCTTTAAAGCAATAGCTGAATCATCAATACAAAAATCAATAGAACCATCAGCAAGTTTGCCTGGAAAATTTTTCTCATTGAGAAGATTTTCACGAGGAATCTCCCCCAAAAAGAATACTTTATCCTTAATTATTTCATAAGGTTCTTTAGAACAAATTATCTCAAAATGATTCTCCAAATATTCTTTTGTTAATGGAAACCCAATACTCCTTCCCTCAAAAAATTTTCCCTCCAATGCCCTGGGATGACAAATAAATTTCTTCTTCTCATTTAAAGTTAAATATTTTATCCCTTGGGTATGATCAATATGCCCATGACTTAAAACAAAAAAATCAATATCTTCCTCAGTTAATCCAATCTTTAATAAATTTTCCTTCACTTCCCTACCAATTCCAAAATCAAATAAAATTTTTTTACCTTCAAAATTAATTAATAAAGAAAATCCCGAATTCTCATTATCAAACTCATTTAACTCATTGTTTATAACTTGAACATAACCTTCTTTTTCAAAGCCAGCATTAATTAAATTATCCATTTTAAATAGACAGAATGAAATTACAAGAACCACCAAAAATTAAAAATAAACATTTTACCGAAACTATTTCCCCCTCTGAGTTTGGACTTCAAATAATCTTGTCACTCCAACACCCATTCCACTTTTTATTTTTTCAGGCATATAATGATTATAAGTTAAGTTTCCTCCACCCGCCAAAGCCCCAGAATAATCTCCCACACGAACATCGAATAACAATTTATCACAAGCATCCCAACTTTTAGCCATAAATGGTAATACTTGCTGATTTACATTTGAAGGAAGAGCCCGGCTCAATCTGACCAAATCTTGAATGCCTTCCTGATAAACTTCGTTTGTAGAAATATCTTTTAATGAATCAAGAGACAAATCTGTTTTAGCCAAATCTAAAAAACTAGCAATCGCTGAAACATGTTCTCTCTCGCCATCTTGCACAGAAGTACAAAGTTCTAGAAATTTGGTAGAATCATCATCTGCATTTTCAATATTTTTACGTATTTTTTCTTGTTCAGCAATAGGAAAAGAATTAATTAATCCATAAAGCAATCGTTTATCAGTAAATCTGACAACAGCATCAGGTAATCCAGCAGATTCCATAATACTATAAGCAGTAGTCATAACATCTACACTTGAATTTAACCAATCATATCCAAAAATCTCACAACCCGCTTGCCAGAAATTTCTAGTTTTACCCTCAGCAACCTCTCTAGGATCCTCATTACGTACAAATTGCTGACAATAAAAGATCCTTGCCTGCTCCAATTCATTTCTTTTAATAAAATCATAAGTTCTCATTGTACCTTCAGGCAAAATAACTACCCCTTCTTCTTTTTTTAACCCAACATAAACTAAATTATCCAAAAACCTCTCTCCCAAAAAATCTAAATTTTCCTTAAAAATTCTATCTTGCCCTAAAAGACCAGGAGAAATCTGATCGAAACCCATTCCATCAAAAGTATCTTCAACCGATCGAATCAAACCCCTAAATTTTCTAGCATCTGATCCATACAATTCCAATACCCCTGGAACAATTAAATCATCCATAAAATTAAGATAAAGATAACCTTTTTAAATATATCTACCGCCCACACTTCAATAAAAAATTATCAAAAATATTTTCTACTTCAACTCTCTTTTTTTGATTCTCTTAAAAATTCCTGATAATTCTTTTCTATCCACCTAATAAACTTCTGATTTGATTTTATATTTAAATACGGGCTCATAGGATACCATTTTAAACAGGAAATTGGGCATCCATTAACATTTTTTTTATAACATCTATTAAAACCAATAAACCAAGGTAATTTATTGTAATATTTTCTCTCCAAATAAGAATAAAACTTTTTTTGTACTCTATTTTGAGAAAGTACCTCACTATCATTTCTGTTGTGATAAATACTAGCAAAAGAATCCCCTCGATTAGTTACAGAAAAAAAAGTTGCCCAACCATTAGAATCTTTATTCAAATTAAATAAATTATCTGTCCTTTCAATCCTACTCCTCAAATCTTCAGAAATATAAAGATAATTTGCAAGGATAGAACTAATTCCATCCACTCCCAAAGTGTTTAAAGTCGCATACGCACTCACAATACCCGTAGCTGGGCGAGAAGTTTCAAGAGAATATTGTCCGGGTTTATACCCGCCATGATTAAAATCCTGGTGAATAAATACTTTCTTATCCGGACTAATATAATTCCAATCACCAGAATTTTTTAAAACAAATGCACTTGTAGAATACGGACAGAAACATGTCTTATGAAAATCAACCCCAAATGAATCTGCATATTTTATGTCCTTTATCTGAGAATAAATAACTTCTAATTTATTTCTCACACTTTCTGGAAAATTGAGCCTATTAATCTTAAAATTATAATCTTTAAAAAGCAAAAAAACCCATCCTATAACTGAATCAATATGTATGTGAGGAACATAATCTAAATTATACTTTTTACTCAAGCACCTGAGCCCTAAAGAAATTTTTTTAATAGGATCAATTACTAAATTAAAATTTGTACCTCCATTTAAAATAACACAAGCAATCTTATTTCCAGCTTTAATCAAACTCTCTACTTTTTTTAATAATGCATCTGCCTCAACAGAACCAAACTTAGAAGTTTTTATACGAATACAATTTTTCTTTCTAATCCCTAACCAATTACACAAAGTAACATGGCAAGAATGCCCTTCATCATTAGAAATTACATAAACATTTCTTGGCATACCCTTCTCAGAAAAATCCTTCACACACTTATTTATACCAATTTTTAAACCATACATATTAGTTCCAGTTCCACCAAAAGTAAAAATACCTGATGGATTCTTATTCCAATTACATAAAGAAGCTAAATACTCAGATAAATATATCTCCAAATTAGCAAGTTTACCACAAGCCACATCCCAAATAGCATTAGGATTAAGCAAAGATGTGATGGCACCTGCAGCAATAGTGGAATGGGGAGAGGGAGGAGTTATATTAAACTGAGCCTGATTAGATTTCCAATTAATACACCCAGATAAAAAATTATTAAAATTTTTATAAACCTCCCGAGAATTTAATGGAGTTTGAGAAACATTAAACTTAATACTATTACTTTCCCAAAAAGGTTTTTGTAAAGAAAAATCTCCCATCTCCAAAGATAATTTTTTCATTTCTTCTAAAAAATACTCCAAATCTACAGAAAACTCATTTCCAAATTTTTTCAATACATTTTTATCAACGAGATTTTCTCTTTTCATACTAAACATATAAAAAGACGTATTTATATTATTATTGTATGGTAAGTAAATTATTAGAAGACAATGAAAAACTGGTAATAGAATTTGGAGCAAAAAGAATCCAAGAAATAAAAAAGCTTCCTAATTTTTATACATTTAACAAAAATTTAATTTATTCTCATAGAGATTTTGATGTTTTCCTAAACGCACTACAAAAAGGAGAAAAATGCGCCATAGTTTCAGGAGTTAATGCATCTGGGACCCTTCATCTAGGTCATAAAGTAGTTTTTGATACAAATCTTTTTTTCCAAAAAGAATATAACCTACCAGTTTTTATTCCAATTTCAGATGATGAAAGCTTCGTAGCAGGAAAAGTCAAAACCCAAGAAGAAGCAAAAAAGAATGCAATGCGGTTAGCAAAAGAAATGTTGGCCTATGGTTTCGATCCAAACAAAACATTTTTCATTATAGACAATATATATACAAATATTTACAACTTTGCATTCAAAACAAGTACAAAAATAAATTATTCAGAAATAAAATCTACCTATGGTTATTCGCCAGACCAGAACATAGGATTACATTTTTATCCGGCAGTTCAAGCAGCGCATATATTACTTCCATTCGAAAAGTTAGGAATAAAAAACATCTTAGTTCCAATTGGACCTGATGAAGATGCACATTTCAGAATAGCAAGGGATATTGCGGGAAAATTAGGCATACAAAAACCCTCAACAATTCATTTAAAATTTATCCCAGGATTAGATGGACAAAAAGCATCCAAATCAAAAAATAATGCAATTTTTCTTAATGATTCTCCAGAAATTCTAAAAAAGAAATGCGGAAAAGCTCTGTCTGGAGGAAAAGAAACAATCAAAGAACACAGACAGCATGGAGGAAATCCTGAAAAAGACATCTCTTGTCAATATTTATCAAACTTTATTTATGATAAAAACCAAACAGAAAAATTATTCGATAAATATAGGAAAGGAGAACTATTGAGTGGGGAAGTAAAAGAAATATTTTTTAAAGAATTTAATAAAATATTACAAAACTTTCAAGAAGGAGTAAAAAATATTAATCTAAAAGATTTAGAAAAGATGATTTTAAGAAATGAATAAAAACGATTCTAACTCATAAATCTTATTCAAGATTTGTCAATATATTTTTCTTTTGCATTGTAGATTTGCTCGAAGAGTACACCTTGCGTGCTCTTTTTGAAAAAAGAAGGGGGAGGGCCGGGAATCTTCCGTCGGAGGCCATTAAAAGAAGATTCTCACTAACAAATCTTTGATAAGATTTGTCTAACTATTTTTCTTTTGCACTGTAGATTTTCTTTTTAAAAAGAAAATCCCATTTTCTATCACTGTAGTTTCTTTTTTCCGACAAAGGAGGAAAACTCGAAGCGACTATGAAAATCCCAAAAATAAGGGAAAATTTCATTCGACAAAGTCGAGAGCGAAGCGACTCGTTCGCTACTTTTTTTGAAAAAAGAACCCCAAAGGGAATCGTTCGCAGGAGGCAAAGAGAAAACGATTCTAACTCACAAATCTCTAATGAGATTTGTCTACATATTTTTTTCTACCACTGTAGTTTCTTTTTTTGAAAAAAGAAACCCAATATTTATAAACATAATTTCCCAAAATAAGATATGAAAAAAGTGGCCTTAATATTCACAACATTAATATTCTTAACAGCAATTATTTCCGCAGACATTATCCTCTTACAACAACCAGAATCATTATATAATTTAGGTGAAGTCGTCGAAGTTTCTCTCAAAGTAACATCATTAAAAGAAATAAATAATTTCCTAACTCTAAACTTAATCTGTAACGGAGTAGAAACCGAGGTCCACAAAGAATATCTATTATTACAAGCAGGCGAAGAACAAGAATCCGACGCAAAAATCCCCCTAATCTCAAGTTTCACAAATAGAATCGCAGGAACTTGTTTAATCAAGGCAATCATCGGGGAGGAATTTATTTTATCAGACGAATTCGAACTTTCTAACTCAATAACAATAAGTGTGACAGATCAAACAACTGAAGTCAAACCTGGAAAATCATTCTTCATTAGAGGCGAAGCAAAAAAAGCAAAAGAACAAAACGTTAACGGATTTGTAGACATTTCATTAATTCAGGGCTCCTCATCAGGATTACAAATCACAGACACAGTAAAAAAAGGATATCTAAATATCAACAGCACAATTCCCGAAAACTTCCCAGCAGGAGAATATTTAGTCTCAATGAACGTCTACGAAAAAGATATTGAAGATTCAATAACAAATCAGGGTTCTCTATCTACAAATCTTTTAGTCTCGCAAATCCCTACAAACTTAGAAATTTCACTTGAAGAAACAGAAATAAACCCAAATTCTGAAATGAAAATCAAAGTTATTTTACACGATCAAACCGGAGAAAAAATACCCTCAATAACAATAATCAAAATTTTGAATGAAAATGGAAAACTCATTGAAGAAAAAGAACTATCAACAGATGAAGAGTATCAATACCCAATCAAATATAATCAAGCTCCAGCCGAATGGAAAATAGAAGCTGTGGCGGGCGAATTAAACCAAGAAAACTTTTTCACCATTAAATCATTTGCTAAAGTAGATGTTGAAATAATAAATAAAACAATTTTAATAAAAAATACAGGAAACGTTCCTTACAACGACACGATTTTAGTCCAAATTGGAGAAGAATCAATGCCAATTCAAATAAATCTAGAAGTTAACCAAGAACAAAAATATGCACTCAATGCCCCTGACGGAGAATATGAAATAGAAATTTTAGGCAAAACTCAAACAGTCATGTTAACAGGTAAAGCAATCAATATTAGAAAAATTGGAAAAATTTCAATCCTAATGTTTTCACCCCTAGTCTGGTTCTTTATGATTGGAATTTTAGGATTTGTAAGTTATCTATTTTTCAAAAAAGGTTACACAAAAACATTCATCGGTTATATAACAAGAAGAAGGAAAAGAAAAAACGCAAAACCAATAACAGAAAAATCATTAGTTAACTCAAACAATAAAGCAGAAATTTCTTTATCAATTCATGGAGCAAGACAAAATACAAACTTAATCTGTTTAAGAATTAAAAATTTAAAGAAAAATGAAAAAATAAAAGGAGACATAGAAGAAACCCTTCAACAAATCGTAAATCTTGCCGAAGATAACAAAGCAATAACCTACCAAAATCAAAACACAATATTCTTCTTATTTGTTCCAAGTTTAACAAAGACATTCAAAAATGAAAAAGGCACAATCCAGACAGCACAAATAATTAAAAAAACAATAGATCACCACAATAAAATATTTAAAAATAAAATTGAATACGGAATTGCATTAAATCATGGAACAATAATAGCTCAAAAAGGAGAAGACTCCATCAAATTTATGAGCATGGGAACGCTGATAAGTGAGGCAAAAAAAATATCTAACGAAGCAAAAGAAGAAATTCTAATAAGTGAAAAATTTAAAGATAAATCTGCTACTAACATTAAAACAGAAAAAGTGCATCAAGGACAAACCCCAGCATATAAAGTAAAACAACTTAAAGAAGATAATCAAGAAAACCAAAAATTTATTTCTAACTTCCTTAAAAAGCTAGAAAAGCATAAATAAAATCTTTTTAAACCGAGAATTACTTTTATTTCTATGAAAGAAAAATGTATTGTAATGTTGTCTGGAGGACTTGACTCAAGATTAACAGTCAAAATTATGCAAAGTAAGGGTTGGGATGTAATTGCAGTACACTTCAACTTACCCTTCGGCAGCGGATGTTGCGACGAGAAATGCTCTTTTAATTTTTCACAAATGCAAGGAGTTAAATTAAAAATTTTTGATTGTTCTAAAGGCAAACTACTAAAAAAATATCTCAAAATAATTAAAGAAGCTAAACACGGACGAGGAGCAGGAGTTAATCCGTGTATTGATTGTAGAATATTTATGTTACAAGAAGCAAAAAAATTTGCAGATAAAAAAAACATTAAAATTATCGCGACAGGAGAGGTAATCGGGCAAAGACCAATGTCTCAACAAAAAAAACAAATGGCAATTATAGAAAAAGCAACAAAATTAGGCAAAAGAATTAAAAGACCATTAATGGAATATTATCACATTCAAGGCAGACGAAGAACCAAACAAATGGAACTAGCTAAAAAATTCAAAATAGATTATCCAAGTCCAGGAGGGGGTTGTTTATTGTGTGAAAAAGAATTAAAAAAAAGATTAACATATTTATTAGACAAGGGACTAGATGAAAAAGAAATTAAACTAATCTCGGTAGGTAGACATTTTTTAATAAATAATTGTTGGATAATTATCGGAAGAGATGAAAAAGAAAACAAAATTCTAAAAGAAATACAAACAGGAAAATTAATTGAACCAAAAGAACCCGGTCCAAGTGCACTTATTATAGATGGTACAAAAGAGATTGAGACTATTAGTAAAAAATTAATTGATGCTTATTCAAAAAATGGCAGCCTACAAGACAGAAAAAAATTTGAGAAATGGAAAATATAATGTGTCAACTATGCGAAACAAAACCAGTCTATGAATTTACTAACAAAAGAAAACTCTGCAAAACCTGTTTTATTAAATGGTTTCAAAAAAAAGTTCTTTATACAATAAGAAAATTCAACATGATCAAATCAGGAGAAATAATTGCTTATAAAAAAGGCAACAAAATCAATGAAGTTGTTCTAGAAAACATTTTAAAGATGTATTCAGAAAAAGGCCATGTTACAATAAAAGAAAAAACTCAAAACTCAAAACTCAAAATAGCAATTCCAACAAACGCAGATACAGAAACCCATGCCATTATAGATGAATTATTTAATTCAAAACTAAAAAATCATAATCCTGTAAATCAAAAAATTATAAAACCACTTTATCTATTCCTCAACAAAGAAATTCTCCTGTATGCTAAATTAAAAAATTTAAAATTTAACAAAATAAAAAAAGAAAAGAACAAATTAAAAGACTTTGTAAATCAATTAGAAAAAAAACACCCTGAATTAAAACAAGCAGTGATAAAGAATTGGTTAGGATTAAAAAAATAATTATTTTTTCTATTTAACAATTTCTTTTTTAACTACTTTTTTCTCCCCCTTAAACTTTTCAACAAAACTATTTATCTTAAATCCCACACTAAAAAATTTCCAAATAATTCCAGCTCCCAAAACTAAAACTCCCCAAACTAAAAATTTAACAAATACAGAAAAAGCTTCATTAAACATAAAAGTAAAAAATTGTAAAAAATCTATTCTAGCAAAAATTGACACAAACCAATCTAATTTTGAAAACGGCAAACTAGCTAAAACTATTAATCCCCCGGCTAAAATAAATGCATTAGAACGAATTTCAGTTAAAATAAAAATTACTCCTAATAATAAAAACAAAACAAATGCAACAAAATAAAACTTCCCTGAAAAATAATTCTTAGAATGTTCAGAAACCAAATAAAAAGGAATTCCATTCTCAGTTTCACAATCCAAAAAATTACAGTCATACTCTTGATAATAAATTTCTTTAACTTTATCATTAATAATTTTTGAGGTAAGATTTTCAATTCCCTGCACAACATCTACACACAAAATATTTGCAGATAAATCCCCCACACTATAATTCAAAGTAGTAGTATTCTGACAAAGCACTAATAAATTAGAATAATCATTTGCTAACGAGGGTACTAAAGTTTCACTCACTACCTCTTCAACAACAGGCACAAGCTCAGATTGAATATTTTCATACTCCAATGAATTAGCTACAGTCAAAAACGCACCGCAAACTAACAACCCTACAAAAAATATCACTCCAATAATCACTAAAGCACTACCCCTTATTATTCCCATAAAATATTTAAACAAAAAATGTTTATAAATATTAGCATGAAAACAAAAAAAAGAGGAAGAGTTTGGTTAGGTTTATTTTTTATACTATTAGGTATAATTGGAGGATTTCTTCCAATCATCCAAGGATGGGTTTTCATTTTAATTGGAATAACATTAATCTTTGGTCCAAAAACTTTTAAATTTTTAAAGAAAAAGGTTAGAAAGTAAAGGAAGGTATATTTTTTGAAATTTAATTAAATTTTGCGAGCGAAGCGAGTCCAAAGGGTGGTCTGTGGGAGGGCAATTTCAAAAAAAACAAAAATTATTCTTCTTGATTTATTACTTCTACTTTGTCAATATGATAATTTGATGAACTTCTCCATGGCCAACAAAGAGCTGATTTTGTACCATGAACCCTAACTATCGCTCTTGTATTCACAGCATCATATAATTGTTTAGCGAGTTCTGGAACATTCTCTCCATTTCTTGCTTGTTCATCAAGACTAAAAAGTCCAGTAGAACTCCTATTCCCTCCTCCAATAGCAAATTGGCCCTCATAAGTATCCCATATAAAACCCTCTCTACCAAAACTTAGAACTTGCCCTTGATAAACTGAATCTTCCACCTGAACATCATTTAATTTACAGGCTCCAACAACTAAACTAATAGCAGCCAATCCACCAAATATCCAATTTCTTGGCTTACCAAAACAACCATTCCACTCATTAGCATTTTGATACCAACGTTTTACACCTCTGCAAACCTTTTTCATTTTAAATCCAATTGATTTATTAGGTTTTTGTTCTTCTTGAATTTGTTCTTCCATATTAACAATAAAATAAAATAAACCTTTATAAATATTTATATACTTTAACTATTATAAAATTACAGCAAATTCACATCCTTTCTAATTTTTTAATTCTCTCTTCTATTGGAGGATGAGTTGAAGTTAAACCCTTAAAGGGGTTTGCAAAAAACATTGGGGCAACTGCTTTTGAAACCTGTTTTTCTGGTTTAACTAAATCGTTCTTAATCTTTTTCAAAGCATTAATTAATCCATCCGGATAACGCGTAAATTTAACCGCAGTCGCATCAGAAGCATATTCTCTTTTTCTTGAAATACTTAATTGCACTAACTTAACAACAATCGGCGCTAATATAGCAAGGACAACTCCAATTAAAATATATACTCCTTTCCCCTTGTCATCTCTATTCCTAAACCACAAACTCCTTAAAAAAATCTCAGAAATAATTGCTACCATCCCAACCATAACCGCCACCAAAGTCATATAACGAACATCATAATTTGCAACATGACTCAATTCATGAGCCAAAACCCCTTCTAACTCCCGCCGATCAAATTTCTCTAGGGCCCCTGCAGTCACACAAACAACAGCGTGCTGTGGATCACGTCCAGAAGCAAAAGCATTAATCTGTTTCGACGGCATAACATAAAGTTCAGGCATAGGAAGACCAGACGCAATTGTCAATCCCTCAACTAATCGATAATACTCTTTATGCTCTGAGCGAGACGCCCTTTTAGCCCCAACAGACGCAATTGCAATCTTCGCTGAATTATAATAACTAATTAAAATATAACTAATAGAAAAAATAATTGCAAAAATCATAATTATAAAAAAATAACCTGGCTCAAACGCAAACGAAATTGCATAACCAAAAATTATCAAAACAATAAAAACAACAAACATCAAAAAAAAGCTCTTCCATTTATTGCTCGAAATTTCATCGCGAAAATCAACTCGTTTATATTCCATAGAAAACCAAAACAAAAAGAGAATTTAAATGTTTATGTAGGGAACAACAAGATTGATTTTTGAATTTGTAAAACGAAGAGATTTGAATTAGAGATTAATTTTAACTCAGCAGAGCTTCTCTACAACTTTCCCTTGTATGAAAAATAGTTCCAACCACTCTATCACATAGGCCCAATTCTAAAGTTTCTTGTGAAATTTGGGTATAACAATTATCTCTATAATAAGAACGCTTCCCTGTAAATTCCATAAAAAGTTCAGTAGACATCTTATCACATAAATCTCCATCCAAAAGATTATTTGCCACAACAAAATAACAAACATCTGCTAACTTTGTATTTTTAATTTTATCACAATTTGAACTCTCATTTGTAAACTCCCCAAGACTACGGTAGCAGTCATCTTTTCTTTTGACAATTTCTGGGTCCACATCATAAGAAGAAAATCTAGATTTGATAAAAGTACTGTCCCCAATTTCTTCACATAAACTTGAGTCTATCCTATCATAAGCCAATCTACTAATACAACTATCTTTAAGTTCCGAATCAGAGATCTTTTCGCAACTTCTTAATTCAAAATCTTCATTAAACAAAAAATATCCTATGCCAAGTAGAATTAAAATCAAAATCCCCAAAATAAAAAAAATTTTTCTTCTTTCCATTTTAATCAAGCTACTCCATAACGTCTTCGATTTAAAGAACAATACACTCCTCTATTATACATACCGCGAGCATACGCTCTACCAATATCCCGCGCTTCAGCACATTTTAAAGGATCCATTTTAAAATTTTCTAAACACCTTCTTAATCTCTCTGATTTTTCTTTTGAATCCATCCTAAAACTTCAATTCGCTCCCAGACTTTACAATCAAAAATTTACCTTCAGAATTCCCCAAAGTCTAAAAGCTCACCTCTGGCACTTTCTTTTCTACTTCAGCAATTTTCAAATATTCACGAGCCTGCTTTCCATAAATTCTAGCGAACATTATTCCTGGGAAAGTTTTACATAAATTATTATAACTCAAAATTGAATCATTATAATATTGGCGAGCATAAGCAACTTTATCCTCTGTTGCACTTAACTCTCTCTGTAACTCTAAAAAATTCTGATTAGCTTTCAAATCAGGATAACCCTCTGCAATCGCAAATAATCTTCCCAACGCTCCTTCTAAGTTTTTATCTGCTTTAACCTTCTTCTCTAAATCTTTAGCCCCAACCAAAGCCTTCCGCGCATCAGTAACTTCTTTAATAACCTCTTTCTCGTGCTTTGCAAAACCTTTAACTGTCTTCAACAAATTAGGAATCAAATCTGCTCTTCGTTTTAACTGCACATTAATCTGACTCAAAGAATTATCTATTCTATTCCCCAAAACATTAAAACGATTAAAATAAACTACTAAAGCAAAAATAACCACTACCAACAAACCAATTAATATCCATAACCATAACATAACTTAAATAAAAAAACGAGATTTATAAATCTATCTTAAAATTTTCCAAAAAATTACCCCATCTCCCAATATTTTCTTCCATATGTTTTTTGAGTAATTCGTAAGATTCTCTTTTAAAAGGACCTTCCCTAAAAGTTGGCCAATGTTTTTCATACCATGGTCCAAGATCTTTTGGATCTACTTTAGAGAATCCTCCATTAGGATCTGGACATGCATAAACAAATTCATTAACTCTAGACAAAACTGCTGCACCGGCACACATCATGCAAGGTTCCCAAGTTGTATATAATCGAACTATTCCCTTTGGCTTTTGCTTTATTTTCCAAGAAACTTTTTGTAACAAAGAGTTTTCAGCATGAGAAATCCAATCTCCATTATTATTTGAAGAATTGCCCGCAATACCCTCGAGATTATTATCAATAGTTAAAACTGCTCCAACCGGAATGTCCCCTCGGGCATAACAATTTTCAGCTTCATTCAACGCAAGCCGCATAAAATTTTGATCAATTTGATTAAACATAAAAAGTTAATAAAAAAGCAATATAAAAAGATTATTAAACTGGAAAGAATACATTCAAGGATGGTAAAAATTGACAAAGAAAAATGTATTGGTTGTGGACTTTGCGCTTCGGTTTGCCCAGACGGATTTGAAATGAAAGATGGCAAAGCAGAAGTTAAAAAAGCAGAAGCATGTTCAAAAGACGCTGCAGAAGCTTGCCCTGTTGAAGCAATTAATCTTTAAAAAATATTTTTAAAATTCTTGAAAGATTCTTTTTTTAAATTTAAAATTGTCTTTAGAATATTTATTAAATTCAATTATAACAAAACATCTTTGATGTTTTGCAATTTGGGTTCGCGGTAGGGAAAATGAGCGAAAGCGAATTGGGCTAATTGAATTCTAAATCTATTCAATGATAACGAAACAACTTTCACAAAACAACAATCCTTAAAAAAAAATAAAATTAATAATTTCTATGCCAAAAATAATTAGAACAAAAGACAAACAAAGTTTATACGAACTAGACTGGCAATCTGGAGAACTTCTTGCATTTGATAATTATGATTTTGAATTGCCTCTCCCATTTACATTAATAATTCCATGGGTTATAGGTTAAGGGTATGATAAAAAAACAGGTGGCATGAGATTATTGTGGCCAAAAGGAGAAACCCTCGATAGCAATGAAAACTTCACAATTTTCTCAGATTATAAAGCAATGGAATTAATGGCGCCAAAACCTGAACAAAAAGGAAAACCAAATTTTAACCTTATCAAAATTGGAAGGGAGGCAATAGATGGTTATTTAGCAGAAACTGCAATAGCAGGCAAAGAAGCAATTATAGAATATTTATAAAATGAGGACAATGGAAGATTAAAATTTTACGCAGAAGCATTAAAAGCAGGAAAACTAAAAGCCCCAGAAGGCATAATGGGAAGATTTGGGAGAAGAATAGGATTAAAAAGGTTGTTACCAAATCCAATAAGATTTAGATATTTCTAAATCTATAAAAAAATTTATATACTTAATCTGCATAAATTATTTATGTTTACAAAAAAGAGATATGGATATTATAGATTCCTATATTTAATTGCAGCAATTTATGATTTCTCCCTCGGAATCTCCTTTTTATTCTTTTACAAAAACATTTACAATTTTCTAGGAATGAACATCCCACAAAATCCCTCTTACCTAACTTTCTCTGCCCTGATGATAACAATATTTGGTATCCTCCTATTTATGATTTATTTTGATTTAGAAAACGCAAAAAAACTAATTATCCTAGCGATCCTCATAAAATTATCTTACATCGGCACAGTCGTATTTTATTACCTCCTCGTCGGAGCAGACTATGTAGACATGCCATACAGAATATTTGCATTCCTAGATTTAGCATTCGCAATACTCTTTTTTGAATCATTGAGATACATTAAAAGATAATTAAATATCTTACTCAAATTTATTTTTAATTAATAAACATTCCAATCATCCACCACAAAAAACTTTATTAACCACAAACAACTAAGAATTATATTAAAGAGGAAAAATGATAAATTCACTAATTGCAGATGCGCAAAAAAATCAATCAATAGTTGATGCTAATTCTTTAATTGAAGAAACACCCACGGAAACCTCTCCCACAGAAGAGACCACTCAAAATAAAAAAATTCAAAACTTCGACGAATCATCTTTCATAAAATGGTTCTCTGAATTAAATAAAAATTCAGGGAGCGTCGCTGGAGGAAAAGGAGCAAACCTATCAGAGATTTACAATTTAAAAATCCCAGTTCCCCCTGGCTTCGTTGTCACAGCTCAAGCATATGATTACTTTTTAGAAAAAGCAGAAATTAAAGAAAAAATTTCAGAACTTTTAGACAGAATAGATTATGAGGACACAAAACAACTAGATGAAATAACAAAACAAATACGAGCATTCATTGAAGACTCAACCTTGCCTCCTGAATTAGAAAATGAAATCATTGAAGCTTACGAATCTCTTGACGTTACTGGAACAAACAAAAACGATAAAGATTTTGCACTTAATATCCTAAAAGCCGGAGCAGAACCAACTTTCGTAGCTGTTAGAAGTTCAGCGACGGCAGAAGATCTTGCAGGAGCAAGCTTTGCAGGTCAACAAGACACTTACCTAAACATAAAAGGCAACACATCAGTCCTAACACACGTAAAAAAATGCTTCGCATCTTTATTCACTTCCAGAGCAACTTACTATCGAAATAAAAAAGGATTCAAACATGCAGAAACAAGTCTAGCGGTAATTGTCCAAAAAATGGTAGACTCTGAAAAATCAGGAGTAATATTCTCAAAAGACCCTTCTTACAAAAATAATAACATAATCATGGAAGCTGTTTGGGGACTTGGAGAAGGAATTGTCTCAGGAAAAATAACTCCAGACAGATATATAATTTCAGAAGATTTAGAAATAAAAGAAAAAGAAATTGCAAATAAAAGAATTGCACTAACTAGAGATTCAGGTGGAGAAAAAACAATTGTTAAATTAAACCCAGAAATTGCAAATGCTCAAGTATTAAAAAATCATGAAATTAGAGAACTATCTGAATTCGCACTTCAGCTAGAAAAACATTATTCAAAACCACAAGATATGGAATTTGCTATAGAAGGAGAAGAAATATATATTGTTCAAACAAGACCAATCACAACCATCGAAAACAGAGTTGAAGAAGACAAAAGAGAAGAAATAAAAGGAGAGCCAATTTTAAAGGGGCTAGCTGCTTCCCCAGGCATAGCATCTGGAAAAATAAAAATAATAGAGGAGATAGAAGATTTAGACAAAATTAAATCAGGAGATATTTTAGTAACAAGAATGACAAATCCAGACATGGTAGTCACAATGCAAAAAGCAGCAGCAATAGTAACTGATGAAGGTGGCCTCACTGCTCATGCAGCAATTGTATCAAGAGAAATGGGTACCCCCTGTATTGTTGGAACTCAAGAAGCCACAACATTACTTAAAGAAAACGAAATTATCACTGTGAATGGGTTTACCGGAAAAATATATCGAGGAAAAACAGCAGAAACAGTAAAGAAAGAAGTTCTACCAGTAATCGCGCAAACAAAAACTGAAATAAAAGTAATTGTTGATTTACCCAGCTTCGCAGAAAGAGCAGCAAAAACAGAACTTACCAAAGTAGGATTAACAAGAATAGAAGGTATAATTGCAGAATCAGGAAAACACCCAAAATATTTTTTAGATCAAAATAAAATAGATGAATATGAAGAAATAATTTTCAATGGAATTGAAGGTATTGCTAAATACTTTGAAGAAATTTGGGTAAGAACATCAGACATAAGAACAGATGAATTCAAAAACCTTGAAGGCGCACCAACAGAAGACGAAGCTAATCCAATGTTAGGATTACACGGAATAAGATATTCTTTAAAATATCCTGAAGTTCTCAAAGCAGAACTAAAAGCCATGCACAGAATAGCATTACAAAGAAAAACCATTGGAATTTTAATGCCCCAATTAATCTCAGTAGAAGAATTAAAAGAAGTCAAAAAAATACTTCAAGAATTAAATATAAACAACTTAAAATTAGGAGTCATGATTGAAACCCCAGCCTCAGTTCAAATAATTAAAGACCTTTGTAAAGAAGGAATAAAATTTATTTCATTCGGTACAAATGATTTAACTCAATATCTCCTAGCAGTAGATAGAGGAAATGAAAACGTCCAGCATTTATTTAATGAAATGGATCCAGCAGTTCTTTATCAATTAAGTTTTGTTATAAGAACATGTAAAAGAGCAGGAGTAGAAACAAGTATTTGTGGACAAGCAGGAAGTAAAAAAGAAATGGTAAAATATTTAGTTGAACAAGGCATTGATAGTATAAGTGTAAATGCCGACGCTGCAAAAGAAATTTCAGATTATGTAAAAGAATTAGAAACACAAAGAGGAGAAAGCCCAAGACAATATCAAGCAGAAAAAGAAAACGAGAATAAAGAGAAAGGAAAAGATAATTTTACAAACCATGAAAACTCCCAAAAAAACCAAAATCAAAGTACTCCAATAGAAAAAGAATTATCTCAACAACCCGAACAAAAAGAACTAATTACCGAAAAAATTGAAGAAGAAATAATTCAAGAACCAAACCCAGAAAAAACCTCTACCCCCAACTTTATAGAAAATATTGAAGAAGGAATAAAAGAAATAGGAGAAAAAACAGCAGAATTAATTGAAGAATTCAAAGAAGAAATTGATCCTTCAAAAGAGGAAGAAATGTATCACCAAACATTTAAAGAAGAACCAAAAAATTTTACAGAAGAAGAACTTCCACAAATTAATGGAACAGAAAATTTAAAACCAATTTCAGAAGAAAAAAATTCTGAAATTGGAAAAGATAATGAAATCGAATCAGAAGAAAAATTAGATATTTTTTAAGAGATAAAGTTTTTTCTAACAAAATTGTCATCAAATAATCCTCCCACCAAAGAGTTTTTAAATTAGCTTAACTTAAATAAAATATGGCAAGAAAAAAGGCGAAAAAGAAAACTAATAAAAAAGTTTCTCCAATAAAATCTACTGCACAACAAGATAATGTTGAAAAAATTTTAGTTCAAAATTTTGTAGACTTACAAAAAGTAATGACAATTTTATCAACAAAATTTGATAAATTAACAAATCAAATTTCAGGACTATTAGAAATTTTTGAAAAATCTGCAGAATCACTTTCAAAAAAAGATTTCAAAGCTGAACAAGAATCTGGAGAAACCCAAAAAATATTAGAAGCAATCAAAAGTATTGCAGAAGAAAATAAAATAATTGCCAAAGGGTTAACTTTAATGAATCAACAAAATAATACTTTACAAGAAACCGTTCCAGTTCAAACTCCACAAGAACCAGAAAGAACAATTAATCCGCAAGGAATTCAAGCGCATCCTTACCCTACCCCTGCATCAAATAATGTAGACAATTATGAAGCATCAATTGCTTCTAGATTAGAAAAACTCAAACCTCTCCCAAAGAAGTAAAATGCTAAAATTAACTTCGCAAGAATTCAGAGAAATTTTTCTTACTAAATTTACACAAGAATTAATAAATACTTTTGCTCCAAAAGAAATAATCAAACTTGAAACAGAGATTAAAGAAATTAAAAAAGATTACAACCCTCCACAAATTAAAAAACAAATAATCTCTCCTCCAAGAAAAAGATTCCAACAATCTACTAGGCCAATAATTAATCCAATGAGAATTAAGGAAAGAAGATTACCTCAAAGATTACAATACCTTCAACCAATTCCAAGAGAAACACCAATGGATTTGGGAAAACTAAATCAAATCTTAAAAAATCCTAGAATTAAATCAATTATATGTAATGGTTTAGAACAACAAATAATAATTAATTCTCCCAACCCCAATAAAATAAATCTTACACTTTCAAAAGAAGAAATAGAAAATATCATAAATGAATTTTCAAAAATTTCCAAAATCCCAGCTCAAGAAGGAATTTATAGAGTAGCAGCAGGGAGATTAATTTTATTAGCAGTAATATCAAAACTAACAGATACAAAATTTATCATCAAAAAAATCCTCCCACATCCATTAATGATGCACAGATAAATTTAATCTTTTTTAACTCTCTTCCTCATCTTTCCTTCAGATGACAAGGTCAAATCTTCTCCAGTAAATTTCTTCTCTTTAACAAAATCCTTCTCAAGTTTTTCCCTTGTTACATCTGACAACTTCGCACCTTTTGCATGGCCTATCTTCGCTGTCTCAATAACAAATCCCCCCTTAGAAGGCTCCGCCTTTTTACCTCTTAAAAACTGATTAAGTTCACGTTCTAACTCTCTCTCTTTTATTGCCCCGGCATTATACCATTCACCAATATTCCCTAAAGAAGATCTATTCTTTAAAATTAAATTTATTAATAAAATAGTAAACAGCAACCATGAGATAAAAATAACAATTGGCAACCAATTCCAAAATCCTCCGAGAGTCAAACAATCTGGACAAGAAGGCCCTCCACAATCAACCCCTCTTTCATCATGATTTTTCTCCCCATCAAAACAGTAATCACAATACCCAGTAAAACTTGTAGAAATTAATGAAATATCTAATCTTTCCAATTCAGAAAATTCTAAAATCGGATCCCGCCTCATTCGACTCAATAATTCTCCAGTAATCTTATCAGAGACCTCCACATACTCTTCATCACACCACTCCACTGAATCAGTACTTATTGCAGTAGTTAATTCACAATCTTTTCTTTCAGTTCTATCAAATTCACAATTCCCAAAATCAGTACAAATTCTTTCTTGATAACCCTGCACAAAACTCGAACCTTCAACTACATCATCCAGATAATATTTAGAACTACACTCCCCCCAATCTCCACAAGTCCAAGAAGAATAACAACTACACTCTTCTCTTTTTGGCTTTCCAAAACTTACTCCGCAATCATTTAGATCAACGCAATCATAAGGATAAGAATAACTATCTCCGTCGATACAATCAGTCTCTTCACAATGCCAAATCGGAGCGCATTCTAAACTCGCATTTTGATTAATCTGCACATTCCATAAAATTTCCTGCAAATCTCCATCAACTCCAATCACAACTTTTACTTTTTCAGATTGATCAAAAATATAATTAATTGAATCAGAAAGTTTTCCAACTCCTAACTTATCACCACTTAAATTTTCTCCAACAAACCAATCCAATTTAATATTTGCCTCTCCAGCCAAATCTTCTACTTCAACCCCAAAATCTAAATCCTGTCCTAATGCAATAATTATATCTAACTCTTGAGGAAAATAATCAATCTCAATTCCAGAGATACATTGTTGAATTTCATTCGGTTTAATTATTTCGGTGCCACAAATTTGCGTATCTCTACAAGATCTATTTTGTTCACCATCAATACAAGAAGTCCAATCATCACAAACCCATTCCTCCTCACATGTAATACATTCTCCACTAGAACAAGTCTCCCCTTCCGCACAATAAGTCGCTAACCAACTCTCCCAAGAATTACATTCACCTACAACTCCACAATTTCTACTTCTTGCAATGCTATCAGAAATACATTCAGTTTCTTGTTCTCCCACCTCGCAACTATCAGTACAACTTATTTCACACACTCCACTAGAGCAACTCTCCCCGTCGCTACAAGCACCACAAGTCCCTCCGCAACCATTATCTCCACATTCTAATCCAGTGCACTGGGGTGTACAACCTCCCCCCCCACTATCTCCCCCACCTGTATCACTTGAAGTTATTGTTAAACTTCTTGTTGAAGAATTTTCAATATTCCCTAACGAATCTGTACAACTAATATTCCAAGTGTAACTCGCAACAGACAGCGTCGCACTAATTGTATTTGTCGCTGATTGATTAACATAAGAAGAATTAGTATAATTACTTGCACCAATAGACAAAGTACAATTGCTCACATCATTATCATCTGAAACATTATATGTAAAACTTATCGAAGTTGAAGTTGTAGACAAACTATCTGTCGGAGAAACTAAAGTAATTGCAGGACCGCTCACATCAGTAGTAGTTGCGTTCAAAAATAAAGTTGTAAAATTAGAAGAATAATTTTGAGTTGAAGCATAAGTACAAGTATAATTATAATAACCTTCGCCCACAATAGTTGTTTCATTCACAGACAAACTCCCGTAATCAGCCTCGCTGTCATTCCTTGTCAAATTCAAATTACCTTGAGAAGTCCCAGCAATACAAGTCACATTTGAAACCGTTCCATTTGGAATTGTTTTATTATTAAAAACACTATCTATGAAAATACTTAAACTTGGATCTATCTGATTCACATCAACTTGATAAATTGTTGAATTCAAATTATTTGAAGAATCATTTATTGTAATATTTAACAAATAAGTTGCAACTCCTAAAATTGTTCCATTCTGTAAATAACCACTTGAATTAATTGTGAACCTAGAATCATTTACAACATAAGAATCAAAGCCGACAGCGTCGATTGCATCAAAATCAACACCTAAAGAAACTAAATAATCTAAACTTGCATTTGCAGGTATGGTTGTGAAATAAGGTAAAGTTGTATCTGCTCCACCAGTTAAAGTAAAATTAGAATTGGCAGTTAAACTTGTTCCAGAAACATCTTGTAGCACAGTTCCAGAAACATCCACTGCTGAAGCAATTACTCGATAAGTTCCAGAAGATTGTCCTGAAGAATCCCACGCAACCCCATTCCAAATTGTATCTAACCCAGTTACATTCCCTGCCTTATACTCTCGCTCATTTCCTGTTGAAGTATCATTAATAACACTAGCAATAAACTGCCACGCCGCCCCATTCCAATATTCAATATTCATTATCCAATAAAGTGAAAGCCGCTTAATTCCCAAATTATCTAATTTAGATTGATTTGCTGCAGGAGTGGTTTTCCCACTACTAATTGTAAAATCCCATGTATCAGAAAGAATAGAATTTGAATTATTCGAAGTATCATAACATCCCACACTCCAATTATGCGCACCGTCGGCAATCTCAGTAATTTGCTTATAATCCACATCCAGCGTTGAAACAGAAAGAGTTACATTAGCGGTGTCATCTAAATATAAAGTGCAATTTCTAGGATTACTCGTTACATCTGTCACATTCCATGAGAAAAGTAAATCCCGTGGAAGCAATACAGAATCATTTGTAGGAAAAATCAAACTAACTACGGGATTATCTGTATCACTCGGAGCAAAAGAATTATTATAATAAAGATCCTCAACAGCCGATGCGTCGAGGTAACTTCCCTGATAAGAAGCAGTTTTATTCATCTGCTCACAGAAAATCAAATAAGATAAATTAGAGGTTAAATTCCAAGTCAAATTAAATTGAGTATTAGTAAGATTTAGATTATATAATAAATTTGAACTTAAAACCTGTCCTGCATTCCAACAAGTGTTCTCTACTCCCGAGCAATTTTTTAGATAGCATGTTGCATTATCCCGCGCTGAACCATACCCCCCTGCTGGAGCCACACTGTAGTTAATTTCCACACTCCCAGTACGATTTTCATTATCTGGCCACACAGGAGTAAGAATCTTCACATTATAATTATAAACTCCTCCTCCACAAACACATTGTTCCCCTTGCCCTAAATCATAAACATATCCATTAGAACACCAATCATCCTTTACCCCATCACAATCTCCATCAAGCAATGCTCCTTCGCCACAAAAAGACGCTCCCGGAAAAATAGCCCAGCTGTTATCATCGCAATCAGTAGTACACAAACCAGCAGACGGGTAACCATCTCCATCACAATCAGACCGGCACTCACCAGCACAGATTACAGTAGCACATAAATTTGAATCAACACCGCAAGCATCAATGACCCCATCGCAACTATTATCAATTCCATCAGTAAGATTTTCCGGTGCTCCTGGGTAAATGGCGGCGTTTGTGTCGTTGCAATCTATAAGAGTATCTAAGCAAGCAAGAGAAGAGGGAGATTGGGAGTTATAAAAAAAACTATCCCAATCAGAATCCAAATCTCTTTCTCCACTCCTAGTTAAAATACTCTCAGGGTCAGGACAAGTAGCGACCTCCCAATAAGTAGAATTGTCCTGAATACAACAAGCCTGCCAAGTAGAAGGATTACAAGAATCTCCATAATTGGTTCCATCAACACAAACAGAAAACGCTGCAGAACAAACAATATGAAGATTCATAAAAAAAACCAATATCAACAAAAACCTCTTTAACATATACCTTATATCTTTTTATCATATATAAATATTGTGAAACTTATAAATGATCCTCTACCCAAGAATTGAAAGAAAGTGAATCATCCGAATTAATTAACGACTTAGCTAAAGGAAGGAAGGAAGAAAAAAATGATTTCTGATTTGCTCCCCAAAGATCAAGAAAACCGTCAACTCCATAATCCGACATAAATCTAAAATCAACATGAGAAGTATCAGGAACAACAATATTATCAAAAACACTCCCATACTTTTCACAAAGTAAGCTATACCCATGGCAGAATTCGGGATGATGAATCAGCGCATATCTTGAAGTATGTTGGAGTGGATAGGTCGCCCAATAAGTCATAATTCTAACAGAAATTTCCTCCACATCCCTCTCAAAGATTTGCTTAGCATTGGGGTCATCTATAAGTTCTAAAAAATGATCAGGGAAAAAGGATTTGTAAGGTTCAGCTTCTTTCCGATTAATACACCTATTCATTAAATTTCTAACCTCAAGAGCATCTTCATAAAATCTACCAGCAATATTTGACGCCAAAGCAGGATTTCGTCCAAAATAATCATGACTTTGTTCATGAAAAGCAAACCTATAAATATCTAATGAAGAAACTGCTGTAGGATCAGAAAGAACCACCCTTTTTTTTGAGGAGTCGTGTTCTCCGCGACTACTATCAGAAATATCAAAAAGGCCATTTAAACACGTTTTAAAAAAGGGAGGAGTTCCAGAAAAATCATCTCCAATAATAAAAATAGGAGTATCGTTTCCAGGTGGAAAGGGACGAGCCTTTAATTCTTGTTTTAATTCCACTAAGTAAGAAGGAGAAATTTGAGAGAAAAAATCATTCCCTAATTTATTTTCATGAATTGTCTTAACTAACGGAGCCCCTAAAAAGAATCCTAAAATAGAATAGGTTGCAACCCTTCTTAAGGGGCTACTTAACCCCAACCTAATTCCCGCATTTACAACATCAACCCCAATATTCTTAACCCCCACAGCAACACTCCTAACACTTTCTCCAACAATAGCAACTTCATTCCCCACATGACCAATCCCAGCCACCACACTTCTAAAAGGATGCCTAACTACATCTTCAACAGCACCATAAATTTTTACGGCTCCAGCTTCAAAAGCCTCAGCTTTTTGTGCAGTATACTCTAATAATTGATTTCCAGCCTTGTCAATTGCTTGAAATCCTCCACCCACAAAATCAATTCCCTTCCCTACCCCCCCCAAAACTCTCCCGCCAATTTCTTTAACTTTATCTTTAATATCATAATCCCCCACATCAATAACTCCCTCTCCAACTAAACTCCCCCCTTGCGCTAATCCTCCAACATTTCCTCCCCCTAAAACAGCTTCTCCAAATCCTCCCGGAATAACAGAACTTCCCGCAGAAACTACCTTATTAACTAAATCCTTATGTGAACGAACATACCCTCTAGCATAATCATTAAATCCCTCAAAAAACTGATTTTGATAATCCATAGGAACAGTCGAAGGCATTATTCTTTACCTCCAATATGTCGCACATGATAATTATAAAATCTAAATGCCAGCCGATCTAATTTTCTCAATTTTGCCTTATCTTCTTGTCCAACTGCAAATTTTTCCAAATCAATTCCACAATATTCAAACATACGAGATAAAAAAGGTGCTAGAATATCATAATCAACTTCAACAGCAGAATCATTTGAGTTACCAACGTCTAAAGAATTCTCGTAGTCTCCTGCAAAATCTCCATCACCCCTCTCATTAGATGATTGCATTTTATTTATTAGTTAATTTAATTTGTAAATGTTTCTTTGATTAATCCCACGCATAGGGTTTTATTTTATCTTTATAAGTTTGCAAGATAAATTTAAGCAGTTTCAAAAAGAACAACCTCCGGCAAAGGATCAGGCTCCATATAAAGTTCATCTGGGATGTCAAAAGGTTCCTCTAAAAGTTTTATCGCCTTCCGAAGTGCTTTCTGAAGGGGAGAAGGTTTATCCCTTAAATCCCTCATTTTCTTAGAAGCAGATCTAATTTTTACTTTTAATCTTTTTGCAGAATGAATCAAATCAGAATATGCGACATTAGAATCTCTATCAATCTCATCTAAATCTAAGGATAACTTTTTAACATCATCACGAAGAGCTTGAGTTCCTTTAGAAACAGCAGTACATTTTGTAACTAAATCACTTTGAGAACTATTCTCTGCATATTTTTCTCCTGCAAAAGAAGAATACCCTAAAACTAACATTCCCAAACCATACACACAAGATTTCAAACTTCCCATTTTACCAAACCTCCCACGCAAAATTTTTTCTTTGAACTTTCCAATTATTTATCAATTTCATGGATTTCGAACGTTCGGTTTTTCCCTCAAACATTCTTACTGGCATTCCACTAACAGCTTTTATTTTCATATAATTTCTAGTCAAAAATACTTTATAAACTTTTCTATTCTGTTACCACTACATAATAAGACAAATAACAATTTACGTTACTTGCATCTAACAAATAACAAACTATTAAACCTAAAACCAATCACGAATAAAAAGCACAATTCAATTTTTTTCAATCCAACTAAAAATTTCTTTTTTAATATTTTCCTTTTCTGCATCTCTTAATGACAAATGCCCTCCCTCAAAACAAAGAACCTTGCCTCCACAAATGGACTTTATAATCTTAAGTTGATTTATACAATTTAAATCCTTTTTTCCATGAATCAAAAGACAATTATTATTAAATTTAGAAGTGTTGATAAATTTATCTTGGATTAATTCATTAAACCCGCCATCATTCATTCTAATCACATTTTTAAAACCATTCTTGATAAATTTTAAAACTTTAAAATTTTCCTTAAAATTTGGATAAAATTTTTTAAAACTTAATAAGGGGGAAATTAAAATTCCTTTCATATTAAAAAAGTTTTGTAAAAGCTTAATACCAATAAAACTTCCAAAACTAGAACCTAATAAATATATATTTGCTTCCTCAAATTTTAATGAAAACTCTTTACCACCAAAAAATTCATTAAACTTCCCTCCTTCCTTAATGTATTTAACTAATTCAAAAATCGCTCTGGAAGGATCTTCCTTGAGAAACCGTCCTTCACTTTCATAACACCCACTATATCTTGGGAACAAAACAGCATATCCCCTTCTAGAAAATTCTTTCATAAGAATTTGACTTTTAGGAAATGAAGGAAATCCATCCAATAAAATTATTAATTTCCCCCTATTTAAAAACTTATTAGGCATACAAAATTCAAAAAAAATTTCATCATATTTACTTTTAAAAATCACTGGTTCCCTCAAAATATTTTCAAAATTAACTTTAAGATTTCTATATTCTGAATCTTCAATCAGCCTTTTCAATTTTTTTTCACCAAATTTTAAAAGAAGAAACCTTGTCAATTCTTCTTGTCTATTAAGATGCATTAAATGATTTTCTATTCTTTCTTCCTGAGGATTTAAACAATTTTTATAGTATAACAATCGAGTTATCAGTGTAGAATCAAGTCCAGCATAAAAGAATTCCATAGCCTCACCAAGAATCTGAATTTTAGCTTTAACTTTATCTTGACGAAATAATGAATAAAAATCTTTTATATGTCCTGGACGCAAATTAATATTCCCCTTAGGTAAATCTTCTTTTTTATCTAGCATAAATTGAAACCCATAATCATCATTTTTTTTCATCACCCATGAAAATTCGTGAAAGGTATATTTTTGAAGATATCCTTTCTTCTTAAAATCCTTCTTCAAATCACCCAACTTATCTAAAAACTTCTTTGTCACAAAAATATCTAAATCTGTATCTTCTTTCAAAGCCTCCACCTGCCCAGTCAAAAAATATACCGCCCAACTACCTGTAATTACAACCTCCTCATTCAAATTATGTTTATTAATTACCCATAGAAAATCAGAAAAAATTTTATGACTCATCCAACTATAATCTAAATGAAGCTCTGTATTAGACATTTGCTTTCCCGACCCCCCTGTATCTTCTCAATACTTCAATGACATGTTGTGTACCTATTTTCTTTAACTCTCCACTAGTTAAAACTCCAGATTCATATTTTGAGCAAATATCTTGAAAAACCACTTCATCTTCCAAAGTATATCCTAAAATTTCTATCATAGCATCCTCCTCAAGATTGCCCCCATTTCTCCTATGTTCCTCTAATGTCGAACCTCCCCCACTTCTAGATCGATTAATCTTCTTTTGAATAGTAACTTCATCATCACTTAAAACAATGTAACTATTTATCTTTTTTCTTGTCATCTTTCCCCCATTCATCCCCCTCATAAAACGATGATAAATTCCAGCAGGTAAATTAATTCCTTTTGCCTTTCTCAAAATATCTCTAATAAAAGAAACATTAGGATCCTGATTTATTCCTCCCACAATTAATGCTGAAGAAGAATTTGTTTCCTGAGCATAAACTAAATCAGATAAAGTCATTAAAAAACTTTGATAATGAGAAAATTTATTTGTTCCAAAAATCCTCTCGAATTTCCTTTGATCAATTAATCTGCCAAGAGAAATTCCTCTCTTAAAATATCTACCAAGTTGATTAGACTGATACATGAAATCAATATTTCCAATATCTACCCCAGAAGATTCTAAATAAGGGATAAAAATTTTTTCAAAATCCTCTTTAAAATCCCCCTCACTTATCCCCTTAACACTTTGTGCCTCAATATCTGCAGCAGAAATAACTACTTTCTTGCCACACTTTTGAAAAAATTTAATTTCATCAAATAAAACCTTTGTTCCTAAATGAACTATTGAAGGATTTAAAACTCCTGCAATAACAAAAAAATCCCTATTCAATATCTCTTCTAACCCCCTTTGAGCATAAATAATATTTCTAGTTAAAAGATGATTCATCTTTCCAAAAATTCCTTCATCCACTATTGGCCTAACATTATTCTTTAATTCTGTTTTAAATTTCATACCATTTACTATAAATTAGAATTTTTAAAACTTCTGTTAGTTAAATCAACTAAAAATTAACTACTGCAAAAATCCCTAACTTAATTTTTTTCAAACCCCTAAAACCAATCACGAATAAAAAGCACAATTCAATTTTTCCATCTTTAAATTTAATTGATTAATTTCTTTTTTAGAAAGATATTCTTTATGGCCCCCAACCACTCCTCGCCTTATTTTATATGATTCTGGATTCTTACAATCCCCTGGAGCCAATCTAGGAACCGAAAATAAATTATCTTTTTCCATCCTATGCATTTCATTAAAAGAAGAATCTTTAATTGCATCCTGAATTAACTTAGAATCGATATCCTTAATATTCAAAAAATCTAAAATCCCATTAATCCATTTTTCAGGTTCAGAAAATAAATCCTCATATCTAATTAAAAAAAAGTTAGGATCATCAATATACTTCAACCAAATATTATAATAATTAATAATAGTATCGAATCCTCCTCGAGATTCTAACAAAAAATCTGAAAGACTACCCTTATATCTATGGCGCCTCTGTGATTGATGAAAATACCAAGAAACAATTACATCCCGAGGATCTCGAATTAAAAAAATTATTTTCTTCCTCAATAAATTATTTTTACATTTACTCAATTCTCCAACCTTCTTAAACTGAGGATAATCTTCATGAATTAAAGCCATACTTGGCAAATTTTTAATTGGAAAAGTTGTTTTTTCTAAACTAGTGATATAATCTAAAGGCAAATCAAATTTCTTTTGAAAAATTTTAGCAAGAATCATAGCAAGCCAAGTTCTTCCACATTTAGGAAACGATACTAAAAGCGAATTTGCAATACAAATCTTAATCCAATCATTAGCTTTCTTAAACACTTCAATATCAGTAATATTAATTAACTTATCCAAAATATCATCATACTCCCCCCAAAAAAATTCTGAATGTTCATCAGAAAGTAAAGTTGTTTTCTGTTGAACTTCTGCCAAAAAATATGTAACCGTTTTATCCTGCACAATCCCGTCTTTTTCAAAAGAATAAAAAATATCTTCTACAAAATTCTCATCCAAAACAAAATTCCTTATCCCTGTCTCTTCAATAATTTCTCGTTTAGCAGTTTCTTTTTTTTTCTCTCCTTCTTCTATTCTACCCTTAGGAAAACCCCAATGTGCCCCTGTTTTAATATGTTTAAGCAAAAGATATTGGATTACTCCATTCTTAATACAATAAACAATTCCCCCTGCCGAATTAATTTGAATAGAATTCATCTTAAATCAATCCTTGGATAGTATGCATAATATATTCTGAAGTATTTTTAATGCTATCCTCTGCATTTAATCGATAAATAACCCCCGAGTCCCTTTGCTTTCTTATAGCTTCATCCATAAATCCCAAATATTTTCCAAAAATATCTGAAACAATCTCCGGAGATCTTTTTTTAATCACTTCATTCATTGTCAAAGGATTTTGAAACTCTAATAAAAAATGAGCATTCTCAATTGAAAAATATCCCCCCTCTTGATTTAATTTATCTACAAATAAACATGATTCTTTCAATCCCTTTCCAGTCCTTTGCATGCAATGTGCTACACACGAAGAATAAATAGTTATAAATCCTCTGTCCTCCAAAACAATATCTTTATCCATCTTAAAAGTCAACTCATCTCTACGCACAGTACTTTCCAAATTAGCCAAAATTATTTCTTCCACAGGAGCATTATGATACCAATCCACTCTTTGAGAAAAATCTTTAGGAAATCTTTCATCCAAAGGTAATCTTTTCGAAGCTACCCCCACAGCCAATCCCCTTTTTTGTAACAAAGATAAAACAGCATTTATTTGTTCAGTCTTTCCAGAAGTATCAATTCCTCCAATCTCAAATACCTTTTTCATTTGCCCTTCACTAAAAGTTTTAATATTTGATTTCTAGTCTTCACAAGATCACAATTAACCACACAAGGAACATTATTTGTCTTGGCATCTTGTAATAAATAATCTTGTATGATTCTTGCTTTAGGAAATCGCTCATAAAATCTCTTGGGATTTATTCCTCCAAACTCTTTTTTTCGTCTTGCAATATTTAATAAATGATTTTTTTCAGAACACCCCACCATAATTAAATGAAAATTCTTCTTCTTCAAATATTCTTCAAAAAAAGAAGGAATTATCTGAACACCCTCAATTATGGTATCCTTTCCTAAAACATATGCTCTCTCAATAATCCTGATTATTGAGAGTAAAATTGATTCACAATATTTTATGAACGAACAAATAACACTCATCTCTGAATCATCGTTTACGTGTTCCCAAGCAGTTGTAGAATTATAATATAAATATGGTTGATCATTCTTAGAACTAAACCCCCTAATCGCCTCCCTAACAACATCTACATCCACTATTTGGCTTATCTTCAATTTCTTCCCCAATTCTAAACTAAGAGCAGATTTTCCCACATAAGAAGCCCCTCCAATCAAAATTATTTTGGGATTTTTAACCATCTCTTCTTTGAATTAAATTTTTGTACTCTTCAGAATCAATTTGATTAAAGATAAAATTCCTACAAAACATCAGAACAGAATATATTTTTTCTAGATCATTAATACTTAATTTTAATTGACTCCTAAAACTTTGTATCTCTTTTAATTCACCTCCTTTTTCAGCATTTATTTTTTCACTAAACCAAGTTATAATTTCAGCCTTATCAGATGGAAAAAAATTTATACAATTTAAACATTTTTTTGCAAGAATAACCGAAAAATTAATTCCTTTTTTAGTATTAGATAAAATATCTTTATGAAAATGGGAAATTAAATCACAACTTTCTCGATAAATATCTAACAAATTATAACTATCACATTTAGTAAAAATCTTACGGACATCATCCCCATAAATAAGAATAGCCTTTGCTATTTCCTTAGAATAAACCGCAGATTTTCTACCATGAAAATGAACTTTTCGTTGAGAATCCTCGATTAATTGTGCTTCATCAATAAATGAAATTGAAATATCTAACCCTTTACCCTCCCCAAATTTTTTAAGTTTTAACTGAATATCAAAAATATCTTTAATTGTATGATCTTGGGAAAGAATAAAACTCAAATCTATATCATTAAAATCTTTATCGAATCCTCCAATAGAAAGGGATCCTCTTAAAAGAACAGACTTAACTACTCCACTGTATTTTGCGACATCTTGAATTTTCTTAAAAGCCACTTTTAAAATATCACTTTCTAATAAATTTATCTCCAACTGCCCTTCTTGTAAAGAATTATTCTTTTTAACTAGCATAAAAATAAACGTTTCAAAGGCTATAAAAATCTTTTGACTTATCAAAACTTTAAAAAAATTTCCAAAACCAGAGGAATTTAGAAATAAATCTCTTAACCTCTCACAAAAACAAATCTTTAATTTTATCCCACAAAATTAATTTCTCTTCCTCAACAAAACCAAAATCAAATTGAAAAGAAGGCGGATCAGTCAGATTAATAATCTCTCCTACAGTAAAATTATCTTTAACCTGGGAGATATTTGCCCCTGCTGTCTTTAATTGCAATGTCAGATTATTAGCATAAATATTAATACTAATATTTTCCGAACTATTTGAATATCCATTTGTATCATTAGCAAAAATCCGAAACGTCCTTGTCCCATTTGTCCAAAAACTAAAATTATAATAATACTTACTTGAAATGTTACTCATAGTATAATTCACACCACTATACTCCAATAAAACACTATCAATTCCATCAGCATCGGTAACAGTTGCAGTAATATTAAAATTAGTTCCAATACCTGCTGTATACGGCTCATAACTCTCTATCACTGCAGGAGGAGTCAAAGAACTTCCATTTGCAATAATAATAGTATCATTAACAGTCAGATTAGAATAACTCGCATTTCCATAACAATTCACACTCCAATCAATCGTAAGATTTGAAGCAAAGGTTTTATTATATTCATAAAGCAAACTAGTCGCATTATAACTTGTTCCAACTTGAGTAGAAAAACTTCCTGTAGAATTCTCACTAAAATTACAAGTCGCTCCAACAATTGGAATCCCTGTCACATTATCTGAATAATTAGCATAAAAATAAGCTTGCTCATTTACTTGTATAACATTGCTCCCACCCTCGGTATCATTAGAATCATAAATAACTAATTTACTTGTAGGAGTCTCAGCTGCCCCGGTTCCTGAAACATTTAATTTGTAATATTCACTAACATTTGTAACAAAACTAAAATATCTATTTGGACAGCTTGTATTAACATCATTCAAACTAGTTGCATTAGGACAGATATAAACACTTCCAGTATTATCTTTAACAGGAACATACAAACTGATATTCCCCGAAATTTCACTATGCCCTGAAGGAAGATGAACAAAAGACTTGGCCAAAGTAGAATTTGCATCTGCAGTAATATCGCTCCAATTAATTCCCTGAGAAAAATCAACATTTAACTCTGCAATCTTCAAAGCACTAGAATTAGAATTTAACAAAACAACATGTGTTCCATTCAATTCATCAGTTTCAGGATTAACACTTTCATTATCTGCCAAAACAATATCCAAACTAGTATTAACATCACTGATTGTATTAACATTAAAAATAAAATAATTCTGCAGCGACGATGAATTCAAATCCTCCCCAGTTCCATTTCCATAAGCCCACCAAGTATAATTATAAGTTCCATTAACTAAATAAAAAGAATAATTCCAAACATTAATAGAAAGATTATTCGCAGTATAATTTGTGTTATTAATTTCCAACCAAACAGTTCCATTTGTGTTTTCCACAGTCACATTAAATATCGCAGTTCCATTTCCAGCTAGACTTCCATTATTATCCGCGTAATTTGAAAACAAAGGATAAACAGTACTATCCCCCAAGAAGAATTCACTTGTAAAATCAAACCATGCTCCAAGATCTTCACAATCTATACTAAATCCACAACCCTCATCACAACCTGAACAATCCCCTGCAGTTACTGCACTTCCTTTTCTATCATAACTTGGACAATAAACTATATCACCACAACCATCATTATATTTTGCGCACTGACCAGAATTTCCCCCGGTAACACTTGCACCATCACAAGCAGCATCTTCCAAAATATAATTCCACTGAGGAGGTTCGCCACCATAAGAAACAGTACAAGTATCTGAACTATATGCCCAACTGGTCCTATTTGTAATAAAAAAGGCGTTACATGCCGTATCTCCACAAGTTGATGCATCTGGATCACACCCACTTACCGGATCAACAACAAAATCAAAATCCACATTCCCTCCAACAATTTTTAAATCAAAAGTATCCTGCGGTTCTCCAGTTAAATTAGTCAAATAAATCTGATACTTTTTATCTTCTGAAATAATTCCAAAACCAGCAATTAACTCAGTTCCATCTTTTTCGTAAACTTCAACACTCGCATTCTCTGAACTCCTTGCATAAATTGTAATATCTTTTGTCGGCGTCAAATTCTGTTCAAAACTAACTCTCAAATAATGCGACGCAGGAATACTTGAAAAAATCCCATCTCTCGACGACACATTCAAATAAACATCCTCAATAAAAGTTCGATTAGAATCCAAATGTTCTGCTTTTGTAATTAAAATAATCTCAAAAGTCTGATTCGACAAATGCGGCACAATCCATTCTAAATAATCCACAATCCCATCTGCATCCAAATCAAAAGCATCAAAATCCATGTAACTTTTATTTTCTTGCCAATAAATTTTAATATCCTCCGCGCTCTTTAATTTAAAATCCTCATTAATTAAAGTGTAGGCCAGAACATCTGTATAATTTAAATCATCTGGACCAGTAATCAAAACATTTTTCCCATTTTCTTTTTCAATTTCAAAAGACTGCGGCGCTTCAGTAAAATATTCTACCACTACTTCTTCCAAATCCTCAATTGATTCACCAGTCTCACTAAACACTTCATCCAAATCAATAATTAATTCATCCTCTACCTCTAAAATGTTCCCCTCAATTTCATTAATGACATTTCCACTCATTCCTAATTTTGATAACCAATTAAAAAACTTAGAAAAAATTCCTTCTCGTGCTTCATCTCCAATTACAAAACCAGTCAAAGGGCTAGAAACTACTCCATTTTTATTTATCTGGTCAACCTCCAAATTATACTCTTCAATTTCATTTTCCACGTTCTTTGCTTCATCATCAATCTTAATACTTACATTAACCGCCCCAAAAGGTAATTCAACGGAAACATTTTTAGTATTATTTAATTTAATAGATTTCACCCATTTTACAGGCCGCCCAATAACGATTTTGTATTTTCTAGTCTCCACCACTAAATTCACAGTCTCATTTGAAAAATTAGATTCTACAATTAAATCAGTCGAATTATTTTCAGTAAAATTTATATCAATTTCATCCTCAATCAAAGGATCAACAACTGTTTGATTATCAATCTCTATTGGATCCTCTTCCGGAGTTGTTACATTAATCTCCAGAATAATATCATCAATATCTGTATAATTATCTTCCATAATTGTTTCAATCAAATCTTGTGTTTCATTAATTTCAACAATCTCCAATTCCACTTTATCATCTTCTCCTTCTTCTAGTGCCCTCTCTTCGTCCAAAGTCTCATTTACCTTAATCTCCTCTTCAGCTTCCTCCTCCAAGACAAAAATAATTTCCTCTTCTCCAACTTCATCTTCAATCTCTCCAATGCTCTCTCCCTCAACAACCCCTTCCCTTAACTCCTCACCAATATCCTCCAAATCTTCCTTCTTATCCTCCTTTACTTTTTCTACCCCCTCTTCCTTATTTTTCTCCTCATTTACTTTTTCTTTTCCATCATTATTTTTCCTAACTTTCTCTTCCTTATCCTCTGAATCTAAATCCTCTGAACCCTCAGTTACATAACCAACAAGACTCATAAAAGAATTACTAACAGAATTAACAACCTGCCTCAAAACATCTAAAACTTTTGGTTCCTCTTTGGCCTCATCGAATTTCACTAAATCAGAAGTACCATCAAACACTTCTGGAGAAATTGACTCAGAAGAAAAAGAACTTCCTGAATTAAAATACTGCACCCCTAAAAAAATACTTGCCAATAAAAACGCAATTAAAAAAACAGACAAAAATAATTTTTTACCAGAACCCCGGGGCTTTTGCCCAAGATATTCTGACACAACTTTCCCACCAACTCGTTTAGAACTATAAATATATGGACCGTAAACTTTCCCCCCTCTTTTAATATACCTCTTATAACTCATACACACCTCACAAAAAATAACGTAGTGTAACTATATAAATCTTATTGCAAAAATATTTTCAAATTAAAAAACGTAGTGTAAATTCCAATTTGTCTTCGTAAAATTACTTAAATAATAACTTAGCTTTCTCTTGAATTTCCTGTTCAAGTTGAAGTTTTTTCTGTTGTAATGCTGCTTCTTTCTTTTCTAACTCTTGCCTTAATTTAACATCAAATTCTCTTTCCATATTTTTCCTCAATAAAACAACCCGATTATTAACTACTTCGTGGATCTCTCTTTGTTTTTCATTTTCTAAACGCTCTCTTAACTTTGCTTCCTTTAAATTATAATCCTGCTCTATCTTAAGATTCATATCATGAAGTTCTTCAATCCTTTTAATCTCGTGAGATAATTTTACCTTATCATTCTTTATTTGATTTCTAAAACTTTCTATCATTTTTCGCATATCTTTTTGCGATCTATCTCTCAAAACTAATTGAATATCTTTCCCCCTAATTTTCTTAACTTTCTCACACAAACTCTTTTTAGTATTTTCAATTTCTTTATTTAAAATAAAAATTTTAGAATTCAAAATCTTTTCTTTTTTAGAAGCAACTCTCTTTAAACTATTAATTTTATCGTTGGAACCTTCTGTATTTTTAGAAATTAACTTCGAAAACATGGTCTTGACTTTACTAACATCTTTATGGCTTGCTTTTTCCTTCTTAGCCATAAATTTTTTCATTAAAACAATTTTCTTTTTTAACTCATGTTCAGAACTTTTTTTATTAGCAATTGTTACATTTTTTTCATTAATTAATCCTAGCAAAGTAGCACTCTTCTTTATTTCTGCATTCAATTTATCTCCCAAAACCAAATCTTTATTATCCACTTTTTTCAATTCACTACTTAACTTTTTTACCTTCTCAGTTTCCCTTCCCAAAATATTTTTTAGTTTAGATCTAAATAAATTCTCCGAAGTTTTAGATTTCTGTTTTAATAGAATAACTAATTCTTCTTCTTGCCTAATTTTAGCCCTCAATTCTTTTGATTTTTTATTAGACCTCTGTTTAAGATCTTCTTTTTGTTTATTAATCAAATCTAATTTCAAACCTAATTGTTTTTCAAAAATTATTTGTTTCTTTTTAAATTCAATATTTAACTCATTAATTTTTCTAACTTCAAGACCTGCCAAAACTTGTTTTTCTTTTTTCTCATTATTGTTATTTAAATCAGCAATCTTTTCCCCAACTTCTTGTTCAAATTTTTTATGAAGCATATGTTTATTCAATAAAAGTTCTTCCTCATAATGTTGTTTAATATTTTGTTTAGACTCATCTAAATTATTTTCAAAAGATTTTCTTAATTCAAGTCTTCTTTTATCAAATTCTTTCTGTGCCTGTTTCCTAAATCTTCTTAATTCTTCCTTTGAAAGATTTACTTTTTGTTTCTTTAATGCTATTTTCAAAAGTTTATTAAATCTCTTTTGAATTTCCTTCTCCAACTTTTTATTAACTTTTTCTGAATATAGATCGTGATATTTTTGTCTCAAAGCATTTCCCTTAAGTTTATACTCTTGTTCCTTAGCTTCGATATTATCTCTAAAATTTTTCTCTAAATCTGTTTCCTTATTCTTAATTTTTTTAGAAAGTTCTGATTTAATTTCTTCCAAAGAAAAACCAAACATCTCATTAACAGTAATATCCACACTCGGATCAATCCTCTTAAGTAATTCTCTTTTTCTTTTTTCTTCTCTTTTTTGATGAGCAGCCTGCTTCTGAAGTAAAATTAATTCTTTTTGCATTTCAATTAATTTTCTAGAATTAATTGAATTTTTAGTTGAAGAAACTAAAGATTTTTGTTTTAAATCATTTTCTAGTTTTTTTATTTTTCTACGAACTCCTGCATTCTTTTCTACATCCTCCAATTTATCTTCAATTCTATTTATTTTACTATGTATTGCTTTAACTTTTAAGGTAGCTCGTTTTCTTGAATTATTTCTATTAAGAGAAATCTTTATCTTTAATTGTTTTAATTTTTTTTCTATATTAGAAATTTCAGAAACATTTTTTAATTTAGATTTAATAACAGCGACGTCGGATTCAAACCCTTTTGTATCTAAAGCATTCAGCTCTGCCTTGAGTTCCTCTAGCCTCTGAACTCCTTTACTAAAAATTTCAAAATCTCGCTTCAAACTCACCTTTTTTTTATTCATTTTTTATCCTTCTTTTTTTTTCTTTCCGCAATTCACGATGCCTATGCGTAATGGCCTTCCCCTATCCGAGCTTCGCGATGCCTATGCGTAATGGCTTCCTGGCATCCGTCGGAGGCAATTAAAAGATGCCCATTCAACTATCGCGATGCCTATGCGCAATGGCCTTCCCCTATCCGAGCTTCGCGATGCCTATGCGTAATGGCTCTTTTAACTACTAGTAATTAATACTATTTAAATTTATTTCTTGTAACCTTGTTTTTTCCATTTACTCATTAAGGTGCTCATCTCTTTTGCACCCACTCCATTTAATTTAGATTCTAACACCACTGTATTATATCCTTGTGATTTCCAATCAATCATCTTTTTCTTCAACACACTAGGAGAAGATTTTTTCTTTTTCAATATCTTTAATTCCTCCATTCTCTTACTCTGAACTTTCTTCAAATTATTAACTTTCTCTTTTATCTGTTTTTGTACAGCTTGTTTAGGCACTCCTGTGTTTCGAAGCAGCTTTTGTTGCGCAAGCAAAAATTCTCTTTGCCTTTTTAATTCCAGAGAATTTTCTCTTTTTAAATCTAAAAAAAGCTTATCCCGACTCTTCACTGAACAATATAACATTAACCCAATTCCAACAATAAAAATTATCGCAAAAAGTACAATAAAAAAATTAGAATTAAAATTCCCGAATGTAAAACCAGAGGAAGCCAAACCATCAATAGTAAAAATAGCGCTTGAAACCCCAATAGATGAACCATACTTCACTTGAACAACTGAAAAATAATTCCCTCTCTCTAAATCTTTTGATAATTGAAATGACTTACTAAAACTCGCAGTTTTATCGACGATTAAACTATCTTCTTCTGAAACAAGGAGCACTCCATCTTGCCTGTAAATAGAATAATCTATATTAACAGAAGGATTATTAAAACCATTTGTACCAAAAGTTAAATCAAAAACTTTAACCTGCACCACCAAATTCTCCCCTGGACTCACACTAGAATAAGCAGGAGGAATATCCAAATCCGCATCAAAAAATAAATCCTGAGACTCTACCTCTAAAATAACCGGAAGCATTAACATCTCTGCACTTGTTTTTATACGAATATTTCCAAAATAAACCCCTGGCAAAAGACCCGCAGAATTAAACTTCACGGAGATAGTTTTATCCTCATTAACACCCAAAACTACATTCTCCTCTTCAAACGAAATTCCATCCACCCCCTCTGAACTAAAAAAAACATCATCTTGTTTGATACTCGACAAACTAAAAGACTTAAGCACCTCAGAGTTTTCTTTTAATGAAACCTTCAACAAAGCAGTATTTAACTCGACGCTGGCACTAACTAAATTCAAAGATACAATTAAAAAAACCAATACAAACACTCCCCCTTTCATATTTAATGTAGTCATTTTCATAATTTAAATCTTACTATTTCATCATTTTTCTTGCACCAAACGCAAGAGCCACTAATAATAAAGCTACCACCGTTGCTATTGAAAAATACTCTATTTTAGTTTGAACATCCATCAAGACTTGGAACTGTGAAGAAGCCGTCGCATAGGCTCCTGGATAAACTAATTCTAAGCCCAGAATATAATTTCCTGGCAGAAGATCTAAAGTATCAAACTCTTTCGCATAAGATTTTTGATTCAGAACAAAGAAAGTTTCACTTCCTTCTAAATAAGTGTTTCCCTCAAAATCCTTAATCACATACTTTGCTACAACATCGACTTTTTCTTGAGGACCAACCTGAAGAAGATCAATTTGTGCTTTCAATAATTGACCTTGATTAATTTTTTGAGTCCCCTCGAACACTGAAATTGCAGTATCAAACAAGAAATTCTCGCTCTTAACATTTAAAATAACTGGCACTTGATATTGCCTTCCATTAGTTGATAGAGCAATCTTTCCACTTAACAATCCTTTCTCAGGAACATTAAATTTAACGGCTAAATTTTTCATCTCACCAGCATTAATTTTTAATTCATTAATTACAGAAACAAATCCTCCCAATTCTCCTAAAATTGAAAGCTCCAAAGTTAAATTTTCATTACTCGGATTAGATACTTGCAATGTCCTAGTCTCTTCAACTTCTTTAACTAACATTACTTCTAAAGATTGAGGAACTATATTTAAATTCAAATCTTGTTTAAGATCTAAAGGTATTGATGAACTCCCTCCACCCCCTCCACCACTACTTGGAGCAGTTGTTACTGAAGCAGCTACACTAACTGTAAAGTTAACACTTTCACTATAATTAACATTCCCTGCTGAATCATTACAATAAGTATTCAAAGCATAATCTGCATTTGCTAATCCAGTAATTGTTCCTGTAAACCCAGTATTTGTCGCATTAGCAGTCAAAGTACTATTTGCACTTCCCTCACTCAAACTATATTCACAATAACCTGATTCATTTAACTGCACATTCACACTTACTGAATTTGAAGTATATGTCGTTGCTGTTGGACTAACAATCACTACTTCTGGGAAAGTTGTATCATTAACAACAACCCTGTAAAGTGTAGAATTCAAATTGTTTGAAGAATCATTTATTGTAATATTCAATTGATAACTTCCAATTGCTAAAACTGTTGCATTAATTAAGTAACCACTTGAATTTATTGAAAAGTTAGTTGAATCGTCTACAACATACAAATCAAAGCCAACAGCGTCGGTAGCATCAAAGTCAACACCTAAACTTTCAGTTCCATATTCTAAACTTGCATTTGCTGGTATTGTTGTAAAGTAAGGCAGAGTTGTATCGGCAGTCGCAATAGTCACCGTCCGAGTCTCAGTAATATTCTCATTGCCCGCGTCGTCCTTAGCCGAAGCAAAATAAGTATAATCCCCATCAGCCAAACCATCTGTCGCATTCAAACTCTGATTAACATACAATCCCCAATCTGTCGAATTAAACTTATTCAGATTTGAAACATATCGTTGGTAAACTTCGTCAGCTGAAAGAGAACGATTCCAGATACGGACTTCGTCTATTTGACCATCGAACGGATTAATATCCTTACCTATTCCAATTTGTGTATTAAGCCCCTGATAAATACTTGTGGCAGAATCCCCAGAACCCTTATCTGTTCCATCTATATAAATAGTATAAGTATTTCCAGAACGAGTTAATGCTACATAATGCCACCCAAAACCAACGGCACTGGAGCTTGTAACTACCGTTGCACCATTGTGAGCATAAAGTGTACCCGTTGTTTGAGTTGTAAGAAAACTAAATCTTCCAGCAGTAGGATTATGATCATACTGGCTCACTATCACATTATATGAATCATAATCCTCTAGATTAATCCACGACGAAATAGAAAAATCAGTATCAGCTGGAATTAATTTTGCCCCTAAATCAACATAATCCCCAGTCCCATCCAAATTCAAACCACCATTATACTTCCCAGCCGTAGCATTAATCTCATCCCCATCCCCAACAACCGTCCCATTATTCCCATTCCCCGAAACATCAACAACATGAGTATCATTCTCACCCAAAGCCGACACATTATCAAAGTTCATCATCAAAACCAAACTATCATTCAACATCGTAAAGTTAGTCCCATTCCAATTATACTTAACCTCATCCAAGTTAGCCTCGACAATTGAAACATTAATCTCAACCGATGTATTAACTGTACTCGTAGCATTTGCAGGAGTCGGAGAATCAAAATCAATCAACGGGAAAGTTGTATCAGGAGCAGTATAAGTCACCGTCCTCAACTCAGTCGAATTAACATTCCCACTCAAATCCTGGCTATAAGCTTTGAAAGTATGCGCACCATCAGCCAAGTCGGTAAAATTATTAGAAACATATTTAGAACTAGTATTCGCATAAAGCCCAACAATCTCATCAGCAGATAAAGACCTATTGAAAATCATAACATCATCTATTGAACCGTTGAAATATTGATTTCCACCAACCCACTTTCCTATTTGAGAATTAAGAGCAGGATATGTAAGTGTAGATATGGGGGTACCATTTACATCTAAAATACCATCGACGTATAAAATCAGATTTGTTGTGTCCCAAGTTCCAACAATATGATGCCACGATGCATCATTTAAAGAAGTTGTGCTAATAACTTTTTGGTCAGCATAAGTATTCAAATGAAATTTAATACAATTAGAACAAATATGGTCAATACCCATAGTCGAACCTCCTGTAGCATCATTATGTCTACCTACTATTGTTGTTGCAGCTTGTGATTGGGCAAGTTTTATCCAAACAGAATATGTAAAAGCAGAATTATCAGTTAATAATTGCGAACCAGCATCAACATAATCCCCAGCCCCATCAAAACTAAACGCACTCCCAATCTTCCCATCACTTGTCAAAACCGCATCACCAACAGCTGTCCCATTATTCCGATTCATATAATCCGTCGGATCCCCTGACCCATTAACATCATCCATCCTCCACCAACCAACTAAACTATTATCGAAATCAATAAATGTCGAAACATTCGAAATTTCCTCACTAGTCGAAACATTCACAACAGTATGATCAACTTCAATAGTCGCCGAATCATTTTCCGTCGGCTCAACAAAACTAATATTCGGAGCAATTAAATCCACCGCCCCACTAAAAATTCTCCAGTTAACATTATTCCCCGAATCCGCACTGTACGCCGCGATAATCAAATCCCCAAGACTAGCATTACTATCCTTAACATCTGTATAATCAACATCCTGCGTCCCCGAAGCATCAATCAACCACTCCTCCCCATCCACCGTACTTCTCAAATAAACATCATCCGAACTATTCCCCTGAACACTAAATTCATTCGTAACGTTCACAATACTGCCAGTTGTGAAAAGCACCGATCCGATTTTCTTAGTAATATTCAAATTATAAAACGACTCATTATTATGAATTGTTATATTATCCGACGAATCCCCCACAAAATTTATCGTACTAATATTTTCGCTAAAATTCCCCGTATTATTCCAATCACCATAAACCGTAAAAGAAGTATTAACTTCAAGTATTCCAGAATTTCTTATTGTAACAGTTCCAACTGAAGAGTCTGTTACATTTTCCGAAATTAAAGTTGTTGATACTGTTGATAATCCATTATTATCTATTATTAATTCTCCATAATTATCGTTTGAATTTTTTAAATAAATTGTTCCTGCAGCACCAGGTTTTGCTCCATAACCTGATCCAAACATTCCTCCAGCAATTGCAGTGAAATTAATGTTTCCAAAATCTGTTCCTGAAGATAAGATAGTTGAGATTCTTCCTCCTGCTCCACTTCCAGCACCATTTCCTCCACCTGCTCCACCCTGTGCAGTTAATAGACCATTCCCATTTAGTTCTCCTGATGAAATATATATTGAACCTCCTGCCCCTCCTCCAATAGCATTGTAAGAAGGTGCTCCAATTCCTTTTGTTGTTATTGTACCATTAATCGTAGTATTGCCTGCAATATTTAGCATTATTGCTCCTCCTCCAGCATATCCACTAGAGGTTCCCCATCCACCACTCCCTAAACTCGTTGGAGTTGTAATTGAGCCATAAGTAGTTCCACCTATTGTAATACCATTATACCCTCCTCCGCCTTCTCCACCATGTCCTCCTCCAACTCGTCCCGTTGTTTTACTTCCAGGACCATTAGCAGAATCAAACCCTAACCCAGTAGCATTAAAAACACAACCAGTATCACAAGTCAAATTCCCACCAATTGTAAAGTTTCTTCCAGTCCCATATCCCGAAGTAGAACTTCTTTGAACAAAGATAGTAGAATTAACATACATATTCCCAGTTACGGATAAAGAAGCTGCAATTCCAGCAGTATATTGCCAAGTTCCATTATACATATTAAAATTTCCTGTAACATCTAGGTCTCCATTTTGAGTTATTGTATTAGTAAAACCAGATTCTAATGTTAGATTCTCTCCAATGGAGCCCATTATTGTAGAACTACTCGCCCCTGGCGCAAAAATAACATCTCCTGAAAAAGAATTTGCAACTCCCATTGAAAGTTTTGCCCCCGAACCTATTGTAAATGAAGTTACTGGATCAAATGTAGATGCAGATGTAATGTTTAAATGAACATTGGTATAATTAAATTCCCCTAAAGTTATTAAAGTTCCTCCGTTTAATTCCAATTGGGCACTATTATTATCTCCTGTTAATGTTCCCCCAGTTATATTAAAAGTAGAATTTGAATTAATTTGAATTAACCCAGAACTATTTATCATTATTGTTCCGTTCGCAGTTAAATTATTATTTAAAGTTTTTAGCTTCGCAAAACTTACTGTAACGTTTCCGAAATTAAAGTCACCTGTTACATTCTCCGAAACTAAAGTTGTTGATACTGTTGAAATATTATCATTATCAATAATTAATTTTCCATAGTCTTGATTTGCTCCTTTTAGATAAATTGTCCCTGCTGCCCCATATGCAGCTCCATGACTTATTGGAGTAAGTATATCTCCACCATAAGCCGTCATATTTACATTACCAAAATCAGTTCCCGAAGATAAGATAATTGAAATTCTTCCTCCACCTGAACTTCCAGCACCATTTCCTCCACCAGTTCCTCCTTGTACAGTTACTAGACCATTTCCACTTAATTCTCCAGTTGTAATATATATTGAACCCCCAGCTCCACCACTATCCCACATAGTAGCAGATATGGCACCAGTTCCCATTGCATCTATAGTTCCATTAACTATAGTATCTCCAGTAATGTTAAGTATTATTGCACCCCCCCCAATAGAATTAGTCCCAGAAGACCATCCACCACTCCCTAAACTTGTTGGAGTTGTAATTGAGCCATAAGTAGTTCCACCTATTGTAATACCATTATACCCTCCTCCGCCTTCTCCACCATGTCCTCCACCAACTCTTCCCGTTGTTTTAGCTCCAGGCCCATAGGTTGCTTCCCATCCCAACCCCTTACTACTAACAGTCCCATTCTCCTCCAAAGTCAAATTCCCAGCCAAGATCGTCACATTCCCACCAGTAACATTCCCACCACTCTCAATCGTAAAATTCCCCGTCACATTAAGAGTAAACGACGCCCCATGATTATCAATATTCGTCGACGTATTATACAAACTCCCCCCATCCTGAATAACCAAATTAGTAAAATTCAACTGCATCCCATTATTCACTCCCCAAGCCTCACTCACATAACAAGTCGTATAAATATCACCCAAAGAACACATCCCAGTATTCACATTAATACTTCGAGTCTCAGTCGAATTCACATTCCCACTCAAATCCTGACTATAAGCCTTAAAAGTATGCTCACCCTCAACCAAGTCAGTAAAGTTATTCGAAACATATTTAGAACTAGTATTAGCATAAAGCCCAACAATCTCATCAGCAGATAAAGACCTATTGAAAATCATAACATCATCTATTGAACCGTTGAAATTATATCCATCCGCTCTTTTCCCTATATATAAGTTTTCAGTGTTAGGCAATGAAACAATATTGCTATTATTACCTTCCAGCAAGCCATTTAAATATCCTTTAGCACCCAACGTAGAATCTACAGTTAAAACTAAATGATACCATGTTCCTACTTGTAGGGTGGTATCCCAATAAAGACTTTGTGTGGTATCTGTATTATAAGCATAAGGTATGCCATTCCCATTTAGACTTGCAGCAAAATCAAAGTCACCCTGAGCACGAGCAACAATCATAGGATAAGATGCCAAAGACGAAGGTTTTACCCACGCGGAAATTGTTCTGATGGTATGAGAAAAAGAGCCAACATCTACATAATCACCCGTCCCATCCAAATGCAAACCATCCCCCATCTTACCAGTCGAATTAATTAAAGCATCTCCTTCTGCGCTTCCATTGTTTCTTCCAGTGTAGTCTACAACATCTCCTGAACCATTTACGTCATCCATTCTCCACCAACTAACTAAACTGTTGTCGAAGTCTATGAATGTTGAGATGTTTTGTAGGTCTGTTGAGCTTACGTTTATTGTTGTGTTATCTACTGTGATTGTTGTTCCATTGTCTTCTGTTGGTGAGACAAAGTTTATTGTTGGGGCAGTAGTGTCTATTGTTATTGTTCTTGTTTCTGTTGTGTTTACATTTCCACCCAAATCTTGAGAATAAGCTTTGAAAGTATGATCACCCTCAGCCAATCCAGTAAAATTATTCGAAACATATTTAGAAGAACTATTAGCATAAAGTCCAATAATTTCCTCCGCCGATAAAGACCGATTGAAAATCATCACG